>Ga0210059_1010699_pt1 | contig 14128 bp, 12 predicted proteins | sample Ectturendosymbi2_FD_188042 | JGI IMG/M metagenome (GOLD analysis project Ga0210059, IMG submission 188042) | Ecteinascidia turbinata endosymbiont from Florida, USA - Sample 2 (SPAdes) (version 2) | ecosystem: Host-associated > Tunicates > Ascidians > Unclassified | place: Key West, Florida... | reverse complement strand
GCAGCCATGTTCGATAACTTTGTGCAGACAGATGCCGACAAACCCAGAGATGTACGAAATGCTTTAAACAGCAGTCGACAGAAGGCTGTCGAGGAAAATCGAAATCGTCTTTCCCATATCATCAGAATTGTTGAATTTTGCGGTCGCCAAGAAATACCATTGAGGGGTCACAGAGACGCTGGTGCATTTTCACTGAATGAAACTGATTGCAATGACAGAGTTTATAAAGCTGCCTTAAGACTGCGAGTGGAGGCTGCTGACAAGCAAACATCTGACTTTTTGTAAGGCTCCCCGCAACGCTTCATATTTAAGCTGGAAAGTGCAGAATCAAATTATATCTTTGATGGGTGATGCCATACAAAAGCAAATACTTTCCTATATTTCCCAATCCAAATACTTTTCGATACTAGCGGATGAAACGACTGATGTAAGTCAAACAGAGCAACTTATTGTACCCGTTCGGTTTATCAAAGATACCAAAGTGCACGAATAATTTTTGTGCTTTGTTCCAGTTTCTTCAACAACAGACAAAGATCTTGCATCTACGATTCTCACCCAAATATCTCAACTTGGGCTTAATCTGGAACATATGTGTGGCCAAGGTGATGATGGCGCAAGTAATATGAGCGGAAAATATCGTGGTGTCCAGGCGAGAGTAAAAGAATTGTACCCTTTGGCCATGTACACTCATTGCTGCAACCATGTTCTTAACGTGGTCATTAGTACTTCATCGCAGTTGCCAGTTATTAGAAATGCGATGGCAACTATATCGGACATATGTGTTTTTCTGTCTCGTTCTGCACAGCGCGTATCGATATTTCAAGACAATGTTGAAAGAGAAGTTTCAGGCTCGGCTTCGCGACAGAAGCTAAAACCAATTTGCGCCACATGCTGGGTAGAAAGACATGACTCGATCATCATTTTCGTGACACTATTGCCAGCAGATGTTTCTACACTTGAGGAATTGCAGCAGGAAAACAAGCAAGTGGAGTTTGCGACCAAAGCAGCAACTTTGCTCAAATCTGTACAGAAATGCACTTTTTAATCGCGGCTTTAGTTATGCAACACACTTATAATCCAGGTATAATCCTGCCTGTTTCAAAACTGCTGCAAAAGAAAGATTGGATATATTTGCAGTGATTGAACTCATTGATAGTGCGCTGGATATTCTCCGACAAAACAGAAGCAATTGCGAAAACGTTTTTCATAAAATATATGACCAAGCTAAGAATGAATGTGAAAAATATAATGCTTCACTATTGATTCCCAGAAGATGCAAAAGTCAAATTTTCAGGGGTACTTATCTTTTGATGTCCCTGAGCATTTTTTTCGGGAAGCCATATTTGTACCGTATTTAGATCATTTAATAGTGGAAATGCAGGATAGATTCTTTGATCAGAAGCAGAAGTGCCGAAGTCTTTCGGGCTTGATACCTAAGTATTGCAATGCTTCGCCAAACACTGCTCAAGATTTAGAAAGGTTACTGGAAATATATCAGGAAGATATTGGTCCCAGAGGTGCAGCGTTGGGTAAATAAGTTGAATAAGGAAGATGTTAGCACTGTTCATTCGAGTGCCATCGAGGCACTCTGTGCTTTCCATGATGACATTTATCCGAATGTCTACATATTGCTCACCATTTTAGGCACTTTTCCTGTATCAACTGCTACAAGTGAGCGCAGTTTCAGCACCACGAGACATCTTGAAACCTATCTAAGATCGTCGATTAGAAATGAGCGAATGACAGGACTTGCGCTGCTTTCCATACACAAAGACCGCCAGATCGACAGAGAAAAAATTATGAATGACTTTGTTGCCAGCAGTAATCGCAGATCTGATTTCTTGCTTTTGCATATATAAAATTTGTGAAAGGGATTATTTTACTAAAGCGAAAGATTTGAAATGAATATTGTACGACAAGCAACTACTTTGCCCATGGCCCTTTAGGTAGGTAGGGCCAACGCTTACGAAACTACACACATTAACTGTCCGCCGGTGTATTCGTGCTATCGCTACGATTCCGTTTGCCGTGAGGGTTTGCTTGTAAGAGAGAGTGAGAGATGTCATGTGCTTAGTTGGCCAAATAAGCATGCATGGGTTACTCCAAGAGCCTCGTGAAGAGCATCTGTCCCTGTCCATTCTCTCATTTCAAATTTCTACGGCGGCATCTGTCTGTACCTTGCGCAATTATCTTTAAAGTTAGTGATATGTCGGCTAAGCTTTGATTGCCACCACTGCTTCGAATATGTTAGATCAGTGTTTCTCAAAGTGGGTGGAATCGCCCCCTTGGGGGCGATTTTAATGGGCAAAGGGGCGAAAAAATCAAAGGGGGCGATAGGGGGGCGAAAAAGCACCAAGTGAGCGAAAATGCTCAATCACTAATCGATCACTGAGTTAACTTCAGTATCATACTATTTTGACTTGTTACTTCTTTGCAAATTTCAATTTCTTATGATAATCATTGGAGGTTGTAGCTAAAACAAGTAATCTGTTGAATTTTTACTCTGGATCGTCTATGTTCCCGGCTACAGTTTGGATTATTTCAGGGCTGCGGAGCCGTCGTAAAATTTTCACAGCTCCGGCTCCGCAGCTCTTCTTTTCATGAACATGGCTCCAGCTCCGGAGCTCTTGGTTTTCATGAGTGTGGCTGCAGCTCCGGAGCTCTCTTTTTTCATGACTCAGGCTCCAGTTCCGGCTTCTGTTCGTTTTCACACATTAGTATTTTAATCGTCTTGGTGTGCCTTAAGTTGAATGGAAAATGAATTAAACCAAGTACACAAAACCAGGAGAATATACCAAACCTTTTACAGTAATGTAATCTGGTAGTTTTGACAAGCAGCGCTGTTACCATAAGCAAATCAGCGAAAAAACAGCAATCACAGGTTCAGACGATTCAGAGAACAGTTCCTAGCAGAAATGCAACTCAAGTTAACGGTAATATAAACAATTTCCGGAAAGGCAGTAGCTGGTTTTGCCTTCAATGCCTGAAGACCTTTTGTTATTTCTTACGACAGAGTCAAGAAAATGGCTGTTTAGAAAACTACATTCGTGTCCGAGCATTTAAACACAGACCAGTCCAAATGGACCAAGTGTTATGCACTCGTTGTATGCTTTGCCTGTGACAGTATTGACGATTCCAGGTAAAAGCGCTGCCTGGGCAAAACATGCAAGCGCAAAACACATAGTCGATTCTCATGTATTCGTTCAAACACGCACACATTTGCATTTACCCAAATGCTAAAATGTGTTTGAAAGCCCTTTGTTCGAAGAAATAGTGTGAATTCTAGCGAGAAATTCACATTTGATTTCTGTGAAAACTTCTGATTTCTTATCTTTTGCACTTATAATAAGCAGTGATTAATCGCAAAGCAAAGCACAATTTAACGTGCTAAGCTTAGGAGAAAATAGAATTGTTTACCGTGCTGAGAACATAGAGATTTTTTTCCAAATATGAAAACTTTAAGAAAAGTCCACATTTGTTTACATTGATATACCCTCCTGATAATGTACTGCAATGCGAAGCAATGCCAGTTCGCTACCAATTATTTATAACTTTCATGTTATGCTACTGCTTGTAAACGTAATGTTTTCTAGTGAACTTTGTCAGTAATTTGGCAGTTTTTAAAGGTGTTTTAGGGACCCGATTCGGGTCCGTAGAATTGAGAATTGGGTACCTAGAATCAAAGAAAGTTATCATCGGGTCTCTAGAATCAGAGAAAATCGTGTCCCTACAGGTCCACACCGGGTACCTAACATTTTCCTTGAAAAACCTTGAATCTAGTAAAACTTGATAGTAAGCCTTGTGGTTTCTAATAAAAATTCCTACTTTACAACGGCGTCCCGTGCATTTCACGCTTAAATCTGCGATGCAGGGTCGTCGCCAGCTGGGGGGCAGTGGTGCCTGCCGCCCCCATTTGAAATCGGTGCCCCCATTTCACGTTTGGCCCACCGGTTGCTGCATACACCCAAAACTGTATTTTAAAAATGTGGCCCCCTCTTCTGTTTTTTGGCCATTCCTGTTTAATCCCCCCCTGCTGCTAAATTCTGGCGACGGGCCTGCTGCAATGGTATCACATCTTCAATCATACTCCCTGCTAACAGCATGACTACGCAGCTACAAAAGCTATGGATATTTTATTATATGCATACTGATTGTAGCTCAGTTCTTTTTAAATCGCTACACTACTACAAACCCGGTTTGATAATTCTGACTGGAAAGTAAGATGTTGTGGTATTTAACGTTTTTCGTACTTCTACAACAGTGGTTCTCAACCGTTTCGCTGAAGGGAGCCAAATCCAGACCTACGAATTTTAGAGAGCCTAATGGCCGTATCGCCGGCTCCGGTCCTAAATTTTCAACTGAACTCCGAATCCGCTCCGGCACTTGATTTTAAATTTGACCTTGGGGGGGGGGCGGGGCGAAAACGACGTGTCGAGAGTGAAAAGGGGGCGATGGAATAGAAATGTTTGAGAAACACTGTGTTAGATGATACACTAGCAATTCGCAAACGCTTTTGCTGCCTTTTACGAGTATGTGTAGAAACTGTTGTTTCAATTCTGTTTTGGTGATTTAACAAAGGTATTTTGCTTTTGGTATCGACCAACAACCATGTAGCGTGGCTGTGAGATAATTCTACGATCTGTAGTGGTACTGCAGCGCATTTTGCTTGTCTGCGATGTTGAGAAAAAGTGCTGTTGATAATATTTCGTGACAAATAATAGCCGGCTGAGACACCAGAATTTTCTGCAAGTGGTATGAAGTAATGCTACTATATAACGTAAAAGTGCTTTTAAAAACAATATCTCGGGATACTGAGCATGTTACAAACTTCCATAAACAATGTCAAAATTTTGCAGAGAAGTGCCACGCTACATCGCATCGTACTTTAACAGATTAACGAAATCACGTTAACGGGGGAAAACGGGCAAAGAAAAACAGACGTCGCGGCTGGACCTGGTCAAGAAAAGTGTTAATGTGTTGAAATAGCATATATGACATAAATGTTATAGTAAATAAGGTACCCTGTACTTTAGTGAGAGCAAAATATTTTTCTCAAAATTTCAGCCTCCCCCTTAAAAAATTCCTGCGTGCGCCCCTGCGCGAAGCCAATGAAAGCCACTGAGAAAAAAATGTTCCGATTCCCACTGAAAGCGTCACTAAAGCAATGGCGGTAGCTATTTGCGAACAAACGACACGTATAGACATAACAGATACAAGCAGCACAACCAAGAAACTACGAAATAGTTGGTGAAGAAGCAGACACGAAATTGAATATAACCCTCGCGAAGCACCAATTCGTGTGCGAATCAAGAACATGCGTTTAAACAGAGTCGCGTGATCAAAGTATAAATATCATTGTGACCCTTCTCAATCATCGTTTACGCCGATGAGCTCAGCATTTTTCTCAAGTGGTCCAGTCATCTGATGGAGGAATTTAGGAAACCCTTGCAATGGGCGTCACGGCATGCCTCTCAGTCAGCAGCCTTCGTCTCATGGAACCACACGGGAATATATAAATCTTCCAGATTATGCTTGGCCACGTCCGTGGAGCATAGCTTGGGATGGTCAAGCGTACGCAGTACGTTGTGAAACTGGCCGTACAGAATGTTTTTGGTCTTTTTCACGTCTTCCATTCTTCTCGCGTGGCCCAGTTTAAGACGAAGGCTCAGCATAGAAGTAAGGTCAGAACAGCCTGTCACATGTGGTACAGTCAATAAGGCATCTGATTTCACAGACGTCTGAAGTGGAATGTAAGGCGTATGACATCAAAAGCAAATTAAAATGGCCTTGAACCAAAGAAGAGGGACCTACAAAAAACGTGGCAACTTCAAATCAAAATTAAGCCAGCACGGCAATCGAAAGCATTAAAATTTAATAAAAAAACTTGATATCCAGTAGGACATTCTATACATTTCGATGTTACAACAACGAAATATGCCAAGCAGCGCCTGTCATGAGTAAAGGGCGTTCCCCAATTCAGCTGCAGCAAGGAAATATAATCCGACGGTGAGTTAAACGTTTTATGGCCACCGACATTCTTGAGTGAGAATGTTTGAGGAAAAACGCTACCAACTTCCTCTGATTAGCAATACTACGAACTGCCTCTTACCCAATTTAGGTTGAGACTAGGCTTGAAGTTAATCGACACATAGACTGACGTTATTTCGATGTTTTTTTCTGCTCATGTTATTTTAAAATTAATCGAATCTCACCAGCAATCAAAAGCTGTTCACTGTAAAACATGGAACATAAAATTTTGTAACTATATGCAGCGCAGTTCTGCTGTGACTTAATCCCATGAATCCTAAGGTTTTACATCGACCAACAATCGGTACGCAACTCCAGTATCTTGCGGTGCATTGTGCAAGCATATCGACCTAAACGTACCTTAGACGCACGAGTACAGGGGTGAATCACTTTAAATCAGTGGTTTTCAACCTGGGGGTCGGTTGCAATTTTTCGGGGGTCGCGAGAGCTTCTGATAAAAATATTCGTATTTACTTCTAAGTTTTATATTTCGTATGTGAAACCATTTTTTCTCGTAGCTAAAATAATAGGATCACCTGACAATACTTTTCCATTCAAAATTGTTTTAGGTGTGATTATGATCATTACAAAGTTTTGAGTGATTGTAACCGTGATATTGCTGTTGCGTTTGGCAACGCACGAATAACTTTGTGACGTAAGAAAGTCCTGTGGTTGAAATTTACATTTCTGAATGCGGTAGCTAACTTGGGACTATTCTAGATTCAATGAATTGTGCTGTGGAGTGATTTGTATGCGGCACGGGTCTCTTTCACTGATGCTGCCACGTGTATGAATTTAATAAATTAGTCGAGTTCAACATATTGATATCGTACGTTATTTTTCAGTCATTGTGATTTTCTATTGTGCAAACACAACTGCATTTCATATACCTTACTGGAAACTTTGCGTAAAGGGGTCGTTAGGTTAAACTGGGTTGCAAAATGGGTCGCGTCGCTGCATGAAAAGGTTGAAACTACTCTTCATAATCCAAAAGGTTCCAGTATTCGGCCATTGTTTTTTTTGGCCGTACTTATTGCGTTTCAACTTCAATCTGGCTGATAAAGCATTGTTTGTAAAATATCATTATTGTACTTACGTAAGCAAACGCTTGCCTCCAATCCATCGTTTTGGCGTTTTGGATTCGTAAATAATAATAACAACACTATGCTCAGTCGTGCTGCTCTCAAATTTGTATACAGTATCAACCGCACCAAAAGAACAGCATCAGAAAGCGAACATTAGCAGACATCGCAATTAACTACAATCACAACAAACTGTCATTGGGTCACAGTTCATCGCGTGTGCTAATCAGTGGTGGGAACGAATAAACAAAAGAGCAGGTGCACATGTTCTGATACACGAAGAACGATGGCACGCAAAAATAACGTGTCTATTTTGCTGACTAAATGCTGTGATTATCTGTTGGAGTTTATGTGCAGTCACTTTATTGAACATTTTTATGCTTTTGTTGTCGGAGACTGAGCCAGTCTCAGCGAGAAGCAAACCTACGTGATGAGCAATAGGTCATGCTGAAGCCAGCGATTTTGATCTGTTTATCCCCGAAAGTTCTCAGACCTGATTACAGCTAATGGCCGTGCATCAGCTTGGTGTCTCGAGAGACTACAGTTTCCAATTCGCTTCGTTTATCATTTTTTTTATTTTAGGACCTGTTTGCCAAACTTAATTCTCGGTTTGGACCATTACTACAGGCCGTGGTGAATAACAAACGTGCTTGAAGTTGTTTCTGGATGTCTATGTGTAAATCTGTTGCAGTGACTGCCATGAAGCGAACGAGAGTGCTGCGGCCAAAAGTGACGAGGACGCTGAGAAGCTGTGGAAAATTAGCGAAGAGTACACAAAGCTGAAGGCGAAGTAGAAAAGGTTTGTGAGACCGGATGCTTAACAGAAACAAAAACGAAGTTGGCAGAAACTTTATGAACCAGGCAAACTTCGGAAAAGTGCCCGGTTTGATTTCCTTATAGACGTACTTTTGTTGCAGGATACTAAATGTCTGCATTCGGGTAAGTGTAGAATACGTGTGCACTCATGTAGCAGTGGATGTTTAATTTATTTGTGGTTAGCTTTCAGTTTTTAGTTTGCCATCTTCTTGACATTAAAGTTAGGCACTCCTACAATTAAGTTTTTGGTGGCATCTTCGGTCCACGAGAACATGGTAGCTGACATATGTTTTGCTTTCTACTAAAAATATTTAGCAGTCTTGTCTTTACAGCTAGGGTGGTCAATGTTTTGTGTAACGAGCCACATGATAATCAAGGCTGTGTCCGTGAAATGTTTATCTCCAACATAGATATCTTGAAACTCTTTCCTATTGTCTAGATATCCCTGATCTCGCAAAGCGTCTATTTCATTGTCGATTATCTGTCAATTCCATTGCTGCACAGTGAGCTGTTCAAAGTCTTCGCAGTTAAGGCTCTTTCGTATTCCTGTAAATAGTTCCAGTGAAAGAGCAACAATTAACCCAAGACTGGCAAAGAATCATCAGCTGAGATTAGATCTGATCGGAGGTTTTGTGTTTCATAAAAAATTCTTTTCAAATGAGAAAAAAAACAAATAGAGAGTTAAAGAAGAATTTTAAAAAAAATACTGCTATACAGCAAAAAGTTTCAAGCAATGTTCTTTAGTTTGGGCACAAATTTGGGCCGTAACTGTGATACTGTATTGAAGTTTTGGCCATACAGTCTGTCAGTAATTTATGTTTCACGTACAAGAATTGTCCAAACACTAACAGCCTGAATAACTTTCGACTTCATGATTGCTATAGTGGTTGTTGCATAGGTGACGTGTTGCGAAAAGAATGTGTTGACATTGAGAACCTGTTGAAAGTCCCAGAGAATGCATTTATAGCTGGTACGCTGTTTCAATGTTTTGCTCCTCTCGCTGTGTTGACCAACTAACACCCGCGCTATGACTAATCATTTTTGTGTTCTTGTATTATTCGATTACCCTTGTCATATGCACTATGAGTATGACTTAAAATAATAATTATTAGTATTGCAGTTGTCAAAAACTTGTGTAACGGCAAGCAGAAAATCTGTTGTTTTTCATGAAAATTTCAGTAATTTCACATGTAATTCGTTGCCATAGAAGTCTTGCGACGTAAAACTTTGTTCGCGTGTTTTACACCAGGTTTGTGTACACCATGAAATTCTGCTGTAGAATGTCCTGTTTCCGATTGTGTTGGTCGCTGTCTTTAATGTTGTCGATGTGTGTCGAACCACCCAGAAAAGTGCTCGGAGTTGGTTCTTCGAGACGTTGCGAGATGAAAATCGACGTTTTTTCAGTGATCTTGTTTTTGTGGCCTTGATTTTGATCAATCTGTCATCGTCGTTAATTTCTTTCAGAACTATTCACGTCTCCGACTTTTCTTTCCTTCCGTACGTTAAATCGATATTCGGCAGCACGTGTTTACAACGTGTGTTGATACTAATTGCCTTAACATGAACCAACCACGCGTGTCGTTCCAGGACAACTGCAGGTTTATAGTGCATTATTTTCAGCTTTTCACCTTCAAATCATTCGTCACAACTCCATTTTATTTGCTAAAAACGCTTTCAGCATCATTATAAGTTCTCATTTGTTTTTTCATAGCGTTCCCTATGGTAACGAACTTCAATTTCTTCGACATAATTCTTTCACTGCTACTTACTCCAGTGAAACGAGTTTGGCAGAGATAATGTTGTTTAATTTTGAGTGGCCCTAAATGAGAAATGATATTTGTGCCATTCAGTAGCTGTGTTTGGGTGTACCGTTTTATCGGTTGCAACAATCTTGAAACGTCTAGAAACTTTCTATTGCGGGTCAAAGCATAACTGCTGGCACCTTCATGGTAGCAACCCACGTAATACATCGTTACGCTGTAGACTGCGCTTGGGTCACAGTATCCTAAACCTGAACAAGCGCACTTATCGTATGTGTTTATGTGGTAATAAAGAAACGGAAGAACATCTACTCCTTAACTGCTCTCTTCACTCTGCGCTTCGAGTTGACCTGATGCAATCTGTGAAATCAATTTTACTGAAAGAAGGTCTGCAAGATATATTGTCCAGTGTATTACATGATCATTCAAGCCTGTTGCAACTTCTATTATTTGGACATCCTTCGCTGAAACTTAAACCCACAACCAATATGTATAACGCTGTCTCTAAATATCTTGAATTAACTAACCGCTTAACCTCGCCATAACACCTTGGATTTGTCTATTATAGTAACTCGTTTATTATTCCGCAATTTAATTCTCCATTTCACTTTTTTTCACTTTTTTTTCCTCGTATAATTTTTTTATATGCTTGCAGTTTAGCAATCCGTGTCTACTCGTGCCTGCAATCTTTTGTTAATTGTTTGTCGTCTGTTTGCAATCTCTCGTTAACTGTTCGTCTTGAATTGGTTCGCTCGACATGACGCGACGAAGAGTACATTCAGGCTCCGGCCTGCCGCTCGTCGTCGTTAAATAAAAATAAATATTAAATATTAAATATTAAGGTTATATAAATCCTTTAGTTGGATAATTTTCTGCGTTTTATAAATGGTAGCAATTTGGTCAGCCACAAGTTCATTTGTGTTTAAACATCTCATAGCGCGATTTAACACACCCGATATTGGTTGTAGGTGACATGAAGCTAATCTTCCCCAGGCTATAATCCCATGCTGTACTCGTGAGCTTATTAAGCTGTGATACAACATAACGTAATGCCTGATTATTAACATAATGTTTAAGTTTATAAATTACACAAGCATATTTTTTAGTGCAACACAACTGTTTCCAATGATCTTTCCAAGTCAGTTTTTCATCTACAATTATACCAAGGTATTTGCAAATCAAAGTTCCTTCAATACGATTACCGTTTGTATTTTTTGCAAAAAAATATGTTTTTGCATGTTTATTTGTAATTAACACACATTTTGTTTTAGAAATATTCAGTTAGAGTTTGTTTGCGGTTAGCCAATTCATTACCTTTGTCATTTCACGGTTAACCGAGTTTTGTAACTTTCTCAGATTATTCTCGCTCCGTACTAAATCTGTATCATCAGCAAAGAGCATAATTTTCATAAAACTTGAATTTCGTAAATCGTTTATAAATATTAAAAAGAACAAAGGGCTAAAGTTGAACCCTGGGAGACCCCAGAAATACTTAACTTTAAAGATGATTCAGTGTTTCCCTACTGGACGTACTGTTTTCTGTTGGAGAGGTAAGACTGTATTTGTTGAGAAGCGTTTCCTCTTACACCAGTGGTTCTCAACCTAGGTTTCGCGAACCCGCAGGGTTTCACGGGAAGATTTCCAGGGGTACTTGGGCGCAGTTGAATTTTCATGCACTGCTATTTTTTAATATCCTATACCAGAGGAAAATGCGTGCCGATTGAAATCTCCGCGTAGATTTTGCCTAATCTTGAGTTGTTGTGATGCAACAATGTGAAATCCACAGCTTTGCCAGCTAAGCTTGAGGATCAGGTTGATTGTTTTATGACTCTGGGCTACTTAGCGGGAAAAATGTTGAGAACCTCTGTCTTACACCGCAATACGCAAGTTTTGTCAGCAATATGGAGTGATTAACTGAGTCAAATGCTTTTCTTACATCTAAGAAGACCGCACAATATATAAGTTTTATCTAGGTTTGGAGAAGGTTTTCGTACAAGTCTGTAATAGCCAGGAATGTGGAATGATTATTGCGAAAACCATATTGTTGCTGACTAAAAAAGTTGTTTTTGATGAAATAACGATCAGGCTCTCAGGTAATTACATTCCTGCTGAGAACTTTGTGCTGGTGTCGGCAGAATTAAGGCAAAATTTTCGCACTGAGCGTTGGACTACAAAAGTGAAAAGTGCCACAACCAGTTCTCTTCATAGTATAAGAATTGGATAGATATTCACAACCGTATTGACGAGGTTTTCACTGCTGGAAAGTTCATGATAAACTGTTTGCCTTTTGCAGACGATTTGGTGCTGCTTGGATTTTCTCAGCAGATCTACGACATGAATTGATCGGTTTTCAAATGAGTGCGATAAAGCTGGAAGAAATATTACCTCCAGAAACTTATGTCTCTACAAGAACCCAAAGTAGTGTGAATCTGTTCAAGCGGCAATACATTACAACAGGTCAAGATCAAGTTCAAGGATCACGGGTTGTAATTTGAAATGAGAGGCGGCTGAACAAACAGTTTTGATGCACTCTTGCTAAGACAAAACTGAGCACAGGTTCATCGCCCCTTGGTCACATAATGGGAACTTTCAAATCCAGCAAAGGTTTTTAGTTTTCATAGGTTCCTTTTTCCTGTATTCAACTATGGCTATGGATTTTAATTACTGCCGGAATTATGACTCTCAAGTAGAAGCGGCAGAGACTGGAACTTTGCGAAGAGTTTAGGGCATGACACCACGCAAAAATGTGCAGCTGTGAAATTGGTGAATGATGTAGCGGATCCATAGGGGGGCGGTTTGGGGCAACTAACCCAGCCAAACGGCTAGGACGCCCCCTTAAAATGGCGCCCCTCTGATAAAAATGCGCCCCTTTTCGGTGCCTACCGAACCAGAAACAAAGACAGAAAATACTCAGTCGAAACCAAACAATGCTTCACACTTCGTTGAACTTCGGTATTTACGTGACGGACTTTGACCCAGCCTCCTACAGACTAGAATCAACAACGCTATTGTTTCATAATAAAACTCCTGTTCCCTGATTTCTTTTCCGCATGAGAACTGCCCAGCAATAATAAACACGATCTCTTTCTTTCGGTAGCACAGTTCTGGACTTGCCGAGATTATTCCGACTTGCGCGTATCTATGTTCAAGCATGGGCGCAATTTGGTGGGGGACACAGGGCACGTGTCCCCCCACTATTTTAGACGGTCGTACATAATGTGTCGTGTCCCCCCACATTTTTCTCTTAGGGTTTTATTTGGAGAGGTTTCAAAACTAAATGTGACATTTGTCACGTTTTGTGTGAAGAGTTTTTCTTGTTAAATGTTGCACACAGCCATGTTTATGTTGAAATAGAGTTGGTGTGGTATCACTGATTCTGATATTTTTATAAATTTTTGCTTCACAAATTATTTTTTAGCATTTTGCATGTTTCTAGAGACTGCAAAAGATTTTTGACTGCGTCTGTCCGACATTTATTCAGTGTGGTTTGCTGTAAGAAAGGTCATTGTCTTGAAACAGTGAAGTTTAACGGCTGTACACGTGAGAGACCACAGTACAGCCGTGATTTGCTTCGTGCAAAAACGTTGGCTAACTGGCTTTACTGTAACGTTCGTTGTCACGTATTCAGAAACAGACGGCGTAAAATTTAAAGATGCAAGTGTATATTGTTAGAAAGTTGCATTTTCAGACAAACCTCTGCGAAGTTTTTGCCGAAGACAAACCGCAGCACTATTGTGAAAACTAGTTTTAGGATGGGCAGTTTTCCTAGAGACTAGCTTCAACCAATAGTGAATAGGATTTTCATCAAAACTTCAGAGAAGAACTGACCTAGCTACAGTATATATTGTCCTATAACTCAAAACGTAATGACTTGACTAGGAATTAAAGGTAGCTTATACATTTAGTCTTGTTTCTTGTATGTCACGACAAGGGTGACCAGCAAATTCAAAAGATATTTATAACCAGAATGCAGCAACGTTTTCATCCAAGTGCGAAACATTTACTTTACAGGTAGCGTACGCATGGGTGGCGGAACTATTTTCAAACTTGGGGGCACAAGTGCACGTCAAAAAAACTAGAAAGTTTTTGTGATTGAATTGGCAACTGTGTCGTCACAGTAGGGTTGCCAGATGGCCATGGGCGTCCGCAGGGGGGAAAAACGGGATTTGCCCCCCCTGTAAATTGGAACTAAGAAGCAAAAATTTCTAGAAAACCTGAAATCAGCAGTTTAATTTTGATCAGCTGGGTTAATTCTTGCAATAGCAATTTGTTTGCCGATATGTCACTCACACTACAAAAGAGTCAGGTTCACTGTTCTGGTAGCCTAACATGCAGTGATGAGTTTGCAGTTCACTAAATTTTCTTCTTTGCCTGCAGAAGCATGTTGCGAAACGCAGGAGTGAAATGTTTTACTATTGGCGTTTGTTACGTAACAATAACATG
>Ga0210059_1010698_pt1 | contig 14129 bp, 7 predicted proteins | sample Ectturendosymbi2_FD_188042 | JGI IMG/M metagenome (GOLD analysis project Ga0210059, IMG submission 188042) | Ecteinascidia turbinata endosymbiont from Florida, USA - Sample 2 (SPAdes) (version 2) | ecosystem: Host-associated > Tunicates > Ascidians > Unclassified | place: Key West, Florida... | reverse complement strand
ATTGATAGTTTGCCACTGATGGGCAGGTATTTTTGTAAACAAATTTCGCCATTTTGGCTAGATAGACAATCGTGATGTGCATTGTGCAGAGACGAAACGAGGTTAGATGGCGCGTGGGGAAAGAAACAAATTTGACGCCCCCATGTTCGAACCTGAGGTCTTTCGGAAGCAAATGTACTGTTTTGAAAAAAGTGCTTATGACTTGGGACTTTTTGGCCCCCCGCAGTGATTCCGCGCCCGGGAATTGTGCTCCTTCCCCCCTCGTTACGTCACTGGTGTTATGCAATAAAAATCGCAAAAATTTTCCGAAAGCAAACAAGTTTTCCAGTCTGAACATCATGAACATCTGCAATTTTCGAAAACAATAAATGATGGATCTTCGACAGACTGCCAATAAAGGTTACTGGCGGCATTTCATGTTTCTTCGTGTAGTTTTGTGTCACTTCTATGCCTGCCCAACGCGTTTTTTCAGCGTGGACCTGTGTTTGTTTTGCTAATAATAAAACTTTTCGGACATTCAAAAAGTTACTTTTTAAAGGTTAGATAAGAGAATAATTTCTGAATTGTTTTGGAGGCCGCTTCTGCTCCGTAAACGTTCCAGAAATCCTGGGTGATGGTAAGAATGCAATTTAGCCAAATGTGTATGGTTATCAACCGTGTTTGTTAAAAAATAGTTACCTGAGCAGTTGGGTCTTCACTGCTATGCAGTCAGTACACATCCGGATGAACTCGTCCATGAGCCCCCCCTAAAAAAATCCTGGATCCGCCTATGTAGGTGGTGGGGGGCCTGGGGCCCAGGCGTGGTGGGTGGCCCCATGTGCGGATACCAAATGTTTACGTAGGGGCTGATCGATGAAGTCACTAGTATTTCCACATATTAATATTGATGACGTAATCTTGTGATGTTACATTTGGTAACCCAACTGTTACAAAACTTTATGATGCAACATGGTATTTTAACAATAATTAGCGATTTGTGCAACTGTTGCAAAACCAGTCGCTAGAAGCGTCGCATCTTCTTTTCTTTAATATTTGCTTGAACAAAGTTTTGAAAATTTTTTAGAAAATCTTTCTGGACCAACCAGCGTTTTCATCATCTCTAAACGCCAGTCCTCGTTCAGCAATAAATTTTACGACAGAAACCAAACGTTGCAGGCAGAGGCGATTTCCGATACTGTTCGCATTGACTGACTTTAGTGGCTAGTTCTGTATCAACTCTTCATAGTGATTAATCACATCTACGACAAAATGTAATGGTGGCATCTATATGTTTCATTGCACGCTCGTGGCTCCTCAGGCGCTCAAGACGTGCTTCCAGTCGAAAATTCCTTTTCTAATAAGGAAATGCGCACATTTTGTAGTCGTATCCGCGCACATCAGTCTACAAGTGAAACATTTAACACCAGTTTGTGAAGGAGAACAACAAAGCCAGCTTCTGTCAAATACTTCGCCATTGTGGTCCTGACGACGAATAAGACTTGCCGTACATTTCCGTGACAAGCTTGTCTTTTCTGTGTTGTGGAACATCATGTTTTAAAAATGACATAACACAATGTGAAAAAGAACCCGTTTCATATTTCAACCAATATTCCCACATTTTTTCCGGTATATTGGCTGGCCAGAAGGCCCAGACACCGATATCGTTGCCTCCAGTGATAGTGTCAGCCATCTAATCTATCGTGTTTTTCGATGGTTTTCAGTACGCTGTTGTTTTTATGTGTTTTTTGGATTATTTTCCGGTGATTTAAGGTTTTGGTTTAGCCATCCACATCCGGATCCACCATCATTCCTCAAGTTTTTTCTGAGTGTTGCCTAGTGGACCCCATACAATGGCCAGTGGGCCCCTTTTATCTAAATTTACCACCGTGGCTCAAAACTTTGGTTACGCCACTGATTATATAGCTATGTGAATAAGAAATGTAATAACGAGGATATTTTGATAATTTTGAATGTCCTCGGAGATTAGTGAAGTGGGCATGTACTCCAAAAAGAGAACGTATGGTATACCCACTTAACAATGCTACTCATATGCGACTTGTGCAAATCTACAGTAAATAAGGCAGACGCAAAATCTAACAGTAACGAGTAGACACGTAAGCTGGTGCGTTCTACGTGGCTTGACCTTGCATTCACTAGATTCAGGTACCTGACCGACTTTCAGGAAAACAATAAGTGTAATAGTTGTTTCGGCACAATATCAAACAATATTCAAGTGAAATACTGCCGTCTGGACGACCGATAATTTAATAGCGCTTCAAACAAACTTTCCTCGCTGATAAAAACGACTAAGTGGCACGCACATGTGGTACATATGGCTAAACACATAGGCATGGTGGGGGGACCTGGCACCGGGCCCCTTGGCCCCCCTCCTAAATCCGGGGCTGTCTCAAACCTATTGTTTTGAGACTTTGAACACTGCAACAATATGGCTTAGATTTTTTTTAGTATATTGATTTGTCACAGACCACAGACTCGTGGTCCGTATAACAAGCACAATCAAATAACACAAGAGCACAAAAATGGTTACCATATTTTTCGGACCATACGGCGCACTTAAAATCCTTTAATTTTCTCAAAAAAACAAGGTGCGCCTAATGTATGAATCTGGTTGTGCTTTCTCATCTAGAACCAACTGCATGTTGTAAACGGTGCTATTTATTTAATCGTTAGTTACGTTTTTTTGTAAACAGACCGTCGTGTTGCATAATAAACCAACAATTGCAATGGGCAGCTAATGTGATTTGAAGCTAGCACATACCACAGATCGTTTTGCCCCGCGAGGCTCCCAGTCCCAACTACAATGGCCCTCACCGAATCAAACACGCGCGTAACTTTTATTTTATTCTATTCGTGTCTAGCGGATTAGGCAGGTGTGACAGATCAAACTTCCTCGTATGTAACGACAGATTAAACTCCCAGTGGCGACTCCGGCACTGGGGAGTTATTGTGAAGGAGTTGAATACAGTTTGACTTCGCACAGTTTTGCTTCATTGAACGCGCCTTATGTATGTTATGTATGTAAAAAGAACAGCTAGCATTCAATTTTTGATACTACGCCTTATGATCCGAAAAATACGGTAGTCATAGCGCATTACAGAGTACGTGTTAGCACACACTCAACACTGAGAGCAGGGGCGGATCCAGCCAGTAAGGCCCAGGGGGGGGGGGTTTCAGTAATATTTGGTAATTAAGTCACATAACGGCTTCGCTACTGTAAGAGAGATGAAGTATACTTCACAACACTGCTGTGACAAAACGATGGAAGACAAAATGGCCGTATGTCGCGAGTGCTGTTTTCCGAATTGTACAAAATTATGGTAAATGAAGTTGCTTCCGTAGGTTTTAGGGGGGCAATCGCCCCCCCCCCTTGGATCCGCTCCTGACCGAGAGGAGCAAAACTCTTTCAACAACGCTCCAACTATAATGCCAATCACTCGTCGTCATACATGGATCCGGCATTGGGAGAGAAACGAAGACCTTCTAACATCAGATTTTGAGGTAAACAGCTAAAAAAGTAAAAAATAAATCGGATGGGTGTGCTCATCGGGGCACAGAAGCATGTAAATTGTTTTGATCAAGGTTCAGTACAGTTTTTCCCAATCTTTTTTTGGACAAGCCCCTTTTTCTGACAAACAAATTTCTATCGCCCCCATACCATGCCTAGCACACATATGAACACAATTTTTTCGTATTCTATATTTGGGATGTTTGAAAACGATCGAAACAAGAATGAGCGCAAAGATGCATTTCACTATAAAACTTAATTTAGTCAATTAACTCATTTAGCAGCCGGAAACTGTTAGAGTGATTTGGAAACTGTTTAGAGTTCATGAAGGGCTCGATTTCGTTTGAACAGCATTAAACTTGGACAAGAAGGTGAAGATTGCTGATTTGGCTGCAATAAGGTTAACACCATTCCCCTGCAATTGCAAATTAACTTTGAACTTCGTGAAGATATCTGTGGAGTGTGACAGCCGAGATACTGCATCTATGACACCCTTTGACAGTCACCCTCAACAGACGTACAAACACTCTTCATCATTATCCGAGTGCACCACATTGCCTAAACTTAGCAGAACACTTCTAAACCCATTGGTGTCCTTTGATCAATCAATCCATTAATACTCTTGTCACATTTTTAGTAAATTTTGAGTTCGGAGCAGTGCAGGAGTGAATTTAGTCTGCATATTTTAAAAGTTTTTGAACTTAGCCGTGACACTTGCAGTCGTTCACTGGCTCTACCATCTCTCTCTCCCTGGATTTCCTTGGCGCTGCTCAAGCTAAATTGCGTTCTGAAACACACTTCTGATTTCTAAAATCTTTTCGATTCCCTTTAGGTATCCTATTCTTGTTGGCACCTAACACTATCTGTAAAAAAATATAAATTTCCTTTCTACTTTCGAATTGAACTCGTACAGGGTTATTATTATATTTGTGATCATTAAACTACTCCATCCAAAATTAGCTCACGCTTTTGGTTACAGGCTGAGTCTAAGTGCAAGCGTGCATTCTTACACCTGACCGGTGATAGTCACTGTAACGAAACGGGCATTGTTAAGTAGCAGTTTATCCGTGCCAAGAAGTACAGCTGACTAAAATTCCAATCATAATCATTTAATTATAGAGGACAGTTTTACTGTGCAGCTTACCTTTAGTGATGGAAACTGCAGTTCATCAATTTATCTCCTAGAATTTTACCTCTGTTTTGTTTACAAATTACATGCACACATGTTTGTTGATCACACTGTTTTTATGACCAGGGGAGGCTCGTCTAGACGGGCTGCAGCCCTCTCTGAAAAATGTAAGGCAAAAGATTCCGCCAAAAGGGGCAAATTTTTCTTAAGTTTGGATTTAGTTACGAAATTTCACAACACAATTATTTTCGGTTCTTCCGACACCATTTTCGCTCAAAGTTTCCTAGGAATCCAACAAAACCAATGCATCGCTCTTTTCCAACGACGCCGCTTATGCGATGACGTTTTCAGCACACTTGACGATGGATTTGGCGATTTCGGGGCTGTCTTCGGCACAGCCCTAAAGGAAAGAAACCAAATAATTGGCTACAAGAAACACGGTGGTATATCCGCCTATCGCAAAGCGTTTTTGTTATTTTGACGGTTAATTTTTAAAGAAAAAACGGAGGAAATATGATCTTGACTGTTTTTTACTACCTGATTTTCTTGGATCATGAATTTTATAATTAAGTTCAACAATGTTTTCACTAGCACTTTGGCGATATTGGATTCAAATCTGGTCGCCAATCTCGGGCTGCGAAAATACAGCCCTTCGTTTATCTGCACCAATGAAGCTTGCAACAGTAGGCTGTCTAGGGTTGGCGTTTGAAGATGTACGGCAGTAGTTGGTGGATATCATTATTGGACAACAAAAGGCGGGGCTGATTTAAAACATTGAAATGTGAAAATTTTGAAGCATGAGAAATCTGGCAAGCCTATAATAAGCATTCAAGTAACCTTTTATTTTTTGGTAAGGCGAACATTGCAGGCTGTAATTGATTCAGGATACAAACTTTTACTGGAAAAGCATAACAATCCAGTTAAAAAAACAAAAATTTTGTGTAAAATCATAAACTGTTTGAAATTTTTTGGAAACTTTAAACTTCATTTGAAAGAACATGTTAAAAGTACCAGCTCAAAGAAAATGACTCTAGCCTAGGTCTGCTGCCATGACACGGTTTGAATAAAATGCTAAGCTTTATCGTGTGCACAATAAAGCCTTAGTATTCGAGCAGAATGTTGCAAGTTTAGTATGCGAGTGGTGCTGGGTTCGACTCTCGCCTTTGCAGCTTTGGTTGCAGTGGTTATGCGTCAAACCTTTGTTGGGACCGGTTTAATTCTTTTGTGTTCGTGTTTACGCTTTAGGGTTTGGGTTCATTAAACTGAAGTGAATGTTTTCTATGTATCAATAAGGACAACTCAAAACTACGAGTGTGATAAGATTAGGACTGCTGGAGTGACTGGAAACGCCACTAATTACAAAAACAGGCAGGGAGACAATCCTATATGTTCAACCAGAGATGAAATTTCGCAGCCCTGCCGGTCATTTTCACCAGGAGCCGCCACTGTTTATGACATTTGGTCACTCAAAGTTAGTAAGACAACAGAAATATGTTATTAACTGGGTCTCCTATCGCCCCCCAATCGCCCATTTCCGCTTCACCGCTCACTTTGGGAACCACTGCTTTAGTATAACTTCTGCAATTTTTCTGCTGTATCTGTAGATACGAAAAACCAAACAGATAGGAAACATGGTAGTAATTCGAAAAAAATTCAGGTTGGAGGTTCTGATCTTTTTTTGAAAATTTTTAGAAACATTTCGACAAAATCCACACATTTTCAAGTCTACAGTCTCGGAGGTTACGGTCTCGACGTCATCACTAGTATGTAGAAGTACTGTAGAAATAAACTTATGCAGGTTTCAAAAGTATAAATATTTATACTTGGTGTCACGTCTCACTTACCAGCTCATAGACTTCAGCATTACCAAAACAGCTAAGTTTGTCATACTGCTAGTTCACATTGCCTGCACCATAAACAGTTCTGAATGCTGGTACAGTGACGCCAAACAGAGGAAAGAACATCAACAAATCATACTTGTGTATATTGGACCACTGGAAGCGCTAAAATGCAGGAATACAGAAAGCGCTACAAGTAGAAAGAAAGACCCAAGACACTAAGGTTGCAAACACAAGCCCTGTGACTTGTAGTTTGCCAAAATTCAGTATAAAATCCTATGTTGTTACGCCCTACATAGCAATTCCGCGGTGACAATTTTTAACAACACACGTGGCGCGGTCTGCACGGGCGAAATAAAGCAGAAGTCGGAACGTATGCTGCATGGGCGGTGCGGACCATACCTCTAGTTCCAAACGAGTATTATGAGACTTTCTATATTTCGTATGGAAAGTTCTGGTCCATTGTTTCAACTAAGCTACCCATCACTTTGTAAGGGTTAAAGATAGAATGCATTTCAATACAGACATCTCGTTTCAGAAAAGTATTCACGCTAGGAGTGATGTAAGTATGGTTAGTTCCGATATCAATAATTCGTATTATCCTGACATAAGTCTACGACATACATATCATTCATACAGATTTATTGCTTGAAAGGTATCTGATATTGTTTGCAGCCACAGCATGTTTTCTTTCAGAACTATATTAACTTAGCTTAAAAATAGCTGTATGTCATAATATGAAAAAATGTACTGAGCAGTCAGCACTCGATACTTGGTCTCGAGACCTGTTTGTTTGAACCTCGAACTTGGCCTCAGTCTCGGATCTGGTCTCGGACGTAAGACCTGGTCTCGGACATCAACCTTTCAGGAGTCAAGTCTCAGTCTCGACTTTTATGTCTGCAGACGTGATATGCTCTATCAACGACGTAGGCTTGGTGGAGTACTCAGACAGTTCGTCAACTTCAACATCTATCGTGAAGTCCGAAAAAAGCACATCTGCTATCGACTTCATGTAAAAATCATGAAGAGATTCATGCTTTGCTCTGATCTGGGCTGCAACAAACTTGCCAAACTGCTCCAAGCGATCTTGTGGAGGTTCTGTGACGTTTTTGACCTTTTCTTTGAACATTTGCAAAAGTGACAGCATCGTCTCTTCCTGTAATTGAGGCACAGGTGGTTTGTACTGATAATTTCCGTTTCCCGTAAACATTATTCGTTTTTGTGTAAGCTACACATACTTAGAGGACATTACGGTACGGTCTAAACAAAGCCAAAACAAACTGAAACTTACTGTGCTGCTTAGCACACACCATGACATATCACTGGAATACTCATGAGGTAGGGATTAGGCCAGGCTTTTCCAATTGCTGGAGAAGTACAGCAAAATGTTATGAATTTTGACGTTTCCAAAGTTGGACTCCAGACTAAAAACTGGTTTACTTTTGCATAAGACGTATAGGGGAGCATCGATGAGCAGCTATGAATTGACAATTGGGGCAGTTTGGGCAAGGATAAACTGTCACGCCTGGAAAGGACTATAAAGACTTGCGAATGTCTTCATGTAGGGTTTAAAAATAAAGAATTACTAAAGACGTAAAACTTGGTAGCAACCCTAATTGCAGTAACTTACTCTGGCATGTTGTTTCCTACTCTTTGCTCTTCTTGCTGCAATCGCCTCTGAAGCAACACGTTCAGATCGTAGTACACTGCTCGATTTCTCGGAATCTGAAGCTTGATGTTCCATTTCTATGCTGCTTTCTGATACGCAAAGAAGTCAAGGTATTAGCATAGTAGAAGTTAACCATATTCAATGTACAGGAAAGATTTTTGTACGATATGCAAATTTGGTTGTTCAACTGTGTCGAAATTTGCTAACATTTTAAAGATTAGTTGCACACCAGTCCTGTAAGGCCCGGTGTTTGATGTAGCTTACCTACTATATTACCAAGAGAATAAATGATTGAAAAAATATACTTCACATGAAAATGAAGCTAAGAACACCCATTACCATTTTCAGCATCAACTGTCACATCATCTCCAGCTGGTGGAAAGTTTTCTACAGATCTGCAGTGAACAACAATTTTCCAGTTCAATTATTGTTACTGTAAGGAAAAAGTGGATATAGCACGAACTTAAAATAAAACCCATCCTAACTTAACGACATTTGTTAATTTACAAGTGCAACTCTGGCTAGTGGCTACATTCCACGAAATGGTTGTGTACAATGAATATCAAGTTTTTGTTTTATTCCTTGCTCTGTATACGTTCATTAACACTTTTTGGTAAACTTCAAGCCATGACAGGTGAAGACATTCACGAGTGACAGATGATACCAATGATCCCAAACTTTAGCATTAAAATACCTTTTCAGTCTTTATGTAACAGCAGTATATCACATTACAATATTGACATTTCAAGTCATGTTTATGCCGCAAGTAGGAAACAAATAACGCATTTCAAATGACAACGTTTAAATAGAACAAATTGGGAAAAAGACGGCCAACGCAATCACTTGATCAAGCCCAGCGTATACTTACTGACTGCCAAATTTACAATAGTACCAACGAGGCACAAAATATTATTTCAAAAATAGTAAATGTGCTCTATTTAAGTTAACCGATTCAAACACATTTTACAAACCACAGATAAATCTCATATGAGGGTCAATATCCAGCAAGCAGTTGCGATTTCTCTTGAGAGGATCACATATGTAATGGTAAAGATTTAATCCTATTAAAAATACAATCCCCATGTGGCAAAACGAACAAAACTGAAATTGACTTGCTCGGGTAGAAACCTTCCATTTTTAGCTTCTGGTGTCCAGTGGCGATTCTAGAAATAAGAAAGTGGGGGTAGGGGGGGCCACTGCTGGGTGGGGGGGCACTGCTGGGCCTAGGAAAAAGTAAGCGGGCAACATAAATGTCTATCTTGCATTGTGATTTTTCATTGTTTTGCACATGAAGTTGCTATGATTAACCCTATCAAACCCAACATAGGCTTGTGAATATCATTACATATGAGCTAACGTTATTATTCACTAAAGACACCTAAACGCCACTGTAGATGCAATCACACACGTGTACTGCTCTGTGCTAACCAGTGGTGTAGGAGGCGGGGGTGCAAGCGCACCCCTAAAACGTTTGATTTAAAATCTGGGCAAAATCCTTGAAAATCTGGGCAAACTCTCTGCGCCCTAACTTTGATTGATTTGATAAAATGGCGTCCAACGTTTGCAGAAAAACACATGAAGACCTTTTTTCGGAGGTCATCCCAAAAAAGGTCTTCATGATCTTTGAGAGAAAAAATTTGTAGGCAAAGTCGCCCAAAACTTTTCGGGCAAGTTTGGGAAAAAGCGGGCAAAAATCCTTCGAACTCCAAAAATTTGCCTGTTCCTACACCTATGGTGCTAACCATGCAACTTCCATAGCACTCCACATGTAAATCGAAACACCATTCTCCATACATTACACAAGTGTGCCGGACTAACGTGAACGAAAACAGCTCCACGAAAGTGAATACAATTCACATGAAAGCGAAATCATTCCAACCACGAATTCCATCTTGACACAAAGACATGTAAGCTGTTGATAGCCAACTAGTTTCATCAAAGATATTCTTACTACAAAGCACATAAAATAAACCATTTTTCAAGGGATTGGTGACTGCTAAGTAATCAGTTTTTGTGGTAGCTTATGGACATTTTGTGATTGTGGTGTAACCATAACAATGTAATGCAACTATTACTACGAGTGTGCATCGTGGATAGGGTGAGGACTATTCAATGCACTATACAGTTAACAGCAGCGAGGTTTCGGAACTAGTTGCACCCAAGTAGCATAGCAGCGCCGCAGATAGGTGTGCATCGGCGTTTAGGGCGTGTACCTGACAGCAAGATGTAACAGCAGGCGTAAAATTTATTTTGAAGAATATTCCCACTAAGTTGTTTATTTTATTATTCACACTGAAATTTCCTCTGACTGATCCTCAAAAGCTGACTTTTCAACCTGCATTGATTTATGACTGTCTTGCCATAAGTGAAACACGCACTAACTCTAAACCAAAAAAAATTCAGACACATAGACAATGAGCAATATAAATGTCGCTCAGATCCCTGCACAGTCTACGTTTAAATTTTATATCGTTTAACTTAATCCTTCGATTATCATGTCGACTGTCAAATTCATCAACGAAATCATCTAGATCTGTTTTACAGCTAGAACTTTTCAATTTAAAGTAGATCAATGTTACCCAATATTTCACTGGTCATGGAATTTCTGGGAAATGTTTTCACTAATTTCATTTTTGAAAAACTTCTCTCGCATGAAGCGCTGGTGACGGGAAGAGTGACAGCTACCAGCAACAATCAAACGCAGCTTTTTAAGTAGCTATAAATGAAAAAATTGTTCGAGCGATGTAGGCAGCTTCGACTCCTTCCGAAGCAAATTCTTTGTCAAAGTTACTTCACGTTTTAAATTATTTTCACCAAATGAAAATGATTTGCGAATTCTTCCATGTGTTTTTCTGATGGAAATGTTTGACCTCCGGGGCAATGAGCTGAAACACGCGAAATAATTGGTTCTAAATCATTACAGAAAATCCGTACAAAATTCTATGAGGTTGCAGGACATGTGGGTAGAGTTAAAACTATAGTCACGAACCACTTACGTAAGATGTTTGGAAGTCGTATACACCATGCAGCAGAACGCAATACAGCAGACAGGATAAATTCAGATAAATTAACTGAAACCAATTCTTAATGCTTTCACAAACCTTTTGCTACTGGGGCAAGCGACAATCTGCTGACAATTATATAATCCAGCTCCATCTCATACTGAAATGCACGAAAGATAAATCTTACCATTTCTGCGACTGCTTCTTAGTTTCGAAATGAATCTTTCAACACCACGACCGCGGTCTGGCTAAATTTCACGCAGGATCCGAGCAAACCCTGGTGTGTGTCGTCACAAACAACTCTAGCTACCTGACCGTCAAAAACAACAACCCAGCTTATCATGCATTTGGGAAATATTGAATGCAGGCTAGAGGGTATCTGGATAATCGTTCAAAATATTGCTGGCCGAAAGTTATCTACTGTATATGTCAACCAAATGAATTTAAACGGGAAATTAAGAAAAAAACTGGAGGGGCTAATCGGGGAGCCAGGCAAAAATCTGGGGGGACATGGCCCACCCAGGCCCCCCCTTAGAATCGCCACTGCTGGTGTCCGCGAAGTTTGTCGCTGTTGCCGCGTCTGTGCGGAACTCAAACCTTCCTTTGTCAAACAAAGTGACGCCTCTGATGGAAGCTACCCACGCTTGGGAGAGACTCTCAATTGATTTCATAGGCCCTGTGAAAGGTGCAAATCCTTACGTACTTATTATTGTTGACGAATACTCGAGGTTTCCATTTGCATTCGCATGTCGCGATCAATCTACTCCTACCGTCATCAATCATCTTTCGAGTCGGCTTGCTCTGTTCGGCTATCCTCAGCATATACACAGTGACAGAGGTTCTTCCTTTATGTCTGCAGCTCTGAAACAGTATTTATTACTTCGAGGAATAGCTACCAGTCGCAGCACTCCCTATCATCCTCAAGGCAATTCCCAGTGCGAGTGCATCAACTAGACCGTGTGGCGTACTGTCAAACTAATGCTCCGCGACAAAGGCTTGTCCGAACAGGCGTGGGAGACCGTCCTTTCGGAAACTCTGCATTCCGTAGTGTCGTTGTTGTGTACAGCTACGAATGCCGAATGCTACGCCACACGAACGTTTTCCACTCTTCGATCGACGCTCAATGCATGGGCGATCTCTGCCGAGTTGGCTGATCCAGCCAGGACCTGTGATGTTGCCGAAACAAAAGTGAACCTCCCTGCGAAGAGGTTGAATTGTTGGAAGCCAATCCTACGTTTGCCTCCCTGATAGAAAGGAGTTGAGCGTTTCGATCAAGGATCTATCTCCATGTCCATTTTCTGATACATCCTCTCATCCTTCCGTCGAAACTTTTGGAGATAATACTCCGGAAAGTTCTGTCCCAGAACCTGGAAGAGAGCAGGATGTGACTGCTACGCCCTGTGGTAGAGCCTGACGGTGGATCGTCCGGCGTAGATCACGAGTCAGCGGGGGACAACCCTGTGCTTCCGAGGAGGTCTACACGCTTTAGAAAAGCTCCTGAAAGATATAGAAGTGGGTCTCGTAGTACCTGCAGTGGCGCGAATGTAAACTTTCGTAAGGACAATTTTTGTATATTTTCATTCCGCATTTCCAACTCATACTGGTCGTTTGTGTGCAGCGAGTTGCGCAGCGTTTCTTTTGTTAGCCTGACTCGGGCATTAGTTGATTAAATCCTAGTGAATCAAGCAGTCTGATTTTAGTGCGTCACACCCTGCGCAACATGTCCTACATATTGCAATATTGTTTTGCCATAATCAGATCTGACACACTTATGATCAAAATTTTCTGATATTTGTTGCCTTGTGCCATAATCATGTAGCCCTATGCTGTGCAATTTTGAAAAAATAACAATAGGGCAGGATGTTGGCATTGTACCTGTACATCAACTTTCACAGATTAAGTTGGTTCAAATCAGAAACTTTGAGAGCACGCTATCTGCCACAGCACCATTTCACAATATTTCTACACTTACAGAAATAAAAAAAATATTATATAATTTTTCGGAAAGCTCAAAAAGCCGTATGCGGCTCGCGAGTCACAGTTTGGCCACCCCTGAGCTAGTGATTCCCAGCTTCTCAACCTACAGCCTTGCCGCGTTTGTTCACCAGCAGTTGGAAAAGACACTGGTTGATCAGTCTCCATAGCAATCAGAGACTGAGTGGTTGTGTGTTGACGTCGCAGGATATAAGATCATTAACTACAAACTTCCACCCTCGCGACTCACCTACGGCAATCCCGACATTCCCACACTCCAGTCTACATGCTTGCGACTTCAACTGCCAACATGTCAACTGGGGTTATAGCACAGTATCTCCTGACGTTGAGAGCCTGGACTCCTGGACAGCAGCCAACAACCTTGCGCTGCCGCATGACCCAACTTCCTCTTTCACCTATGGAATGTCGGAAGCTCGCTTTCGCTAGCGCAGTTCTCGACTTGCCGCTGGGCTGTGCAAAATTGGTCTGTTTTCGTGACAAGTTTATGATGGCAGCCTTGAAAGAAACGGCAGTAGCGAAAATAGGAATGCACTATGGAAAACTTATAACTGGAGCAAGATTTTGAAGTCTCCAAAGCGAAAAAAGGACTGTTGCCAGTGCAGTGCGTGAGCCCGTAGTATGTCTGCATCGAACATCGAAGTGTTGCAACATAAAGGCTAGTGGATGAGCTTCTTGACGGAACTACTGGCCTTGACTGAACCAAAATGCAGCGTAAAAAGCTATAGATGTACGTTGGCAAACAACTTGCCGCTATCTGGTAAAAATGAATTTTGCGTGCTCCATTAGCTCAAGGAATTGTGCTCACCTAACAATGCAATTGTGCAACACCTCACCACGCCACGCCAACGGGGACAACCCAGCGTAGCACTGAATTACTACGTGGTAGCACGACGCACCTCAACAACCACGGTACTCAGCTCTAACGCAGAAACTTTGGCCTAATACCATCCATATATACCTTGGTGGAATGAATAATTGACTTTACGCGGTC
>Ga0210059_1010697_pt1 | contig 14129 bp, 4 predicted proteins | sample Ectturendosymbi2_FD_188042 | JGI IMG/M metagenome (GOLD analysis project Ga0210059, IMG submission 188042) | Ecteinascidia turbinata endosymbiont from Florida, USA - Sample 2 (SPAdes) (version 2) | ecosystem: Host-associated > Tunicates > Ascidians > Unclassified | place: Key West, Florida... | reverse complement strand
CATATAAAAGATGCCATCACAATCAAACAAAATGTAACGTTATCGGAGAACTGACGTTACAGAGGAAGTCTTTATAAACGAATTCAACTGTATAGAACAGATTTACATAAGGTTTCAGGCCCCATTCGGATTAAACTAAAAAGTTAGTTTCAGGGCAAGTTGTCTATTTTTAGAGCAAATTGTTAGTTTCAGGGAAAATTTTTTCCGCCCCCCTAGTAAAATGCCTTCCCGTACGCCTATGTCTGCAAGACATGGAAGACAAACGATAATCACAAATGTAACAGCATGTGCTGTCGCAGAAAATAATCTTAATGAATGCACGTATTAAAGAATGTAATGCTTAAAAATTTCTGCACAAAACAATGTAAATATACTTTTTTCGCAACATTTCTATGACACTTTTTCTACAGATTTTCCAAATCAACATTTTGCTTCAGGTCAAGAAAGAAATCCTCGGGTAGAGCTTGTAAACCGTGACCTCTGGTGGAAGTTTTTTGAACTTGGCACAGAAATGATCATCACCAAGGCAGGAAGGTAGTTTATGGTTCATGGTTTGTATAAAAACTTTGCAGCTGCAGTTATAATTAAATTCCATTATCTTGCCCGTGTGCTGTCAACGCACCACCTCTTACGCTGTCAAGGGTTGGAACTTTTGTTGAGGTCTCTTTTGTCAACAACGGATTCAAAAGTATTCAAAAGTATTTGATATCAATTTTTTCACCCATTCTACCAGAATTTAATACAAATTGTATCAAATTTTGGGAAAGCATGGGTGTGTTTGCAAGAACCTTTTCACTTAACTCCTTAAAACAGTCACAAAATATTTTCTACACATGAAAGTTATAGGCAATGACAATAATGTATGACCATAAGTAACAGTTGTTCTCCACAATTTTTGGACTTTTTATGCTGGTTGTTTAATTTATAAAACACATTTTTGTTCAGTGCGTAAAACTCTGACTTCTTCAATATTTTTTTCTCTGCAAACAGGCGGATGTTTCCAGCAATCAAACTGAAACTAAGTGGTCTAAATCCTCTTCGAATGTATGCTTTGGCTGTGGACATAATACCCGTAGATAACAACAGATACAGGTAATGCAGTGGTAATGTGGTCCGTTTGCATAGGTTATAAACAGCAACTCGTAAAATGTGCGTGATACCAAGTCCTTGCTTGTTAACACGTGTGATAATGTCTACTAACAAACGCTCTTTTTTAATAAACCATAAGTTAATATGGAAGCTCCACTGCTATGTGAAGAAATAGATATCAAATATACAAACTTTTGTGGAAAAGAGATGTTGAATACAAATTTAGCTGTTGTGCTTCATTAATCATTTTTTATATTCTGTGGATATGAATTCAGTACTTTATTCATAGGTACGTATACCATAGTTCCCAGTGGATGGCAGCGGGCACCACGGAAGCTTCAGCAATCCCTTGCACTTATTTTCACCCCGATTCACCGGCGCGGGGAGAGATTTGGATGAGACAGGAGATCACCTTCGACAAGCTGAAACTTACCAATCACGAACTCAACAGCAAGGGACACGTGAGTAGAGGGAAGCAATTTCAACTCGCTGTGCGTTAAGTCAAAGAACTTCAAGAAAAAATGCAAAATTATGTGGTTGCAGCCGAGACCCAAAGAATTAGCACAAACTGTTCTTAAATTTGATTACATGGATGGTGAGAATCTTCGATAAGGAACACGTAGGTTACTTTCAGCCATAGGCGTAGCCAGGGAGAACAAGGGGGTCATGGCCCCTATCAAATTTCTAGCACATCCTGTCGTTTTGTGCTTTGAGAAGCGGTATCCCAAAAAAATACTGTTGTTCGCTTGAAGTCGAAATATTTCGCCCAGCAAAAGGATTTGGGCTTTTACGCCACTGCTTTCAGCAGATTTACAAACAATTTGTAGTTTTCTTAGTGTAGATCATAATATGCCGAAGCCTATTTTTTTATTTTCAGGGCAGCTGCTAGTTAGCAAATCAGTTAACTCCGTCTAGTTGAGGTTTTCTAAAAGTCAAGTTTCTATTTCTTTGAGTGGTTGGAAAAACAATCTAATTTTCAAAAAATTTGATACTTACAGTGTGGATAACGCCAGTGGCGATTGGTTAAAGCTTAAAAATAGGCTTTAGCATACTTCAGTATTTTGTCTCGATAAGCAACTCATACGAATCACTCCGAGAAACTAAAAGCAAACCATCAAAACAGGGGCAGATTGATGCTTTCTTGCAAATTCCCTGTAAGACATTTAGTGCTTATCCTCAAAAAAAGATTTGGATGAGTATGGACAAAAACAACCCCCTAAATTCTCCAACAACGCACGAGTGCAAAAAACGTTTTACAGTTAAAAAAAACGGTTAATAGTCCCAACAATATTTCGTGAATATCCAAAATATTGCTTTCACTTTCATTTTTGAAAATGTTTAAAAAAAACACAAAAACAAACTTGCTAACTTTTTAACTCTTTGTAATGGTTTGTTTCAAAACAATTGCACTGTTTTCAATATTTGCGCTTTTTTAACATTCAGGTCGTCCTTCATTCCATGCACAAATATCAACCTCGCGTTCATCTTATCATATGTGATGACCAATGTCCGTTTAAGGAAGAGCGACTGGTTCCTCGACACATGAGAATAGATGACGTTGAGCGAACAGACTTGACTACTATCGTGTTCCCTGAGTGTGCTTTTACCACAGTAACCGCTTATCAAAATCAACAAATAACAAAATTGAAGATCGATCGTAATCCCTTCGCAAAAGGTTGGTATACATGCAAGTAAAGTTGTTTTCAGTTAAGATACGTTTTATCTTTGTTTGCGCTTTTGTAATGGCCTTTTTCAGCCAGTATGACAAAAAATAAAACAGTGGGAAGAAGACTAAGTTTTTAAAGTTGATTTTAGAACCTAAAGTGAAACGCATTGGTTACATTGCTTAAAGCATTGGTTTAAAGTGACTCTTTGCAAACCACCAAACTACAAAGCCCAGCTCACATAAATCCATGTTCACATAGGGAAAAAATAAATTGTTCAATTCCCAACCCATGAAGCTAGATTACTAAACTTACTAGATTACGAAATCATGTCAATCTGCCCAGATGGCGACAAAACGAATTTTTTTTAACATTTAGCAGCTCGATACCAGGCTCTGGAAATCAAGGAAATGGAACTCTCAACAACTATCGCAACAGAGTGACATACGACGCTATGATTCGTGTGGAAACTTTCTAAAATGCAGAATCAGAAATATTCAACAGCGGAGCCAGGATAATAATAGACCTCCATTTTTTCGGATTATGGAAACGGTGTCTACATTTCTATTTTGATAATGTAAACTGCATAGGCGTACGGGAAGGCATTTTACCGGGAGACGGAAAAAATTTGCCCTGAAACAAATAATTTGCCCTAAAAATAAACAATTTTTCCTGAAACTAACTTTTTTGGTTTAATCCGAATGGCGCCTAAAACCTCTTGTAAATCTGTTTCATACAGTTGAATTGGTTTATAATGGCTTCGTCTCTAACGTCAATTCGCTTATAACGTTACATGTTGTTCGGTCCCGATGGCAAATCACACACTGCATTCGCAAAACTAACTTCAAAATTTTTCTGCCTTAGCCAGTCAGCTAAAATTTGATGTTAAGATCAGTGCTGTAAGAGATTTCTGAAGAGTTTTAAAAAAAACACGAAACACCTGGCATTAAAACTCTTGTTAATCAAAAAAATCTATCATCTTAACACACTGCACCTCTACCTCTACCCAGCGCAAACTCAAAAACTAACAAAGAAAGAGTTACCAAATTCTTATATCAAGCTGTTGACCTACCGACATCCGAATGTTTGACTGTTACAGAAAACGAGGGCTTGGTCCAAATCAAAGACACTATAACCATTCACCACGTTGGTTCAGATTACACACTACACTAGCCCAAATTACACGGATCACCCCCAAGTGAATATACACTGAATAGACTGTATTGAACATTTTTTCACCGTTCAGGATTTTGTAGCAACTTGCGCTTGCCCTGAAAAACAGAGTGTGCCCTGAATTCAGTGCATTGAATAAATATTTTTTATCATTCAGGATTTTTGAGCAACTTGCACTTGTCCAGAAAATTAGAGTTGCCCTGAAATTTTTCACTGTATTGATGTATTGATATATGTCTTATCATTCAGGATTTTTGAGCAACTTGCGCTTGCCCTGAAAAACAGAGTTTGTCCTGAAAGTTTTCAAGCCGGGGGGGCGGCAGCCTCCCGCACTCCAGCCTCGTATGCCTATGGTAAACTGTTTTGTTTTACATAACATAAATACTGTAAATACTTCATACTCAAACCCTTTAAGTCCCGCAGGAGCCCTTTTTTGCAAAGCTTTGCAATACCATAACTGGCCAGCAAATTGAGCTAGAGAGCTGTTCATACCTTCTACGGAAAGTCTTCTAGTTCAGACAAATTTTTTTTTTGTTTTGGGTTTGGGGTTTTCTGTGAGTGACGTAATAATGGGGGCATGTTTTCGCCTTTTGGCCAAGTGTACCTGGCCTTGGGCGCCAACCCAACGAGATATTTTATGGCTCAAGTTTTTTTTGGAATCTAGGCTATGATCCGAGTCTTTACCTTCGATTGGCTTTCTAGCGTATCTACAGCCACGACAGTGCATAGTCCAGGGGAAACCCTAGTAGTAATAGGAGAGGTTCAGGGTAGACATTTTACAGTTTTCAGTGGGAGCAGCAAGAGCAGCTGGGATTTACCCTGAGGTATGCACTGTCGTGCTGCTCTCCCTTCCCCAACCTATATTTTTTGATAATCATATTTTTTTGTTTTTTCATGTTTTGATATTTTTTTATGTCTTTGATTGGTTTTGCACTTTTGCGTTATAGTAATATTTTTCATACTTTCGCGTTTGATAATATTTTCATTTTCATTAGTAATTTCTTATTTTAGAGATAACTTGAAAGATTTTCTTTGGTTGTCATCGCTCCATCCTTGCACTGTTGGCGTGGTGAAAGGCATACCGATTACGTTGGGATCTGATAAGCAAATATTCACTGCCGCGATTGCTTCACTTGAACATCATTTGATGACCTTGTGGATGCTAGTAGCAAAGCAAAACACATTCAGAGATGAAGACTTGCTAACTTATTTTGTCCTTTTGCTTAACATATTCCCTGAACATTTATTCTGATTTAACAAAACCAAACAAGAAATTACTCATAACGATTGCTTTAACCGAAAGCGAGAATCACTTCACAGTTAGCAATAAAGTAAATATAACTGTGCGATTCCTACAGAACAGCATATTAACAAAATTTGTCTGTTTCGTTATGTCATCGTTAACATTTCCTCTCTTACGACTTCTTTTATACGAAAATACGAACCATTTCAAAGTTATAATGCTACATTCGTGATATTTTGGTCCGAACTAGCCACACCATCGCTCCAACCTGTAACCGATTCAACCTCGTCTTTTCTAAATTTTTATGAAAGTTTTCTGAACGAGAGAACAGTGGACTTCTCAAAGTCCTAAGTCAATTTAAATGATAAAAAAACACCTATTTATAGGCTTCAGAGACAGCAACAAAACTTGGAAACCGAGAAAAGATGAAACGGTTGCTAACACCAAGCAAGCATGGAGCATGGTCGGGAACAGTGGAGAAATTTTAGAAAAGCGAACAGACCAGTCAAACAGCAGTACGACGTTGTGGTTGAAATTTGATTTTGTTTGTTTTGAATAAACGAATAACGACTTTAAAAATAAAAACAGCAGAAAGTTATAGCTTTTGCAAATACACATTTCAGTTAATTTGTTGGTTTAAAATTTCAACAGTTTTTACAAGTTTCCAACATATTAATTACATTTTTAATGAAGGCTAACCAAGAGCAAACAACAAAAATATCACACAGGTTTGCCGTAACCTAATGTATGCTGTTAACTCAACATGATCATCATGTTGTAAGAGGAGAACAGGGAGGTATTTTATAATGGCTTCGGTTTAACTTTTAATTGCTTTAGAATTGTTTAAAGTTTTGAATCCAGGTCAATTCAGAGTTGTAATTTGTAAATGGGCCTCATTTTGAAGCCCGAACCGGCCCAGCCCGAAATAACAAGCCCGAATCCGGCCCGAGCCCGACATTTATTTTTGAAGCCCGGTTTAGCCCGACCGCCAAATTTACTTAGTGAGTCAAGATATGCGCAACTGCGGGGTATCAAAAAACGTAGTGTGCGGGTGTAGCTACAGTTACACGATTTTATCACACCCAAAATGGCAATCACCTTGACCAAAGCATTAACCTAAACAAGCACAAACTCAGCTTGTTAGTCAATGCTAATACTGCGGAATGTAATATTTCTCAACATAAAAACAAACTATCACGAAACTATCCACGATGGCTCTATAAGCATAAAAGAAACTATTTAGGATAGCGCTGTGCATGAAAAGCCGGATTGCCGGCCATGGTTTCTTAACACAAGCGAAGAATCGTGCAAGTGTTTGATCTTTTCGACGCAATGCCATGGCGTGCTACTTCTGAAAAAGAGTGTGACACTAATCCGAGCAAAGAGCAAAAGAATGCAGCTGTGTTTGCAAATACAATTAGCTCAAGAAAAATCACAATCACTACACTCACAGAAGCCACGGCAGTGAGCAGAACAATTGTACTTCAAGAAATAAAAAATCGTTACTTCCAATGGTATTAAAAACTTGTGTATGCAGGCTGGAAATCGGCCCGAAACATCTTGACAAACTTAAGCCCGAACCCGGCCCGAACCCCGCCCGACTCGAAAAGCCCGGCCCGACTTACAACTCTGGGTCAATTAATGTTTTTTAATTAACAGTTTAATTAATGTTTTCAAAGAATTTGCCTTGAGAACAAGAGTGTGCTGTACAGAGTGGGTGAACACAATATCATTATTTCAAGCATTTGCATTTCAGAACAGGACTTGACAAACGAAACTCCACAGCATTCCCCCATGCGTGAAACGCACAACCAGAGTCAAAATGCTCTTTGGTATTCCGTTTGTCCGAATATCAATAGAAAAAATACGGTAAGGCAATGCTTTACATGTCAATATCATACGTCAGATATGTAACTTGTGTTTAACCAACAAGTTTGGCAAGATATCAATGCAAGTTTCCTAATTTAAATAATTTTCTGAGAAGGACTAAAACATCTAAAAATCACGGTTTGTAAATGTTTTAGGAAACAATCCCTCAGCTGACTGTGATTTATGTGATTTAATCAAACAATGCAAACTACGTATTCGAGTAAAACCCATAGGTACTGTGTTATAATACCTTGTAAATGTAATCATGGAAATCACAGCGTTTGTTCTTTGGTTGGTAAATATGTGATGTATCGAAAATTAGATGAAATGATTTCTGGCATTCAACATTCACTAAATACAACTTGATCTTTTTTTCCCTGGAACATCCGGAGGTGCTGTTAGATTTAAGGTTCATGAAACAACACTGTCAGTGAAGAACAAAACTACAATTTTTAGAATACCGGTCAAAAATTCGTTAAATTCTAATTAAATTGGAATTACAATTTAAACTGCGGCCTGAATTCAGAAAGTATTTTGACACACTTTTTGCATTTCTTGCGAAACTTGTTTTTACAGAACTACCTCGTGACCAACGGGAAATCTTTTCTCTCCAACGCGTATTGTAGAAGCACTGACATGACATTAACTGGAGCTGACGCAAGAGGAATCTACCAACACATCGACAGCATGTCATCTCAAAACGAGATCAAACCTGGCATGCCATTGCCGTCTTCCATATTACCGGAAAAATGTTCTACTCGGCACTGGGATAGAGCCTTCCAGTCCAGTGAAATATGAAGATACCATGGACGAAACTTAATGGTTTTTATGCTGGGATAACAAATGTAAAATGAGAACATATATTATTTTTCACGCCGCATTAAGTACTTAAGCGCCATTTAAAAGTACGTGGCAACAATAGTTCCGCAAAGACTCCATACTCACAGACAGATACCGACATGTAGCGCTTTTTTGACACACTGTGGAACTTTATTGCAAGCAAAGCGAAATGTAAACTTGTTAAACTTGTGCCCAACCCATTGTGAAAATACAGTGATGCTATGTGATGAAATTTTGTTTAATAGTGTGGTATGTTGACGTCTACTTTAGAAATCATCCAGAGACTATGTGATCAACCTGGTAATAACGCTGAGTGCAATATTTTAAATTATCTCATATAAAATAGCTTCGAATGCGTGGCAGCCTGAAACACCACAACCCATTCAACAAAAATCCTGAGAAATGCTTCCTCCTCTGTCGAATTTTGCAAAACCTGTGATTTTAAGTATTGGGTCTTGGCTTTGGCAGATTGTCGGGAATTTGCGGAAGTACTGTGGGTTTTCAATCGTATAATTTATTTCAACAAGCCTCTGGCATCTTGTTGCCTTAAAACTTACCTGTGACCAATCTCAAACGAAATGCTTAATCCGCTTAGACAACAATGACTGATAAGCATGGAAGGATGTCACGGAGAAAGTCGAGATGCTTGGAATAATGTTATAAAAGTTGAAAGACAAAAAAACTCTTGGTAGACAACGAAAAACTGATATGAAACTGATATATTGTTGTTATCATGTCTGAAGCTACACCAACGCACTACTGTTTATATAGAAAATTTCGCAGTCATGTGGGCATTTTTTGCTTTAACATCACTTTTGCGTAAAATATTCAGAAGCTTTTGTTCCGTATTACTAGATAAACGAAAGCGTTGTTAGTTGAACACAGCAGGAATGTAGAAAATGGCAATTGTCAAGTAAAAGAAGTGTGGAAACGTGAAAATAGAAGTGTGGTAACGCAGCCAAAAACTAGACATTTTCAGTAATTTTACAATTATGTTAGGGTGCTTCGCAAGAGATAGCTTGTCATTTATTTATTTATGCGGCGTGTGCAGCTGCACACAGGAAATCTGAGTAAAAACACACAACTTCAAGTCAGGTTACTATTAAAAAAAGTTGGGGAACGCGTTTCCATACCCAGTAAAATTGTGGGGGCGCCGTTCCCACCCTACTACATCTCTGGAACACAACGACTTGACGACACGTAACATCCGGGTGCGAACAACATACACCTGAAAAACTCCTCAAATCTTTTCTCGAGGAACCTGATCGTATGCTTTCTCAAGGGCGACAAGCAAAGTGTTGACATATTCGGAATACTCCTAAAATTTCTCGCACATTTGTTGTAGAGTAAAAGTTTTCTTCGTAGTCGTACGGCCAGATGAAACGCGGCAGTGGACGTTGTCCAAGGCACTTGGCATTCATATTTCTAGGAAGACTGAGGGGCGAAATTCCTTTGTTGTTAATGTATTCCCTCCTGTCTTCCTTCTTGCACATCAATTTGCCAATATTGCAGTGCCATTCCAGAACGCCAGACCACTTGACACCAAAACGTTAGTCAAAAACTCCTTTATCCAAAATTTTAAGCAACTGAGGAAGAACATCGTCACAGTCTACAACCTTCCCAGCCTTCTGTGCTTTGAAAGCTAAGGAGCCTTCTGTTGCGGTGATGATATTTATCTCCCCCAAATACACCTCCAGTTTGTTTGATGGTATGAAGGCCAATCTACACTGAGGACGTGCCAGGAGTTGCCAGGCGTAATCCTTTGTTTGTTTTGTTGCGTCGGGTAATTATGCGCTCGTGCACGGCAAGGCACAGCAACTCCAGGGCGCAATAAAACAAACAAAGAATCGTGCGCGGCTACTCCTGGCAACTTCTCAGTGAAGATTGGCCTTGAGAGAGGATTCAAAAGATTTCTGCAGTACTCTCCACATCTGCCAAGGAGGTCCCGCTCATTGCTGATTAAGACGTCGGTTTGGTCTTTGACGTATCGGATCAAGCAGGATGGATTAAACCAGTGGTTGTCAAAGTGGGCGGAATCGCCCCTTTGGGGCGTGTTTTGAGGGGCAAGGGGGCGAAAAAAATAGGGGGTCAAAACAACACGACGGAAATGCTCAACCTCTAACCGATCATTGAGTTAACTTCAGTAGCCTACTATTATGATTTGTTAGTTGCTTGCAAATTTTAATTTACTGTGATAATCGTTGGAGGTTGTTGCTAAAGCAATTTTTCCGTTAAATTTTACTCTGAATGGTCTATGTGCCCGGCTACAGCGTGAATTATTTTCACAAGAAATCTGAACGTAATATTATCGCTGTAATACAGTTGCTCAGTTCAGCTATTTAATGGCTTGGTTCAGCTATTTAATAATTTCTTTCAAAACAATTCTTTAAATATACTACCTTCTGTTTGCTTTTACTAGGCTTGAGGGACGAAAACGACGTGTGGAGTGTGAAAAGGGGGCGATGGAATAAAAAAGTTTGAGAAACACTGGATTAGACATTTGCCACGAAGACGCCGGGTCCAGATGGTTTGCCAAAACACTTTTTTGACTTGACAGTATGTGAATCTTGGTCGTGTCCATTGTGGACTTTTTCACTACTGGGGCTTCCGTATGCCGCGCCTCAGCGTATTGCGAATGCAAAGAAGAACCGGCTTTTTTTTAAAGACAGCCCTTGTAGGCTAATTTCTTTGATCGAATTACATCCTCAACTTCTGAGAAGTGGTTACGTTTTGTCATTATTTGCCACACCAACTCATTTGCTGTCTGCATAGCAGCCGAATAAATGACAGCCGCTTTGAATCGCTACTCCTTTTTTGCGTCCCCTGTGCATTCGGCGAGTTTTCTAGTAACAAGGGTGATAAGCTGTTTGTTTGCTGTTATTAGACAATGCCAACAATGGCAGGCCAAAACTTGAAATGATCACTGGCTGATGTCTACCATAACAGAAAAGAGATGAACACAATATAAACCAAGATAGGCCTTTTCGAATATACCGGTAAGGACGTAAATACCTAACACAACATGACACCTTCAACTCCAAGAATCTTTTTTTGAATCTTCAATAATAGCTAGCCTGAGGTATAGGTGCAAGCGGATTCAAAGAATATATGATGTTCAGTTTTAACAAAACCACAATGGCAAATTAAATTACAATGGCCAACGATATTTACTGTAGTGTGGCCAAAGCGAGGCATGCGCAGGGTTTCATTTGCATGAGCGTTGCAACCGTGCAAATTCCAAACGTTACTTATCTCGTTAAGGAACAAGTTACATACTTCAAAGTGGAATTGGCGAGAATTGAAAGCAACTAATGCAGTGGGCACTGAATTCCAAAATTTTGGGACTTTGTAAAAGATAGTTTATAACTTTTTACAGAGACTAAGTTTTGCGTTAGGCAACACAACGTGATGGATAGTTGAAAAGATTTTTAAAAAATTTGGGAGCAAGGACAAGGGGGAAAGTACAGCGTACAAAAATTGTGTTAATAAATGCGATAAAAATGTGAAACTAACGAAAAAATATAATGGTGTAATGCCAAAATCATTCAAGATATTATCGTGAGATTTCGTGCTGACGCCAGAAGCAAAAGTTTCGCAGTGGCTGTTTGAACAGTTTTGAGAAGATTGGTGTTTGCGACAAAACAGTCATCATAAACAGCAACTCCATAAACTAGGACAGGCAAAACGTGGTGTATGCACGACAAAGCGCTAGAAGTGACAGTCTGGGTAAAAAGTGTTCAATTCTCTTCAATGCATCGATCATTGATACTGACACAAACCGGTCTCTCCATTTGCGTAGAAACCCTTGCGCAAACAGGGGGAGTCACGGAAGATGTTGCTGCGTGCACGATTATGCAGCAGCATCGTATTGAAACTAATGTATAAGCAGACATGCTGCAACCACTATACCTGAAAAGGAAAATCTGTGTCGCGCCGTCACAGTTTTTCTTAACGGGACGGGCGGACGAGATTTTGACCCCTTCTGCCTCACTTCATCAGTCTCTAAAATCTCCATCTTCCTACAGTATGCTTCATTGTTAAGGCTAATTCAAAAACTTTTGTAAAGTCTGCTCAAAACGCGAATTTTTTTATTCAAGATTTCAGAAATAACATAACTTACTGTTAAAAAATGACATGAATATTCAAGCGAACGTAAGGAAACCCTATTGCTTGCTGTTTCCAATGAAGCTGCAACTTTAGAAAACACACACAAAAATACAGGTGTTTAATGCAGATTAAGCCAAAAAATATACTGTAATGACAGATTTTGGTAGCTGAACAAGCTGAGCAGTGGTTAAAATAAATTGCGTTGGAACATGTTCGTATTCATCATTGCAAGTCGGAGTGCTTTCTTCAGGTTTGCAGCCGGTAGTAGAAAAAAGATAGTAAAAGTCTTTCCTGTCTGCGTACCGAATATTGAAAAATATTGTAGTAATATGTATAGGTATTACCACACTTATTCTCAAAGCAAAAAGTTAGGAAATTAACAAATAAAGTAATTAGCTTCATCAAGATGCAAATCTTTAACTTCTGTTGCTCAGCAGTTATTAGTTTTTGAATTTGTAACGTTTATTAAATTGTGATCTAAAAGTGTTTAATTTCAGAACAGATGTACTGCCATTCATTCCTAGTGTTTTATTCCAATACTCGTGGCTGTCAATACAATTGCTACAGGTGCTAAGACCTTCAAATACGTTAACTTCATCTTTTAAAAAAGTATTAAAATTTAAGTACAAGAGCGCTTGTGATGATATGCCCGTGAAAAAGTCTTTGCCAATGCAATCCTTTTATTTTATGTTGTAGAAGTTTGGTTAAGCCAGCGTAGAGGTTGCTTGTGAGGAAGGTTGTCTTTGCTTGCGGAACTATTGGCTTCCCCAAACGCTACGAACCACTAGGCAGCCTGGTCGTTATATGATTACTGTTCTGACTCACGACTGAACTGCATGACATACTGTATTAGGTTGCCAAGCCGAAGCAAGGCTTTAGCTCTGACTTTTGAAGTTCGTTTTCACAGATTTCCTGGCGCACAAATCTGTATTTACAAAAGGTTTCTGATTAACAGCAGCAGGAATATCTCAACGATGGCACGGCAACAGAGCGGCAAAGCGTGGACCACACGCTAGGCAGAACAAAAGAACTACAAACGTGATATCCACGCTACAGCAGGGTTGTCGGATGCTTGACAAGGAATATGGAAAATGTTTGTCCAGTTTATGGCAAATTTTTGGCAATTAATAGAAATTGGCAATGGTATTTCAAACAGAGATTTTTCGATATTTCATGTTTTTTGCAATTCACATTTTTCCAGACTTTTCATTATTTGAAATTTGACAATTGTGAAAAGGCCTGTTTCAATATTTATAAAAATGCCTACTCAGCAGAGGTGGCCGGAGTCTTATTTTTCAGACTCCGACTCCGCTCCTGTTCCAAAATTTTTGAATCCGGGCCCGGATCCTGGTTCGGAAAGTTTTCAAATTTGAGAAACCGACTCGTGTTCAGATTCCGGCTACAATCATTGATCCAACCGTAATTTGCCCATGTTTTTTGCTTAAGAAATGACCACACAAACTCCAGCTACTGTCGAAATTGAAAAGTGACTCCGGTGCCGGGTCCGGTTTTCCACAAACTTTTGACTCCGGATCTGGTTCCGAAGGAAAAACGCAGAATCCTGCCGAGTCGACTCCTGCACTCCGGATCCGGTGTCACCTCTGCTACTCAGCAGGCAAATAAATGCTCTATTTAGATGATAGTGTCTGATTCTTGAGAGCGAAATATATGCTTTTGAATCATCTAGTTGTAAACTGGAAGTAATGTATTTTTAGTTTAAAGCACAATACTACTGTACCAGATATACCAGGCTTTGACAAATTGGAGGGTGATCTGAATGATAATTCACAACGTTTAATGTTGAACTGAATTTTATCTCTGAAGTTTGGGCATTCATTCAATAAATAATCCAAAATTAATTTCTTTCAATGCTGACAATTGGTATTTTAAAAAATGACAAAACTTTTGGCCTTAAAAATGTTAAAGAAGAAAGTTGGCAAATTTTTTGTAAAACAGTGATTTTTTCAATATTTGCTAAATTTGCCACTATCTGGCAACCTGGCGCTACGGCACGAATCTTTGACTGGTGAAATGAGGTCAGCGCACCTGAGCTGTGCGCGACAACACACGCGGCGAAACTCCCCTGCAGGGCCGGATTAAGGGGGGGGCAACAGGGGCAATTGCCCCGGGCCCCCCGCTGAAAG
>Ga0210059_1010696_pt1 | contig 14129 bp, 2 predicted proteins | sample Ectturendosymbi2_FD_188042 | JGI IMG/M metagenome (GOLD analysis project Ga0210059, IMG submission 188042) | Ecteinascidia turbinata endosymbiont from Florida, USA - Sample 2 (SPAdes) (version 2) | ecosystem: Host-associated > Tunicates > Ascidians > Unclassified | place: Key West, Florida... | reverse complement strand
GAGAAGAATTCTTCCATTGTTGGTCCAAATGTATTTCCAGTTAAATTTTTTTCTTTCTTCATTGGCCAAGGAAAATAAATGTTTATTTCTTTTTGTAAGGTTTTCATTGATGAAAACACGTTCAGAGGTAGGTTTTCTTGGAGCATTACTTTTCAATTTCCTTCTTTCTTTATAAATATTGTTTCTGGTTCTTCTAGAGACAAACCTAACAATAATGTTGGGGGTCTTGTTTGTTTTTGATTTACCCAGTCTGTGAGCAATATCATTATCATCTTGCGATCAAACAACTAATGTTCCGATTTTTTTTAAAGTAAAGCACCAAAAATTTTGATACTGATCCATATTAATCCAAACCCATAATGAACAACACATATAATCCAGGATTATTTTGAAGTAAAGCAGTAAAACACAACCAAACATCTGGTACTTGCAATGTGCTAGTCACTGGACGCTTTTCGCCCGGCAGCTCATTTTCGCTCTTCGCGCGATCGGACCCGCCTCGATTCGCATGACTTCGCAATAAACCGCAGCAGCGCACACGGCGACGTTAAATAAACACGACTGCTGCGCGGTTTTCCACGAGAAAACTCCATAGTTTTAAACCCAGCTTAAGAGCAAACAGGTGACAGGCCAAGCGTAACGAAGCGCATTAGCTGAACCAATGCGATCAAGCCTTGCGCCGGTGTTGAACCAAGCGAGGCATTGAATTTTCCTATAGTTTGCGAGAACGCTCGGTGCTCCTTCAGAGCGACATTTCTTGGTGGGACTTTATTAGCACTACGAAAACAGCTAACAAAGCTGTTTGTTGCAATGCTGATCTCGTCCTAGGAAATTGGTTTTGTTGCGATCGGAAAGTCCGAGCGGCAAGTGCGCAAAGCTTTACACTGCTGCAGCAAGCAACAATAGAGATCACCCGACGATATATCTCTTTTATTGCTTGTTCGGGCCACGTATATATGGGTGGTATTCTTCGCTCACATCCCGTTAGTGGTAAATCGCACATTCAACGCAACGCCAACCGAGAGGTTGCAACATTTTACATTTTTCGATTCTGCAATGCAGTTTGTCGTTTAAAAAAACTTTTTCTCTGGGTTCAGATCATGACGTAGTCTATGCAGGAAACAGCACTGCTGTTGCTATTAAGCTGTCTGTAGTTGACATTTCCGCGTGCAAGACTGCTCAGGTGTTGGTGCGCAAGCCAGCTTGAGTAAGATCAGGCTTCAAATCTTCTTCGTCGTTTGAGCGAGTTGTTGAAATCCGCTGCTTGCTTGGCCGCACCGAAGCTCGGAGCAGGAACACCGCACTTATTTGAATGTGACTCGCCCTAGATTGTGAGCCGCGCTTGAACATAGGTTACCTAAGCCTCTGAGATACTTTGGCGAACTGGCGCATTTCCCGTTTTGGTCACCCTGGTTATGATGCTCACCCCTCTACAACAGCCTTCTGTTCAGCATAATCCTTACTGTGAAGTATGTGCAGGTGATACTGAAAGGAACAGAATGCGATAAGAGTGTTTGGTCGAAAAAACGTAGCCTAGGAAAGGCTGAGCGTCATCCATACCTTTCAGTAAGGAAAACAAATAAAAAAATGCAAGCCGCCCTTGATTACAAGGTGCACGAAATGACGAAACATAACTTTATAAGTCGTGGCTTACAATCGAACAAATACGGAATGCATTCACTACAAACCCAAAATTAAAACACGCTTTTTTAGATGTTTACGTGTTTGTCTGAGTCCCATGACCCACGTCAGTGGAGTTAGTGGCAGAGCACAAAAAATCTCAATTATGACACAATGCAGGGGCGGCAGTGCAGTAGTTGGTACGTGTGAGCAGCACTTGAAATGAACTAACGCAGAAGTCACGCACCAGCCACTACAGGAGTCGCACAACGTCATGCAGAAACGTTGCAAGATGAGAAAAGGTGAACACTCGTAAAAGGCATCAGTCATTTGAAGTGAGTGAATAGCAATGTTTAGTGAAGATGCACACGTTGAGCAAATGCATGCAAATCGTTTCTGATCAAGACATGAAATATCTTCACGAAATCGGTACATTTGCGCTTGCATTTTATAGGGACGCATGCAGTCGTGCTTACCCAAATTTCTTTATGTCAAGTTCTGCGTGATAGATGCCCTGTATTGTATTTCCGGCTTCTTTTACAAATCACGAAGACAGTCGTATTTAAAAATCCAAAAGAAATTGGCACTTTGAACGAATAAACTGAGGCTGTTTGCGCACTTTGGGCTATGTCTCGATAATATGCTTACAGGTTATGACGCTGTGCGACATTCCTGAGGTTCAGATTACAACTTGTCTAGGTGGATATGCCAGGCACGCAGTACTATTAGTGGATTTAGGGTCGAATGGACAAGTGCTTGTTTAATATCCACCACAAGCAAGCTGGAGAAAAACACAAATACGACGTCATGCAAGGGTTGTTGGCAGGCGCCTGTGGCGAGATATTCCGTTCAAATGGAAACTACCAGAAGCAGTGCGTTTTAAAGCGTTTTGAGGGACCGAAACGGTCTGTTTGAGATTCACGGACATGTTTAGAGTACGAGGTCATATTCAGCACACCTAGGCGGACAATCGCTTTGGTTGTGTGGGCGACGATTTGGCCATTTTTGGAATTGGAGAATACCAGTAGATCTGTTGAGCCTGCCAGCTTATTCGTGTATTGTTATTGCCATTTGCCTTTATTTAGAGTTACCTCTTAGTTTGTTGTGATGCACTGCATTTTCGGATTCTTTGCTGCTTGCGTAAAGTATACCCGATGAAGCTGCAGTAGAGCTGATATCAGGTGTTTTGGATCACTGGAGGTAGATTTGAGTCATCGATGTGGCGCGATGCATAAGTGAAAAGTTGCAAAAATTGTACATCTGCAGTGCAAGTTATTGATTTACGTTTTCTTGGTTGCCAGTTTCAATGCAGTGGGTTCAGATACATCCAGCTCCATTCTCACATACGTTTCAACACGGTTCGTGAATCGTTGTGTCAAGTAACTTGCAGCAGCGCCACTCCAATTGTTGATTTTCAAACTGCGAGTTACACGTCATTGTTTCACGGGTTTGGTCCACCTTACGATTGAAACTTTCGTAGTGAATGTTTTGTTATTGGTTTGCGTGTGCAGCGACTGAATGCCGCACTACTGTTGCGCGATTGAGTGACAAATAACAAAAGGGTTGGGTCGTATGGAGAATAAAGAGCGGTTTATCTGAAGCTTTGTGACTACCAAATATACAATTAGGACTATAGATGTGTTGTTTCGTCACAGTTTCATTCTCTTGTTGTTCTGAAATTATTGTTTTTTGTAGATAAACGTTGTTGCGATACTTCTCATTAAAGTAACTTTCGTTTTTAGAATAATGTCATTCTACTTATACCGCGGACTGTTGCCCAACATTGCTTTTCAATGTGCTGTAAAAAGTGTTGTAGTTCTTACACACTTAAATTGTGAATTAGGTTAGATAGGCTTTATGTGATTTCATTACCTAAGTTTTAATTTTCAACGTCGAGGACGTTGTTCCCTCGTTTCAAAGGAAATGTTGAAAATCAATGATTTTCTACCGGTCACGTCTGTTTGCAAAGATCTTTGTATGACACTGAATAACGCGGTTTAGGAATTTTTATGTAAGTGAAGTTATATTTAGTGGTCGATTAATGCATAAATTTTTACACTCCGGAAACGTTCTTATCATTAGATATTCTACCTGCTTCACAAACGAGAAAACGCTACTTTTTTGCTGCAAACAAATACTGTAGACCCAAAGATTCTTTACGCCGCTGTCCTACAGGAAACATCCTCATAGCTCAAGTATTGTATTGTATCTGTATCTGTTGGTCCAGTAGTTAACCCCGATGCACAAGAATGTACAGTAGAACGTCGTCAGAGAAGTACCACTGCGAAAGTGTTTGAATTTGAAACAGGCTTCACAATGCGTAATATTGATCAAGAGCTAAGAGTAAACAGGTGACCGGCCAACCGTAACGAAGCGCCTCATTCATCCGAACCAATGAGATCAAGCCTTGAGCCAAGTGAGGCAATGAATAACTGAGCCAAAGCAATCCTTTTGTTTGCGACTACGCTCGGTGCTGTTCCAGAGCATTGTTTGTTCGTAGGGCGTTAATAGAAATCTGCGTTGTCTCAGTCTAAGCAAAAGTGCTGGTTCCTTAGGTGTTGAACAAAAACAAGCTGAAACTTTGTGCAGCAGCGTAAAAACCATGGTCTGCATGTGTGAAACACTCTGGTAGGGGTAGTAGGGGCACAAATGCATTCTGGTTTTGTTAGAACAGGGAGCAAAATTTTGTCAGGATTAACAGCAGTGCAAGGCTACTATAGAGCACGTTGATTGAATTACGTCGAATTGCGAATCGTTTCGATTGTTTCGTCCGTCGAGAAATCTTGCAATGTACAACAGCAGGCGCTGCTTCGCATGAATATACGTTAAAGTTAACATGAAATGTGGCCATCACGCAAAGCCTACATGTGCGCACATTATCCACCCACAGTCTAAGTAGGATATGCTGGTGGCTTCTTTGTCATAGCCATGGGTACTTTCTTTATTGATACGGGGTGTAGGAGAACAATGGCTTTTCCGCAGCTGGAGCAAATTTTTTTTAATCAGGAAAAGGTATAAAAAATCATGCAAATTTTTGTTTAGCTTTTTTGTGTTCAAATACTTATATACAAAATTTTGAAATTCGAGAGAAATTGCAAGAAATTTCGGTGCGAGGATGACGTCTTTAGTCGTTAGGACAGTTTCGGAACAAAGCACGAAAAAGCTACTTTTACAAAGGAAGGCAACAAGACGCCGATAAGCTCTGCATCGCACGGATATGATTCTTGGCAAAAAGGAACGTGACAGTTGGCGATTCAGCTTGATGAAGGCTATTTGCTTCTTACTGTTTGCACGAAAAAGGACTTCATTGCAAGATTTTCTGTGAGCTTTATGGCGAAATTTGAGTACAAAGCGACCAATGCGTGTAGTTGTGTCTTTGTGTGCTCTACACTGGGAGGCTACAGTGGTTCATGGAACTAATCCCTGACCAGAGTTAAAATGGTTGTGATGTTAAAAGGAGATAGGGTGTTGAGCACCTGATATTGTTGAAATCCGAGCGTTTCGTTGTTTTCCCGGTAATCGGATGCGTTTAAGCTTGAATACGTTTTGCTTATTTTTCAAATAAATGTTTTGCAGATCCGTGTTTACTTGAAATAGCTTTGAATGTGGCGTAAGTTGCTTTATTCATTATATGCAGCTTTTACTGATAATTACTCGGAGGGTACGACTCGCCACCCAACGCTTGTTTGAAGATGAGCAGGAGGGAAAAACTCCCAGAGTTTATTTTCAAACATGGAACACAGATGTTACCGGAATGTTCACAAAAAGCATCGAGGAATGGCATGGACAGTTTTAGCTTTGAAAGTATATTTCAAGGTGTTTGCAGCAACTTACAGTTGCAAATAAAAAATGGAATGGTTTGTCTTCGGAGATTGGAAGACGAAGCAGTCGGCATACTCCTGCATGAAATGGAAGACGGCAAAAAATCATTATCTGTTGAAAAAGTGATTAGACTGCTGCGAAAACACCCAATCCTGCCGCAGTATTTGTTTACTGGCGATGATGAATACGAAAGTCTTTTTTCGTTTATATTAAGACACGATGACCAGTTCTTCGTGTGGGGCGAGCGCATCTATGCTTCCAAGCTATGCGCAAAAGCACCGAACTGCAGTGAATACAGAGAAGCAAAACTAGTTGAAAGACTTCTTCACGCAGAAAAAGAATTAAGTACGTTCCGTTACCAGCCGCCTGCGCCAACGATTTGGGAGAACGACATGAGATTCATGAAAAAGTTGCCTTTACTTTTTCATATTAGCGAATCTGGAGTTTTTGTTCGTAAAAAGAAATTTGTCGAGTTTCTACCGTCGGCAGAAATTCCTAAAGAATCCACTTGCAATCCTTTTACTTCACACAAACTGGCTGTAGCTTTTCTTCAGAATGAGGTACAAAAACGAGGAGGCCGTCTTGATTACGGGAACTTGAATTTTTTGCTAACTACTGCTTCTGCACAAATACATTCCATAATTCAACCTGATATGGACGAGACAGTCAAAACTTTCATCCGTGTACACTGTAAGTGGGCCTTAGTTGTTGACGACTTGTATGTGCAGGTATGGAGAAATGAAAAGTGGGAGCATTTATGTCAAGAATTACTGCATGAAGAATTTCAGAAACATGTCGCAATTAGCCATTTAAATTCAATCCCGCCTGGATTACAGCAAAGGCATTTTTGGAGGCCGCAAGCTTTCGAATCCACATATAGTGCAGTTTCAACGCAACCGGTAACTCCGCCACATTTGATGGACCGCCAGTTTCATACGAGGTCAAGCATTACACCAAGTTATCCAAGGTTACCAGTTGCTGAGAGCAAACTAGATTGCAGACCAGCGGTTCCTGTTGGCTTGAGACTTTTCCAGATGCCACCCATTGCAAGTGTCCAGCACACTCAAAACATGACCCAGATTCTAAACCCAGTTGGTTGTGAAACGCAGGGCCAAGACAATAATCCCTCTGCAATAGGAGTTGATAATTTGCAAGTTCCCAGCTCTGTGACCACACCTCAAAACCAGGTCTACCCATCTGTGACGTTCAGTTCGGCTCACACACGGCCTGCACGATTCGTGAACCAACCTCAAATGCCGCCCTATGCCAACTACCCCGTGTTGCAAGCGAGCAGAAATTTAAACATTAGTCAGACTCAAATTATGCCAAACACAAATGTTGTCCGAACTCAAATGCCTCTGAATATGTTCAGGCAAGTTCAAATGTCTCCACAGGCACTGAATGTCCCTCCAGCCGAGATACCTGTTTGGACGAACGTTGACCAGGTTGTAACAACTACAGGAATATATTCAAGCCATGTACAAACACTCCCCAAAATGGAAGACGCTGGAGTCCAAATACATCACAGTGCGGCATCTTGCGTTGGGAATGTTCCGCCTCATGATAATGCAAACGTGGCTGAAATGAGATTCAAAACACCACCCGTGCGACCGCTCCCATCCGCCATGCCTGATCCGCCCAGTGTCGAGGAGAAAGGTGCAGTTGTCGAAACTTTGCCTTGGCCAAGATTTCAAACCTTTGCTGAAATGTCTGTTCCTTCTGCCCAACAAATGAAAGAACACGAGAGCAGATTTTCTGATGTTTCTCGTGTCCGCGAAGCCCCACCTCAGGCGTGCCATGGGAGCGAAGCTTTGGTTCATATTCATAGTCCGCAAACAGTTTTACGAGACAACATGACTTCGCTCTCGGCGCCCTCAGGTGATGAAAACGATCAACGGAAAACAGAGCACGTTTCGCCCTCGGACGTTCTATCGGACACCTCAGCACTCCAAACTAACTCTCACATGAATGTTTCGGTGAATAGATTGACATCAGATCCAGCCATGCCTTCCAAACCAGAAACGACAGACAACTGCAAGTTGGAACAGTCTGCAATGCCCGAAGAAATACAGTTTGGATCAGAGACCACTTTCTCTGTAGAGGAGTTGGCTGTGCAGTCTGTTCTTAATGAAGATACATCGCAACAACAACTGCATATTAACTTAGTCTACGTACGCTTATTGAAGAGGAAGATCGATCGGTTTGTCTCTGTTTTCGAACTGAGCCGATTTATTGAAAATTCGCGAATAGTTTATGTGAAAAACAATTTCGTATTGCCAAGTAAGACTCAGAGTCTTATTTGAGAGTTTCGTTTAATTCCTTTGAAACCTTTCCAACATCACTTACTTTTTTATTTGCGATTTTATCGATCTTTTTTACTCTGGCATCATGTTGCATTGTCTTTTATATATATTTAGAAACCAAGGACCAAGGTTTGTGAATTGAAATTGTCTTTTGTCGGATGTAAACATTCTCGATGCGTCAACATTCCGTGTATTTCGGAGCACTGCATTTTTAACATTTACCGTATAAAGCTCTATTTTATGGCAAATTCATCGCTTGCGCACAAACTTCGCTTAATCCGGTCCTTCACCGAATCCGGGTAAAAATCCGGTATAACTGAGTTCTAGCGTTTTTTTTTCTAAAAACGTCGGTTGCTCGGCATACTTGAATGTTTTTAATAGATGCATCTTCAAATACTTTTCATAGGAAAGATTTTAAAAGATTGAGGAATAGGGACACCTTTCACCAATTTTTAGTTGCTTACATCTTTACAAAGTATTTCTCCAAAACTATCTTTTACGATCCTTAACTTTTGGGACAAAATGAAAAAGAAAGAACATACTGCAACTATTTTATTAATACTCCTTCAAGAAACCTTGATCCAGTCATAGAAAAGTATTTCTGGAAATTGTTTTGTGGGCACGAACACTTCTGAAAAGATTTGGGATTAGTTTTTTCGCAGATCCCAAATCACTGTCGTTAATTTTTTTGAAGAACTAATTTAAATTTGGCACTAAGAAACATTGTTGAGACAAAACAACATTCACTTTTCATCAACCTAAGAATCAATAAATCTTTTGTTTAGCTTAATGTCGTTTTGCCACTGCGGGTGGGTAAGCAGGATGGCATCAGGTACTGCTTGGCTTCGTTTTTTAGACCAATGTACTGTATATGTCCATGATGGACAGCCGCACGTATTTCTATAACTTTTTTATCAGGAACATGTAAAATGTTGCAAACGGTGCAAACCGCCTTTCTGCGTTCGTGTTGCGTCATTTCTGGATGAATTTTTTTCTGATTATGCAATATTTTCTTTTGTTGAACAGCAGCTTATTGTGCAATTATTATCTTAACGTTTATGTCTGATTACGCTGTAGCTCTCTGCGTTGTTTTCATTCGTAACAAAAACAATTTTTAAGGTTTCAAGACCTACAGGATTGTAACTAAAACTATATATTTTTTGCAAATGGTCCATCAACACTATCCCAACAAAACGTATGAAATGTTGCTTGATGTTTCGCCATGTATACATTATTTACATTTGCGATTAGGATGCTTGTGAGCTTACCAATTCAACTTGCGCAGCTGTGCCGAGCAGCCCAAGCAACATAGTTTGCTGGACATTTGCATGTGTGTGCAAAGCTACCGTCATTGTTACAGGCGATATCTTGGCTATTTAATGAACAAGGCACACCGTCTTATGAATAAAAACTATCTCAACACAAGCAAGGATTGTCAAATGTGACTCACGTCAACTGGTCTAACCCATCCAAGCGCGGTCGCACGTACATCAAGAGCACTGTGTTTCATTAAATCTGTTTTTGTTGTCAGCAAGACGATTTTTTGCCAGAAGGTATGGGGGTCTTAGCCCTCCTCTATATTTTTTAATTCGATACAGTATTTTGCTATCGACTAGTTAAGCATCGAAGTGTTTTTCTTCCAGTTTCAGTGTTGCCAAAAGAAATTTCATCATTGCTGGCACCCCATGGGAAAATCCTTTTGGCCACCCACCTGCAAAAATCCATTTAAGGTGCGCGGGGCCCTAGGCCAGCTTAGGTTTTGGGGCCCCACGCAAGTGTGACCTATTTGGCCGTTTGTCTGAAAAGCGTGAAAATATGCCCCTTTTATGTGTAGTGCCCCCTCAAAAGTCTATCTTTTCTTGTGCCGACTTTGGTTCTACAATTGCGTTAGATCTTCAACAGAAATTAAAAAAACATAACTGGCATTGCAATCTATTCTTGGAATTTATAGCTCTTTCGTCTAGTTCAGACGTTCTCTTCGTTAAATTTCCGTGATTTTTAGCGTTTATATTAGGTGTGTTTTTCGGATATATGGTACATTTTCATGCGAGACCCTGTTGCCGGCTTGCCGCCCTCAAATATCGTCCATCTGTCGATCTGACTATGCGTACGTTAACTCCTTTTGGTATAGTAATAGTGTAACCACAAATTTTATGAATCAAACAAGCACAATCCATTCAGTGGACATAGGGCTTATTTATGGCGTTTTGAAGATGTCATTTTGCAAGCAATGCAAAATATGGTGTTTTAATCCTCTATGCAATAGGCAGTGGCGCAACTGACAGAGGGAAAGGAGGCGAGCCGCCCTCCCCCGGGAAGCTAGATGTAAAAACTGGGCTCCCATTAGTTGACAATTTGATATTTAGGATGCTGATGGTAAACAGCATGAAGAGAAGTTTTGCACAGCAGCAAAGCATTGTCGCAACACCCTCAGACAACCATATGAAGTAAGCCCAATGTAGACACGTTATTCCAAGTAAAGCTCACGAGAAACTGATCTAGCTGATTCAACTAACATATAGAGTTTCAACAAGCAATCTTTGTTGCGGAAAATCTGGCAAAAACAACCAAACGTAGGATCCATTACTGAAAATATTGCTTTTCATCGGAGTTTTGCAGTGTCTGGCGGTCTTGTTGCGATGTTTTTGTCAGTGGAAAATTGAACATCAATTTAGTACTGTTTTTTTTCTGTAACCGCTTTCATACAGACGGCCTGCATCTCTCCCACCTCCAGATGAACAGTATTGTCGTTGCCACTGTACTGATAAGAGTCTAGAGTAGACATTTGCATTCCCGCTCGTTTCAAGGTAAATTGTGAAGTTATGCTTCTGCGCAGTTTTAGTTAACATTGAGTCGTCATAGGAAAGAGTTGTGCGAGGCCCCAGGCCATGGCCTATGTGGTCTATGCGTAATCCGTCACTGGATAGATAAAGTATTTCCAGCACCGGTTTAAAAAAAGATTGGTGTTGAATCAGTTTGTCAATGAAACAAATTTATTTGCATGAACACTGAAGAGTTATTTCGTGTCAAAAAGTCCATTTGGTGCAGTAGTTAGGCAACCCCAGCTCTCGTTGAAATTTCACTGCGCTTCGGCAATTTAACGTATGCTTTCAAAAGCATGTATTTAATTAAGTTTCGTTGTTGCAGTTCTTCCGCACAACACAATAAAGACACTTCTGTGCTTTATTTCACTGCTGCTGCGTATACTGTGTTGGTTATTTTCTTGAAACATTATTTGATTCTTGTTAATTTTTCGGTCTTCCACCTTTCAACCCAAAATTAAGCAATTATCCAGTTGTTTACATTCACCAACACAATGTGGTTGCTTCAGGTGGTTCTCAGATGCTGAAGCATGATAACAGAAGCGCAGTTTCGCAAGTTCCGAAGCAATAAACCATTTACATTTGCATAGTTTACCAATTACTATTCGTTTACGAAGATTGAACGATTGTAGTATGAACAAATACAAGAATGAGCAACCTTAGGCTATGGTGCGTATTTTGGCGTTATATTTGAAGGTAAACTTAACTCTTAATCGCATAAATGCGTTGTTGTTGACCTAAATGAAAATCAAGAAACACGTACAAACAGTGGCGTAGCTAGGGCAGGTGACGCCCGGGGCCGACCATAAAAGTCCCGCCCTTTCCATTCCTCAAATTTGCTCACAAAAATTTAAAATTGAAGATCCTGTCTCGTATTTATTTAAAAATATAAGGATTGATAAACGATCTTCAAAATCACAATCAAACACTCACAAACTGAAATGGATCTTGTTTTCGTTGTCGATTATGAGTCTTGCTTTTTCTGCTTGTCGCCACCTTCTCATCATTAATTTTTTTTCTTCACATTTGCATACACGAACCCGACATGTTTCGTCAAGTTTTCTTCCCTGTTGGTTTTTAACCTCCGGTAAGCCCACCAAGGGGGGCACAATTCCCCGGGCGCCGAATCGCTATGGGGGAGCAGAATCACTGTAAGGGCGCCGAAAAGTTCCAACAATGTCACAAGTACTTTCTTCAATACAGTGCTTTTTGTTCCAAAATAACTCAGGTTCGAACATGGGGGCGTCAAACTTGCTTCTTGCCCCAGGGTCCATCTAAGCTCGTTACGCCCCTGAGTCCACCGCATGACTTTTGAATAGCTTTTCATGTCGAAATGACTTTTCCTACGGCTGCAAATGATACCGTTGAACAACGAGACTTTTACGAAACTCACACTGCCTATCGGCGGGTTTGATTCACTCTACTTGTGAAGTTCAAACGAACAATCTGATCTCAAAAGTTACCCAAGCAAACACCAACTCTCACTACCCCGGAAATTGGGACTAAGAAGCAAAAATTTCTAGAAGACGTGAAATCAACATTTTAATTCTGATTAGTAGGGTTAATTCTTGCAATGACAGTTTGTTTGCCGATATGACACTCGCACTGCACAAGAGTCAGGTTCACTGTTTAGGTAACATGCAGTGATGAGCTTGCAGTTCACAAAATCCGCTTCTTTGCCTGCAGAGGCAGGCTGCAAACTTGTTTTACTATTGGCCTTTGTTGCGTAACAATAACATGACAACAAATCTTCTAAGATGCACATTAAGTCACGGTGGTAGGTGTTTTGCCGTCAGTGTTGCCACTCGTAGGGAAAAATTCCTACAGTAGATATTTTTAGGCTTTTGTAGGGAATAGAGATTCCCGATGGGAAAAATCGCCATTTTGTAGGGATCCGTAGGAATTTTTACGTTTAGAATTTTTATCGCTTTGTTTCTACCTTTGTGATACTTGGTTCCCAACCGTTTTTTTTCTTTGTATGCATTCCTCCCTTGGCTCATTTTGGAACTTTTCATTCCTCCCCTGTTACACAATTTCAGGAGGGGGACTGAAAAGGTTCAAACTTCATTTTTGCGATGACTCCGATCGCACGTTGTGGGTTGTGGCGTTGTTGCGTCCTTTCAATAAGCCATTATTGTACGATGATTAGCTCTGGTTGGTGGCTTCAAACAAGCAGCAAGTTTAACTGGGGAAAAATCAAGGAATCACTCAGAAAACTTGGAATGCACTTAAACCTCTAACAAAGCAGGTATCATTAATGATATAACATTCTAATAGATAGCGCCACTGTTAATTTCGTGACAGAAAGATAAAACATAACAAAAGTACAATCAAAACACGTTGAAATACACCAGTAATAAAAAAGTTTCAAATATCAATTTAGTTCAACTTTCAATTCGACCAATACGAAATTTATTCCTGTTTTTCATCGGAAAGTGGCTGGATACAGGGTATGATTGCTGTAAAACCAAACTGCATATATGACTCATCATCAGTGAAGGAGTCTTGAGACTTGGTTTCGGTCTCGAGACCCATTTCTGAGTGTCTCGGTCTCAAAGGCTGCAGGTCTAGAAACTCTGAATATTGCAAAGAAATGGTTTAGTAAAATATCTATAACCCAACAACTTTGTTTGTTGTATTTGCAGGTAAGAAACAACTAAAACCGGTCGGAAAAATGCCAGAGAATTGAAAAAAAATCGAATTAGAAGTGATGACGACATTTCAAAAAATTTGGCAAAATGCACAAATTTTGTTATCTCGAGTCTCGCGGTTTTTGATGAAGAATCGGTCTCGAAGTTTGAACCAGGTCTCGATCTCGAAGGTTACTGTCGCGACTACATAACTGATCATCGTATTTTTGTATTTTGGAACCTATGCTACTAAATGCTGTTATAGTTGCTTAAAAGTTAAGGCTGAAATCTACACAAAACAATAATATGATTGACTAAAATTTATTTTCATTACACTCATCTGCTCAAGAAACTCTGTCTAACAACCGAACCCTAGCAAAGACCTAAGGAATCTCGCACACACTGAAGTGGACAACCTACTGAACTTACTTCAAGAATATGCTTTGACAAGAACAGGACTGCGGAGCTGTCGTAAAAATGACACAGCTCGGCTCCGGAGCTCCTCTGTTCATGAAAGTGGCTCCGGCTCTAGCTCCGGAGTTGTGAGTTTTCATAGCTGCAGCTCCGGCTCGGGAGCTCTTTTTTTCATGGCTCCGGCTCCGGATCCAGCTTCTGTTTGTTTTCACACGTTAATATTTTCAATTGTCTTGGTGAGCCTCAAGTTGAATGGAAAATGAAATAAATGAAGTAGGCTACACAAAACTAAGAGAATGTACCAAACATTTGTGAGTAATCTAATGCGGTATTTTTTTACAAGCAGCGCTCTTACCATGAGGAAATCAGCGAAAAAACAACAATCACAGGCTTTGACGATTCAGAGAACAGTTGCTAGCAGAAACGTAACTCAAAGATAACGGTAATATAAACAATTTCTGGAAAGACAGTTGCTGGTTTTGCCGTCAATGCCTGAGGACCTTTTGTTATTTCCTACG
>Ga0210059_1010695_pt1 | contig 14129 bp, 11 predicted proteins | sample Ectturendosymbi2_FD_188042 | JGI IMG/M metagenome (GOLD analysis project Ga0210059, IMG submission 188042) | Ecteinascidia turbinata endosymbiont from Florida, USA - Sample 2 (SPAdes) (version 2) | ecosystem: Host-associated > Tunicates > Ascidians > Unclassified | place: Key West, Florida... | reverse complement strand
GCCTTCCCATCCTCGCTGGCATCTAACCTGCTGAGCTTCGTCGCAATGGAATCACACTGTCTTTAGCACGCCGTGCCATGGAGCCTAGACATCTGCTCCCCTCAGCGCTCACCCATCCACCGAGTGCAAATCCGAGGCGCCTCAAATCGGGACACCCATTTGTACCCGCTGCATAACAACTCATCAGTTTATCTGATAACAACAACATACGTGCGGCGCTCTGCGTGGATCACGATGGAATGCAGAGGCGAAGTGGTTGCACAACACTGCGAGGTTTCGTACTTTCATCCCCAACATCGGCACCCACCCTCCTGGAATGACTCTCCCAAAAACAGCGTAGGTCCGGCTGAACCGCCTCCACACCGGTGTCAGACGTTTCCGCTCCTGCTTGTACAAATGGGGTATGGCCCCCTCTGCAGCCTGTGAGTGTGGTGCAGAAGAACAAACCGCCGGCCATGTTGTCCTCCAATGTCCAATCCATTGACCTCTCCACCAACTTCATGGTCTGACGGTTCAGGACGTTGAGACAACCCAATGGATGCTCAACACCTGCCCCGAGATCCAGTGCGACCTAGCAGCGGATTGCCAGAACTCGCTCAAACGATGAAGAAGAAATGCGTTTGATGCGGACAGAACTAACATTGTTTACGTCGTCTGAATTATGTGAAGTTTTATTTTCCAAAATTTAAGCTTCATCAGTTGCACCCCTACCAAAATTTCGACAGCATATCAAATTAGCCAATTTGAAGCCGTAGTGAGCAATATTGTTCGTTTTCGCATTCGCTTGTTACCTTGTACCAGTCTGATATTCTGATACCGACTTTTTGTTTCGCACTGGCTTTTTGCGCCGGTTTTCATGCTTTGTTTTGCCGAATTACACCGTTGTTGACGACGATAGCGATGTCGTCACAATTCAGTGATGCCAAGCATGAAATGACAGCAACTAAGCGTGAATAACGAACTCATGGTCATGCACCGAAAACAGCTGACCTACAATATACACTCATTAATTTCCGTCACTAGGCTTTTGTCTTCAGAACCTTTTATTACTGCTGCAAACTTCGCGCAGATTTCATGTCTAGTTTTTTTAAAGAGGTAACAGGAATTAGATGATTTTTTGTTGAATTGATGAAATAAGGGCGGGAAATTTGAATTAGACAAATATTGCAAATCCCTACTCGTAAAGTTTAGCTGTTGAAGGTTTTTGTCATTGTTTGGCCAGATTTTGCTTTCATGTTCGGTACTGTTACGCAGTGGCTCATACGTTTATGTCGTCATGCAGTGTGATCAAGAAGCAAAGTGGAAACCAATCCGACAAGTTCACACCGACAGATGTCACGCACTGATGTCTCCACGCGTCAACCGTAGCATTGAAGTAGATGCTTTTCTACAAGCTCCGGTCTTAAAGGAAAATGTTGAAGAGAAACGTTGAAGAAAATTAGTGAAAACTCATGCGACCACTCCTGGCTGGTTACTTAGTGGTTTGAGCGTCTTCAGAACTCTTGCAGTCATGACGTAAAGAGTCTCTCAAATGACGTTTTGGAACGTCTCACCAAGTTCACCAGAACCTTTGCTCGAGTACCGTTTCTACTCAATTGAGATGTGACTGTTATATTGGCGGTATTCGAAATGGTATGTTTGTTGCGGATACCAATATTTATGCGACTGTAACAAGTGTCTTTCCCACCTTATAGCGCATTGTACGACAATGTACTTTTCCACTCATATAAATCGCGCCTTGTGGGGTTTAATGAGAGGTATTTCCAGGCTTAGGTCAATGATATGGGTCAGTGGACTTAATTATTTGTGTCGTGACCCGTCCTTGGTAACTTTACCTCTTATAGAAATTTTTTTCTGAAGTTATATGACATTACTATGCGGCCACAGCACAGCACATAATACACGTGGAAGCTCAGCACGGTGACGTGCCGATGCAAGATCCCATTATTGAGGCTGTTGGGCGTTTAACCAAAAATTTGTTTTCCAGTTTTAAATGAAACCCTAAGTGGAAGTTTAGGGGTGGCCACGGTTCTGTAGAATCTAGACCAGGGGTCTCAAACACGCGGGCCGCATATCGCCTGCGATGCTTTTTGGGAATTTTCAAACATTTGACATTAACGTTGCCAAGTGCCTTTAAAAAAGATTCCGCGAGATAATTGAACCAAAGCTGAATGATACCCAGTGCGGTTTTTGTCCCGGCCGTAGAATTACAGACCAAATTTCCACTCTCCAACCAATTTTTGAGAAATCTTGGGAGTATGCCAAAGACAGTAAACATGTTTTGTGGTCCTCGAGAAAGCATACGACCGGGTTTTGACCATATATCTCCTCATACGACCATATATCTCCTACGACCATATATCTCCTCATACGACCACATATCTCCTACGACCATATATCTCCTCATACGACCATATATCTCCTCATACGACCATATATCTCCTACGACCATATGTCCTCATACGACCACATATCTCCTCATACGACCATACATCTCCTCATACGACCATATATCTCCACATACGACCATATATCTCCTCATACGACCATACATGTCCTACGACATATTTCTCCTCATACGACCATATATCTCCTACTACCATATATCTCTTCAGCCTCCCTGGAGAAGCGTATACTAGTTGCCTTAGAGAAAAGATGCCGCAAGATAATTGAGCCAAAGCTGAATGATTCCCAGTGCGCTTTTCGTCCCTGCCGTAGCACTACAGACCAAATTTCCACTCTCCAACCAATTTTTAGTGTCTGTAGTGTGAGCATGGCGTGTAATATCTACTGATACTGAGGTGACCAGTTCAATGTGATGACAAGCAGAAGCAAAGAGTGAGCACGGCGTGTGATACGCGTGTTATAATTGTTGTTCTTTGCTTTCCTGTCAGTTTAATGCCCGGAGTTAACATCCTTTTCTTGTGCTTCTCATAGCGATGCGGATAACTGTAACACACGTCTCGAGACTGCACCAGCGGATGTTTACGTCAAACAGAAAAATCACCATATTCCAAAAATCAACCAAAGCGTGCTCGTGCCATTTTTGAATCTGTAGCGCATGTTCTATGTAATGTCTTCTTATTTTCTTCGCTTGAACCCGTATGCACTTGATGCTACACTGCAGAGTGCATGCATTCGATCTCCATTACTCTGGCACCTATATGCAAGATGAGAAAAGGTATACAGTTGCATCTGTTGGTTGCAATTGTGATTGATATAAGTGTGTGGTGAGGGATGGTTTTCAGTGTACTGAGAGGTGACTTGTATTTGGCAATTGTGCTGTATAAAATGGTTGACATCGAGATGACATGAGTGTGATGAGAATTGTCATGATCTCCCGTTAACCTAGACCTCATATTCTACTGACGAAAGGCATGCTAACAGTGTTATATACTCATGGGCGCAGTTTTGTTGTAAAATGTGTGTGGGGACAGCTTGATATAATATCAGCACAGTCATCGGAGCGATGCGGAAGTGAAGTTTTGTAAATAGCGATTCCCAATCTTGTTTTTAGAGGTGTTTTCAAAGCAACACAAATCACGCTTTGCTTTATCCCTACTAATGATTTAGAAACTAAAAAACTAAATTTTGTTGTTGGACATGGTACTGTAGTTCAGCTTGGTTGCACTACTATCAGACTATGGTACAAACAAGCACAGCAATATAGTAGAACACATCAATCGGGTTTTATCAGAGCTGTGAGTTGGAGTGCACAAAACGGTGAATCGCATTGGTCGCAAGTGGATATCACTCTGAAGTAGAACACATCGATTTTAATGCATTTTATACGAAGTGTGGGTTACAGCGCGATTTGATGTCTTGTTTTGAGTTGCTTAATGATAAAAAGACGATAAATTGCAAGGTATGGTAGCTAAATAGTTTTCTTGCACATTTCTGCTCTTTAAAAATGCTACAAATCTTTAGCTACTGGGCATCATGCATGCAGCCTCATCCCTAGCCGAATCTCCATTGATATCCTCTTACAGTACCAAAAATGTTTGACTAAAATTAGTAGCCTACTTCACAAAATGATTTACAATTTATTTTACTGCTGACGGGTGGAGGATGTATCCTTTCAATCTCGTCTTGTCAGCCCCTGCAGGCTGTTGGGTACCCTTTCGATTGTCCAAACATCGTTTGTCTGATACTCTTTTCCAACATGAATCAAACTCCCAAGCAGAATGATCCAAGCCAACTAGAGAAGATTTTCGGACATGTGGTGTAGTGGGTAGAGCGCTCGCTTCGTTTCCGGTAGGTAGTGGTTCGAATCTCGGCCGGGTCGCACCAAGACCTTAAAATTGGAACTTGCTTCAGTCTGGCCAAGCGCTCGGCATAATGACTGACTGCAGCAGGGAAACTCTCCAATGCGAATGCAATCTTCGTCGGAGTCCGGTCGTGTTGCCTACTGCCTTCCCATCGGAACAACTTCGCCGAAGACCAAGTGTGTGCGGTCGAGAAATGGGCGATCTCTTCAACACCCGAAACAAATCTCTGCCCCGGCGATAGTCGAAGGACAATTGTTGTGTTGTTACTGTGTGTACAGTGCTCACAATTGCGTTGTAAAGCAAATGTTTCGCACTTGGATGAAAACATTGCTGCATTGTGGTATGAATATCTTGAATATGTTGGCCACTCTTGTCGTGACATACAAGAAATAAGGCTAAATGTATAAGCTATCTTTAATTCCTAGTCAAGTCATTAAGTTTTGAGTTATAGGACAATACTTCTCTAAAGTTTCGATGGAAATCCTGTTTACTAATGGTTGAAGACAGTCTTTTGGAAAACTGCCCATCCTGAAACTAAGTCTCCACAATAGTGCTGCTGTTTGTCTTCGGCAAAAACTTCGCAGAGGTTTGTCTGAATATGCAACTTTCTAACATTATACACTTGCATCCTTAAATTTTACGCTGTCTGTTTCTGAATACGTGACAACCAACGTTACAGTAAAGCCAGTTAGCCAAGGTTTTTGCACGAAACAAACCACGGCTGTACTGTGGTCTCTCACGTGTACAGCCGTTAAACATCACTGTTTCAAGACAGTGACCTTTCTTACAGTAAACTACACTGGATAAATGCTGGACGGAGACAGTTAACAATCTTTTGCGGTCTCTAGAAATTTGCAAAATGCTAAAAATCATTTTTGAAGTGAAGATTTACAAAATATCAGAATCAGTGACACCGCATCAAACTCTGTTTCAACATCAACATGGCTATGTGTAACATCTAACATGATAAACTCTTCACACAAAACGTGACAAACGTCACATTTAGTTTTGAAACCTCTCCAAATACAAACCCTAAGAGAGAAATGTGGGGGAATATGGCATATCATGTCCCCCCCGTCTAAAACAGTGGGGTCACTTCCCCCACCAAATTGCGCCCTTGTATAAACTGTAGCATATCCTCACGGTAAATTTGGCAAAAACATTTTTGATAAGGTTACGTATTGGCAAGGTAATATGCGTTGAGCTCTTGTATTTTGCAATTGCTTTCAGTTATTTAAATCAATTGTTTTCTGGGAACTGTTTAGCTCAACCTATTTTAAAATTAACCCTTGTTACAAAGATTGGAAAGTAATTAGTTTAGCAATCTGGTGTATTATTATTATGAAGCAGTAATATTTCACAATGGACACCGTGCACATTGCTTTTAAAAATACGTTCAACTTGTTTTGTGTACTCTTTGAAGCAAAAACCATTCTGTTATTTTAAAGGAAAAAGGATACAAAGAAACATCGGTGACGGAAACAAATTATTGTTATTCAAAGGCAATGCATCACTCCTAAACAAAGTACGTTCTGTTCACATGCGTTTGCAGCACATGAACCTAAAGTATTCAAAAAATTGTCTACGGTGTTTAAAATGAAATGTACAGTACAGCCAGCACACACAAGTATTTATCTGCAGATCTGCAACTTTTTTTCAACGTGATATTGGAAAATAACGATTTTGTGATGTACAAGTTCCGATTTGGTGAAAATTGCGAGCTTGACATTAATTCCAAATGTTTGTATGACTTATTTACAATGGAAATAAGTTTGGATCAGAAAAATAATTAATTTTCATTGATGAACATTTGGCTTATTGAAATATTACAACAGGAATTACACTGTGTTTGCAATAACTGCTAGTGTAAAGTTTGAACTGCAAACACAGCATTACTAGCTTTAACAAGGTTTCAGGTATTGGAAAATCCACCTTAGCAATTTTTGCTGAGAAAAGGCCACTCAAATTTTTCATCGAACTGTGAAAATTGCCACACAAATCTAAAACAGCATTTCTTCTCAGCAGGCCTGCACAACATACGGCCCGCAAGAGCTTTCTCAATTGCAGAAAACATTGCAAAAGTCGGACATCGGATAATTAACAACAAAACCAACTCTAGCCTCGCAGCAAGCTTCTGAAAAATTTTCCTGCTCTCATACTTCTGCGATGATTAGAACTTGCACGTATCTATCTTTCCATAGTTGTAAGCCACAAACGACGCCTCAAGAACGGCGTCCCACAGAGATCTGTCCTGACATCCGTTCTCTTCAACATCCACATCTCTGGGTTGCCAATCACCGTCTCAAGAAAGTGTGACTACGCTGACGACCTAGCAATCATGCATGCTGATGGAGATTGGCAAGCAGTGGAACGGGTGTTGCGGAAAGACATGGCAACCATATGTGAATACCTTCAGATCTGGAAGATGGAGCTCAGCACTACAAAAATGGTGTCGGCAGTCTTCCATCTCAACAACAAAGACGTTAAACGTGAGCTGAAAGTCAACCACAACAACGAAACCCTGCCCTTCTGTTCCGAACCCGAATACCTCGGAGTAACGTTGGACAGGTCTCTCACTTATCGCCGACACCTTGAATCACTTCGCAAAAAGTTGACATCACGCGTCGCATTCTTGAGGCGGCTTGATGACTCTGGCTGGGGTGTTGGAGCAACAACGTTGCAAACAGTCTCCCGTGCCCTACTTCACTCAACATCAGAGTACTGCGCTGCTGTCTGGTGCGGCAGTGCTCATACCTGCCTCATTGACCCTAACATCAATAACGCCTTGCGAATTGTGACTGGATGCCTGCGTCCTACGCCAGCGGACAACCTTCTTATTCTTGCAGGCACCCAACCTACTGAGCTTCATCGCAATGGAGCCACATTTTCTGTAGTACGCCGTGCCATGGAACCTGGGCATCTGCTCGACTCAGCGCACACCTGTTCACGGAGTGCACATGCACGGCGACTCAAATAGGCACACCCATTTGTACTCGCCACACTACAACTCATCCGTTCAACTAACAACAACAAAAGTACGGTGCTCTGGGCGGATCACGGATGGAATGCTGAGTTGGCGGACAACACTACAAGACACAGCACTTTCATCTCCAACACCAGCACCCATCGTACTGGAATGGCCTTGCCGCGACCAGCGTGGGTCCGGCTTAAACGCCACAGCACCGGTGTCGGACGTTCCCGCTCCTGCTTGCACAAATGGGGATGGCCTCTTCTGCGACCTGTGAGTGTGTCGCGGAAGAACAAACCGTCGACCATGTCGTCGTCCAATGCCCAATCCGTCGGTTTCCCCATGGACTGCACTACCTGACGGTTCTGAATGATGAGACAGTTGAATGACTGCTCAACATCTGTTTTGAGATCTAGTGTGGCCAAACTGTAGATAGTAACCATTGGCTCAAACGAAGAAGCCATTTTTGCAGCTGACAACTTTGGATAATTAATTTGCCTTTCAGAATTTCTTCCAAACTGGAACGAAATACACTTTTACAGTCCTCGGCAAATTTATGTTGATCAATTTGGCCCTTCTAGCTTTCTAAGTTGAGCAGGCCTGCTTTTCAGTAACGAATGAAGGATTTACTTAATAGTTATAAATTTTGTCTGTGTAAAAATATCTAAAAAACTTACCATCACAACTCGTAACGAACATTGAAAAAATTTCTCCATAAAAACATAGTGACCATAAATCAGATTTAAACCACTAATAAAACATATGTTCCTCACAGCTCCAGCAAAAATTCATTGTGTAATTTTATGAGAGTAATGTTTTTATATCTTAAATTAGATATTTGTCGGACTACATATTGATACGTAGAAGTAACATCAAATTTTAAAGATTATAAAAGCTTAACCAACATACCTGTTGGAAAGAAAATTTCATTGAGAGGAAGTCTGGATTTTGTCAAATTCTGCGAAGATGTTTGTTGTTTCTGTGATGGTTGCTGATGGCCTATTAAAAATGAATTTCTTCACCCATTAAAGTGATTTGAGCGAAGTGGTATGAGTGAAAAAATATTTTGAAAACAATGAATAATCTTTTCAAAAAACACAATGAATCTGAGCCACATAAAATTTTCGTAGCAACCCACATGTAGCAGTGATCATCCGAGTCTTAAAAGTTTCTTGGCGTTACGCTGAGGAGGGTGTGGCAGAAAAGGGCCCACAAACGTCATCCAACCAGTGACATCAAGAGACGTGATAACGCCACTATAAGCCTTTCCTGTTCGGGTGTACTGATTGCAACATGACTGCGCTTGCAGTAGATACAATGCAAGGCCTCTCCTATACGAATATGCCCACAGGCAACGCCTTACAGCATAATAGCATAAACGTCGTTGTGTAAACAGCGCGGCCACTTTGTCTAACCCCATAGTTTGTGCATATACCGCCATCGAATGCGCAAAATAAATCCATAACCTTGCACATCGGTTGTCCTTGGCGTGGCCAAAGACCGCACCTGGGTTTTAGGCAGTTGGCTCCGTTCAAAAACTCCGCCACCATTTCAACACCATCTATCCGCAAGTGGAAACGCCACATGGCGACCGCTAGGCATTGGGGAGGCAAACGGGAACTGCGCAGAGTGCTTCCACTCTTGGATACTTAAAACTACGCGTAAAAGGCAAAGTTATCATAAGCTATTAATTGCAAACTGGAACAACACTTCACTCACAGATAATGATCACGAACAGGTCGAGGAAGACAAATGATATTCCCTAGGTATAGTTGGCATTTCCTTGACAAAGCGTCTTGGTTTTAACGTTGTTGAGTTGGTTGATGGGTGCAACTCTCATATTACGGCAATCAAACTAGCAACGTTTGTCCAGGCAGGAGGGGAGTGAGGATTTTCGTTTTCATTTCTTATTTATCATATGACTTTTAGCCAAACATTTTCGAGGTCTTACCACGCAAAAATATTGCATTGTTTGAGACTCAACATACTTTTGCCAGTGTTTGCTCTTGAGGATTGAGTTTCCCAAAAGGATCGAAGATGAGAAACAGAGCTTGCTTTCGAGACATTCTGAGAAACACCATCAGATTTGATATCACTTGTCTGAGAATGACCTTTAAATGACGCTCCTGATATCCACAAAAAATAGGCAGTTAGAGGGATGTCACTGACCACTTCTTACTCTGTTATTTGAATAAGGTATAATTTAGATTATTAAGAAATACATTTATTTCATTTATTTTGTAAACTGAAAATTTCTTTTTCGCGATGTTCTTCAATATACGTGTTTTGCACAACTTCTGAAAATCTAAGTTCCTGAGTGGCATAGCGGGACCGAATGTAGTGAGTGATCAGTCGATTACAATTCCGCAGAGATCTCTATTAGTTCAGGTAGAAACCTTGTTGTTGCAGGAGCACAGTTCAGCCCCCAACTATGCGGGCTAAAGTCTTGAAGTGGCGAAGCCCATTCCAGGCGTAATAAACAGATCTCACCAATTTGTCCGTTAATAATAAGTTTCCAATATAGCAATCTAGGTTGACTGCCTCTTTCGATTATATTCAGAAATACAGCAAAGTCTCCATTACACTTGAATGTGAAGTCAGAACAACGTAACGTCAACCATGGGTGTCGGAAGGGGGAATAGGAGGGGACCTTGCCCCCCTGGATTTTGAAATTTTCAGAAAAAAAAGGTTGTTTTTTTCAGCAAAAATTTGGGCCCAAATTTGGGAAAAATTAGGAAAAATGTTCTAGTGGCCCTCACCTGGAAAAAATCTTTCTGACGCTCATGACGTCAACTCCTCCTTGTTGTAGTCTTGGACAACTAGAATTTTTTAGCTTTTCTAAATTAGATTAAAATTAAAATTAGAGCTAACTCAGCTTTCACAAATTAGATCAGAATTAGAATTAGCGGAATTTCGAAAAACAGAAATTGAACTAAAATTTCGAATTAGAATTGCATTTACACAAATCAAAGCGACTTCAATCCAAGCTCAGATCATGCCCAAAGGTGGATTGATTCTCATAAGCATGTGAATATGATTCGTATGCCAAAATTGGCGCGTTTCTCGCTACACACTTCGCTTGCATGGCTAAAGATTCGTTCCGACGGAGTCGATGTCGCTTCCATACACAGGAGTTCTCAAGCAGCAGCCTTCAGATAAGGAAAACGATGTTCGTTTTTCCAGTACCCTAAAACGGTTATCTCCAAACATTTGTGTCTGAGGGCCACATAAGCTTTCACAAGGGTTGGACATCTTTCGTAATGTGATTGTTTCGGGATATGTTACATTCTACCAAATCAAGAAGTTTTTAGTAGAAAATTTTTTCTTTATTGACAAAATATCTTCCATGATTTGGCCGGCGGGGCGTAGTTTGGAGACCTCTGCCCTAAAGCCCTAAAATATCACAACTCACTGACTGCCGCATGTACCTGGTGACTATTTTGACTTTTGCGTGTGGGTGGATAGGCAATGTGACGAAATAATAATCACTGATAAGGTCACATAGTTTGTACTGCAACTGTCAATGAGAAAAGAAATTGATCGAGTTTTCACTGTTTTTGTTTTTAGAGTGATGGAATGGCGGCATGGCACTTGTGACTATTTTGTTGCACTTTCCTTGTACGAGGGGGCATTCTCGTTTCATTTTTAAAAATACAGTTGGACAAATTAGCGTTTTTTGCAAAATCAGAAATTAAATTAGAAATAAAGTCAGAGCACTTAAGTTTTCAGTAAATCAAATTAAAATTAAAATTACCGTCAACTTACTCTAATTTGTCAGATTAGAAAACTAGAATTGGATAGTTGTCCAAATCTGCTTTGTAAACCAGTGATTCTCAAAATGTTTTGGTCCATGGGCCATTTTTTAAATGATACCCTAGAAATGGTCTCACTAAACTTATTGCATAAAAAGGGTTATTTATTAACGTTTCATCGAGGTTTTGCGGCACTGTGTGGACCACTCGAAATTCCAGATGGACCACCTGAATCACGTTGATAATCACTGGTTTAGACTAACATTGAACAAGAACGTTGAGCGCTTTCACCCACAACAGGAAACAGCGGCCAACTACACAGATGTAAGTTTGCAGGCTATCGTTTCAGCTGTTAAAATGTTCGCAAACAAGTGCACTGCACTGAATCGCGAATGGAATATTGCTTGAAATCACGCAACATGCACAAAACATTAAAGCATTAATGTGTCCACTAAAAAAGTATTGAATTTACCAAATCAATGAGCGCGGAAAGATTTTTGCAGGAGGGAAGCAATAGTGCATTTATCATGGATGGCCAAATTTTGTTTCAGGGGGGACCAAAGCCCTCGTACCACCCCTTCCAATGCCCGTGACAACAAGATTTCAGCAGCTATTGCATATGTTGGGATATTACGCATCAAATCAACGTCTCATCCATTGTGTTTGTGGCTCGCCGTCTCTTGATAATTCCAACGATTTGTGCATTCCAGGTGTTCAGTGAAAAGGTAAAGTGATAAGGATTTGAAGTGAAAAGAATTCTACGTTTTTTGCCCCGTTGATTGATGAGGATAAGAAATCTTTGCACATTTTTATGATCTAGCAAAATGAATTTTAGGTAATCAGCTGTTAACACCAGTCAATCATTAGCTTAACAATCTCGTAGTGCTTGCTCTTACGGCAATACTCTGTGCGTTTGTTGACCCACAGTTGCCACCTGATGTGTATTTTGAAACGCAGAAATATTGCCGATCCTGGGTGGATGATTAACTTATCGATAACTGGTTTTGGACGTGATGACTCAACGAGTGTATTGCACTTTGAAAGTAGCGCCAAATGTTTTTACACCCAGAGCTAAAAGTACAAACTGGACTTTCTCGTCACCAACAAGCAGAGTAAAAGGTACCTCTAACCAAAAACGTAGTTAGACTGTGAGGGAATTGTGCGAAGACAATTTGTTCGCACAGGACACGGCCACTTCATCTGTCCTCTGAGCACAAACTGCGGCTTCTGAAAGCAATTTAGCGATTGACATGTCAATTGTCATGGCTGGGGCATTGGTGTGGCGCCTCATGGCATGTGCAGCGTACAGTGATCTTCGTTAATCATTTCACTTAATTTTATTTTATTTGGCTGAATTGCCTGTGCCAAGTAATATAAATAAGATGGATGGATTGCCTGTGCCAAGTTATATGAATAAGATGGCTGAATTGCCTGTGCCAAGTAATGTAATATAAATAAGATGGATGGATTGCCTGTGCCAAGTAATATAAATATGATATTTAATAAACAAATGCTGGTTGAAATTTGAAGAAGGTCAGCAATGATAGGCCAGGTTAAAGTGCGTTGTTTGAAATACAGTAGCTGATCTTGTTCGGAATATTTAAACCAAATTTCTTTTGCAAATGAAAAAAGAAACTGACTATTTTCTAACCCACTTCAATTTTCGGTGTGTTTGTTATCATTCATTGGCATTGGATTTTCAAAATGGCGGAAATATTTGTCAAAACATGAAAACAAATTCTAAAACTGATTGCGTAAATCTAAATATAGTAGGTTATTCCGCAATTCATTTGATATAAATTCGTTTGCACGGCATTTATCATTTACTCACCAGGATCCCATTTTGATTGTGTTCCTTCACTTAAAACTTGTTGGATCTCTTCAGTTCCAAGTGATGTAGGACTAGCATTATTTTCAAAAGACGAAGAATGCGACGGTGAGGTTGATGGAGGAATTTGTTGAGGATCATTTGTTAACTTTTGAACGGAAGAGGAAGGTGAGGAGACTGATGTTGATGCATGAAATTGCTGAGAGCCGACTGTCGTTGGTTGAGTCTCTTCAGTCTGAGGCACGCTTTCCGGGGATGCACCTTCATTAAGCGGAAAATTATTCTTATTAAATTGAATCAACGATTACAAAATAACAACGTAGTTTGCAATCAATTAAAAACTCACTTCTGTGCGTTTCTAAAACATTTCTTAATATTCACGTTTGAAACGAGTTTGCGGTTTCATTCAACGATAGTATACAAATCTAATAACCCTTCAGGTTGCACATGGTTTATTGCGTTTATTGAATTACCTTGTATCCAGTGACGGATTTACGCATAGGTCAAATTGGCCATGACCTAGGGCCCCGCGCTTTTGGGGGCCCCGCGCAACTCCTATCTATGACGACTCATTATGAACTTAAATTTGCGAAACTGCGTATAGGCATAACTTCACAATTTACTTTGAAACGATGAAAATGCAAACGTCTATTGTAAACTATCAATAGAGTAACAACACGATAATCTGGTTTGCTACGCAATATAAAAATTAGAATGTTGCTTTTCATCGGAGTTCCGCAGTGTCTGGCGATCCTGCGTTTTTACTACGTTTGGTTATTTTGCTACGTTTGGTTATTTTGTTACCAACTAGATTGCCCGCAAACAGAGATTCCTTGTTGAAACTGTATACGCCTATGTTAGTTAAATCAGCTAGAAGAGTTTCTCGTGAGTTTTACTTGGAAAAACGTGTCTACATTGGGCTTACTTCATGTGGTTAGCTGGGGGTGCTGCGACAATACTTTGCTGTGCAAAACTTGTCTTCATGCTGTTTACCATCAGTCTAGAGCAGTGGTTCTCAAAGTGGTCGATATCGACCCCCATGGGTCCACTGGACCATCCAAGGGGTCGATAAATGGCGTGAAGTAGGAGATTCATCCCAAAGCTTTTCGTCTGACACTCTTCAGGGGATATCGTCAGAATGAAGTGGAGATACTACCGAACTGGTTTATATACAGAAAAGAAGAGATCTCATTGGTTAAAGCAGTGGCCAATAAGAAAGGGTTTAGGAGATAAGAAAGGCGAGTTGTCATTGGTTGAAGATGTAATTTGGACCTCGTCGAAACGTTGGACCGGTCAACCAATGGAGAGTTCAA
>Ga0210059_1010694_pt1 | contig 14130 bp, 20 predicted proteins | sample Ectturendosymbi2_FD_188042 | JGI IMG/M metagenome (GOLD analysis project Ga0210059, IMG submission 188042) | Ecteinascidia turbinata endosymbiont from Florida, USA - Sample 2 (SPAdes) (version 2) | ecosystem: Host-associated > Tunicates > Ascidians > Unclassified | place: Key West, Florida... | reverse complement strand
AAGCAGTGCAAGCAGTGCAAGCAGTGCAAGCAGTGCAAGCAGTGCAAGCAGTGCAAGCAGTGCAAGCAGTGCAAGCAGTGCAAGCAGTGCAAGCAGTGAGTGCATGATGTACACTGTGTACAGGCTGTGCAGTGTGTGTATGCAATGCACTGCGAACAGGCAGTGCATTGTGAGAAAACAGTGCAGGCACTGCACTGTGTGCAGGCAGTGCACTTGGCATAGGCAGTGCACTGCGTGCAAACAAGGCATGCAGTGCACTGTGTACAGGCTGGGCACTGTGTGCAAGCAAGTCAGGCAGTGCACTGTGTTCAGGCACTGCACTGCGTGCATGCTTTGCACTGCGTGCTGGCAGCGCACTGTGTGCAAGCAGTGCATTCAGTGACCTTTTTGCAAGCAATTCCGGCAGTGAACTGTGTGCATGCAGTGCACTGTGTGCAGGCAGTGCACTTTGCGTAACCAGTGCATGCAGTGCATTGTGTACAGGCAGAGCGCATTATGAAAGCAGAGATTGCAGTGCACTGTTTGCATCCAGTGCACTGCATGGAAGCAGTGTATGAAGTTCATTTTGTACAGACAGTGCACTGCGTGCAGGCAGTTCACTGTGTGGAAGCATTGCATGCAATGCACTGTTTGCATGCCCTGCACTGATTAACGGCACTTCACTGTGTACAAGCACTGCTCTGTGCGCATGCGTTCAGCTGTTTGCAAGCAGTGCACTGTGTGCATGCAGTGCAGGCATCGCATTGTACGCATGAAGTGACCTGTGTATGGCAGTGCACTGTGTGCAAGCAGTGCGTTCAGTGCACTATGTGCAAGCAGTGTACTGTGCACAGGCAGTGCATTGTGTGCAGGAAGTGCATGCAGTGCACTGTTTGAAGACAGTGCACTGTGTGCAAGCAGTGCATGCAGTACGCTTTGATTTTGCACGGCTCTGTGTGCAGGCAATGCACAGTTCTTGCACAGTGCAAGAATTCCACTGTCCGCAGGTAGTGCACTGTGTACAGGCAGTGCTGTGTGTGCATGGAGTGCACTGTGTACAGGCAGTGCACTGTGCGGAAACAGTGCATGCACTACACTGTGTGTATGCACTGCACTGTATACAGGCAGTGCACTGTTTGCAAGCAGTGCATGCAGTACACCGTGTGTATGCACTGCGCTGTGAACAAGCACTGCACTGTGTGCGTGCGTTCAGCTGTGTGCAGGCAGTGCACTGTGTGCAAGCAGTGCATGCAGTGCACTCTTAGCATGGTATGCAGTGTGTACAGACACTGCACTGTATGCATGCAGTGCACAGTGTACAAGCAGTGCAGTGAGCGCATGAAGTACACTGTGTGAATGCAGTGCATGGACTGCACTGTGTGTATGCACTGCACTGTGTGCATGCAGAGAACTGTGCACAGGCAGTGCATTGTGTGCAAGCAGTGCCTAAAGCACACTGTGTGTATTCACTGCACTGTGTACAGGCACTCTCTATGTGGAAGCAGTGGATGCAGTACACTGTGTATGCACTGCACTGTGTACAAGCACTGCACTGTGAGCATGCATTCAGCTTTGTGCAGGCACTGGAAGCAGTGCATGAAGTGCACTGTGTGCATGCAGGGTGCACAATCATGGCATTACGCGCATGCATTGCACTGTGTACAGGCAGTGCACTGTGCGCGAGCAGAGCAGGCATTGCACTGTTTGCAGGCACTGCACTGTGTGCGAGAATTGCACTGTCTGTAGGCAGTGCACTGTGTGTATGCAGTGCACTGTGCAAAGGCTATGCAGTGTGTGTGCATGCAGTTCACTGTGTACAGGCAGTGCACTGTGCGCAAGCAGTGCAGGCAAAGCACGCAGTGCACTGTGTCTATGCACTGCATTGTGTACAGGCATTGCACTGTGTGCATACATTCCGTTGTGTGCAGGCAGTGCACTGTGTGCAAGCAGTGAATGCAGTGCACTCTGTGCATGCAGTACACTCTGTACAGTCACAGCACTGTGTGCATGCAGTGCACTGTGTGCAGGCAGTGAACTGTTTGCTTGCACTGCACGGTGTACAGGCAGTGCACTGTGTGCAATCAGTGCTTGCAGTGCATTGTGTGTATGCACAGCACTGTGTACAGGCACACACAGTGTGCGTGCATAGCACTGTGTGCACTGTATGCAAGCAGTGCGTGCAGTGCACTGTGTGCATGCAATGCACCGTGTAAAGTCAGTGCAGTGTGTGCATGCAGTGCACTGTGTACAGGCAGTGCAGTGTGCGCATGCAGTGCAGTGTGTATGCGCAGTTCTTTGTTCGCATGCACTGGATTGTGCAACGGCAGTTCGTTGTGAGCAAGCAGTGTAGGCAGTGCACTGAGTGTATTCACTGCACTGAGTCCAAGCACTCACTGTGTGCATGCATAGCACTGTGTGCAGGCAGCGCACTGAGTGCATGCAGTGCATGCTGTGATTCGTGTGCATGCCGTGCACTGTGTACAGGCAATGCAGTGTGTGCATGCAGTGCACTGTGTGCCGGCAGTGCAGTGTGCGCATGCAGTGCACTGTGTACAAGCAGTGCACTGTTTGTAAGCAATGCACGCAGTTCACTGTGTGTAGGCTGTGCAGTATGTGCAAGCACTGCATGCAGAGCACTGTGTGCAGGCAGTGCACTGTGTATAAGCTGTGCAGTGTGGGTGCATGCAGTTCACTGTGTACAGGTTATGCAGTGTGTGTGCATGCAGTTCACTGTGTACAGGCAGTGCACTGTGTGCAAGCAGTGCACTGTGTCTACGCACTGCACTGTGTGCAGGCATTGCACTGTGTGCATTCATTCCGCTGTTTGCAGGCAGTGCACTGTGTGAAAGCAGTGCATGCAGTGCACTCTGTGCATGCAGTACACTGTGTACAGGCACAGCACAGTGTGCACACATTGCACTGTGTACAGGCAGTGAACTGTTTGCTTACACTGCACGGTGTACAGGCAGTGCACTGTGTGCACGCAGTGCACCGTGTCTAGGCAGTGCAGTGTGTGCAAGCAGTGCACTGTGTACGGGCTGTGCAGTGTGCGCATGCAGTGCACTGTGCATGCGCAGTGCTTTTTTTGCATGAACTGGATGGTGCACCGGCAGTGCACTGTAAGCAAGCAGTGCAGGCAATGCCTTGTGTGTATTCACTGCACTGTGCCCAGGCACTCACTGTGTGCATGCATAGCACTGTGTGCAGGCAGCGCACAGTGTGCATGCAGTGCATGCTCTGCTTCGTGTGCATGCCGTGCACTGTGTACAGGCAGTGCAGTGTGCGCATCCAATGCACTGTGTTCAGGCAGTGCACTGTTTGCAAGCAGTGCAGGCAGTTCACTGTGTGCATGCAGTGCGTTATGTGCAAGCACTGCATGCAGTGCACTGTGTGCATGCAGTGCACTGTGTACAGGTTGTGCAGTGTGTGTGCATGCAGTTCACTGTGTACAGGCAGTGCACTGTGCGCAAGCAGTGCACGCAGTGCACTGTGTCTACGCACTGCACTGTGTACAGGCATTGCACTGTGTGCATATATTCCGCTGTTTGCAGGCAGTGCACTGTGTGCAAGCAGTGCATGCAGTGCACTCTGTGGATGCAGTGCACTGTGTGCAGGGACTGCAGTGTGTGCATGTAGTGCACTGAGTACAAGCAGTGCAGTGTGTGCATGCAGTGCACTGTGCACAGGCAGTGAACTGTTTACTTGCACTGCACAGTGTACAGGTAGTGCACTGTGTGCAAGCAGTGCTTGCACTGCATTGTGTGTATGCGCTGCACTGTGTACAGGCACTCACTGTGTGCATGCATAGCACTGTGTGCACTGTGTGCAAGCAGTGCACTGTGCACAGGCAGTGCACTGTGTGGAAGCAGTGCATGCAGTGTACTGTGTGCATGCAGTGCACTGTATGCAGGCAGTGCACTGTGAGCAAGCAGAGCAGTCACTGTACTGTGTATATGCAGTGCACTGTGTACAGCCAGGGAACTGTGTGCATGCAGTGCATTCAGTGCACTATGTGCAAGCAGTGCACTGTGCACAGGCAGTGCACTGTGTGCAGGAAGTGCATGAAGTGCACTGTGTGCATCCAGTGCACTGAGGGCAGGCAGTGATCTGTGTGCAAGAAGTTCAGGCAGAGCACTGTATGTATTCAGTACATTGTTCAAAGGCAGTGCACTGTGTGCAAGCAGTGCATGCAGTACTCTGTGTGTACGCACTGCACTGTGTGCAAGCACTGCACTGTTTGCATACGTGCAGCTGTGTGCAGGCAGTGCACTGTGTGCAAGCAGTGCATGCAGGGCACTCTGAGCTTGGAATGCAGTGGGTGCAGGCATTGCACTGTGTGCATGCAGTGCACAGTGTACAAGCAGTGCAGTGCGCGCATGAAGTGCACTGTGTACAGTCAGTGCACAGCTTGCATGCACTGCACTGTGTACAGGCAGTGCAATGTGTGCATGCAATGCATGGACTGCACTGTGTGTTTGCACTGCACTGTGTTCAGCACTCACTGTGTGCATGTATTGCACTGTGTGCATGCAGTGCACTGTGTACAGGCATTCTCTGTGTGGAAGCAGTAGATGCAGTACACTGTGTGCATGCACTGCACTTTGTACAAGCACTGCACTGTGTGCATGCATTACGCTGTGTGCAGGCAGTGCACTGTGTACAAGCAGAGCATGCAGGGCACTCTGAGCATCGAATGCAGTGGGTGCAGGCACTGCACTGTGTGCATGCAGTGCACAGTGTACAAGCAGTGCAGTGCGCGCATGAAGTGCACTGTGTACAGTCAGTGCACAGCTTGCATGCACAGCACTGTGTACAGGCAGTGCAATGTGTGCATGCAATGCATGGACTGCACTGTGTGTTTGCACTGCACTGTGTACAGCACTCACTGTGTGCATGCATTGCACTGTGTGCATGCAGTGCACTGTGTACAGGCATTCTCTGTGTGGAAGCAGTAGATGCAGTACACTGTGTGTATGCACTGCACTTTGTACAAGCACTGCACTGTGTGCATGCATTACGCTGTGTGCAGGCAGTGCACTGTGTACAAGCAGTGCATGCAGGGCACTCTGAGCATGGAATGCAGTGGGTACAGGCACTGCACTGTGTGCATGCAGTGCACAGTGTACAAGCAGTGCAGTGTACGCATGAAGTGCACTGTGTACAGTCAGTGCACTGCTTGCATGCACTGCACTGTGTACAGGCAGTGCACTGTGTGCATGCAGTGCATGGACTGTACTGTGTGTATGCACTGCACTGTGTACAGGCACACACTGTGTGCGTGCATAGCACTGTGTGCACTGTGTGCAAGCAGTGCATGCAGTGCACTGTTTGCATACAATCCACTGTGTATAGGCAGTGCAGTGTGTGCATGCAGTGCACTGTGTACAGGCAGTGCAGTGTGCGCATGCAGTGCACTGTGTATGCGCAGTGCTTTGTTCGCATGCACTGGATGGTGTACCGGCAGTTCAGTGTGAGCAAGCAGTGCAGGCATTGTGCTGTGTGCATTCACTGCACTTTGTCCAGGCACTCACTGAGTGCATGCATAGCACTGCGTGCATGCAGCGCACGGTGTGCAAGCAGTGCATGCTGTGCTTCGTGTGCATGCCGTGCACTGTGTACAGGCAGTGCAGTCTGTGCATGCAGTGCACTGTGTACAGGCAGTGCAGTGTGCGCATGCAGTGCACTGTGTCTGTGCAGTGCTATGTTCGCATGCACTGGATGGTGTACCGGCAATTCACTGTGAGCTAGCAGTGCAGGCAATGCACTGTGTGTATTCACTGCACTGTGTACAGGCACTCACTGTGTGCATGCATAGCACTGTGTGCAGGCATTGCTCTGTGTCCTAGCAGGGCATGCTGTGCTTCGTGTGCATGCCGTGCACTGTGCACAGGCAGTGCAGTGTGTGCATGCAGAGCACTGCGTGCAGGCAGTGCAGTGTGCGCATGCAGTACACTGTGTACACGCATGCACTGTTTCCAAGCAGTGCAGGCAGTGCACAGTGCGCATGCAGTGCACTATGTGTAGGCAGTGCAGTATGTGCAAGCACTTCATGCCGTGTACTATGTGTATGCAGTTCACTGTTTACAGGCAGTGCACTGTTTGCAAGCAGTGCACAGTGTACAGGCAGTGCACTGTGTGCAAGCAGTGCTTGCAGTGCATTGTGTGTATGCACTGCACTGTGTACAGGAACTCACTGTGTGCATGCATTGCACTGTGTGCACTGTGTGCAGGCAGTGTACTGTGCACAGGCAGTGCACTGTGTGGAAGCAGTGCATGTAGTGTGCTGTGTGCATGCAGTGCACTATGTACAGGCAGTGCACTGTGAGAAAGCAGTGCAAGCACTGCACTGCGTGCATGCAGAGCTCTGTGTACAGCCAGTGCACTGTGTGCATGACGTGCATTCAGTGCACTACGTGCAAGCAGTTCACTGTGCACAGGCAGTGCACTGTGTGCAGGAAGTGCATGCAGTGCAGTGTGCGCATCCAGTGCACTGTGTGCACGCAGTTCTCTGTGTGAAAGAAGTTCAGGCAGCGCAGTGTGTGCATGCTGTGCACTGTTTAAAGACAGTGCACCGTGTGCAGGAAGTGCATGCTGTACACTGTGTGTTTGCACTGCACTGTGTTCATGCGTACAGCTGTGTGCAGGCAGTGCACTGTGTGCAAGAAGTGAATCCAGTGCACTGTGTGCCTGCTGTGCACTGTGTGCAGGCGGTACACTGTGTGCAAGAAGTGCAGGCAGTGCACTGTGTGGATGCAGTGCACTGTGTACAGGCAGTGCACTGTGTGCAAGCACTGCATGCCATACAGTGTGTGTATGCACTGCACTGCGTACAAACAGAGCACTGTGCGCAAGCAGTGCACGCAGTGAACTGTGTCTATGCACTGCACTGCGTGAAGGCATTGCACTGTGTGCATATATTCCGCTGTGTGCAGTCAGTGCACTGTGTGCAAGCAATGCATGCAGTGAAATCTGTGCATGCAGTACACTGTGCACAGTCAGTGCTGTGTGTGCATGCAGTGCACAGTGTACAGGCAGTGCACAGTGTACAGGCAGTGCACTGTGTGCATGCATTGCACTGTGTGCAGGCAGTGCACTGTGTGCAAGCAGTGCATGCAGTGTGTGCTTGAAGTGCACTGTGTGCAGGCAGTGCACTTTGCATAGGCAGTGCACTGTGTGCAAACAAGGCATTCAGTGCACTGTGTGCCTGCAGTGCACTGTGTACAGGAAGTGTACTGTTTGCAAGCAAGTCAGGCAGCGCACTGTGTACAGGCACTGCACTGTGTGCATCCTTTGCACTGCGTGCTGGCAGCTTACTGTATGCAAGCAGTGCATTCAGTGCCCTGTTTGCAAGCAATTCCGGCAGTGAACTGTGTGCATGCATTGCACTGTGTGCAGGCAGTGCACTGTGCGCAACCAGTGCATGCAGTGCATTGTGTACGGGCAGAGCGTTGTATGAAAGCAGTGATTCCAGTTCACTGTGTGCATCCACTGCACTGCATGGATGCAGTGCATGAAGTTCAGTCTGTACAGACAGTGCACTGTGTGCAGGCAGTTCACTGTGTGGAAGCAGTGCATGCAATGCACTGTTTGCATGCCCTGCACTGATTACCGGCACTGCATTGTGTACAAGCACTGCACTGTGCGCATGCGTTCAGCTGTTTGCAGGCGGTGCGCTGTGTGCATGGAATGCAGTGTGTGCAGACACTGCACTGTGTGCATGCAGTGGACAGTGTACAAGCAGTGCAGTGTGCGCATGAAGTACACTGTGTGCAGTTAGTGCACAGTTTGCATGCACTACACTGTGTGCATGCAGTGCATCCACTGCACTGTGTGTATGCACTGCACTGTGTACAGCACTCACTCTCTGCTTGCATTGCACTGTGTGCATGCAGTGCACTGTGTGCAGGCAGTGCATTGTTTGCAAGCAGCGCATACAGCACACTGTGTGTATTCACTGCACTGTGTGAAGGCACTCTCTGTGTGGAAGCAGTTGATGCAGTACACTGTGCACATGCACTGCACTGTGTACAAGCACTGCACTGTGTGCATGCATTCAGCTGTGTGCAGGCAGTGTAAGCAGTGCATGCAGTGCACTGTGTGCAGGCAGGGTGTACAGGTAGTGCAGTACGTGCACGCAGTGCACTGGGCAGTGGCAGGCAGCACTGCACCTCCGACACACAGTGCACTGCAGGGCAGTGGCAGGCAGTGCACTGTTTGCAAGGAGTGCTTGCAGTGCATTGTGTGTATGCACTGCACTGTGTACAGGCACACACTGTGTGCGTGCATGGCACTGTGTGCACTGTGTGCAGTCAGTGCACTGTGTGTAGGAAGTGCAGTGCGTTCATGCAGTGCACTGTCCACAGGCAGTGCACAGTGTGGAAGCAGTACATGCAGTGTACTGCGTACCGGCAGTGCACATTGTGCAAGCAGTGCAGTGTGCGCATGAAGTACACTGTGTACAGTTAGTGCACAGTTTGCATGCACTGCACTGTGTGCAGGCAGTGCACTGTGTGCATGCAGTGCATGCACTGTGTGTATGCACTGCACTGTGTACAGCACTCACTGTGTCTATGCATTGCACTGTGTGCATGCAGTGCACTGTGTACAGTCAGTGCATTGTGTGCAAGCAGTGCATACAGCACACTGTGTGCATTCACTGCACTGTGTACAGGCACTCTCTGTGTGGAAGCAGTGGATGCTGTACACTGCGTGTATGCACCGCAGTGTGTGCAAGCACTGCACTGTGTGCATGCAGGGTGTGCAAGCTGGGCAGGGAGCGCTCTGTTTGCAGGCACTGCACTGTGTGCGAGCATTGCACCGTCTGAAAGCAGTGCACTGTGTGCATGCAGTGCACTGTGCACAGGCCATGCAGTGTGTGTGCATGCAGTTCACTGTGTACAGGCAGTGCACTGTGTGCATGCAGTGCACTGTGCACAGGCCATGCAGTGTGTGTGCATGCAGTTCACTGTGTACAGGCAGTGCACTGTGCGCAAGCAGTGCACGCAGTGCACTGTGTCTATGAACTGCACTGGGTACAGGCATTGCACGGTGTGCATACATTCCGCTGTGTGCAGGCAGTGCACTGTGTGAAAGCAGTGCATGCATTGCACTCTGTGCATGCAGTACACTGTGTACAGGCACAGGACAGTGTGCATGCAGTGCACTGTGTACAGGCAGTGAACTGTTTGCTTACACTGCACGGTGTGCAGGCAGTGCACTGTGTGCAATGTGTGCTTGCAGTGCATTGTGTGTATGCACTGCACTGTGTACAGGCACAAAATGTGTGCGTGCATAGCACTGTGTGCACTGTGTGCAAGCAGTGCATGCAGTGCACCGTCTGCATGTAGTGCACCGTGTATAGGCAGTGCAGTGTGCGCATGCAGTGCAATGTGTATCCGCAGTGCTTTGTTCGCATGCACCGGATGGTGTACCGGCAGTGCACTGTGAGCAAGCAGTGCAGGCAATGCTCTGTGTGTATTCACTGCACAGTGTCGAGGCACTCACTGTGTGCATGCATAGCACTGTGTGCAGGCACTGCACTGAGCGCAAGCAGGGAAGGCAGTGCACTGCTTGCAGGCACTGCACTGTGTGCGAGCATTGCACTGTCTGCAGGCAGTGAACTGTGTGCAAGCATTGCATGCAGTGCATTGTGTGCATGCAGTGCACTGTGCACAGGCTATGCAGTGTATGTGCATGCAGTTCACTGTGTACAGGCAGTGCACTGTGCGCAAGCAGTGCAGTGTGCATGCAGTGCACTGTGTACAGGCAGTGAACTGTTTACTTGCACTGCACAGTGTTCAGGCAGTGCACTGTGCACAAGCAGTGCTTGCAGTGCGCTTTGTGTATGCGCTGCACTGTGCACATGCGCTCACTGTGTGCATGCATAGCACTGTGTGCACTGTGTGTAAGCATTGCACTGTGCACGGGCAGTGCACTGTGTGGAAGCAGTGGATGCAGTGAACTGTGTGTATGCAGTGCACTGTGTGCAGGCAGTGCACTGTGAGCAAGCAGTGCAGTCGCTGCACTGTGTGCATGCACTGCACTGTGTACAGCCAGTGAACTGTGTGCAAGTAATGCATTCAGTGCATTATGTGCAAGCAGTGCACTTTGCACAGGCAGTGCACTGTGTGCAGAAAGTGCATGCAGCGCACTTTATGCATCCAGTGCTCTGTGTGCAGGCAGTGCTCTGTGTGCAAGAAGTTCAGGCAGAGCACTGTGTGCATGGAGTGCAATGTGTACAGACTATGCATTATGTGCATGCTGTGCTCTGTGTGCCGGCAGTACACTAAGTGCAAGCAGGGCAGGCAGTGCACTGTTTGCAGGCACTGCACTGTGTGCATGCATTGCACTGTGTGCAGTCAGTGCAATGTGTGTAGGCAGTGCAGGTAGGGCATGCAGTGCAATGTGCACCGGCAGTGCCCTGTGTGGAAGCAGTACATGCAGTGTACTGTGTGCATGCAGTGCGCAGTGTGGAGGCAGTGCACTGTGAGCAAGCAGTGCAGTCACTGCACTGTGTGCATGCAGTGCACTGTGTACAGCCAGTGCACTGTGTGCATGCAGTGCAGGCAGTGAACTGTATGTATGAAGTGACCTGTGCACAGGCAGTGCACTGTGTGCAGGAAGTGCATGCAGCGCACTGTGTGCATGCAGTGCACTGTGTGCAGGCTGTGCTCTGTGTGCAAGAAGTTCATGCAGAGCACTTTGTGCATGCAGTGCCATGTTTAAAGACAGCGCACTGTGCGCAAGCAGTGCACTGTGTGCAAGCACTGCGTGTAGTACACTGTGTCTTTGCACGGCTCAGTGTGCTGGCAATGCACAGTGTGCAAGCATTCCACTTTCCACAGGCAGTGCACTGTGTGCAGGCAGTGCTATGTGTGCATATAGTGCACTGTGCACAGGCAGTGCACTGTGGGGAAGCAGTGCACTGTGTGCTGTGTGCATGCAGTGCCCTGTGTACAGACAGTGCACTTTGTGAAAACAGCGCACGCAGTGCACTGTTTGCAAGCAGTGCACTTAGTACAGGAAGTACACTGTGTGCAAGAAGTGAATGCAGTGCACTGTGTGCATGCAGTGCACTGTGTACAGGCAGTGAACTGTGTGCAAGGAGGGCAGGCAGTGCACTGTTTGCAGGCACTGCACTGTTTGCGAGCATTGCACTGTCTGCAGGCAGTGCAGTGTGCGCATGTAGTGCACTGTGTACAGGCAGTGTACTGTTTGCCTGCACTGTGTACCGGCAGTGCACTGTGTGCAACCAGTGCATGCAGTGCACTGTGTGTATGCAATGTACTGTGCACAGGCACTCACTATGTTCAGGCAGTGTACTGTTTGCCTGCACTGTGCACCGGCAGTGCACTGCGTGCAAGCAGTGCATGCAGTGCACTGTGTGTATGCTATGCACTGTGCACAGGCACTCACTGTATGCATGCATTGCATGCTGTGCACTGTGTGCAAGCAGTTCCGGCAGTTCACTGTGTGCAAGCAATGCATGCAGTGCACTGTGTGTGTGCATTGCACTGTGTGCAAGAAGTGCAAACAATCCTTTTGTGCACCCAGTGCACTGTGCACAGGCACTGCACTGTGTGCAGGAAGTGCATGCAGTTCACTGTGTGCATCCAGTGCACTGTGTGCAAGCAGTTCTCTGTGTGAAAGAAGTTCAGGAAGAGCACTGTGTGCATGCACTGCACTGTTTAAAGGCAGTGCACTGTGCAAGCAGTGCATTCAGTATACTGTGTTTGCACTGCATTGTGTGCTGGCAATGCACTCTGTGCAAGCTGTGCCTGCAGTTCAGCGTCTGTATGCACTGCACTGTGTATTGGCACTTCACTGTGCGCATGCATTCCACTGTGTGCAGGCAGTGCACTGTGCACAGGCAGTGTAGTTTGTGTATGCAGTGCGCTTTGTATAGGCAGTGCACTGTGTGCAAACGAGGCATGCAGTGCACTGTGTGAATGCAGTGCGCAGTGTACAGGCAGTGCACTGTGTGCCAGCAGTGCATGCAGTGCACCGTGGGTATGCGCTGCACTGTGTGCAGGCACTCACTGTGTGCATGCAGTGCACGGTGTACAGGCAGTGCATTGTGTGCACCAGTGCATTCAGCACACTTTGTTTCTTTTCTGCAATGTTTACAGGCACTCACTGTGTGCAAGCTTTGCATGCAGTACACGGTGTGGACGCAAAGCACTGTGAACAGGGACTGCACTGTTTGCATGCATTGCACTGTGTGCATTCAGTGCACTGTGTGCAGGCACTGCACAGTGTGCAGGCATTGCACAGCGTACAGGCAGTGCAGTGTGCGCCAGCAGGGCAGTCAGTGCAGTGTAAGCAGGCACTGCACTGTGTGCATGCAGTGCACTGTGCTCAGTCACTGCACTGTGTGGATGCATTGCACTGTGTGCAGGGAGTGCACTGTGTACAAGCAGTGAATGCAGTGCACTGTTGGCATGCAGGGCAATGTGTACACACAGTGCAGTGTGTGCATGCAGTGCACTGTGTGTAGGCTGTACACCGTGTGCAAGCAGGGCAGGCAGTGCACTGTTTGCAGGCACTGCACTTTGTGCATGCATTGCACTGTGTGCAGTCAGTGCACTGTAAGTAGGCAGTGCATTACGTGCATGCAGTGCACTGTGCACAGGCAGTGCACTGTGTGGAAGCAGTACATGCAGTGCACTGTGTGCATGCAGTGCACTGTGTGGAGGCAGTGCGCGCAGTGTGCTGTGTGCATGCAGTGTCTTGCGTACAGTCAATGCACTGTGTGAAAGAATTGAATGCACTGCACTGTGTGCGTGCTTTGCACTGTGTGCAGGCGGTGCACTGTGTTTTAGAAGTGCAGGCAGTGCATTGTATGAATGTAGTGCACTGTGCACAGGTAGTGCACTGTGTGCAAGCAGTGCATGCAATGCAGTGTGTATATGCACTGCACTGTGTATAAACAGTGCACTGTGCGCAAGCAGTGCACGCAGCGAACTGTGTCTATGCACTGCACTGTGTGCAGGCATTGTACTGTGTGCATATATTCCGCTGTTTGCTGCCAGTGCACTGTGTGCAAGCAGTGCATGCAGTGCACTCTGTGGATGCAGTACACTGTGCTCAGGCAGTGCTGTGTGTCCATGCAGTGCACTGTGTACGGGCAGTGCACTGTGTGCATGCATTCCACTGTGTGCAGTCTGTGCACTGTGTGCAAGCAGTGCATGCAGTGTGTGCATGAAGTGCACTGTGTACAGACTGTGCAGTGTGAGTATGCAGTGCACTGTGCACAGGCAGTGCACTGTGAGGCACTTTGCATAGGCAGTGCACTGTGTGCAAACAAGGCAAGCAGTGCACTGTGTGCGTGCAGTGCACTGTGTACAGGCAGTGCACTGTGTGCAAGCAAGGCAGGCAATGCAGTGTGCACAGGCACTACACTGTGTGCATGCTTTGCACTGCGTGCTGAGAGCGCACTGCGTGCAAGCAGTGCATGCAGTTCACTGTTTGCAAGCAATTCCGGCAGTGCACTATGTGCATGCAGTGCACTGTGTGCAGGCAGTTCACTGTGCGAAACAGTACACGCAGTGCAATGTGTACGGGCAGTGCGCTGTATGAAGGCAGTGAATGCAGTGCACTGTGTGCATCCAGTGCACTGCATGGAAGCAGTGCATGAAGTTCATTCTGTACAGACAGTGCACTGTGTGCAGGCTGTTCACTGTGTGGAAGCAGTGCATGCAATGCACTGTTTGCATTCCCTGCACTGTTTACCGGCTGTGCACTGCGTGCAAGCAGTGCATGTTGTGCACTTTTTGCTTGCTGATACGACAGTTCACTGCATGTAAGCAGTGCATGCAGTGCTCTGTGTTTGTGCACTGCACTGTGTGCAAGTGCAACCTGTTTGCACACAGTGCACTGTGCAAACGCAGTGCTTTGTATTCAAGCACTGCATGCACTGCACTGTTTGCAGGCAGTGCACTGTGTGCAAACATTCCATGCAGTACACTGTGTATATGCACTGCACTGTGTATAAGCACTACACTGTGTGCATGCTTTCCACTGTGTGCAGGCAGTGCAGTGTGCGCATGTAGTGCACTGTGTACAGGCAGTGTACTGTTTGCCTGCACTGTGTACCGGCAGTGCACTGTGTGCAACCAGTGCATGCAGTGCACTGTGTGTATGCAATGTACT
>Ga0210059_1010692_pt1 | contig 14132 bp, 11 predicted proteins | sample Ectturendosymbi2_FD_188042 | JGI IMG/M metagenome (GOLD analysis project Ga0210059, IMG submission 188042) | Ecteinascidia turbinata endosymbiont from Florida, USA - Sample 2 (SPAdes) (version 2) | ecosystem: Host-associated > Tunicates > Ascidians > Unclassified | place: Key West, Florida... | reverse complement strand
AAGTCAAAAGAAGAATTTAAAATTCAAAAATTAACTTGTCTTCCGGACCAGTTGAAAGCTTGTGAAGCTATCTCACAACGTGGAATTTGTTTGTGGGCGTCTTTAAAGGTATAAGCCGTTCATGGGTGTTAGTTTTGTCAGGCAGGGTTTCGGAATGTTCAACCGCCAGGTTCGCTGCAGGTCACAAACTCTTCCTGAGACAGACAAACGCCCCCGTGATTTTTGGAGGGGAATGTTGAAAAGCGTCTCAGATGACATCACACCTCCGCTTTGGACATGATCGCAGATGTTTTGTTGCTTAAGCGGCCATGGCAGCGAAAAAATACGAGAATTGGTAACGTTTTCCGCTCAACAAAGACCGGTCAACTGAAACGCTGGAAGTGCCACCTTTGACGTAAATCACCTTACGTCATGTTTGTCGAAGCGGATTTTCAATCTGGTTCCTGGTGGCATTTTTCCGGTACAAGCACGTTACGGGTGGTTGTCTGATCTTCACAAACCCGCGCCGCGTGCGCGTGAATCATCTTTTTTTATAAGCTGGATACGTCGAAATAGGATTAACCTACCTACATGATAAGTTACATAGGGAAGCAGGTAAGTGTTCCTGCGCAAAAAAATGGTGTTTGGTTTCTCATAGCAACGGCTAAATGACCGCAACCGCTCAGATTTGTCTAAAGATTAAATTCCATCTGCAACAGGTCTGTTATTCATAAACTTTAACGAGACGATTTCGAATCCGGAGTGTTTATTTACTCGCGGAATGCTACAGTATGTCCCTTTTGCTTTGTGTCGGGCACAATCCGTTTAAATTAAATCACCACGTGATTAATGCGACATCTTATTACGTCTGATCAGCAAGGAAAACCGCTGGGTGTCTTTGCGCATTTTTCCCCTCCATATCTTTTGCAATGAACAAAAGTGTAGCATTGCCAAGGCACTTTGGACAAAGGCTATCTTTGCCTTAAAATATAACAAAGCACTCCTACATTATTCTTCTGTGAAAGCCGCCAATCTGGTCATACTGTATTATCAGTTGGTGTATTTTCGTGATGGTTAACCATCTGTTTTTGCACGAAGAATGCATCTGCTACCACTGAAAGATCATAGAAAGGGCAAACAAAACATTTTTCTTATCATTACAGACGCTTTCTCTTTGCTTTTGCCATTTAATCATTTTTACAGCACTTGCAAATGTTTTAACTGCATGGCCAATATTTTTTATTTAGGATGTCGAAAATATGAGCAAGCATAATTGCATACCTGCAGCTAAAATTCACATGTTGATCTGTCTTGATAAAAATGCGTTGGTTAGCGACTTTACTAAACAGGAGAAATGTATTTGTAAAATTTCTGACAAGATGCAAAGCCTCTCGTTCGCGAAATGAGTACAAGACGATGAAATATCAGCTGTGTAAAGAAACAATATCTTGCTCTGTTTAGATTTCATTTCATCTATTTATTTATTTCCGGTCGCTGAAGTCAGGTATGACTCTGAAACTTTTCAACTGCCGCACAATGACCAATTGGTATGCAGTCGGGGGCAAATACACGACACTGAAATATGCACGATATTATGCGTTGTTGAAATCAAAATACTTTCGTAGTTAATTGCAAGTAGGCATACCGCATAACTTAGAAACAGGGAAATGAAATATGTTACGAAAATTTACTAGAAGTAGAAAACTCAATCATAACAAACAAAACAGCAAGAAAGCAATCAAAAGTTGATTTGACAGAATATCAGTAAAATTTTTCAATTTCGATTTCTTCTTCAATATTTCACTTTTCGTCTCATGCTTTCGAAAAACATTTTTGACCACTAAAGCTGGGTTTAAATAGTTAAATCTCATCGTTAAGTATGAAGGAATTTTAAACAGATTACATAAGTTTAGTAACTTCAATAATTCAAGCAAATCTGGAGAAACAACATTCAGGTTAAGAAGCGTGCAAGCACTTCCAAATCCTTGCAAAGAAAAAGTCACATTGAAATTGGGAATACTTTTTTATTTAAAAATGTTTCGCATAAGACGCAAGATGTCCAACAATTCATCACTCAGTAGAAATCTAAAGTTTATATGAACAGCCCAGCAGCATTGTGGCATCTTTCAGATTTCAACCAAAGTTTTTGCAAAAAGTCAGTTTTTACTGGGCTTGTATTGCAAGTTTAAATAGCAGGCAAAGGTTTTCAAGTAAGGTGATTACTTACTTGAAAGGACTAGAAATAGCCAATATTTTCTTGTAACTATCCGCTGGCTAGATTTTAAAGAAGTGTTGTTTTGAAGAGACACTGGTAACGTCGAGAATTTACTTTATGCGTTGGGCTCAGGTGTCCACGCTGTTATGCCAAGCTCTTCACAGAGTATTTTATCACAATTTATTCATTTCAAAGCTCAAAAATTTCTGACGTTTGCAACATTGCAATCAGTCAACTAACTTTCATTTCTTGTAAAAACGGAAAAGGAGTGTGCGACATCTTCCAACGCTATTTTGATGTTATTGTTGTGAAACACAAGTGTTGACTTTGATGTAAACCAACTTTCCAGATTTTGCTCCGTCATGTTTTTCAGTTTTCGTGTGTGCCAAATTGTTATACTAAATTATTGCGCTGATAAATTGTAGGCACATCTGAAACAGGCTTGTGCCAACTAAAACTCAAATTACTGTCGCTTGAGGCAGAACCTTTACAACAAGAAGCAGGAAAGGATCAGTCTAATCCGTCTGATTTACAGCTATACATCCTGACACATATCAGGAAAGGTAGCAAAATCACTCGTAACTGCTTAAAGTCTGCTCACTAAGCGAATCTTTTACCACCAAGTCGCCATTTTTGGAAAGAATGCTTGCTACGGGCTTGTTGACATCACAAAATGTAAACGCGTGTCAGGAAAAGAAAATTAGTTTTTTACGTCAAAACGTTTTTCGTGATCATCGCAACGTCAACACAAACAATTTTGAGCTGTTCTTCACAGTTTGAACAACGGTCATCTTTCGAGCAAAAAACTGTCGCATATAGTGTTTCAATAAATAAATGAAAATTTTACTATTTCAATGCTCAAACATATGGTTTTATGCTCGTATACATTTCTTTCGAATTGGTCCACGTATGTTAATCAGACAAGACAGTTAAAGAAAAGCAAATCGTGATTCTGCTGAATTTTTTGATCTTTGTGATTTGCTCCTCGGAGTGAAAAAAATAACCAGAAAATGCGCTTCATTGTAACTTTAAAACGGCGTTTAACCTTAATGTGTGTATATTGAGGGGATCATTTGAATAACAGCTTCGATCCTTTTGGTGAATGCAAAGTCCTGTGTTGATCTACTCTACTGTATGTTAATCAAAATGTCTGACTTGGAAAGATTCGGTGCTTCACCTGCCGGCCGCAAACCTCACCGGACATCACTGTATATTGTGCCACAGCGTTACAGCTTTTCCCTTGAAGCGATATTCGCTCGCCGACTGCCTCACCACGTCAATTTATTTTGCAATAGTTAGACTAAAAGTGACATGAAAGCATACTGATCAACATTTTTCAGCATTGCAAAATTAAAAATACGCATGTTTGGTTTGTTCTGCACGCAATGCAGCAGTTACATGCTCTCGTTCTGTCCTGCCGTCAGAACCAAAGGGAAGACAGTGTCAGATGGCTTGCAAATAAAAAATTATTAAACTTAAGTTTCAATGCCAATTTATCAAGAATTCCCTTAAACTTTGCATATTGAACACTTTTAATCTTTAGCATTTTAGAAAGTTTTAAGTGGTTGTTACGTATTCTGAGCAAGCGTTTGTAAAATTTTGCAAGTGCAGTGCTCAACCAGGAAGTTTGCGAAACACGAACTTTATAAAAAACGGTGTCAGTATGTTAAGCATTTAATAAATGTAAAATTGATTAAACATTCAACATTTTTAATTGAATGGAAATAAATGAAAAGTTTCCTGCAATTTAATGTCATAAACCCATTAACTTTCTAAATCTTCAAACGCCATCACTGAGGGATTATCGGTGGAAACAGCGATCAGCTTGTGCTACACCCACTACCAATTGGGAGTGTTTCAACGATGCAGTTTTCACTGATTGTTATGATCGATGGCCTGTTTTATTTTACCCGAATTGTTATGTAGACTTCAGTACTTTGATCCAGATGAAAAGGCATTTACATGTTAAAGACCAAAGAGTATACTAATGTTCATTTTGCATTTTATGCATACCTAAAAGATTTCATGTAGGTCGTATTCGCTTTCACATTTATTCTTGCACGCATGATACTATACTCCTTAATATTTGCTTTTATAAACGATATACATCGTAAAAAGTATTTGTAGCTTTGTGTTTGTGGTTGCTTCATTTTGCACACATTGGGTAGGCGGTTGATCTGTTTTGGAAATATGCATTTTCAAGGATGTTTACGCATACAAGAAGGGGTGCCAGGGTACTCTTCCATGCTTGCTTGTTTACCACGCATCAGTTGTGGCCAAACAACAACTGCATAAACACGGCCGATCATTTGTTTCCATTCAAAAACAGTTAAGTTGCAATAGCCTCCTCAGGCATACTGCGCCAACAAAAGCAATCCGGCTTGTAAGGCAACAAAGCTCTTAACGCGTGGGATAGTTCTAATTATGGATTGCTTGGATGGCAGATGCAGCCCAATAAAACAGCTCGATGGCAGACAAGGAAGCAATTCGGCAATGGTATCCGATGCTTGGAAAGGGTTTCCAGCGTCTCGAAAAGGTTGCCTGGCTCCACTTTTCGACAAATCCAGCAAGATTTCTACCAATTGCTGAGAAACGTGCAAGCAGTGATTACCTGAGAAAGCCATGACTGGCACCAACAATCATGGTTTGCATGTAAACCAATGGGAAACAAGGTATTGGGGAATTCACATGCAAGTTCAATACAAACGGACTATTAAGTGTGTTTGAGAACAAATTCAATACCCTGTTTGATTTGAAAACAAAACTTCCCTCGTGTTGTTCACTTTGTCATTTACTGTTGTGGTGGTTACCGACTTTATCAGGTAACATTATATTTCACAAACAGAAAATTGTGTTGTGAAAAAGAATGAAAGTTGCGTAAGGACGAGTAACAATATGAGGGTTTTTCAAACCGTTACTCGTTTTTGATGAACAATTGCGGCTAACTTTTTGTCATTTCACAGCGGCCACGAAGATTAATTAAGGGCACTTTCTTAATTATAAAACTACGGAAACCATAGGAATTTCACAAAAAGGTTGTGTTTCACATAAGTTCAAACTTTGACAGCGAATAACTTGTTTGCAGTGCAGAGTGCAATAAAGCCAGTTGTTTCTTCGCAAGATCATACGACGAACACGTTCACAATAATGTATCTGATTTTTAAAATGTGCGCAGAGTAATTACAAATTTTTAATTACTCTATGCATTTTAAAAATAAATTGAAGCCTGGTTTGCATGTTATTCAAAATGTTGTTTAGAAAAAAATGGGATGATGTTCGTTCAATTTCCTCTCCTCAGGGGTATGTGGTATACTTAAATATTCTTTACTGCTACGAACCGGATATTGTTGGAATTCATTTGAAGGCAAACATTTTTCTAGCAGTTGATATTGTTTTGCTTTGTTTTTAAATCGGGCAACTGAAAAAGTATCTTTTAACATATTGAAAGGATTCTCGAACGGTTATCGTTATACCCACATGCTCTTTGTGAGATGGTAACACGATAGAAATTGACTGACACTATAGGGATAGATCAGCTATGAAGAAGATGAACCATACTTCCCCAGTTTGAAATGTAAAAAAGAACAATATGCTTTCTGAAATATTCTGAATTTCATCCTGCACTTTTAATAACTACGTGAAAAGCAAATGATTTTCAAAAGCGAAAAACGTTTGTCACTGTTGTGATAAAACTGCTGTTTTCAAGTTGCCACCTCCTGTGACGTCATCAACTGTAAAAAACGCTAGTTTTTACGGTACTTAACTGGAATCACTGTGCGGCGCATTTATGCTTTCTTAATACGGTTGCTTTTTAACTCAATATAGATACCTTTAGTTCTTTGCAATTCAACAAGAATGAAAATAAAAAAGACATTCTTCAACTTCACAGATACGCTTTTGAAGAAGTCTTCATCAATTCGCATGAACTTGATAGCTTTGATCAACCTCAAATTTCTGTTCATGGAATATTCTACGCGGTGCAAGTAAGCTATGGAACATGTGATTTCCATTTTAAGATGTAAGAACGAGAAAGGGTTGTTAGGACTTTTCGCTACTGGATTTCCAGTCGCGACGATCTACCTTCACAAAAAAAACTTATAAAGCTTCATTTTGTTGAACTTGCTTGAACTGAGTGATGAGTATTTTCTGAACACTTTTGTGAAACAACTTATAAGCCAATATTCCACCAAATGTAAAAAATAAAATCATATTTTTTGTTCTGATGTGCGACCTGTTTTGACGTGCAAAATATTTTTTCAAACTTGCTAACATTGCTTTGTCATCATAAATGAAACGTCTCTTTGAGTCACTTTGTGGCAAGCATAGGCGTAGCCTGTGTGGGAGCAAAGGAGTCATTCCCCCCAAATTTTCAGAACATATTGTCATTTTGTGCTTTGAGAGGCATTTTTCTAAACAAAATAGTGTTATTCGCCTAAAATCAAACATTTTGGCTCCCCCCAAATTTTTTGCTCCCCCAAATTTTCGGGCTGGCTACGCCACTGGTTGCAAGAGCACAAAATTCATTCACGATCAGTTGCTGCTATGCTGTGCTTAATGTTGATGGGATATGTAAAACATTAAGCAATTTCTAACGTTCTTCAATCGGTTAAAAGAGTCCTTCAGCGAAAATTTCCAACAACGTATCAGGAAGCAGTGCTGACGAAACCTTTTGACAAATGTTTTGCTGCTGGTTTTCAGTTGTTTTTAATACTTGTAAAATAGGGTCTTTTCGGCAGAGATTTAAACTGTTCATGTGTTGAAATATTACAGTTACAAAACAAGCGATTGCAAACTTCTTTCTGAACAGGTAAATACACTGATGAAGCGTGTGTGTGCTTGAAGTTTGCTTGAAAAACTTTTGCGTAGGATTTGGAAGGTGACTAACGATGTTTGAGTTATTTACAAAATTCTTACACAGAAGGTATATTTAATAAATAAGGAAGACCTGTAGTACAAACAGGTAATTCAATGACATTACACTCAATCCAGGTTTTTCTTTTAAAAAACTGATGCTGACAGAACGTGAGCATGTCATCCCTTGTACCTAGGCATGCTTTTCTTCCACTGTTTTTTGTTTTTGTCTTTACTTATTGTACTTGACGTTGATTCGCTGCATTTTGGTATTTTTCTTACTACTTGTGAAACGTCTTCAATTGAAATTCGATTTGTGCTAGCAACAGGGCTGGCTGAGAACTTGACGCAGATGATCTTTCGCCAACCCTTTGTGATTCAACAATGTTAGAACACGATCATTAAATTGTGAAACCTGAAACTTCTGATGATTTTTGTATTCTCATCAACATTAAATTAATTTGTGATCTTTGATGGTATTGTTTTTCCTCTTGCTGCACTTGTATTATTTCGTGATTTGAATCACACAAAAATGCATGAATAAACCATACCATGTAATCTTGCACTATTCTTGAGTGTCCCCTAGCGGATAAATTGGTTCTCAGCAAGTGTAAGTCAGACTTCACAAAACGCGAGGACCTTGTAGCTTATTTTCCATTGCTTTTTATTTGGATCTTTGAAAATGTGGTTAAATGCTTCCGTACGCGTTTGCTGTCTTCAAACCTATATATGCAGGATATTATCAAAAACGTGGAAAATAAAAAATTCATAAATAGCTAGTCGACATAAAACAAGGGGAAGCACAAGCTACCGAACAGTACAATTCACCAATTTGAAGACATATTTTGGCGTTTTTGGTTAAGTGAGATGCTGAATGCTGTGCGAGGAATACTTACACTTTTGATTTATTCAAGGACTCTTTTTCGCCTCATTTCTAACGCTTCTGCGTGTACAGCTGTGAAGATACAATAAACCTTATGCCTGCAAAATTTTTCGTCAAAAATTGTTTGGTTGGTTTTCTGCAACAAACCATGATTTAAACGAGACTTCGACATATAAAGATAGTGAGACCAAGTATGGAGCTTTGAGGATAAAATCAAAGTAGAAACACTTTTCAGCAGCAGAAAAGAACGAGGCTAAAGTGACAACTTTGAATCAAGGATGGAAACACGGCCATGGGATCATTTGAACCGAGAAGCTATAAACAGCATTTTTACATTCAAAGCTTCGAGAATGAAATCGTGTTCATTTGAAACGCGTTTCAACAATCATCATTACCATTCATTGTTTTCAATGTAACATCAAATTTTAATTGCGGCGTACAGTTATACCAAAATTTTCACCTGTTTTATTTGTGTATGGAGCAACCATATAGTGAAATTTTGCTGTGAATAAAATCACGAAGAATTAAAAAACTGGATATTTTTGCTTTTCTGCTTCCTGATTTTGGATCCCCTCCCATCATATTTCAGAGGAAATGTGCTTATTTTCAAAGTTTGTTAAGTTTGTACCGGCAACATCGAAACCTACTTGTTTGATTACTCTTTTGTAATGGTGTTTTCTACGAGCTTAGTGTCATGAAGAGAAGAATACTCATCAGGTGAGATAAAGTGCGGCTGTGCAATAAAATCACAAGCAGTAAGTTCAACCCATATTTTTGTCAGACTTATGTAAGGTGAATGTATTTTTGCATTCTCTGAGTTTGAAATGTCAAAGATTTGAGGTACTTGAGCTTCTACTGGAGCGAGAAATTGTTTGTTTTTTCAACACTAAAAAAGCCTTCAAAAAACTATACATGTTTTATTTCGAGACGTTTCGGATTATTCTTAATCCATCTTCAGTTTGTTTTTTTTTGACTGAAGATGGATTAAGAATAATCCGAAATGTCTCGAAATAAAACATGCATAGTTTTTTGAAGGCTTTTTTAGTGTTGATGAAACTGTTAAGTCTATCCCAGTTTTATGCTCCAATGTTTGTTTTTACCTTTTCTTTTTTGTGGTAATTTCCCCCCTGGTCGCTTGAAAGTGATGGCCCATTGCAGAAAAATACTCTACTGATGGCATATCTTCAACGTACCATAAACGTTTGGGGCTGCACATCTTCAACGTACCATAAACGTTTTGGGGCTGCAGTCTTAGCCATGGGCGTCGGAAGGGGGGAATATTTTGAAACTTTTAACAAAAAAGGTTGTTTTCTTAGTTTTTAGTGGGAAAAAAACAGATTTCACCACTTTTGGTCCCCCCTGGAAAAATTTTCGAAAAATCCTCCAATGCTCCCCACCTGGACAAAATCCTTCCGACGCCCATGGTCTAGGCGTATTCTAAACTTTAAAAAACGTTGCATTCCCGAAAGAATGCAACAAAACAAACTTGTTTCAATTGTCTACCTGGTCTTTTTTATAAAAATGCGGTCAACTCAATTCTAGTTACGAATATGGCAATATTAATAAGAAAGCAGTACATATTACAAATTAACCGGGGCAAAAATACAGTATTCATATGATCTCATTCGTTCATTCGATTGGACCTCACAGTGATTGAAAGAATTAAAACATACCAAAAAATTGTAATGGTATAGCAGACAACCTGCTCCCAACTTGAAGTTAGAACTTGGTAGTCGAATCATCGATTTTCTCTGTTGCTATTGTCAGGCCCGTAACCACCTTGGATCACCAGGGGGGGCGAAGAGGTTTCTGGGAGGGGACCAAAATTTTTAAACTATGCCCAACACATTTTTCCAGGGGGGCGAAAAATTTTGTAGGGGGTGCTTCGCCCCCTGGTTACGGGCCTGGCTATTGTGAGTCTATTCAGGCGAATGTTCATGATTGCCTTAGCTCATTCACCTGCTAAGAGAATGCTCACCCAGCTGTGGCCCAGTTTTGCGATTTCTCCTTTAGCAGCTTGGACTCTTGCTCGATGGTCATTCCTTTGTGGGATTTCCCCCTGTACTTCGTATTTTTTTTGCGATCTTCATGTTGGTCTATCGCGACAGTAAAGAATTTCACTTGGCCTGCTTGGTAAACCCAGAGAGGCCATGGGATTTGAACCGCTGCCCTTTCAACCGTGGGACGTTTTTGGAAAGGGTTTTAAGGCCTTCCTTCTGGCTAAACGTTGGGGACCATTTTGTAGCAGGCAAGCTGTTCCCATCTTGAATGTGTAGATTGAAGTTGGAATTCAATCCATTAACCTCCTCTGCTACTTGAGTATACGTTCAGGCGCACTTTGATGAACGCCCTGTATAGCTCGCTCATCTAAAAGAACGCTTAACCAGCTGTACCTCAATTCTGGTACTTGTCCATTAGCTCAGTTATTCTCAGTTGTTTCGCTGAAGGAAGCCAAATCCAGATCTACGACTTTCCTAGAAAGCCGCACTAAAGAAATTTTAACACAAGTCAATTGACACGTTATGTTTTATATCAGAAGGAAGTCTGTTACTCCACAAATGGAAGTTTTATTCTTTCTTAATGGTGAATTCTCTTTTGGCATTTCCCTGGTACTTCACGTCTTTCTGCGATCTTCATTTTCAGTCTATCACAAGGGTTCCCAACCTTTTTCTTACCATGTACCCCTTCAGCATTCCGACAAATGAGCATGTACCCCTACAGCATTTCAACAGGTAAGGATGTACTGTTGCAGTTGACTGCACCAGCAGCAATAGAGATCCATCATTGACTTCACTCTACTACTACGAGGCTGCACTATCATTATATAGGGATAAGTGAATTACCATAATTCACTTGTGGTGACTATCATAGTGACTTGTTACTCATGGGCACCATCTAGCGGTGACCATTTATTTACATGTGGCGCCATCTCCAGGCCGCCACATCACTTCCCTCTCCATTAACTTGACGTTCTATCACTTTTATCACCCATACTTTAACTCTCAATTTACAAGTTCGACCCTTGCCCTTTGGTTCGAGACGATCTTCAACGGAGGATGTTACTGAGAGGGGCTTATGGCCTTTCTCTCAGGTCCCTTGTCGGACGCCATTTGTTGCAGTTTACTGCATCGCTATGACTTACTGAGGCAAGCACAAGCGAAAGATGACAATTCGGGGCATTAACTAACAGGAAAGCAACCAGCAGCAATAGAGATCCATCACTGACTTCACTCTACAACTACTAGGTTGCACTATCAATATATAGGGATAAGTGAACTACGATAATTCGCTTGTGGTGACTATTACAGTGACTTGTTACTCATGGGCACCATCTAGCGGTGACCATTTATTTACAAGTGGCGCCATCTCCAGGCAGCCACAGTACCCATTCAGAATTTTGACAGATGAACATGTACCCCTAAAACTCCTTATGACAAAATATTTTCTCATGATTTTTCACAGATATATTTAACAATATACACATAATGACTTTTGAGAATATATTAAGTGATGTATATGTATAAAGATTTGAAAATAAACAACATGTAAATATATTTTTACCTTATATTGCTAACCTTAAATGTACCAATTCGGATAGGCAAACGTACCCCCAGGGGTACATGTACCCCAGGTTGGGAACCCCTGGTCTATCACGACCGTAACAGCGAGTACAAGCAGGCAAAATCGCATGCAATATTTTATATAAAGCTTTCACAAGTAGTTGAACTTAAAGTGCCGTTTCAATTATTAATATTGGTACACGAAAAGCGGAGTTGCTAAATAGCCTTATAATGAAGATCACTGCCAATCAGAACGATATCAACGACATATTGCAAACGTTTCGATAACTCCTGTTATCAATTTGCAATGCACTGATGATGATAACAGGAGCTATCAAAACGTTTGCAATGTGTCGTTGATATCGTTCTCATTGGCCGTGATCTTCATTATAAGACAATTATTAACATCTCATGCAATTCACCAACTAATACAACAAAATTTCTCCACAAAGCTGATGCAGTCGAATCAGTCAGTGAATCACTTTACTTGGAAGTCCATTTCACGTATTTTATGTATCTTCAGTCGTGGAAACTACAAGCAAAGGCTTAAGAGTGAAAGGGCAAATGCACTAAGGCAAGATTACAAAAAGCACGCGAATTGCAGTCTGAAACACAAGCTGTGACCGTAAAACTGGAAAGCAGAACAGATGCCACTTACGAAACGACTAGCTTCAAGCACTGTGATGATGAGTCAACCGCAGCGGTTGCATTACAAAAGAAAACTTTTTTCAGTTTCCTTGCCCTGCTCGGTTAAAAACTGCTGGTCACTGTGACGGGGCTGGCCTGTTAAATACGTTTAGCCAGTCATGTCTTTTACGTTCTTCTCTTGATTAAACAGTTTTTAAGTTTTCCTATTTTGCTCAGTGCATTTCAAACATTTCTGGAAAGTTGTATTTGCAGTGATTCTTTACAGAATAAAGTGGGTACTGCCGATTGAAGTGGGAGGCCTTGGTGGACAGGGATGTAAGCAAGACATCACCGGACAGCATCTTCCCAGCTGTCAAAGTACTGACGGCTGGGTAGATTGTGATGAAACCCGACCTGAAATGCTCAAAGCTTTGAACAGAGGAGTTTTTATCTGGCTCGTGTGTGTCAACTGGCCTGGTGTTCTCGAAGGTCACCGGAAGTTTGGCAAGCTGGGATGATTATACCCATACACAAAACGAGACACAGGTGTGAATGGATCAACTGCCGGGGCATCTCTCTCGCTAGCTTTACTGGAATATTTTATACCAAATGCCTGGCAAAAAATGCGGCGAAATATTTCAACGTAACGGGAAGATGCCCGGTGGGATTTTCGTCCTGGCGAGAAATCTTGGGAGTATGCCAACAACGTCTGTGTTACTTTTGTCGACCTGGAGAAAGCATAGGACCAGTCCCACGTGAAAAGCTTGGGGAGCGTTGCGAGAATACGGTGTTGACGGCAGACGGCTATTACTGGCCGTCAGGTCACTGTATTTCTGCTCAGATATTGTGTCAATATCGGGACAACCATTTACCGTGTATGTTGGACTCCGACAAAGGTGTGTGCTATCACCACTCTTCACAGTATAAGAATTGAATAGACAGTTACAATCGAGTCGACGAAGATGTCACTATTGGAAGCTGAAGGACCAACCACTTGCTTTTTGCGGATGTTTTAGTGCTGTTTTCATGCTCTGAACAGGTCTTTAACATGCACCTGATCGATTTTGATGCGCGTGCTACCAAGACGGACTGAAAATCAGCACTAGAAAGATTGCGATATTATGCTTCTCCAGACATCAAGGTCAGTGAATGTTAAAAATAAGCTGTAACATACTGAATCATGCAGGTGTGGAAGTTCAAATGCCTTTAAGTGGGATTCAAGAGCGACGGAAAGCAGAACAAGGACCTTGCTACAAGGATTGGTAAAGCAAACGCAGTTCTGCGTGAACTTTATCGCCGTGTGGTGACCAAACGAGAGCTTTCAAGCAGGCCCGTAGTCAAGTTTTAAGGTTTGTTGGGGTAACATATATTTTCAGGGGGGCAAGATTTTCGTTTTTATTGTATGATTAAAACAATTATTTCTGGTCACAGCACAATTTGGGTGGGGACGAAAATATTTGGGGAAACTGCCCCCCGTGACCACGGGCCTGCTTTCAAACATCGCCAAAAGCTGTCAGTTTTTCAAATGTTGTTTGTTCCGATTCTCACTTATGGCCATGAAACTACGGTAAAGATCTAAAGAGTTCTATCTGAAGTACAGGGGCGTAACGAGGTTAGATGGTGCCCGGGGCAAGAAGCAAGTTAGGCGCCCCCATGTTCGAAGCTGAGGTCTTTTGTGACATTGTTGGGACTTTTCGTTTCCCCCCCGGCAATCATTCGACGACCCCCGCAGTGATTCAGCGTCCTCATGGTGATTTGGCGCCCGGGGAATTGTGCCCTCCTCGTTACGCCCCTGCTGAAGTAGGCTACTGTACAAACGGCAGAGATAAGATTTTTCCGAAACGTTTATGGCGTGACACTTCGCGACAAAGTGCATATCTGCGAAGTTCGCAAACCATGAAGATAGATCCACTTCCCCGAATAAATAGATTCCAGCTACACTGGTTAGGCTATAGAATGTACTATAAAAGATTGGCGATTTGAGTCCTACTGGCTACAGCCACGGGAAAGCAGCCCA
>Ga0210059_1010691_pt1 | contig 14132 bp, 12 predicted proteins | sample Ectturendosymbi2_FD_188042 | JGI IMG/M metagenome (GOLD analysis project Ga0210059, IMG submission 188042) | Ecteinascidia turbinata endosymbiont from Florida, USA - Sample 2 (SPAdes) (version 2) | ecosystem: Host-associated > Tunicates > Ascidians > Unclassified | place: Key West, Florida... | reverse complement strand
AGATGACCGCCACGGTCTTTCGCCAATCCTATGTGACACAGCGCCCCTCTTTGTTTACACTGATCAGCTATTGTGCCATTGTATTCTCATTTGCTCTAATGTTCGCTAATGGTTGGTTTACTGCATGCGATGGCTTTTATGGTGCTTCTGCTTATTGGCTGAGTCATATGAAACAATAAACCATTACCATTACCATTACCATAAGTAGTGAAAAAGTATGGAAATTCACCTGGAAAAGAAATCAGAAGAATCTGAGCAGAATTTTACTGAAGGCAAAGCACTTCAATATTTATGCAGTGTTATGCAATGTGTAAAATTAAGTTTTACGATTAAGAATTTCGAAAAATGAAAAGAAGTAATGGTCTTGAACTTGACGAAAAAGTATGGAAAATGATTTTTTTAAATGTGTGGGAACCCTGTTAATACAAAGTTAGTTGTTGGGTGGAAATTGCACTGCTTCAAAAACGACGTCACTGTCTGCATTCACATGCATCAGGCATTTGGTTCAGTTTAAAACTACACTTAGGTCTTACACATGTTCCGCTTGTTCAGGGATTTCAGTTTGGAAGAGAAAAGAAAAAGATGAACTGTAAAAGTGCTGCTTTCCGACAATCGTGTTCATTTCGCTCCAGTGCTCATCATCCCTCGGTGCTTCAGCCGTGAATTGTGACGTTGCTCTTTCCTGTGTAAAGATGTTGCCCGAGTGAGATTAGGAAAACGAGATTACTGTGCTTTGCGTGCAATACTGCCATCCACTGCCACCGTGTGCAATAAATTCATGTGAATGCAGATTGTCGAGTTTTTGGATTAGAATTAGAAAGCCGTAAATTTGTAGTCCACGCTATGCAGGGGCGTAACGAGAGGGGAGCAAAGGGGCACAATTCCCCGGACACCGAATCATTACGTTAGCGGAATCACTGCGGGGTGGGCGCCGAAAAGTCCCAACGATGTCACAAGTACTTTCTTCGACAGTACATTTGCTTCTGGTTAAAAGTGCTCGGCCAGTGAGTGAACATGTTTCTTCAAACGAACGTAGAGACCGCTAGAAATGATTTGCCTATAACTCATTATCACAGGGCCGGCCTTAAACCGATGCAGCTACACTGGGCCCCAGTTGTCACTTACATGCAGGTGTTCATGATTTGAGGCTGAGCAAATGGTTTGAGGCTGAAAAGTCCAGTTGTCACTTACAGGCAGGTGTTCCATGGTTTGAGGCTGAGCAAAGACCAACTAAGGGTTGCTCGCTGGATTCAACTCATCACATTTACCATTTGCCGCTCCACCAAACTTTCATTGTGTTTTGCTTATTTAAGAGTGTAAATAGGTAGAAAAACCACTACAGATACTTCAAAGTCCAGGTGCATAAACGTTAAGGGCATCCCCAGCTCCTACACCAATGAATGAACGCTGCAGTGCGGCTTAACTAAACAAGGCAAAAATTGTGAATGTCATCCAGCACACTCGTTACTGTTTATCATATTGGGCGGCTATATGCTTGTATTTCATCAATCAACCATGCACATTATATATTGCGTTTGGTACGTTTTTTCTACATCTGTGACGTGATACTGTAGTTGTGAAATCTTTGTACATTACGTTTCTAATTCATGAAGAACAGTTTGCATTGGCATCCAAGCCCATATATACCTGCATTAAGCATAACTACAAAATTGGGCTTTTGGGGAATTTTGGGCGAATGTAATGTGTTGCTGTCTAGTGAAGTCTGCTTTTTTCGTGTATTGCGTCATACAACGGTCAGTTGATCGCACGTCCAGACTTTACCTTTACGCAAGAATGCGTCTGCGCCTGTGGTTACAGAAAGCGAGAAAGATTAATCAGTTCATGTTAGCAGCTTTCTCCAAGTCAGTCGTTCTTCGCAGGCCCATAGTCAAGTTTAAGGTTTGGAGGGAAAACTGCATTCTTAGGGGGCAAGATTTTTGTTTTTATTATATGTTTAAAACAAATTATTCTGGACACAATGAAATTTGGGGTCTCTGCCCCAGGATACTCCCTTCGTGACTACGGCCTGGCTCTTCGAACGAAACTGCCGTTCAACAAGAGTGAGAATATTGCATTGCAAGTCCAATTCGCTTTTCGGTTTGACTGACGTAACTACGTAACTTTCCACTTGCGCTCGCCGCTCGCATCTCCACTGCAGATCTTTCTTTACAACTTTTGGCTTAATTACAGTTGGCAGGGGTACACTGTCTAGTGTCCACCAAAGCAATATATTAGTCACAAACATTGGACGTATAGTTAGGGGACACATGAGCTGTGACCACGCCCTTCAATAAAAAGGGTACTTTGTGATATCATCTACATACAGATATACTCCAATAATTTCCCGTGTTTTTTGATATTCCTATATCGTAGCACGGTTCACTGAGCACGATGACCTCATAAAACTACTGCTCAGAGGGGCCCCGCGCCTAAGTTTTGCATTGCGTCCCCCACCTGCTAGGACCGGCCCTGCGTACTCATGATGCCTTTCGTAGGAAATAAGATGTGAAAGCTGTTTCTTGTAAGATTCAGGTACCACCGATGTTGCGTCGACGTCATAGTACGGCCCTCGGGTTACTTATTAGTCCTCATGTGGCCCTCGGAGCAATTTGAGTTCGAGACGCCTGGTTTAAATCATGGAGTGCTGTGAAAGGCAATTTATAAACTCGATGAAAAGCAAATATTTTAAACGTTGAATTGTGGGAATGCCACAGTCCATTACAGGTGGAAGTGGTGCAACTTTCACCTTAGGTTACTTGCGGTTGTCAAGTTGGGTCCAAACAGAGCAGCTGTAGCGAAATTCCAACTGACCCTGAGTTCTAATTCCCAATATAAACCTTGTGATCTATACCAATTCTTCCCAACCAGTCTGATACAATGGTTATTACAACCAAGCATGACCTTTCCTAGTGTCAGTGGTCTGCCTGTGGTCTAGTATTCCACATTACCCCTATAACATCCATCAACTGTACTTGGACTAATCTAACAGCAAATGTGAAGTAACCTTACAAAAATTGTTTCAATTCCTGGTATGTGTTTTCCAATTTCCATTTTCCATGACAACAGCTACAATTTAAAATAGACTTCACCAAATATTTAATTATTATAAATGAAATTCGGCTTCACTGAGAGAATACAAAGAAACATATCGCAGAAGAAACAGGGTTAGCGACGATTCATCAGATTAAAAGATTCAGTGAAAAACGAACACACAACATTAATTTACAGCATGATTTTTATTTGCAAACTTCACTTTGTTAGCGGAGTTGGGCTCAGTAACGAAAAATGTTGTCATGACATCTGTATTTTTGAAAATTTATTTTCGCAAAACCTGTCTTTTGAGTAAATAATTTTTGCAGTTTCAAAAATCTGTCAATTACACAAAATATTTTTTTTCAAAAATCATGTTTTGAAAACTTAAAAATATTTCTATATATGGCGCAAGCGGACTACCATAAAAGTCTGTTGGTCTAATCTAGGTGCAATCATAGGTGGCGGAGCCTGGGGGCCGCATGGGCCTAGGCCTCCCCAATTTTATTTCTGAGGGGTCTGCCCCCCACTTTTAACAAAATTGGTATTGGCTCCATTGTTAAATTAAATTGTTCAATGAAAAAATATTGCGGAACTTTAGCAGTATATGTGTCGATACTATTTGTAAAATTTGCATTTTGGCAGTGAATTTGACAGGATTCATAATTGTGTGGCAGAATACTTCGTGCACAGTCTGTCACGGTGCTATGGCTTGCTTACCGCATTGGTGTTGGTGAACAGTGTTACCAGATGGTGTAATAAAACACAAATCTTTTTCCAAAAGTGATGTAATTTAACATGCTTGTGTGCATGGGCGTCGGGACGATTTTTCCAGGGGGGCCACAAGTGGATTTTTCTAAAAGTTTTTCTAAGGGGGAAAGTGATGAAATTTGCGTTATGCCACTCGAACTAAGAAAACAGCATTTTTGCTGAAATTTTCGAATTCCCGCCCCCCCATCCGACACCCATCCTTGTGTATAGGAAAACGTTAGTGTCACATCATTAAAATTGATGTAATTTCAAGCGTTTTAGCACCATTCTAAATAGGTAAATTGTGCTGACTCTCATACATAAAATCAAATATTTGACAGATCAGTTTCAATTGTGTTTTTGTTTTTGCATTGGCAACACTAAATAGCTATATTTTATTTCTGCATTGGCAACATAACTGGCTTCTTTACAGACAAATTGCTAGTTGCTACATATGCTTTGTCCTGTCTTTGCATTCCGGTATCTAATGCAGTTGCAGAATGACTATTCCGTCATGTTACTTCTGTGTTCAAGATGTGGAAAAGGTGTAATTTTGAATGTGTTTTAGAGAGTTATCAGTGCTGTGTAATTTTTGCCCTGCCTGCGTCGAACGGTTTTATTCAGACAGAATAGATTGTATGATGAGTCTGGGTGATGCTGCTGACCTGGGTCGCCCCTGTAACAGTTTATTTGAATTTCAGGTGGCTCACCGATACGTTTTCATAGTGGAGTAGTTTTGTCTAAAATAGTGGAAATTAGCCCTTCATATGGTTCATAGATAATGAGTCATATGCCAGTACTTGTGACGTCACAGTGGTCAATTTAAATCACAAAATGTTCTATATTTTTTGACGTGCACTTGCATGCCCCCCACTTTGAAAAAGGTTCCGCCACCCATGGGTACAATGAAGCACGTTTCATTTTGCAGCAATACCCTTTGGAAGCACCCTGCAAGAAAATTGCGTAATAATCGACGTACGGATCCGCAGGTTCCACACGAAGATTGACAGAAACAATGAATCACTGCTTGTCGTAGCAGCTGCATGGTGGCGCTATCATGTTTGCCTGGTCGACTTCGTGAGTTTCAGACACGCGATTTGCTTAAGAAGGAGAAAGCGCAGACGTGGGCCAAGAAACAGGATCTCGCAGTGACCAGGTTTGCCAGATAGAAAAAAAGCTGTGTCATAACGCACTTCACAAAACAGCCAAACTCAGCAAACATGCGAAACTTCTGGTAATGGTTGTATCTTTACAAAAACATTAATTTTTTCACTGGAAATCAGCCGTTTATAGCTCTTTTATTTTTCGCCGTGTGTTACTAGAAAGCGTATGGTTTTCAACATTTTGCAAATATTATGAAAATCAAACAATATACCGAACAGAAGCACTTGCGTGAAATACTGGACAGATGTATAATTTAGCAAGTGAACAACCTCCATCTAGATCAGAACGTTTCTATTAGTTACGTTTCAGTCGTTAGCTTTGCTGCCACGTGAAGAAAACTGAGTTGCGGACTGTGATGCTGCCAAAAAACGGTTGGGAACCACTGATGTATACTATCAAAAACCTTTAACAAATCTTTTTAAGTAAAACACATGCTCGCACACACCTTTATCATAGTTATACAGTAATTTGAGTGCATGCTTCCTATCCGTGAAGCAACTTATAAGTTGCTTTTTTAACCATGTTGATTCCAAAACAACAAACTTATATTTGAGATCAAACTACAGTATGTAGTGCGTGATTCTTTCGAGAAATGTTTGAATCCCAAAGAAATGCGTTTGAACGTGGCACGTCCGCATCTGTCTTTGTTCTTTGAATGATGTATCCTGCTTACACTATAATTGGTACACATTTAGCGGATGATGGCAGCGGACCCTTTCGTAATTATAGTTGATGTGCTAAATAGTGATTTTATTCAGAAAGCTTAAAGGGATACTTGATGGAATATTTTGCACGACTGCACTTATCAGTGCTATCAAGATTATCTATAAAACGTTTCATTGAGACTGGGTTATTATGCCCAAGAAAAGCAGAACAACACGAGTTTCTCTAAATTTTAAGTTATACATCAGGATGTTTCAACAGAGATGCACTGAAAAAGCAGTTGCTGGCATAATTTGCCAGATCGAGTAGGTCCTACTTTGGAACATATAGCTTTGACATAAACATTACAAGCACTCCATAACGACACAAACCGCAATTTTCCGTTGCACCCCAGCGTATAGAAAAAAAGCTAGTATACCCAATGTATTTTTGTTGTAGAGCACTAGGATCCAACGAAATTTGTTTCTTATATTTTATAGCTGGGGAACCTAGGGCCCGCAGGCCAAATGCGTCCCGCCATGGGCGTCGAATGTGGGGACAGGGGGCCAAGGCCCCACTGTATTGTAAAATGAGACATTTTCATACTACATTTTTAGCAAAAAAAGTTCATTTTCTTAGTTTCAAGAGGGAAAATTAGAATTTCACCGTTTTTGGCACCTCTGGAAATATTTTTTGGCTATCTCTGGAACATCCCCTATTGACTTCCCTGGGAAAAATCCTTCCGATGTCAATGGGCCCGCTTGAACATTTTTAACGGCCCATATCTGAAAATTTATTATCGAAATTATAACAACACAACATCGCGTTAAAACCAAACTCAATGATAAGCAGATATTTAAACTGTAAGTCAATAGAACTCTCCCGCGCTCCTCATAGTTATCTATCCTTATTTTTCTTAGGAAGGTAAAGTTAGAATTTTTGTAAAATATCAAATTATTTTTGCGGCCCGCCAGCAATATTCCATATTTCATGCGGCGCATGATAGTAAATAGCTACCCCACTCCTGCTTTACATATTCATTTGATCTGTGAAGTGCATAATATAACTAAACAGTACGTCCTCAAGACAAATACAGACAGTTCTTTCCTACTAATAGCAGCATATTTGTGGCAAAGACTGTCACCCTAATGAAACTAGGCCTTTTGCAGCGTCTCTCACACAGAGCCATATCAGCCGCACTCCATTCCCCAATTGGGGGCCCACGCTGTCACAGGGCCCAACATTCAATCCCGTCACCACTTATCCCCCCAAAGAAAGCTTCCACCTCCCAAATTCAAATATGAAGCACTAGAAATCAGTGAAGTTGGGGGCCCTTTGAAAGAAAAGTGCTTAGGCCTATAGACTACAGTTACTTTAGGCCCCTTTGAAAGCAAGGTATTTACACATTACAACTGCTGTTTGAGGCCCCTTTGCAAGCAAAGCAGCCAACTTATACGTTACAGTTGCCGTTGGACTCCTTTCAAAGCAAGGTACTTTACGCATTGCAGTTGTTACTGGGAGTCCCTTTGAAAGTGTAATGAGCCTACTTACATATTATATTCGCTGTTGTGGGGCTCTTTGAAAGCGTAGGACTTACACATTACAGTTGCCATTGTGGTCCCTTTCAAAAAAGAGTGCTTAGTACTTACACAATGCAGTTGCTGTTGGGCGCCCTGGTAAAACAGATTACCTGCACATCACAGTTGTTGTTGGGGGACCCTTTGAAAGCACAATAGCCAACTTACACATTGCAGTTGCTCTTGGGGGCTCCTTTGAAGGCACAGTACTGAATTATGATGTGGTTTGGAAAATATTATATGTGCGGATAATAAATGTTTCACCAAAAATGAGGAATATCTATGCGCGAAATATCTTGAGGGGGGCCCTAAAATGGGGAAGCCCGAGGCAAGTAAGTGCCTCGCTTGCCATCTGTTAAACCAGGGGTTCCCAAGCTAGGGTACATGTACTCCCAGGGGTACATTTGCCTATCCGAAGGGGTACATTTAGGTTAACAATAGAAGATATAAATACATTTGCATGTTGTTTAATTCCAAATTTTTATACATATATCAGTTAATATTATTATCAAAAGTCATTATATGCTTATTGTTAAATATATATATGAATAATCATAATAAATTATTGTGTCATAAGAAATTTTACGGGTATATGTTCATCTGTCGAAATTCTAAAGGGGTACATGCTTGTATGTTGAAATTCTAAAGGGGTACATGCTTATCTGTTGAAATGCTGTAGGAGCATAGGCGTACGGGAAGGCATTTTACTGGGGGGGCGGAAAAAGTTTGCCCTGAAAATAACAATTTGCCCTAAAAATAGACAACTTGCCCTGAAGCTAACTTTTTAGTTTAATCCGAATGGGGCCTGAAACCTTATGTAAATCTGTTCTATACAGTTGAATTCGTTTATAACGCCTTCCTCTGTAACGTCAATTCGCCGATAGCGTTACATTTTGTTTGGTCGCGATGGCATCTTTTACATGCATTTCAATTCGCTTATAATGTCAATTCGCCAATAACGTTCTTTATGCAATCCCCTAGAGGTGCCGCTATAGGTAAATTCTGTAGTTACTTTGCTTGTTAACTCAAAGGGTTGAAGTTCCTTGCGTGTTGTCTTCTCCCAGACAAAAAAATTTACGGTAATTGCTTTTAGTGATGCAAATATGTACGCGACTTCGATGACGCAAGGCAACGTTTTAAAAGCGACGATTCCGGATCGTATGGTCTGACTCCCTAAACCTGCCTGTGTTATTGCTGCTGTGCGCTTGAGCAAGGCACTTAAAGACGCACACTCAAAGGAGACAAGCAATCTGCACGTCCGTGCTGCCCGCTTCAAAAACTCCTGTTAATCAAAAACGTCTATCATCTTAACACCCTGCACCTCTACCCAGCGCAAACTCGAAAACGAACAAAGAAAGAATTACTGAATTCTTGTATTAAGCTGTTGAAATACCGACATCCGATTGTTCGATTTTTACAGTAAACGAGGGCTTGGTCCAGATCAAAGTCACTATAACCAAATTATGACTTTGGTACAGAATACAAACTGCACTAGCCCAAATTGCACGGATCGCCCCCAAGTAAATACACACTGTATTGAAGATTTTTCACCGTTCACGATTTTTGAGCAACTTGCGCTTGCTCTGAAAAAACAGAATTACCCTGAAATTTCTCACTGTATTGAATGTACTTTTTACATTCCGGATTTTTAACAACTTGCGCTTGCCCTGAAAACAGAATTTGCCCTGAAATTTTTCGCTGTATTGAATATACTTTTTACCATTCAGGATTTTTGAGCAACTTTGTGCTTGCCCTGAAAATCAGCGGGCCCTGAATTCACAGTACTGAACATATACTTTTTTTTATTCAGGATTTTTGAGCAACTTGCGCTGGCCCTGAAAAACAAAGTTGCCCTGGAATTTTTCACTGTAGTAGAATATTTTTTATCATTCAGGATCTTTGAGCAACTTGCGTTTGCCCTGAAAAACAGAGTTGCCCAGAAATGTTTCGCTGTATTGAATATACTTTTCACATTCTGAATTTTTGAGCAATTTGCATGCGCTTGCCCTGAAAAACAGAGTTGCCCAGAAATTTTTCACTGTATTGAACATGTATTTTTTATCATTCAGGATTTTTGAGCAACTTGCGCTTGCCCTGAAAAACAGAGTTGCCCAGACATTTTTCGCTGTATGGAATATAATTGTTACATTCTGAATTTTTGAGCAACTTGTGCTTGCCCTGAAAAACAGAGGGTGCCATGAATTTACTGTACTGAATATATATTTTTTATTTTTCAGGAGTTTTGAGTAACCTGTGCTTGCCCTGAAAAACAGAGTTGCCCAGGAATTTTTCACTGTATTGAATATACTTTTTACATTTAGGATTTTTGAGCAACTTGCGCTTGCCCCGAAAAAAGGAGTTGTCCTGGAATTTTTCACTGTATTGAACATGCATTTTTTATCATTGAGGATTTTTGAGCAACTAGAACTTGATCTGAAAAACAGAGTTGCCCAGAAATTTTTCGCTTTATTGAATATACTTTTTACATTCAGAATTTTTGAGCAACTTGCGCTTGCCTTGAAGAACAGAGGGTGCCCTCAATTCACTGTATTGAATGTATATTTTTTATTATTCAGGATTTTTGAGCAACTTGCGCTTGCCCCGAAAAATAAAGTTGTCCTGGAATTTTTCACTGTCTTGAACATCCATTTTTTATCATTGAGGATCTTTGAGCAACTAGAGATTGCTCTGAAAAACAGAGTTGCCCAGAAATTTTTCGCTGTTTTGAATATACTTTTTACATTCAGAATTGTTGAGCAACTTGCGCTTGCCCTGAAGAACAGAGGGTGCCCAGAATTCATTATATTCAATGTAAATTTTAATTATTCAGGATTTTTGAGCAACCTGCGCTTGCCCTGGAATTTTTCACTGTATTGGATATACTTTTTACATTCACAATTTTTGAGCAACTTGCGCCTGCCCTGAAAAACAGAGGGTGCCCTGAATTCACTGTATTGAATGTATATTTTTTATCATTCAGAATTTTTGAGCAACTTGCGCTTGCCCTGAAACCAGAGTTTGCAACCCCGCGGGGCAGCCGACCCCCCGACTCGTACGCCTATGGTGTGAATAAATTGGAAGAACAAGCAAACCTGAGCTCGACCAGCAGCGCTGAAAATGTTTGTAGGCGCTGATCACATATCAGACTTCGAGCATTTGCACGGGTGCCGTGCAAGAATTGATAATTATTCAGAAAATATTACACAAACGAGCTGCGTTTCCATATTTTAAAAGTTGTTGCAAGAGTAACATAAAATATAGAATCGCATTACTGTCTTGTCGAACCATCTTTATCAAAATAAACAGCTTTTCACTTACCCGAAAATAACATCAGCAGCGTTAATTAGGTTCATTGGTGTTTGTTTTGCTTTGGTCAATACTGCCGTGAGCTGAGCAGCTAAGGTGCTGTAGAAACCTTGCAAGTAAACTTCAGCTGAAGTCTTCGGTGCCACTCCCACCCAGTAGAGCCAGCCAGAACGAGGCCGAAGAGCCCATCCCCCCCGAAACAAATTTGCTAAGATTTTTAATGGTGCTTTACATAAAATTTCAACTGTCAGAAAATAAACGGAAGGAACAGTCGGACTCAGGACGACGTCACTGACTGGTCTTTCCCGAAAACAATTCTTGGCTGCGCTATTGCTCTCATCTGCATTGCTTTAGATTCAAGCAAAGAAATCTAAGACATGAATTTCTTTGCCGACAACGTACAACGAAGTCACTTTACCAGGAAATATAAAGAATGTATTTGCCGCTAATAACACAGTGTACATATTGGGTACAATCACAAAAACGTTACCTTTCAAGTTTTCGTAGTCTTCTCGCTTCATTCTGCAGCTTGACTGACAGTAAACCTACTGGTTCTGTTGACAACTGCGGGAACACAACGCAACGAAGAACTGTTTTGAGCACGTCACTGCACGCTTACCCTGATTGTGGAAACGCGACAGCGAGCTTAAGCCAGCAAGTTAAGGTCGACTCTCATTATTATCTACGAGACAAAACAGTGAAGATTGACCTAATACTTTATCTGTTTAGAAGCATTCCATTCCACCAGATGCTCACCGCCGCACAGTGAGAAGCGGAAGTCATTCGACGCAAGAGAAACGTTACGCAAACTAAAGCCGACGATGACGCGAGGCTCGGTTCCGCCACCGAGAATATTAATGCCCGCGCCTGACACACATGACTGTGATACCTGTTTCAGTGTCACATTGCGGTGCAAACAATGCGCGCAGTGAGGACTCGTGTGCGAAACCGCGCCAGTCTAAGGCGAAGCTTACAACAAAACCGCTGCTGATACTTTGATCGATTTAAATAAAACTGCTTTCGGGTTAAGATTACTGATCTAATTTAACTTGATCAACAGCGTAACTCATGGGTACGCTGTAACTTCAGGCTTTTCACCCTGAAAACTGATTTTTTCGAAAAACCAAAAAGAATTGGTGAAATCACCGCTGGTGAAACTTTTGCTTAAAACAGGCGATCATTTTTGTCATAAAACCGCTTGCGTGGTGAAATTTATTGATTTGCTGTGCGGAAAATGACACAACGCTAAAAACTGCGCGATTTTTGTGCCATTTGCTCATTTTTGGAACTTTTCAATGATAAACTATATTTTTCGAGAGAATATTGAGATGTATAGGCCTACGTTGTGTGAATGCGATGAACTCTTCGCTGCACAACGATCCAGGGACGGATCCAACCAGTAAGTTTAGGGGGGGAGATTTCAGTAATATTAGGTGGTCAAATCTCATAACGGCTTCGCTACTGTAAGAAAGATGAAGTATACTTCATAACACTGCTGTGACAAAACAATGGACGGCAGAATGACCTTACATCGCGAATGCTGGTTTCCGAATTGTACAAAATTATTGTGAAAAAATTTACTTTTGTAGGTTTTGGGGGGGCGATTGCCCCAATCGCGCCCCCTTGGATCCGCCCCTGCAACGATCAATGAGCAATATACCTACTGCATCGAAACAGATCCAAAAACAAAATCAATAAAAATAATCTGACGAAAATCAAGCAACAATGGCAGTATGAATACACAACTAAAAAGCACACAGGATCTCTGAAACAGAGATTGTTCAATTACGTTAAATCTTCCAAGTGATCCAAAATCGTTGAGGTCATAAACAAAGGATGCTACCCTATAGTGCACCTGTTGGCACAGATTTAGCTCTGATAGAGTGATGTGGGTTTATCCGAAAGTGATGAGCTCCAGAGGTAAACACAGTCCGTACAAATTAGGCTTATCAGAAGCAGTGTGTGTTGCAAATCAAAAGAACCAGGCTTATTTTAGGGGTGTCCATAACGCGGCCCACCGCAAATTACAGATCTGTGGCAGTTGTCCCAGTGGTGTCCAAACTACTGGAACACTTCATCTTGTCTAGCATCTCCCCTTTCCTTGGAACAACAGACAATCATGTTGGTTTTAAAGCTGGACATGGTAGTGACCAATGTTTTGCTGAAGCAAACTGCTTCGTACTTCGTAATAGTAGTCCATGGTTCATCAGTGCACGCTGTTTTCAGATGCCTCGAAAACATTCGACCAAGTATTACACAAAAAATTATTTGGGAAATTAATTCAGAGGAAGGTGCCAATGTGTTTTGTTCGGCGACTCAAACATTAGTACAAGGACCAAACGATGCAAATAAAATGGGGCAAGCTTTTGTCTAAACCGTTTTATGTCATTAATGAATGGGGTTAAACAAGGGGGAGTATTGAGACCATACTTGTTTGCTGTATATTTAAATGATTTATCCATTGAGCTAATCAACATTTAAACGCGACAGTGTCTACAGCCTCAAAAAATATTTCATACTTCTCCTGCATAGAGTGCGTAGCTCTTTTAAAAGACTGGAAAAATCAGCTAATAGTAGCAACTTGGCAATCCATTTACCGCTAAATCAGTCACTATGGTTATGTTTCTGTTCTTTTAAAAAAAGCACCGATTTTATTGCGCAGACTAGCCATCCTCTCCAGCATCTTTCCTTGTGATAATCAACGGATGCTCTAATGGAACAAAGTCCACTGTTTTCTGCGCCCATCTCGTTACCCACAGCACCAAACAAATGAGTGCATAAAGGACAGGATTTGATGTAATTGACAATAGATACAACCTCTTTGAAAACTATGTTTAGATCTTTAATCTCTTTCGCTGACTGATTTTCTCGGTGGAGAAGACAATAAATAAGCAAAACAAAAATGTCATGGTTGGAGCATCATCGGTACAAACAGACATGCAGTCAGTCAACGACAACTGATGTTCTTTAAAGAATCTACTTTCATAAGTATTTCTTCTCCTGTGATGGTATGTTTGGCAAGAGTTAAAAGAAATACCACATAGTCCCCAGTCGCACAGTATCGCACGAACACCATGCCCTGCGCATCGTTTCCTAAATATGTTGTTTTGCCCAACTGTGAACTAAAATGTGAAACAAATACTAATTTTAGCAAACTTAGCCTTACGGACAGGAATAACCTACAATTGGTTTGCAGAATATCGACTGAGAGTTCTTGGATGTGCCGCTTGAAGGCTTTGTTTGACAAAAGAACCACAGCTAACCTATTAGCTACAGCATCACCGCACATTATCCTGGCGACGTCCATGGCTGCTGGTTTAACCAAACTCTCTCCCGCGGCATGAGGCCCTTTTGCTCCTGCAATTTTCCATGCAACAGAAATAGAAGTACGTACTGCGTTTCCACGTTATTAAAGATGCTCGTCCCCAAGTAGCCGGATGATCAAAACGTCTTCGCTTTACCTGATGTTCTTTCTCTTCAAAAACTTCAAGGTTTTCGTCAACGTATTTTACATGTTTTGACTTCTAATTCCGACGTAGTTTATCTGCTTTGAGAGAGCTGGGAGCTAAGACTTCTAAGCACAACACGCTCTGTGGCCGGACTTCACCGTTTAACTCGACTGAAGTAAATCCAAGTTTCAAGCATATTTATCGTCAGAGATGG
>Ga0210059_1010690_pt1 | contig 14133 bp, 9 predicted proteins | sample Ectturendosymbi2_FD_188042 | JGI IMG/M metagenome (GOLD analysis project Ga0210059, IMG submission 188042) | Ecteinascidia turbinata endosymbiont from Florida, USA - Sample 2 (SPAdes) (version 2) | ecosystem: Host-associated > Tunicates > Ascidians > Unclassified | place: Key West, Florida... | reverse complement strand
CTGTGCATGTGCAGAGGGAAGCGCATGAGCTAGAGACAAGGACCAAGTCTAATAGGCTCCATGCATCACGTCCAGTGAGTGAAAAATGCGTTGGCGTAGTAGTGTTTAGGGCAACTAAATCGTGTACGTCGAGAGCCTCTACCAAAGATCTGCCACCACAGTTTGTGTACGCACTTCCCCACATCCCGTGATGAGCGTTAAAATCACCGCAGAGAATAACTTTTGCAAAGGTGGATAAAAAATCAAGGGAGGTGGAGGTCAAGGGGTCGGAGGGGGGTTGTAAATGTTAAAGATGGAAAAACCGTGTACAGCAATGCCTCGAACTTCAAGATTGCTGCTGCCATGAAGAGCGACATCAATGTTTGAAAAATCTAAAGACGTCTTGACACAAACCATGAGGCCACCACCTTTTCCCTTTGGAAAGAGGCCGGTCTTTACGAATTACGTGATAGTGGGGGATGGAAGGCTGGTATTTTGGTGTCAGATGCGGCTCTTGGATGCAGAGTACATCAGGTAAGTCGTCCAGTGCAGAAAGGTAGTTTTTAAATTTATGCCATTTTTTTAAAGATGGAGCGGAAAATCCATTGTAGTATTGAAAAACCCATTGTTAACTAGAAAGAAGTTGTAACTGGTCGGCATCTACTGGTAGACCCATGCGATCACCAGCTGCCTTAGTGATAATTTGACATACGTCAATACTCTCGTTGTTGTCTTTTGCCAGCATGGTTTGCCTGATGACTTCCGCTAAAACGGCGATGAAGGTCACTGGGTTGCCAAACAATATGCTGGAAAAATCAAGTTGTTCAGTAATGATCATCTCGTCTTGATCCGGTGGGACACCAGCGGCATGCGGAAATGGAGCGGCATCAACAATAGATCTTGCTTGTGCACGATCTACTCCTACTGTCTTTTTCGGAAGAAGGGGAAAAGCGGATTGTGAAACTATATTCGGAACGGGAGGACTTCTGGCAATTCTATGTGCTTTACAGGCATCAGCATAGGACAGTTTCGCCTCTGCTTTTAATTTAAGGATTTCAGTTTCCCGTTTGTATCTCGGGGAGATTTATCATTCGCGGAGTGACCGCCTCCACAGTTTGGACATTTGAGAAGCAGCGCTGCACTCGCTATACTTATGTTCGCCACCGCAAATTGAGCAGCGCAGTTTCCCTCGGCAATGGCCAGCGACATGCCCATAGCGGTTACACTTAAAAGACCGTAATGGTCTCGGAACATACTGTTTCACGCGAAAAAACAAGTATCCAATTTTCACCTCACCAGGGAGGTCAGCAGTAGTAAACTGCAGAAAAACAGATTTAGAATCCTTCAACTCAGAAGAATCACTACTTTTGAAACGAAAACATGTCACAAATTTAACCCCTTGACTTGCAAGGCATGCCACGAGATCGTCTGTGGAGATATCTAAAGGTACGTTATAGATAACGCCCCATGCGCCTAACGGTCGCATCGAACTAGCCGCTATCTCGACCGAGACGACACCATCTGTCAGCTTCGTGCATTGTAGAAGCGTAGTCATCTGCTGCACACTGCAACATTTCACAATCAGATTGCCATTTCTCAACGGAGAGCAACTCTTGTACCAGCCTATACACTTTAAGGCAGTTATGAATAAACACAGGGCTATAAGCTTTAACTCCCTGCCTGTCTTGCTTTCTAAAACAACCGGGAGCAAATCCACGGTTTTGTTCTGTTTGCTGCAACTTTCACCGGAGCCAGCAGTTGAATAGCTTTTCGATTTTCGCTTTCTCAGGGCTCGGAAAGATTGAGCATCCCTATAATACTCCGACGTGTCTAGGCCATCGTCGTCCATCTCTAGCCGCGAAGCGCACCCGCCTTCTATACTTCAAGCACGTTCGTGGAAAATGATAGAATATCTCTACCCTAATAAGAAAACAACTCACGCCAAAGAACAAGCGGAAAATGGAAAATAGAAAATTAACGCCGAGATGAATTTACACGGCAATAAGCTCTCTTCGCGGACAAATGCTTTTCACCAACTCTTTCACCAGCGACCTCGAGCTCGAATCTTGTCATCTCAGCCTAACAAGAACTATTCGTACAAAAGGGAACACTAGCAACGCGCAGACAAGGCCCGCGGCGAAAAGTGTTGATTACGCAGCACCGAACGGCAAACGCGTTGACCATCATAACACCGGATACACAAATTTTTCCCATTTAAACAACGTATAATTTTTCAACTCTGTTATGCGCCAACATCACACATTATATTTTTACTAAAAGTAATTATCACGTTACCTTAATGTCTCCATCTTCCGTCTTACAAACTCCCACTTCCAGGTTGGCTTCTTTGCTGAGTTTCTGCAAAACGAGTCAGAGAAACAAAGTTTTAAGAAAAGTTGCGCAGATAAAAGAAGTTAATACTCAGCAGCCAACTTGCCTTCGTTGGTCTTCGCATTCGATAGGTGTATGAATAAGTCTCATTGTTGAAGGATACCTTCAAGAAAAAATACGAAAACCTTTAAAACAGCCCGCTAGAGTGCTACCTCTCATACGTTACTGATCCTCTCAGTTCAGTTCAGTTTATTTATGCATCCCGACCAAGCACAGAATACTTCATCAGGAATACAGGGACAGGAAGCGACGGCCGTAGCTGTCATTTACGTCACTGCTCTCAGCAACGTCGCGTTGGTTATCTGTTGTTGCAAGCAACAAAAGAAAAACAGTTAACCACAAATATGCAAACAAAACGAGTTGTACAACCTTTCGCGACGACGGTCTTCTGCTTCCAGGCATCTGTGTGAAAATTAGAGAGGTCTTAACTTTTCCAGTTTTATTTCGAATGGCCAATAACGCAGGAGTTTTTAATTCTGGCTCTAAATATTTACAGCAAAATATTGGGTATCATTTATTAAACATTTAGTACGTTTGGCGTAACAAGGTTTCGAGAAAGTCGACGGTTCTTTTATTGGTCGCTGTGCAAGATTGCAGTATGTTGATTTGGTTGGTTTGTAACAACTTACCCCAAAGATATCAACGATATCTCCGCTGAGTTTCGTGCTTCGTAGTCCACTCAACTGGAAAAGTATTGCAAAGTTACAGAGAAAATTAGGCAAGGAGTAAAACCATTGCATATTGCCCCTGCAATTACACAATCAAACCAGTTATTTTCTATCTGGCACAATGTCAATATTCTTGCAATTTCAGTAGTTATTAGTGAACACTGCGTATACAAACAGAGCCTATCCAATACCTTTGCCATTGGCGAGAGTAACAATGATTGAGGTAAAAGCTTTATCCGAGAGATTAATCTTTGCACATTAATCACGGTCACGATGAAAACTGCTTTGTACGAAAATAAATTTTTAAAAGCACTGGATCAACCAAAATTGGTAAGACTTATTAAGAATACAATTTCTCAATCTCTGTTTTTTACGCAGCGGAAAATAAGGTTCACTAGTCGCTACAATGTCACTCTCTTCCTGTCCATTTCTACGATTTTCCTGGATTCTTCTGCAATAGTCTGTAGTGGTTCAGACAACAACTCCACCTGCGCTGGTTTCACGGTTAATTGCCAAAAAATGCTCATACAGATCACGTTTAAGACTAAGGAGTATGGTAATGTTAAGTATGACTAAACAAAGGAACAGAGAAAACAAAGAGAAGTTACAAGTAATAATAATTTGCGCCGATTTTAGACTTAAATGAACTACCCTGAAGGAAATGTCCTGACAAGATTCACTACCATAGTCATTACAATTTGAGAAGTTATACGTTGGTTCTTTTTGGAGTTACTTCAATGCATTTATTTTCAAAATACCGAATTCAGGCACAGGTTTTCAAAATACCGGCTTCTTACCGGCCTCTGCTAAATTAGCAGTAAAATACCGGCTATCTGGCAACCTTATGTCGAAGGCATCTGTGGCAAGTAATGCAGCGAGACAATGACTGCTGATAGCAGTAAGTCACGTACTTTTATACAATGTGAAAAGAAACCTTTCTGCCAACGAAGTGCATTTTTGGCACTGTTGCCGTAACATTTTCTTTGTGGTGTAGAAAGGGTAAAGCGTTATGTGAACGCCCATTTGCATTGTATCGTCAGCAGCCTGAAATGGGCAAGCAAATGTCGACTTTGCCGATAAATGGAAAAATTTCTGTGAAGGCCTATGCCTGTGTTGTTTATGTTTATAATGTAACATCCGCTCTGTACTGTGCTATAAATAACCATTTTTGTGTTCCTAGTGTTCTTCGCTATAGCACAGCTATGCAGATTTCGGAATTTTTCATTTGCTACTTGATGATAACAGAAACCGGCACAAGTACGCCATTCTCGCACCGGATCGACTCAACCACGCAGTATTTATTTGAGCTGCGCTTGTCGTGTACCCCCACATGCAACAACCTACGAGTTCCCACACCTGCACCAGCGAAAGCGCTAATTCGCATTTAAACGATATTTAATTCACTTGCCAGAGAACATGGGCCAGTGCTCTTGTTGCGTTATTAATCTTTTAGATCTTTTAGTTACAGTAGTTTTCGCTTGTGTTTTCAAAACGCTGTCATTGCGGCCATTCCCGGTTTTTATGCGTGGTTAGTGGGAGGCCAGGTGTTCGTGGAACCAACCAGCCTGTCAGTTGGCAGCTCGGTTAAAGTCGGATATTGAGTGTCAGCAAAACGTACCGCTCCAGAGCTTGAAGTTGCGTTGGATGAGCTTTGTGATGCATCGGAAGAAAAAGAAGTGTCTCTGTGAAGTAGTTGGTACATCTACAAAAAACACAAACCAGTACTTGAACGGAATGCAGTTTGTTGCTTGTACATGGAAGGCTATGCAAGTAGTGGATGTTCGCCGGTATCTGTGGTGCTCGATAGTTCTGAATGAGTACATAGGACTTATCAGCGGGGCTACCTCCTTCACCTAGAAGCACAACAAAGCGCTTGCTTTTCGTGAAAAATTGCACTGACATGAAAAGTCCTTGATTTCTGGGATGCACTTTTAAAAACCAAGAAAATAAAAAAAATTAAAAACGAATAAAAAATTGTAAAGTTTCATGACATTTTTGAACACTTCACAACATTTTAAGCAAATACGCATGGTAACACCCCCGGTATTAGGGATTTGTTCGTTGCGAGCCTGCGTGTTAGTTTGCTTGAGCTATTGTCAAAACATAACAAACAATATGTGATTAGCATGTTGCATTGGAGAAAATGTACGCAGAGGTCAAACTTCTTTTTTATTTTCGTGTTTCCATTCTGCATTGTAGGTTTCAAAGAACACTTTCGGTGAATCGCCCACGATTAGAATATTCTTGAGACTGTAACAGTCAGGTATTCAATGACAAAAAGTCGTGCCAACTTTTGGTGTATGCTACTGAAAAACTGGTGCAAAATGACACTGTTAAGCTGCAATGTGGGAGTTCCGAGCACGTGGGGGAAATCAAAAGCAAGTCGTCCAGAAGCTTTGCATAAAACGAACAAGAAAAAGGACTAATAGAAACTCACCACTGAGTTGTCTGAGGAGTTGCTTCTCAAGCTTTCGAAGGAATTAATGTTGAATCTTGAGAATCGCATTGTCTGAAACGATAGATTAATTTTCTCAGCAGGTGGTTGCTTAATCAGCAACACGCATAATATTTCTATTTAGTCTTAAACCATTATTATTTAGCCTTAAACCCTAAAATCTTAAAGCGTTTCCCCGATGTTTTTCATGTCAAGACGATTGCAGTTTTTGCTACGCATGTGCAGTGCTTGGCAGAAACCTTGCTCAGCAACATACGTCATGGCAAACGTCAGCAATAATAGCTTCACATCTCCCCAAAGTTCTGGAAAACGCTCACTGCACTTGATCCAAAAATCTGATCATCCGTGTGTATGAAATATAACAGGGACTTCATCCTCGCTTTGGATGTGAATAAGACGTTTCTGGATGGTGGAATTGCATTCGCTTATGCTAGCTAGCTGGCAAAAAGCTATTTCGTCCATAACTTGCTACGCAGTGTGACTTTCGGCGTGATCTCCACAACAGAATGACTTTATGGCAAGCCTCAAACAACAGGTGGCGAAAAGGATTTTTGGAGTCTTTAATTTAGCCAGGATTGGGCGCTTGGGCTTACTTGCCGGTCAAAGTTACTCCTTTCCTAGCCAACTGTTCTGTTACACTCTGTCATAAGCAGGGATGTAGCGCTAACAAAAATGGTGTGGGAACGCACCCAAAAAAACTAGCCATTTTGAAACAGCTTCGAAATCAAAACGTTGAAAAGGTTAAAGCAAAACATGAAAAAAGTGTGGGAACGCCGTGCCCAGAAGATTTGCATATTAATTAGGCTAGCCGTGGGAAGGCAAGAAACGTGGTCTTACAGTACTTACTTAGTTTGGTAAATGCTCTATCCATTATGCATATAGTGCTTTACCTTTATGATGTTCCCAGGTTTGACTTTACTGTAGCTTTTAATGTACTTACCAAATATATCATGGCTAATAACCAACTTCTTTAAAAGTTTGAAGTATGCGGAATTAATCTGTTTCTGAGTTAACCTCAACACCAAAGGCTGAATTATTTTGCAGCTTCAAACGCAGGAAGTTTGCAAACTTCAAAATCAAAATTTCAAGTTTTAGGTCAAAAGATCGGTTGCCCTATAATCTACGTGAGAACCGCAATGCTTGACTCCCAACCAATCACAATCTCAGTGGTCTTGGATAGTTGGTGCAGTGAAGCGTTCACAGAACCATGTTACAGTAGTTTGATTGATGCGTGACTAGTCCGATATGTGTTTCAAAACCTTTGTTATGCATGCTTAAATTCAAGCGCCTTGCGTGTGGGAGTGAAGAAGTTACTCAATACAATATATTATGAACCATGGAGTTGAAAGAGCATCAAATGCTTTGATTCCAAAGTAACAAATATTGTTTTTTGGAATCAATTCAAGATTTGAATATCAATTCCATAATAATACGTAACCAATTCAACATTAATGCGACATTCACTTTTGAGTATGTTTTAACCTGCAGAAACCTCCCCCCTGGAAACCGAAATCGCCCCCCAAATCTCGGAAATCACACAATCGCCCCCACAACGCATAAAATCGCCCACTAGAGGGCGATTTCTCCCACGTTGAAGACCACTGCTCTAAACCCATAACATTATTATATTCATTTTGTAACTACACTTACAAAATATGCAACAAATGATGTGAATCCAAAGAGAGACGTGCAGCACAGTGGACACCACTTCACAAATCTACGGATAATTAATCCGCCGTCTACTAAATCCAAACCGAGTTGGGACGGAATTTTAGCACTGAAAAAAACCCAGTTAGTAAATCCAAACGCCAGTTTATAAATCCAGTATTCTTTCATTTTCTCATTTTTGGTCGCCGAACTGCTAGAAATTAAGCACGCGCAAAGCATGCGCAGAGAGCACGTGTTTCATGAAGAGAGCTGCTGCAGAAATGCGAGAGTTTCTGCGACGTTTAGCCACTGGATTTTTCTAAACGGGATTCAAGGAAAAAGTCCTTTTTTCTTCAATAAAAAACGACAAAGATGATCACCTTAGACTAGAGACATATTTTTACCAAAACAAACAACGATGCTCCAATTTTTTCGTGCTGTTCATGAGTGTTCATAAATGTGTTGTACTGTATTTTCTGTCTCTAATTTTTGCGGCGGTAGTTTTTAAAAGCCCCTTATTGAAGTCCGAAAACGCTTGGCATGGAGGTGGATTTATTAAGCGGGATCTACTTCATTTCCTGTTCCATAGATTACTTAGCACTCTTGGCAACACACTGATACCTCTTAGAGTTGTTTCTAATAAACTTTCTAGTCTAACACAGAGCTTCCAAACCCTTTTCAGCTTGCGACCCACTTACGGAGCCCATGCTGCGGTAAATCAACAATGAAAAAATTGAGATATGAGAAAGAAATCATATCTCAGCAAACTCTATTAACAACACACACCCAGTGGCGTACCTACAGGTTTTAGCCAGGAGGATAGCTTACCTGAAGGGGGCTATTGGCCTCCGTAGGGTGCCCCACGGGTTAAAACTCAGAAAAAGGTTGAGAAATGATAGTGAATCCCGGTGTGCATGGCTATACTAAAACCCTATATCACCAGAAAACACTCCGAAAACTTTCGAAATATGCACAAAGAAAACCAACTGAAAACCAGAAGAATACTAAATGAATAGCAATATATAACTAAGTGGGTGCCCGGTTGTTACATTTAGCTTGCCACGTGGAGCGGGTCAAACCAATGCCCAACCGTCAGCTACGCCACTGCACATTACTATTTACTGTTGACAAGAAACATGACTTTGCTTATTAGAAGATATGATAGCATCAAGTCCAGGGTTGATAGGAGACAAACTGACACGCAACGTAGTATTCAGAGTGTCATTTTTAAGAGTGAAGTTCTAGTCATGTTCACAATGATCAGTCACAAAATTATACAGCCCACTCTTTGTGTGACCGCACCTTCATCGCGAAATAAAGCATCATTGCCGAGGCGACAATGGGCGGATTTTTGATTGCCATTTCTCAACCTAATCAACAGAAAATCGGCTAGATTTTAGGAAACGCTTTAGTTAAATCATAAAATGGCAACATTTCGAAATGCTTCGGGTCCCACTGGTTGGAAAGCACTGGTCTAATTGCAACAAATGTTATGAGACTTCAGGGTCAACCACATATGAAACAGTTGCTTTTTCCTGTTGTATATATTCTTTTCCTATTTTGGGTGACGGAACTTGGCGACAGGATGAGGTCTGAGTTCGATTTTTTACCGAGGCGGTTAAGGTGAGCTCTCTTGCCCAAAGAGCGCTACGGCAGTGACTCAATGGTCGTGGAACGATCACCCAACCTTTCGATTGAGACACGGACACTCCCACTGAGCTATGGCACTATAAAACAGCTATGAAGAAAAAATAAAGCTTTCGGTTTCCCAAGAGTTTTATGTGATATGGAAACCAACAAAACACCAGCAAATCAGAAAATGAAAAGTGATCATCCCCATAGGTAAGACGTTGAAAGCACTGCGCTAAATACCGCAGTATGATTCTCCTTAGCCATCGTAAACAAACACAGAAATCATCGCCGGACCAGTGGTAGGGCAGGGGGAGGGGCAGTAAAAGAGTGGAGGGCAATAAAAACTTATAAAAAGAAAAAAACTCTTTACCGCTTGTGCTTGCTTTTGTTCAGCAACAATGTTGACCTCAAAAATAATAACAAAAATAATGGAAAACCATTCCGAATTTTCTGGATGCGCGAATAGCTGCAAAAAATTTATTTCAAGTGAATCTTTATAAACCACGAAATGACCTATGATACTGAGTTAAAAAGGCACCTCCGCCCGCGTTGCCCCCCTTTATGAAAGGACAGGGCATAACCTCCGTCATTCCCGCGCTCTCCGGCGTCCCTAGTGTCAGCAGCAGCAGCAGCGTTTTCATGTAGATGAATAAAAATGTTAAGTCAAACTGAAGTTTGAAGACGGTTTCTGGGCAAGAGTTCTGAAAACGGACAAATTATAGCGAATATTATTCGATATCCAACAAACTTTGGTGAATTCCTGGGAATGTACGAGTCCCGCCCGTGCTTTTTTTAGTTCGTCGCATGCAGAGATGTAAACCTCCCTCTTATTGAAGCGCGAGCCTGTGATTTCTTTTTGAAGCTCGATTTAGGCCTTAAAGCCAAATTTACCGAGTTAGGCAAGATATGCGCAACTGCGGGTATTGGTGGCGTAGCAAAGCAAACATGACTAAATAATTCACATTTTAATAATTTCTTAGTGAAGGTGTAATCAATTCGATTGCCTCAACAGTAACTGGCAACAAAAGTGTCCGTTTTTGCGATGCTGCTAATAAACGTTGTTTCAGGAAAAGTCTCGCAAGAGTCTTCTAAATACGCTGATTGTCGAAATAAAAATGTGTCATTTTAGCACTTCAAAGGAAATCATAATCCCTTGCCTGATGCTAAATCTAGCGAAATCGTTTCTTAAAACAAGTCAAGAATCTCGTAAGGGATTGATGTTTTCGACCCAACTTCATCGCGTGCTAATTTCCTCCATTTATGTCACCTTCTCAAAGGGAGTATGACACTAATCCGAACAGAGAACGAAAGAACGCAGCTGTGTCTGCACTTCTAAAATTGGCTGAAGAAACATCGCCATCACTTTACTCGCAGATGTCACTGCGGTCTACACAACAAATCTACAAAAAATCGTTACTTTGAACATTGTATAAAGTTTTGCATGCAGACCCGAAATTGGCCCAAAACATTTACGCCCGAACACGGCCCGAAAACATGCCATAAAAGCCCGGCCCGACTTTGATCTCTGCACCGCAAAGCCGATAGTGTCTTTCATTTGCAGAGAAATATTAAGTCTCTGGGGGTGTGTTGCAAAAAGGGCCAAAAAATATCGTCCACCCTGTCCCTTTAATAAAAGTGACAGCGCAAACTTTAGCCTCCCTTTTTCAGGTGTAATGGTTGCTGCATAAATGCGCTTGCAGGAGACTCAATGCAATACCTATCCAAAGCCAATGTGCCCGCAGCAACACCTTTCCGTGTTACTCCCGAACAACGCAAAAGTTGGCGCGACCGCTCCAATGTCAAACAATATAACATGAGCAGTTATTATCATGAAATGCATAAAATTAATCAAAGCATCGCGCACCGGTCGTCGTGCGCGGGACCAAGTATAGCGTTCGGGAATTGGTTGAGCTCAGAAATTTTGCGAGTCTCCCCAGCAGCTATTTAAAACTGGAAGCCCCACGTTGCGCTCGTTGTGGAAGCTAGTCGGTACAGGGCTGAGTGCTTCTACTCTAACGAACTTAAAAACCACGTGTAAACCACAATTTTGCCATAAGCTTATCCATCGTTTGAGCCAGTTCTTGTTATCTGGCGCTACGCCCACTACATCTGGGGACAGGTCTTGAGCAGCCATTCAATTGTCTCCGGATAGTGGTTGAGTTGCAATAGGCGTGCTGTTCTCTCGACGCCTGAGTGTCCCCAGGTTGCCAATTACATTCTTGCGACCGCTTGCCTTTTAGTGTAGCTCAATGGTTGTGGCAGTTTACTCCGTGTAACGTGGTGTTCCTGTGTTAAGTTATATTGTATTTCTTTTCAGTGTTTGCCTTTCAACGACCTCAACTGCCAAGGTCCGAAATTGTTGATTGAAGCCTTAATAACGGTCTCGTTTTCCAGAACCGTCAGGCCATGCAGTCCATAGTTAGGTCGATGGATTGGACAGTGGAAGAAAACATGGTTAGCAGTCTGTTCCTCTGCGCCACACTCACAAGCCGCAAAAGAGGCCATTCCCTAAAGTGTAAGCAGAAGCGGAAACGTCCGACATCGGTGCGAAGGCGGTTAAGATGGACTCACGCTGTTCTTGGCAGAGTCATTCCAAGAGGATGGGTGCCGATGTCGGGGATAAAAGTGCGGAGCCTCCGGATTTCAATTTCTGACAGGCCAACAAAGTGTTCTGGCAAAGACTCCGCGGAAAAGCATTTAATATTGCTAGATCTATCAAAGACCAAAATGGTATCTTGCTCAGGAATGAGGACTTTCTTGGCAGCTGGAAAGAGCATTTCAAAGATCTTTTGAACCCGGCCAATATCAGACCATCGAACATACAGGAGGATTCATTTGTGGGAGGAAAAATAACGTCACAGTCGAGGTCATATTAGCTGTGAAAATACTGAAGGTTGGGAAAGCTGCGGGTTGCAATGAAATTCGACTTGGAATACTCACAGCTTTGAACAGGCCAAAGAACTCAAGCGTTTCAAGTGAAATAGGGTTCTGGAACGGCACAGAAAGATTCGAAAGCTGACATGGTCATCCCCATGGATGGACAGGTGCTGCTTGAATCTTCTGAACAGGGCCTTAAACATGCGCTTGATCGGTTTTCAGGTGCATGCTACAAAGTGGGAATGAAACTATGCTCTAAAAAGACGATGGTACTATGTCTCTCACGAAACGCACGCTGGGGCGTGCTGCAAGTGCGCTGCAGTACACTGCAGCATGTGAAGTTCAACTCCCATGTGGGGGTATTCACAAGTGAGGGAAGGCGGAAGGACATCGATACACGGGATGTGTAAACAGACGCAATTCTGCGTGAGTTTTATCGATCATGGGCCACAAAACGGGATTTACCAAACACCACATCGCTGTCAGTTTTCATTAGGTTTCTATTCCGATCCTCACTACCGACATGAATTTTGGGTAATGACTGAAAGAGTACTATCTCATTTCACGACGCTTGACACTTTGCGACAAAGAGCGCAGCTGTGAAATTGGTAAAGCCCTGAATTTTAAGTGATGATGTCTTCTCTGAATAGCGAGATTTCAGTCACGATGATTTCTCCACGTGAGCAGAACGTCCCAAGAAAGATCAGCGAGGCGAATCCTGCTCGCTAGCTACACCCACTGGAAAACACGACACGTGACGCTTTGCGACAAAGTGCACAGCTGTGAAATTTGTAAAAGCCTGAATTTTAAGTCATGACTTCTTTGAATAGTGAGATCGTAGATACGATGATTACCCCACGTGAGCAGAATGTCCCAAGAAAGATCAGCGAGGGGAATCCTGCTCGCTTCACCCACTGGAAAACGGCCCAGAGGCCGACCAAAGGACAGATGGCGTGAGTACATCTCAGACCTAGATTGGTTCCGTCTTGGTGCGGATCCAGCAGAACATTACGCATTGCTGACAACCGTGAGGCATTTAAGCCCGACGGTTGTTGCCCTGCGAACCTTCTGAGAGGAAAGCAAGTGTGAAAATGAATTAATTAATAATAAGACTCTCGTAATTGGTCAACAAGTACCTCCTTGCATAATCAAAATTTAATAGGCTACACTTATAAACTCCATCACGTTTAATCTATGCTGCTCGTTTTAGACCCTGCTATTGTCGTTATTCTGTATTATCTGTATGATCCGCTATCACATTTTCAACTAGGTACGCGAATACTTCACAGTGAAAAACTAAGATCAACTACTTGGTTTAGCGGTTGACTGCTATTTTTTGTTTTTTATGAACGTGACCTACCGCAAGCAGTCGACTGACTGCAACTCCGTACTATTAGGCTGGAATGCAAACCAGCACACGGAACACGGAAATACGAAATGTATGTCTTTAAAGATATCCATCCTAATTAACACTGCAAGCGGGTGAAAAGTTGGAGTAGGTAAAGAGGTTTCAATGTCTTCGAGGAAATTTGACAAGACACAGACGAAAAAACAGACGAGTTCCTGAGCTATAAAAACAAACCAAGTAATACTCGACCTTGAGCCATTAGTTTTCACAAACGAGAATTCACTAGCACCACAAAACTCTCGGACGTTAAGTTGGTCTGTTTGTTCATCCTCATTCATGGCTTGAATTCTGGATAATGATTAAATAATTGTTCTCTCTAATACGAACGGCTGGTACTAAACTTTTTCCAAGAATTAAAGGCGTCTTGCTGTGCAACACCACTTACTACAGTGAAATTAGCTACCTAAACATCGAAGCTGTTCTTCGAATGGATAAGTCTTAGATATAGTGTTCCTAGATAGTGGTTTGGCAGTTTGACCAAAATGCTTCACCAAAACATCAGAATGGTACGGTTTGTTAGCCATCTACTGACAAGCGAAGTATTGCGTGATCAAGAACAAACGGCTCGAATAAGGCGCAGAACTGACCTAATCGTTGATTAATCTATCACAAACATGAAACCCTTGAGGATTCGGGGCTGCTGATAAATCTTCCACCAATTCAAAACAAAATCCTGACTTAGAAAGCGACCTAACTGACAGGTGTTTGTCAAACGTGTGTTACAGTACATCTTACTTTGCTGAGAAATTTGGTGAAGTACCGTTTCGACTTGACAGAAGCTGTCTCAAACAATTCAGAAAAATTAAGGATTGCAAAAATGCCAGGAAGGCAACCAGGCAGCCGCCAAGTTAATCCTGTAAAGACTGCTATTCTAAGAGGGGGCCAATACATACCATTTTTGCAAGATTTCTATAAATTCTAGAGTTTTTGCGTGCTGAACTGCACTGAACAGGAAGAAATTTTCAATTGTTTGCATTAGTGAACGTCACTTTCACCTGTTATATCTAAAATGCTCAGCAAGCTAACGTAATCTGCTAACTTTTTGTTTTTACCGGACGAAATTGCAACATGCAAGT
>Ga0210059_1010689_pt1 | contig 14137 bp, 10 predicted proteins | sample Ectturendosymbi2_FD_188042 | JGI IMG/M metagenome (GOLD analysis project Ga0210059, IMG submission 188042) | Ecteinascidia turbinata endosymbiont from Florida, USA - Sample 2 (SPAdes) (version 2) | ecosystem: Host-associated > Tunicates > Ascidians > Unclassified | place: Key West, Florida... | reverse complement strand
AAATTCTACACCGTATCCTTAGCTTATCACAAAAACCAGACGAAGCTGAAAAAATGAAAAAAATGTAAAAAAGAAAAATGTAAGCCGCCCTTGAATTTAAGCCGCAAACACGATGAAAAAAAAACTTGATAAGCCGCGGCTTACAATCGAGTAAATACGGTACCTGCTTATCATTGAGCTTCGTTTTCACGCGATTTTGTACTCTAAACCGATTAACGAATCTGATATCAAATGTCCACGCGGGCCGTAGGTCCCCCACCCCTGCTTTAGAGTTTGGTAACACTCTGCTTGCTTAGATCATGTCTCATCATTCGGTACCTTTTTTGTGTGCGTTGTGCACTGTCGATGGTTGTGTTGCTCGAATTGTCCGTAAATTTTCACTTTTGTAAGATCTCTAGGTAGCCACCGTAGCGCGATCGGTCAGACGAAATTATATTCACTGAATCTGCTGTATCTTCGTTTCTCGAAAGAGCGTTCGATATGTAGTGCAATATCATCAAGGGGTTTTTCATTGCTTTTCGGTATATTGCAAGCTTAAACAAAAAATGACACATTGTAAACGTTTTTCGGATATGAAAGCATGCTGCAAGCGTTGACAGAATGGCATTGACGCTGTATACCAAGTGCGTCCTTGCCATACCCCGAGACCCCAAAGCATGGATTCCGCAGTACTTGGAAGCCCTGATTTGTGACGAAGATGTGATTGGGGCATTGGCTCACTTCGCGACTGACCTGTAACTGCGGGTGCCAACTTCACCATGCCAATCGTAATGAATGGTACGTGTTCCGAATCGTCGTTCTGTGACATTGTTCAGCTTTGCCTGTGGTTTACACGTGTTTCCATTTATGTTATCGATTTGTCAGAGTAACTGCCACTACGTTTCGGTGCATTGCTTGCTGAAAGCAAGAAATGAAGAATGGTCCACCTGTAGAAATCATGTACTTACGTTTTTATGATTTAGTGACTTTTTTTCTTTGTTTATCGTGACTGGTATCTCTTTTTCCGACATTTTTTTCTTTCTATAGGAATTAAAAGCAACTGCACTTTTCTTGGTAAATATGTTTTCAAATGGTTGTTGAAATTGGGACAGCAACTACTTGATTGAACCCAATAGTTCGACATTGCCTTTAGCAATGAGCATGAAATCTAACAGATCGATGCTTTCATTTCAGTTCAAACGTTTGCAACAGAGCCACTGATCTTTTCGGCCTGTTGTCACTTAAATATCTTTAGCGCGCAGCCTTTGTTGCTCTTTGGTTTAAAACGTTTGGTTATTTAAAGAATTGTAAATCTGCCATATTACTGTAGTATAATAGAATTAGATATTACGCAATGGCTTAGTAACTAAATTTTTGTGAACTTGTGTAACGTTTGAAATGATGCTTCGGTTGTAACTTGGCATTTCGTTTGTCGTATGTCACTTTTCTGTCTATATTGCAGTCTGTAAACGTTTTAACTTGGCATTTCGTTTGTCGTATGTCGCTTCTTTTCTGTCTATATTGCAGTCTGTAAACGTACTCGGTCACTTGCGTCTTCTCATGTCGTGTGTTTTGCCATCACCATTTATCTTATTAAAAATTGTCTTGCTTACCCTTCTTGTGCGCGATGGAGCTGCACCACGAGATCAAACCCCAATTCTTTTGATAAATTATTTAAGATGGTATTTCATCCGCATTTTGGAATGAAGTGGTAGAGGCTGCATGTCGGAAGTGCGGTTTGCACAAATGGTGCGAGTTCATCATTCATGAAACAACAGGTAACTGCAGTGTGGACAATGTGGTTTCACGTGCACCGTGTGAAGCAAAATGTCGAGCGTCAACAATATCAGGATCGATCTTCCAAATTTGAAAAGTTGTTGACATACCCCGCTCAGGTCACTTTTTTTCTGGGGCTCTTGTAAAATAATTAACGCTGCTGCAGTTGTGAATATCTGCAAGCACTTTACGTGTCTGAAGTCTTGCTGCAGAGCCGAGAAATCAAAGCCATGAACTTCGTATGATAATAACCTGCAGAATGATAAAGTCCATGTCCAAATAAACTCAGTACGGTCATGTCCAACTTAACTCAGTACGGTTATTACAGGAATTCGCAAATATATCGTTGAGAAAAGCCATGTAGGCATGCTTTACAAGAGCTGCAAACTGTCATTTTCGTCAAACCAACACCAGGAAACAGTACTAATATGGCTCGCGATATGATAATCGCGTAAGATGATATAATTATAACGGTTGGCAAATATGGCTAAGTCAGTTTTCAAAACCTGATTCCCGTAATAGCTGATTTTTTCGAAACGTTCTATCGAACAGTCCTGTTGAAATAGGCCAGCTTTTTAATTTTTTGAGCAAGGGAGAGGTTACTGCCAAGATGGCAGTGGGTTCCTAACGTGTGATAACAAAAGCTGTGCTCTTGTACATTTATGTACAACAGCTGGTCTCCAATGCCATTTTTTGATGGACGAGCAAGCGTCGAACTGTGTCCCCAAAGTGAAGTTGACAATAAGACAAGCTGAAGCTGAGTCAGCCCGGGTGGCTCATAGTTAACCTCTGTTGCACGAGAGAATTTTGGCAGGAGTCGCCTTGCTTGCCTCCCAAGGAAAATATGTTTGTTTTTCAAAAATATATACATATATATTTCGAAATACCGCAAGTTTGCTTTTTCGGGTCAGATGAGCTTGAAAATATTTGCTGAATTGTTGAAAAATCCGCCTGGGCTCCTAAAACGTCATTTGCCATTTTGGAATTGTTACCGTAGACGCAGGTTTTAAGAGTTACCTCAGAGCTTGGTGTTGGATGTCTATTTTGGATGGTTTTGACATATCAAAATCATGATAAAATAACGTAGAAGTTTCGCAAGTGTAAGATTCTAATAGGCTCATTCACAACCAAGTTTGACGAAGTTCTTCACCATGTTCGAATTGTCTCTTTGTTCACGATACAAGGCCATTCTGTCGTCCATTGGTTTGTCACAACATGCATCGCGACATTACTTCATCTTTTCTACAGGAGCGAAGCCGGTAGTCCGTTATGAGTGAGACAATTGTCTTAGGCTGTTACACGTACATTCAAGGCTTGTGAACAAAATTAAAGGACTTAAAGGGAACCCTGATGGAAAAGTTAAAGCATAGGTGTGATGCCAGTTGTGTTAACACTGGAGAATGTTTTACTCAGTGGTGGACCTAGGATTGGGTGAACGAGGCAAGGCTGAAAAGGGGAGCCGTCTGATGATGTCATCATACTCAACCAACCGTAATAAGATCTTTTTTCATCAAGCCTGGGAAGGGATATGCAGGCCACCCAAGGATACGTTCCTAAGAATACGGCTTGACTGTTTTAACACAAAATGCACGAGGTTATTCATGATACACAACTAAAAACACAAAGATGGAAAGACAAAACTAACAACAAATAACAGTTACAGCAATTTGGCATCGCCCCTATCTTGTTTAAGTTTGCGTCCCATTTTTGTGCATTTACCATCAATACACTAGAAAGTTTATAGCATACTTTCTCCCTGAAAAACGCATGGTTTCCTGAATTTGTTCATAGCCATGTCTTTAAGGGACTCCATGGAACCAAAGGCAACAATCAAGCAGATTCAAAACGCTAAATTTGTTTTCAATTTCATCCTTTTAACTATACTCAATGACATGGAATACATGCAAAAGCATCCAACCTGAGACTTGTTTTGAAAAGCTTTGATGCTGGACGAGTCAACGCTGTCCTCTTCTTGTATTGACATTAGTTGTTTGAAAAATGTGCAAAAATAGCAAATAATTCATCATATGCGTTTTTGCAAACATTGTTACGCTATATTAGGCGTATGAGACGATTCATTCTCGACAAAGAAAAAAATTATCATTTGGCATAAATTTTTGCTCTTGATAGAGTCTTTCCAGAACTTTTTGGAACAAATTTTAACCCAAAGTTTCTTTAAGATATTGAAGTTGGTTTGAAGCTTTTCCTTATTTACACATGAGAGAAGCTGTTGGGGCCCCTTTGAAAGCAGAGTATTTACATCTTACACAATACAGAGGCGGGTGGGAAACCCTTTGGAATTGAGTACACCTACACTTTGCAGTTGCTGTTGGGGGCCCTTTTGGAAGTGGAGTACTTACACATTACAGCTGATATTGTGGGCCACTTTGAAAACAAGAGTACTTGCATATTACAGTTGCTGTTACGGGGGGCCCTTTGAAAGCAAGACACTTACACCTTGCAGCTGCTGTTGGGGGCCCCTTCAAAAGCAGAGCACTTAAGCATTACAGGGGATATTGGGGCCCTTTTGAAAGCAGAGTGCTTGCTTATGATCAGCTTTGGAGTATTTTAAACGAACGGATAACATGATTTTCACCAAGCTGAGGAAAATTCACGCGCGAAACACATCGAGGGGGCTCCAGAAAATGGGGCGAGGCAAGTGCCTCGCTCGCTTTCCCTTGAACACACCACTGATTCTACCTCCGCTGATACTTTTTATTATTGTTTTAATTAAGTGTTTGTCTGACACACAGTGCACACATCACATTATTTAAATTTTAAAAGAACACAAGCGTAGCCTACAGAAATGCTTATACTTTACACACTACGTTATCCAATGATTTACGTCAGTTGGAAATGTAGTGTGACTTATGGAGTGTTACTTTTAATGCTCCAAAAATCCAAGTTCTTGCCAATTCAAACAATCCATCTCTTCATCCTTCGTTACGATTCTGCAACCAAGTACTAACTGAAACTGTTCCCACTAGTATCTAGCTGGGGCTTATTTTTCATCGGTCTTTGACTTGGCATTTGCACATCTCAACCTTGTACTGTATCATAGAGCTCTGTCAATATAATTAATGTGCTAAAAGGAATTGAGCACTTTCTTCCCAGGTATTCACTACTTGTTCTTTACCGTGCATATGTCTTGCCCGTTCTTGATTACGGTGATATTATTTATGATAACTGTTTGACTGCTGACTCCAATCTCCTCGAAGGCGTTCAGACTGCCGCAGCTAAACTTATCCTTGGTTGTCTCAGGAAAATATCACACGAGATTATTCTAAAAGATTTAGATCTCACACCATTTTTGTCCGTCGTCAGGTTCACATTCTTATAGCCTTCCGTACCACGCTTTTTCGACCATACCTTTCCTTGATTTCCATCCATGCTCCCAAATAAAAAAAAATCTTTCTGACCACTCTTCACGTTTTCACATGAATGTTCAGCTACCCTCCTGTAAAACTCATGACCTACATAAATCTCTTTTCCATGAAGGCTCAAAACTTTGGAACTCTCTATCCACTGCCCTTCATAATTTAAGTTCACGCCAATTCCGCTCCAAAGTATGAGACTTGTTCCTTACCAAAAAAATTAGTATTTCGCATTTGCACGGTTGCAATACAAACGCAACTACCATCCTGTGTATGCTTCGTTTGGCCGCTACAATCAGATATGTCAATGTGGTTCTATTTGAGACTGAACTTCATATATTTTTTAATGTCCTTCCACCTACACATCACACCAAATGTCGGTTTCTAAAGTTTATAAGATTATTGTTGAAAAAATGTGTTTTCCCGTTTTGAATTTACTTCACTAAGTTGCGCCGAATTGACCGAAATATTTCTCTTTGGACATCCCGATCTATCTAAAAAAAACCTTGGTAAGCATTTGAAGAAATGCCGCAACGGGGAGGGCCACGTGAAGGCATCTGTCCTCCTCCTCACGCGTTGTCCTTACTGAAAAGGAACGAATACTTGAACAAAGCACCAGAAACTAAAGCATTCGGTCATCGTCATACAGAAGCGTTACATTGGGAGAAAAATGGAGATTTGTAAAATCTCCAGAGACAATTAACAATTGAACGGATAAAAAGTTGGATGAAGATGAATGACAAAGCAAGATGAAGATGACAGACAAAGCAAGATGAAGTGTTTAGACGATTGAATTGAGCGGATAAAAAAGTTGGATGAAGATGCGTAACATTTAACAAAGGCATAAAAATTGTTTCAAATCAAGGCATCAAATCCTCACGAAATAGCTTATTTGATGTGGGCGACGATCCGAAAACTTACTGTTTCAATAGACGTTGTCGTAGGCAACATGGAGGCTTTTTAATATTAGATTTTATGTACAGCACCTGCACCACAATTGACAGTGATACACTGGCATGTAATACGCGTGAAACAGAGTCCTTTCAACTGCAGTAGAGCATTGAGCAAAGATGCCTCTAAGTTTGTTCGCTACGTACTAAAGTGATTTCAATTGCCTCTGCGTATCATTGTCATCTTTCAGTGAGGCATGAAGTAATGTACCGAAATATTTGACTTGGTCGGCAAACTTAACGCTTGCGCCATTCACGGAAACAATTGATGTGACACGGAAGATTAAAATTTTTAGGAGGAAAAGCTACACCGACTGTCCTGTTACAGCTACAAGCAATTTCATGTTCAGCGGCATAACCACAGCATATATTCAGAAGGCGCTGATTACCACTGCGGCTGGCACTAAATCCTCAACCAAATACACACAAACCTTCAACAGACGGTAGGTGATTTGCAACCCTGTTACACACCGTGCATCCTATTTTGGCTGTGCCCGGTAGCGGATCCAGCAGGTTAGGGGGGATTTCAGTAATATTTGGCAGTCAGTCTCGTTACAGTTTCACTACTGTTAAAGAGAGATGAACTTTACTTCACAACACTGCTGTGACAAAGCAGTGGACGGCAAAGTGGTTGTACAGTATATCGAGAATGCTGTTTTCCGAATTGTACAAAATCATGGTGAATGATGTTACTTTCGTAGGTTTTAGGAGGGGCGATCGCCCCCTCCAGATCCGCCCCTGACTGCGCCCAGCTGTACTGAAAGCTCATCAAGGTGGATAACGAATATATATGAACCCAGGGCTCCCCAGGTATTCTTACCATGCTGGTAATAGTGAAAGGATCTGAAAGGCAAGTACCCCACTTCACTTGCATGGTCTAATTCAGTGTTTCCCGACCATTTTAGGCTTGCGGCACCCTACAGAAGACAAATATACTTTTCGACACCCAAGGGAGAGCCCATAGCAATTTGCTTTAAGATTTGATGACACTTTGAAAATAGTATTTTTAATGATATATTGAAAAACGCATTAGCTCGCGGCTCATCTGGGTATCGTAAATGGCACCCAGCCCAGCAGTCTTACTATGCACATGGGTGGGCTACGTTTCGCTCAATCAGTTTTGTAAAATGTAGATGTGGTTAGTTCTGTCAAACGCCTCAAATGCATCTAAAAATGCTGAAAACATTGCCGTGGTTTTGTTTACATGATATAATATAATCTGTCTGAGTAAATACACACATGTCCGGTCCATATTTTGGCTTGAAGTCAAACTGGTTGTCAGTGGTGGAAAATGTTGAAAATGAAATGCAGATAAAATGTAATTTTCAACTAGTTTGGAGATAGTTGTTGCGAGTTAAAACAGGCCTGCACTTGCCAGCATCACTTAGGCTATGTCACCTATTTGTCAGAGAAGTTGCGAGAAAAATTGATTCTTACTAGTAAAAGCAAAGCAATTCCTGTTATTAAGGTATTCGTAATGTGATTGAAGCGACCAGTTTTGTGGTCGAACGAAGTGTCCAGCGTCATGGCTTAAAGTTGCTGGTATAGTGTTTGAATTCCGTATTCTTAGCAGCGTGTTTGTACTCTATGTACTGCACAACATATTGCTGAGTTAAGGAATTTTAACCCTCACATTAGCTCCCACGCCTTTCCTCTCTGTGTGTATTATCTGTAGAGGATATTTCCCCTTTCCGTAATTAGACTGACAGATTTTGACTTAACTCTATAGCACAATACACTGTAATACACTACATATGGCAAAAATACACAGTACAGTATTACAATTGATTTCAAACTTTCATTATTCAATCTTGTTCGGTTACTTGTTTCTTCGTTTAATTTTCTTGTCTTTCTATCATGTATGGTATCATGTATCTAACTTCTTAGTTCTAGGTTGAAAACGTTTGTTGCGGGCACTTCGTGACTCAACATGTCATGAACTAAACACAAAGACGAAATTTAGATTTCAAAAATCGAAGGACAAGCTAAGCATGTTCCAGTAACCAGGAAATAATGAAGCAAGAAGGAATGCTATGTAAATAGATTCTATTTGAATAAGAAGTATGGATTTTATAGATCACTTATAACAGGGGTGGCCAACAGGTCGACCGGTCGATTGCCGAGTCTCAGTTGGTCGATCGCGCCTGATTTTGCATTGAATTGACAAGATACCTGAAAAGAACATGTTTCAATCAATATTCCAGAAAGCATACTGTTGTGATATTGCAAAATACTAAATTAACCGAAACATGAAAGTACGGCTCTTGATGGTAAATACAAATTCATTTACAGGAAAAACGTTGCATTTCATGACATTTTGTACTTGTGATTTTATTACCGACCGGTCGATCGCGAGTTATCAAGAAATTGTCTAGTCGATCCCAGTCGACGACAAGTCGGCCACCCCTGACTTAAAAGAATGGTACGTAAGATGTGTAAATATACGAACAGCAATGAAAGCACTCAATCTAGACGAGATAATCCCATGAAGACAACCTTTAGATCAACAGAACGCTGAAAACATGGCGAAAACTTTGTTACATTGGATGGGACATGCACGAGTGAGAAACGCGCAGTTACTGCAGCTGCGAATGGACTATCCAAACAGAAACAAAACTTTCTACACTGGAATAAAACGCTGTTCTGAAGGAGTTCCTGTGGAATACATCCATGGGACACCATATAATCCAAACCACATCTCGCACTGTTGGAAGCTTGACTTGTACTATGAAAATATAACGACGGCATAAATAAGAAACAGCATTCTAAGAGCAGACCAAATCAGGGCGATGAGCGAAAGAAGGTATGACGTAACTTTTTCGTTGCCTGAATTATCGACGGCTCTACTCGATAAACTTCTAATGCAGTGACTTTTTAAGCCGTTTTTGGGTGTCAAAATGACACCCTAAAATTTTGCAATGACACTCTAAATTCTGAAAGCCAAGATATGGTTTTGCCTTGTATTGAAGTAAAACGATGTGAGGAAAACATGCTTTCCTGCACGTGGCTATTATAATGATATTTTATTGCGGACTCGTGGTCCATATCACAGACACAAGAGCACAAAAAGTGGTTAGCTATACATCAGCGCACATTACAGAAACGGTGTTTGCACATGACCAACACTGGGAGGAGCAAAGCTGTTTATCCTCACCACAGCTCTATCGTCATTCGCAAAGGCACAGAAAATGGATAGACCATACAGTAAGGCATTACACAACCGGTGTTAATACGTGTCCAGCCTTGAGAGGAGCAAGGCACTTTCCCAGCACTTCTTGCTTTTTATGCTTGGTGTTTACACAGTGTCCACATATTATTGCTACACAAAAGCAATACTGATGAGACGCAAACTCCGAAACAATTCAAGGACAACTACTGCATTTGGCCGTAGTTGCAGCAGACGGCTGCAATGTTATAGGCCGACACAATTTTCTGGCGCAGAAGTTGGAAGCGAATATTGTATGTTTGGTATCTGTGCATTGTCATACGCACCGTCTCGCTTCGGCCTGTTACTACAGTATACTGCCGCAGATTTGTACAGTATGGTGTACGAAACTGCAAAAGCTCTTTAATGCAATTATCGGCTTGCCTGGCGATGCTTCAGACTACAATGAAGACAAAAGGTCGGCAGTTGCAGCGCGCATGCAAAACAAAGTACTTGTCGAGTGAGGGAACAGTGAGAGCAAGGAGTGAGATTTTGACTCTTTGGGCCGCATTGAAGCAGTTGTCAGAAAATATAAATGATGAAGGCATTGTTTTATTACGACTTGTGAAAAAAAAAATTTCTTATGGTACTTTCCTTTTGCCAAAGTTGGCACCTCACCTGACGGAACTGAGCAAAGTTTTTCAGGCGGAATGTTTTGACTTTGCGCAGGTGAAAGCTTCCGTAGAACGGTGCATCACTAAGGTCTCTCTCATTCCCCTGCTCAATCCGAGATTAAAGCTACTTGCGAAAATTCTGATTGTGAATTATATTCACTTAGAACGCCGGATGGTTTGGCTAACTCATGTGTGTCAAGTGGCATGGCGTTTTGGAAGGTCACCGAAAGAGTGGCAAAGTGATCGTTCCCATACACAAAAGGGAGACAGGAGTGAATGAACCAACTACCGCGGCATCCCTTTCCTTAGCCTCCCAGGAAGAGTGTATGCCAAGATGCCGCGAAAGTAATTGAACCAAACCTGAATGATACCCAGTGCAGTTTTGTCGCGGCCGTAGGACTACAGAACAAATTTCCACTCTCCAGCACATTTTCGAGAAATCCTGGGAGCATGCCAAAGACTTGTTCACATGTTTTGTCGACCACGGAAAAGCATATGGCCGGGTTCCTCGTGAAAAGCTTTGGCGGTGTTGTGGGAGTATGGTGTTGACGATGCCTCTTGCAAGCCGTCAAGTAACGGTATTCCTATTCAGACGATTATGTTCCTGTGGACGGAGTTAAATCACAACCGCTCAGCGTTGGTGTTGGACTCCGCCAATGGTGTCTGCTGTCATCACTCCTCTTCATAGTCTATATCAGGGTTCTCCACACTACAGCCCGAAGCCCAAATCCGACCTGCGAAGCCATTTCACCCGGCCGCAAAACGCATTTTGCCAATAATGAAAAAATAATTTATTTACTAAAAATGTCTTAAATTGGTAGAATATAACGTATCTCGAAAAAATCGCATTACGTAAGATGTCCGGCTCTCGAACTGTTGTGCAACAGCTTATGCGAACCTCTCCGAAAAAAATTGCAGAGCCCTGGTCTATATGAATTGAATAGACAGTCATAGACCCGTTGACCAGGGTGTCAGTTTTGGGAACTGCAGGATGAACCGTTTGCTTTTTGCCGACAAATTGGTACTGCATGCGTGGATCTTCTCAACAGGGTCTTCAGGACGCATTTAATCGGTGTTCGGCTGTGACCAAGCAGGAACAAAAATCAGCTCTAAAAAGATTGAGGTATTTTGCCTCTTAACACGCCCAAGGCAATTGATACACGGATTGGTAAATGAAACACAGTTCTGAGTGACCTTTATCGCTCTGTGGTCACAAAACGGGAGCTTTCAAAGAACGCAAGCTTTCAGTTTGTAAAAATCGGTCTTTGTTCCGATCTTCACCTGTGTTCATGAATCTTAGGTGACGACTGAAGGAATATTGTCAAAAGAACAAACGGTAGAGATGGGATATTTGCGAAAAGTTCTCGGTGTGACACTTCGTGACAAGGGCGTACGCAAGGGGGGCTTGGGGGTTAACCCCCCTTGAGCTTGGTATTTTACAAAATCTTTATTACCTGCGCAAAGGAAATTGAATGTTTTCGCATACATTTTGCATGTTAATTTGTAGACTTTGCAAATACCACTGAATGAATTTGCGTGCAATTTCAAGGAACATTGTAAATGGGACAAAAAGTAATAATTAGGTTTTGGTGAGAATAAGGGTTATCGTCTGCGTCCAGAAACCATCTCACCACTTTTTGCACACCTTTCATCCACTACGCATGTTTGAAGACTGTGTTCCGCGATAGTTCACTTGATCCGAAATAATTGTCTTTATTTTGTCTGCTATGGCTGATCTGCGCAAGCGCTGACCGTAGTGGCTACATTGCCAAATTCCGTAGCATGATAGAACTGTTGCACGAGCTCGAAAGAGCAGTTTTTATCATAGAAGCATTCAGGCATTTAATAATGTCTCAGCAGGGAAAGATGAAAACTAAGTTTTCTGGACATCTATAAATAACAAAAAATTGAAGGTTTTCTTGCGTTCTTTATGCGCATTCTCAATTCTTGTGTAGAAGGGTTGCCAATTTCTTTTTTTGAAACCAGATGTTGAAATTCTGGCTTTTTTTTAACACCTTTGTTTTTTTTGGAAATAGAAAAAGCCAGAAGATCTGGCTTTTTCTGGCTTATTTTCAGTCGGATAGGCTTGGCTCTGGCAAAACAGAGCTGCATAGAGCTGCATACTCATTACAAATCTCTTGCGACGAGGGTCTATTACCATGCAGGGTGCAGAGAATATTGCAAAAACTTTACTGTTGCTCTAACAATGATCTATGTTATTGATAAAAAACAAATGCACGACAGTGTAATTACGGGGTAAGAATATGCTTCTAAAGATTGGACTTGTGTTATATCGATGTTTTTGATGAGTTTTAATGTCTATTTTGTGTGTGGTTGTGCATGTTTTATGTGTATATGCCCCAAAACTGCTATCTGTTTTTTTTGGGAGAAGGTCTGGCTTTTTTTGGTGCAGACAGGTTGGCAACCCTTTAGTTTAGCAAGATTGATCTTGCAAACCGGGGTATGCGCCAGACAGTCCAGCCGCACACCTATGCTCGACTGCTCGTATTCAACGAGACATTACCGCAGCCTCATTTTGCAGTTGTAAATCGCTCTGACGCCGTGATGAGTGTGTTTTACTCCCCTTTTTCAACACGCAGCCAAAATTTTGCAGTTAAAGAACTCCTGTGTCGCAGCATTGAGTTTATTTTCCTTCGACATCCTAACTTGAAGCGCTGATGGCTTATAGTCTGTGCAATGACACATAAAATAAGGGGAGGGCGTGCAGAAGAATATGCATATTATGTCAATAAACTTCGCCAAAACGTTGGGTTGGAAACATGAATATGACGTCAAATTATGACGTCACAAAGACCGCACACCACAAACAAATGACCACCAAATGCCACTGAATGAACCCCCCCATGAAAATTTTCTGCGTACGCCACTGCTTCGCGACAAAAAGCACTGGTCTGAAAGTCGTAAATCCCGGGATGTCAAGCCACTTCTCCGAATCGAGAAAGCCCAGCTATGTTACTGTAGTTCGGCTACGTATTCAGAATGTGTCAGGAAAGAATTGCGAACTAAGTCCTTCAGGCTGCAGTTTACACCCACGCATAGGCGCAATTAGGTGGGGGCACGGGGGACGCGTCCCCTCACTTTTTCAAACAGTGGGAATATAATATGCCATGTCCCCCCATATTTTTCTCTTTAGGTTTCGTAATGTATTGGATTCGCACCAAGCTGCCCCCCACAAAAATTATACAACAAAATTGCCGCCATGTACCCACTGGAAGGAGGCCCAAAATTCGTCCAAGGACCAGACGGCGTGACTACATCTCCGCTTTTGCTTGGTCCCGTCTTGGTGTGGAGTTAGCAGAACTATCTGAAATTGCTGTTGATCCTGAGGTATTTCGAGTCCTCCTAGAGCTGCTGTCCCTGCGAATGGAAAAGCTAGCACGAAAATGAGTGAATGAATGAGTATGTAGGCCTACAATGAACCTTTCTATTCATAGAATTGTCTTTAGTTTGTTTGCCTAAAGTGAGTGTCGTATTCAAATAATTAAGCATATTTGGACGAAAACTTGCATTTTTGTGAAAATAGGTTAAAAGTATCAGACATAGAAGGGAAAATGGTGTTGACACCCTAAACCTCCTTCACGACACCCTTTTAAAACCACTAAAAAAAAACACTGTTCTAATGGACGTCGAGAAAACGCATAGCGGAACAACCGAACAACAACCAACAGACAAAACCTGTAAAACAACTCATGGAATACAGATCTAAAAAAATAACGTTAAAAGAGTTTAATATGAAGGTGTAAAAAGTTGCCGCAGCAACATCTTCGAAGACCAATCGAAGCTGAAGAGAACATTTGCTCTTGAATCACAAAACCATCAATCAAACATGAGTTTAGAAAATGGTTTGCACAGAGAAAATAACTTGTATCGTCATGAAAACCACATGCGTCTTTAGATAAAATTATGAACTACAGATATTGATGTGTTTTGCGTGAAACATATTTGTGAAAGTTTGTGATTTATTGACTAAGCGAATCGGTAACTATCAGCTTCTCATGAAAATGAGCGTCAAGTTTACGTAATAATGAAAAGAAAACGAAGTTTACGTAATAATGTAACGATTAAAACAAATGAAAAAGCGGGAAAGCACGACAGACCAAATAATGGGGGTGTTGTGGTTAAAATTAACCCCAACATGTTTAGCTTGTAATGAATATAGGACTTCAAGAGAAATGTATTAAGATATACGCGAAAATCCGCTAACACTTAATATTTGTG
>Ga0210059_1010688_pt1 | contig 14137 bp, 9 predicted proteins | sample Ectturendosymbi2_FD_188042 | JGI IMG/M metagenome (GOLD analysis project Ga0210059, IMG submission 188042) | Ecteinascidia turbinata endosymbiont from Florida, USA - Sample 2 (SPAdes) (version 2) | ecosystem: Host-associated > Tunicates > Ascidians > Unclassified | place: Key West, Florida... | reverse complement strand
TCAATTATCTAATTATCTAATTAGTCTAATATTTTTACTAACTAACATCATGACTTTTGAACCCGAAACCCGAGCAGGTCGTCCAAAGTATCAAAAGACTCGGATTGTAGCCTAGTTTCCAGTAAAAACTTCAGCGAAATACTACCACCTAACGGTTGGCGCCCAGGGCCAGGCAAAGTGGGCCAAGGTGGCCTAAAAGTCCTCCACCTATGACGTCACTCACAGTCAACCCGCACCCCCCAAGAAAAAAAATTTTGTTTCGAGTGCAATCTACTAGACTGTATGCGTTTTTTGATACTTTCGCCGAGTCGCTAGAGCGAACAGGAGCTGAGATATTCATGCGCAAAGTCACGTGCGTTTAGGTGTTTTTTTGCCGAAAAACATTCATCGCTGAGTGTGTTACCTTCGCCAGCTATAAGATTGCAGTTGTTTGGATTGTGACTGCATTCAGTTAAAAAAGAATTTGGGTCAAAATGTTTCATGCCTCTGAATTTAGGTTTTCTTTTCTGTTGGGTTGGAAGGTTTAGTTTAAAATTTACGAAAACTGGTAAATGATCAGAAATATCATAAATAGTAATTCCAGCATTATTTATTCTTTTTTCATCACATATATTTGTATATACATGATCTAATAAAGAAGGCGTACAGTTTTTACTGAATCTTGTTGGTTTGTTGATAAGAGAAATACATCCACAACTGCCAAGGCTATCAACAAAGTTTGTTACATTAGATTGTTCATGATACTTAGGAAGATTAGTGTTAAAATCTCCCCCAATCAGACATTCATAATTTTTGTTTTGGAGATGGGTGAGAAGTTTAATAAATTCATCCTGGAAGGGTGGAAATGCGTGTGTTGGATGACGATAGATAGCACCAATAATAAAAGGTTTGCCAGATGAGGTTGGAGTTTCAATAAAGTGGCTTTCACAGCCTACATTTCGGAGATTTAGGTCATTTCTGAGTTGGTAAGTGAATTTGGAATTAATGTAAAGACCAACCCGACCTGAATTGGTTTGTGAGGGATATGAACAAAGATGAAGCCAGGGATGTCAATATTTACAGTACAATGAAGCTGGGTTTCAACATTGTTTCTGATATAGCTATAACAGTAGGAGTTACTTCAGTCATCAGGAAAAAGTCATCTAGTTTATGCTTATTTTTACCCAGGCTTCGTACATTAAAATGAAAATAAGATAAATTTTCTGGCTTATTTGCATGATTCATTTTGTCAGAGTCATTTAATGCTGAAGTGATACATGGCCAGAGAAAGTGTGGGAACCCCTAATTTTGTCAAACTTACGCTTTTCATTAAACATTGCTGTGAGCCTGTGCACATCACTGTTTGTTCAGCGAAAACCTTAATTTTTCACCTGTGCAAAGTTTTTGTTGCTGGGCTTGACCGTGCAAGTACCTACAAAAAATACAAATGGTAATGAAAACAAACAACGCTATTGTTAACTGGAGTAATAATATTGTTTTTGGCAGTTCTCAAACACGATGTTTTTTTCATAAGACTAAATTGATTGCAAAAAGCTAATTATGCAGTTGTTTTCAGTTTAGTTAGTACAATCCGTGCCGCAAAACTCAAACTAAAACTTGCTGCGACCACTTCTACAAAAATAGCGTCTCCCCAAATTAATTGCAATATGAAAGAAACGTCATTACGCCTATACGAAAAAGAACGTGTGATGTAGCAAAAAAGTGACATTTCATTACCAAGGTAAGTTGCAAGAACTTCTCCGTTCTGGTTTGAACGAAATGAAATAAGCTACGACTACGCAGATTTCAAACAGCAGACTGTCTGTTGTCAAACAGCAGTCTGTTGTTCACGTGTTGCAGTGACATAAGTGACAGCACTTTGCAAACAACAAACGACTCATGAGGATAGAATCGCTTCTGATACAAACTATTGATACAAACAAGAAAATTTGCTAAATCGCTTCTGATACAAACTATTGATACAAACAAGAAAATTTGCGAAAATTCGCTTCTGATGCAAGCAGACAACAAGAAAATTTGCTAATGCGAGTTATGAGCCGCGTTGTGCAGTTGCTGAGAGACGTCTGATTTTTCTACACATTTGCAAGATGGTTCTGCAAAACAATCGGTGATTTTGTGCTTTTGTATGTCTTGCAACAGATATTAATTGAAACAGCGTTGAAACGACCGCAAATGTCTCCTAAGTGAAGTGCCTTGTGAAAGATGACTATCAGGCATAAAAATGCTTGAGAAATGCAAAGTGTTTTTTAAATCAACGTAAAATTATTTCGGTTATAGAGCAAATTCACCGTCTGACAAAAATACCAACCGGTTTAGACGAAGCGTTATGTCAGTTCATTCGACAGAGGCTTTTCGCCATGCGACAGAATTGGTATGTACAGAGATATGGAGTTTTTGTCAGCACGCCCAATTTTACTTCGCAGAAAGGAGAAGGTTGTCTTGATTCAGTTGTTGAAAACGCCATCATGAAAAGGCAGAAGAAAACTCAACGGCATACGAGAGGCTTAGCCGCGCAGTTTATCGATTTTCTGCACGCCTTAAAATATCAAGATATCAACTACACGCTGGAATGATATTTACTACGTTGTTTCTACCCTAGGATAAGAAATTTTCGCAAAAAGTTTTGAAAACACCGAGAGAGGTTATTTCAACAAAATGCTTGCCCTGATACGATAACAGCACATTAGTTTTCTAAAACTCGTCAGAAAAATTTTATGTAAAATTACATTGGCATACGCAACATGTTTTCAATAAGTTCTTGAAAATTACGTGAAAGCACGACAAACGAATGACAACTGAATTACACATAAGCAAATGCTATCTGCAACGCTCAGCACTCTTGTGGTTTCATTGCAAATGAGCGAATGTAGCATCTTTGTTTTTGCGGTAATTTTACCCGTCCTGACTCACTGATTTTCTACTGTACCACCTGATTCCCGGATACTTGTAAGGAAAACTTTGTTTCAGCAGCAATACCTCAAAACGCCCTTCCGAATGAATGACCCTTAGCATTTGAGACGGCTTTTTTCGTAAGGACTGCCGTCACGGCTTTCATCATATGCCCAAACACCAAAAAGGAGCGAGTGATCAAAGCATATTGGTGATTGGATTTGTGTGTTGCTTTATACTCCAGGATTAAAATGCTGAAAGCTCATACTTATTTCAAATCTTAAAAACTGATTCTGGTCCATTTTGCAAATGCTGTTTTGCCCAATCGGACATGCTGGAAGAAATACTTGCAAAACTTGTAAGCCGGATTTCACGTAAACGTTTGACCTGCTTTTACCAATGTCAATTTTCTGTTATGCTACCAGAACATTTGCAAGATTGGGAATATATTGCATAACTTATATCTACGAATAAGTTCACGATACACGGAACAGTTTCACAATAAAAATCAGAATTGTTTAATTGCGTTCCCTATAAATTTGACGGTGTGTGTTGAAGAACTTGGTACAGTCTACACAGAACTGCAATATTGTATCACGCCAACTTATTCACGATGTTAGCTCTCAATTGGTTGGCGTTCACAAACAGAAAATTGGTCATTGCCGCAATATTTTTTTGTTTTAATTGAATAACTTGAATGTGGTGATAATTTTATCACGTGCTATTTTTTTCCGAGCGTCAAAGCCGTATCTTGTTCTGTAACTTTAACAAAAACTTGCAATTGGTAATGCACACAGCCAAATAGGCTGAAGTCGTACCAAACTAAAAAAATGTCATGTCGACATGTACGCAAAAGCAAAAAAACTGAAGCTACGCATGCAATGAAGTACTGACTGAATCCAGTGCAGAAGTTATTCCAGCATTCAACTTACTTTTACGCAGCTTTACTAGCAGCAATAGCCTATATTTCCAAGCCCGACGTGCTTTAAGATTGTTGATGGTGTTGATTTTTCCGAACTAAAATGGAACCGATCGTTGAGATCAAAAGCAACCTGAACAAAATCTTTCCTAATGCTGCTAGATTATGGCAAAAAATCATCCAAAGTCAACACAAAACAGTGAGAAGAGCAGTTTCTACCAATGTGAGCGGACGGAAAAGCTCAAGCGAACTTTTTCCTTTGGCACCCACTCATGCCAAATTAGCGAATAGCGGTAAGAGTGAAGTGCGATAGCTTGCTACCACATGCGTTATTTTTTTCAAAAAAGAGCGGCGTTGCCGCTATCGCTCCTGAAAAATTACCTCGCTGTAGTAGCTCGCTATTTTAGTACCTCGCTACATCCCACCTCTGCTGGCCTGCTACTCAGTATTGAAGTATGTCGTTTGAAACCGTGGAAAAGAAGCGAATCATTTCTTTTTATTTTAAACAAGCACACTCGATGTAGGCGAGTGTAGCCTATATCGCAGCACTGCTGAAACCAGCACAGCAAAATGGTAACTCCTCTGGAAAAGTTGCTTTCAATCCTTCAATTTTTTCCGAAGTGTTTCGTCATTTAAATTACTTGCTACTGATGTAACCAGTGGCGTACGTAGCAAACTTTCATAGGGGTTTTCATTCAGTGGCATGGGGTAGTCATTTGTATTTGGTGTGCGGTCTTTGTGACATCACAATTTGACGTCATTGTCCTGTTTCCAAACCAATGTTTAGGCGAAGTTTCTTGACAAAACATGCACATTTTTCTATACATCCACTATCCTTATTTTGTGTGTCATTGCACTGAATATAAACTATTAGCGATCAACTTATGCTATCGTAGGAAACTACACCCAACACTACGATACAGCAATTCGTAACTACAAAAATGTCAGGCGGTGCGTTAAAATATGGGAGTACAACAAACTCATTAATGCCCCAGATCAGTTTACAGCGGAAAAATGAAGCTGCGCTAATGTTTTGTCAAATACGAGCATAGAGTAAGTGCGGGCGGACTGGCTGGTGCACACCCCGGTTTAAAAAATCGAATCTTGCTAAACTACACAGGAATTGAGAATGCGCTTAAAATACACAAGAAAACTTTCGATTTTGTTGTTATTTATAGAAGTCCAGCAAACTTTTAGTTGTCCTTTTTTCCTGTTGAGACACAATAAATGCCTGGATGCTTCTACGTTAACAGCTGCTGTTTTTAGCTCGTGAAACAGTTCTATGCTGCAGAAATTGGTAGGCCTAATGCAGCCAAGGCTGTCAGCGTTTGCGCTGATCAGCCATAGCAGACAAAATAAATGCAATTTTTTGGATAAAGTGAACTGTCGCCGAAAACAATCTTAAACATGCATGGCCTAGTGGACGAAAGGTCTGCAAAAAGTGGTGAGATGGTTTCTGTACCCAGACGATAACCCAGATGCCCACCGAAACCTAATCATTACTTTCTGGCCCATTTACAATGCTCCTTGAAATTTGCATGCAAATTCATTCCGTGTTATTTGCATTAAGTTGACAAATTAACAAGCAGAAAGTATCCGAAAACAATTAATGTTCTTTGCGCGGGTTATCAAGTTTTTGTAAAATATCAAGCTTAAGCGGGAAGTTTAACCCCAACCCCCCCCCTTGCGTATGCCCTTGGCACTGAATATAAACTAAAATATCAGCGACCCAAGTTAGGTATCGGAGGATAATACACTCAACGCTACGACACAGCAGTTCATAACTGCAAAACTATCAGGCTGAGCGTTCAAACAGGGGAGTAGAAAACACTCATCACTATGTCAGAGTATTTACAACTACAACTTTTGCATGAAATCGACAAATTAACAAGCAAAAAGTATGCGGAAACAATTAATCTCCTTTTCACCGGTAATAAACTTTTTGTAACATGTCAAACTAAGGGGGGGTTAACCCCACCCACCACCCTTGCGTACGTCCTTGGTAGACAATATAAAGACAATGGTTTCGGACAAAGTGAACTGTCGCGGAACACGACCTTAAACATGCGTAGTGGACGAAAAGTCTGCAAAATGTGGTGGGATGGTTTCTGGATGGAGACGATAACCCAGATTTCCACCAAAACCTAATTATTACTTTTTTAGCCCATTTACAATGCTTCTTGAAATTTGCGTGCAAATTTATTCCGTGGTATTTGCATTAAGTCGACAAATTAACAAGCAAAAAGTATGCGAAAACACTTAATCTCCTTGCAAAGGTAATAAAGTTTTTGTAAAATATCAAGGTCAAGTGGGGAGGTTTTAACCCCAACCCCCCCTTGCGTACGCCCTTGCACACACCTCCATCGAAACATAACTATCCAGACTTTTTCTTTCAAATTACACAAAAATTATAATTTTTACCCTGCTCAGGTAACCTCTAAACACAAACACTTTTGTTGTCCTTGCACAAAATGGGCAGATATTGTTTATTCGCTTATACTGGACTAACTGACACGTTCAGACGCGTGCGCGGTGTTTTTTACAAGTTAGCAAGTCTTCTCAAGATCATCCGATCAGAAAAAAACAACGTGTTGATTTTGGAAAAGTTTTTATATGATGAAGAACAAAAGCAAATTTCCAAACAAAAATGTGGGATGTGCTCTTAATAAATGAACGAAAAAGTAAAGAAAAATCTGAAAATTCCGCCAGCAGGCGTCATTGGTGGTCGGTTGAAGGTATAAATTGAACCTCATTTCAAGCTTGTGGTTCTATCTGCAATAAAAGTAAATTACTTTGAGACATGAAATTCTTCTATTTTTCATGCAATTTTCACCCACATTAGTCAACCTTGCCCAAAATGGGCAAATTTTTTACGAAAATCAGGCACATGAGGTAAACTTGCCCAAAATGGGCAAATGCTTTACAATAATTGTTGGGCAATCAGATTGATCGTGGCACTGCAATTGACTTTCATGTTTCACATACAGCCATTCCCGTCGCCACAGGGGGGATTTGGTGGACTATCCCCCTCCGAATTGAAATATGAAAACTATAAATAGGTGCAGTTTTGTCAATTTTCACAATGTCAAGGCATCAACAGGGAAACAAAAAACTCACTCTAACCATTCCGGGGTGATTTTCTTCTAGGTACCACGTGGTCACCACTCCTGGACACCACCGGGGTTGGTATTCCAGGGGTGTGAGTAATCTTTGCAGAAAATTGAAAGCTATCAGTGCCGGCTAGTGCTCCCATCGTTGGCAGTGGCAATTGCCATGTGAAGCTCGTTTTGTTCTGTTTTGATGATGGACAGGTTCTACTGCGTTGTCTGGTCTCAAAGTTCATGTCCTCAATAAAATGCTTTTGGCCTTTCACCACAAATTCACACACAACAAGGAGTAAGCATTTTTTGGCTAAGCTAAAGTTCTAGAAAATACGATTAAAAAAGAGAAGCACGTGGTTCGTCATGCACGAGGTTCGTCAAGTGCACACACAGCAAGGTGCAGGCTATGGGGCGCCGTTCGTAAAAAATATTATATCTGACAGATTTAGCACAAAAACTGCTATCTCTGCGCATATTTAGCTATCTCTGCGCGCATTTAATTATCTCTGTGCGTAGGCTATCTTTGCGCAGAGATAGCTATCTCTTCACGCATTTAGCTATCTCTGCACATGTATAGCTAAATCTGCATGCATATATAGTGCTGAAGCGTGTCGGAGGAAAACATGGTATACTGTCTGAAGAAGTGCTGAAGCGTGTTGGAGAAAAACATGGTATCCTGTCTGAAGAAAAGCTTGGTGTTCTGTTTCAGTAATCCAGACAAAAGCTAGGCTACTGCAAGGCATGAATTCCCTGGCATCATATGAAGCTAGGTGGTTTCAGGTCTAAATTATACTGATGTGATAATAACATTGGTTGGCGCAGACGATGGGCTACAGTAAACTTGTGGTGGTGGTCTCAGTGTTAGTGCCATTTTGTGCTTAAAGTTTCAAAGAGGATCTCGTCAATTCTGACCATTCCAACTGTTCTCACCAGGCGCAGCTCACTGCCTCTCAGCACCTTCAGGTGCACTAAAAGAATGCTCTAGCAGAAAGAGCGCGTTGAAAGCGAAGTGCTCGCTTGGAGATGAGCAACGTTTTGTAAAGAGAATAACGCTGTCATAGAAAAAGTGCATCGAAAGGAACTGCTCGTTTAGGCGTTCTTGCCCGAAAATAACGTTGGCAACACGCATCAATTTCGTAGCATTATCACAGTAAAACCTACTTCTTGAAGAATCAAAGAAACGAAGGATGCACACAGTAGCCTAGCTTTGGCCAGGATCACTCAAGGAAAAGACTACATTTTTCTTTAAACAGGATGCATTGCACCTTATGTTTGCAGCTTGAGTTGCTTAAATCTCACGCCTTGACTTCGCATTTCAGTGCAGGAATGCTGGTTATGTTAAGTAATAAGTAGGCTAGGTGTTGCAGTTTATTACATATAGGAACGTATGCATCCTTCGTTCTACAGATAGCTATCTCTGCGCAGAGATAACTGAATGCGCGCAGAGATAGCTATCTCTGCGCAGAGATAGCTAAATACGCGCAGAGATAGCTAAATGCCTGCAGAGATAGCTATCTCTGCACAGAGATAGCTAAATGCATGCAGAGATAGCTATCCCTGCACAGAGATAGCTAAATGCACGCAGAAATAACTATCTCTGAGATAGCAGAGATAGATAAATGCACACAGAAATAGCTATCTCTGCGCAGAGATAGCTAAATGCACGCAGAAATAACTATATCTGAGATAGCAGAGACAGCTAAATGCACACAGAAATAGCTATCTCTGCGCAGAGATAACTAAATGCGTGCAGAGATAGCTATCTCTGCACAGAGATAGCTAAATGCACGCAGAGATAGCTATCTCTGCGCAGAGATAGCTAAATGCACGCAGAAATAACTATCTCTGAGATAGCAGAGATAGCTAAATGCACACAGAAATAGCTATCTCTGCGCAGAGATAGCTAAATGCACGCAGAGATAGCTAACTCTGCGCAGAGATAGCTAAATGCACGCAGAGATAGCTAAATGCACACAGAAATAGCTATCTCTGCGCAGAGATAGCTAAATACGCGCAGAGATAGCTATCTCTGCGCAGAGATAGCTATCTCTGCGCAGAGATAGCTAAATGCGTGCAGAGATAGCTATCTCTGCACAGAGATAGCTAAATGCACGCAGAAATAACTATCTCTGAGATAGCACAGATAGCTACATGCACACAGAAATAGCTATCTCTGCGCAGAGATAGCTAAATGCGTGCAGACATAGCTATCTCTGCACAGAGACAGCTAAATGCACGCAGAGATAGCTAACTCTGCGCAGAGATAGCTAAATGCACGCAGAAATAACTATCTCTGCGATAGCAGAGATAGCTAAATGCACACAGAAATAGCTATCTCTGCGCAGAGATAGCTAAATGCGTGCAGAGATAGCTATCTCTGCACAGAGATAGCTAAATGCGCGCAGAGATAGCTAACTCTGCGCAGAGATAGCTAAATGCGCACAGAGATAGCTAACTCTGCGCAGAGATAGCTAAATGCACGCAGAAATAACTATCTCTGAGATAGCAGAGATAGCTAAATGCACACAGAAATAGCTATCTCTGCGTGGAGATAGCTAAATGCGTGCAGAGACAGCTATCTCTGCGCAGAGATAGTTGAATATGCGCAGAGATAGCAGTTTTTGTGCTAATTCTGTGAGATATAATATTTTTATGAACGGCGCCCCATGGCAGGCTCTTTCTGGCTTCAATTTCTTTCATTTGACAGAGAATGCATCATACATTCTCCTGCCTTTTTCTTAATGAAGACCACAATCTTAGCAGGAGCCATTTGTGCCAAATTGATTTGTGTCGTCAAGGCTTGCACTCGTGTGATTTTCTCCCGTGCTGGCTTTGGTTAAAGGTTACTGGCATGGTTTACCAGTGAATCTACATGCACCAACTCCTTTTGCCCAAATTGGTCAAGGTTAACTTCAGAGGGATCTTTGTGCAGGAATTTTGTTACACCTCAGGTAACCATGGGTCAATTTGGGCAAATGTTTGTTCCCCATCAAAAACTACAAAACTTGTGCAGATTTCGAAAGAACTGTCCGAAAGAGCGTCTAAAAAAGCAGCTCCTTAAAGAATCAGCTTTCTAGGTGAACGTTAACTAATTTTTCATTTAAGCAGAAGAACCGTTCGCACAAATTGGGCAGAGTTTAACTGAGCAGGGTTTTAAACAACACTTTGCGTGCTTTTATGGAAGCAAAGTCGTCGTCGATTTTAACCTTTCGCCCTTTCGTCCTTTGTATTCTTATCAAAGCTACACAACATGTCCTGACTTATTGTTAGTCATTTAGGCCGGGAGGTTTAAAAGGATCAGTTTCAGTTCACTGAAAGATTGTTCGCAGCATGCAACACATAATCCCATCGTCAGCATTTATTTGCAAAGCAATTCGAAGAATGTTAGGACTTCAAGACGCGATAATTTTAAGTTGCACGACTTGAAATCAGAATTTTGCAATCTAAAATCTTCTCGTATGATGGCTTGCCATCTATATCTGAACTGTAGGGGAAGGTCGGCTTAGTTGACTCATTTTTTATTTTATAGCTTGTAGCTCCAATGTTTTTCTTTCTGGAAGGCTTGATTTTATTCATTGTGCAGTTCAGCCCTTTGCCTCGGTCCATGGTTTGTTTCAGTGTGGTAACACGTCGGAAATTGACATTTCTGGCGCTTTACAAAAATGTTCATGAGTTGAGTAAACTAGCACTAAGAGATGATTAGTTGACTCATCCTGTTGGGTAATTGACTCATTTTAAATAAATCATTGTGAAGAAAAAGTATTGTAAAAGCCAATCCTGACGGATAAATTTAATAAGTGACTGCAACTTTTAAAGTAAATAAACGACGGTTTATTCATTTATCCATCCACTTTTCGCAGCACATCCGGTTGAATCCAACGGCGCCCCTGCTAGCATAGATTAATCATTACAGTAAGTATCAATATCTTAAATTGCCTTTACTCCCAAAGAAATACTCCGTAAGTTCAACATTTCGTTAACCATTATGATTGAGATAGATATTCAGCATTCTTTAAAAAATGCGATGCTGCTTTGCTTCATAAGGTAGTTTTACATCATGTCTCACTGAGTCAACTAACCTTTCGGTGCCTTAAATCAGAAAAATCTCAAGCAATAATTTTCTGCTGAGAAGCAAGCTACCAAAATTATGTGAAATGCGGAGTGGTGCTGCTATAACTTGCCGGAAATATTGTTTTATACATGCACCAACAAGAGGTGATACAATCTGACGAACTAAATCTAACAATATTTACTTTTTTGGATCAAAAAAGTACTTCCTGGCATAAATTTTCAGCCCTTCCATTATGACACATCAACTTTACGTGGCCGTCATTATAGAATATAAAAACGAAACATTGGAATATCCTTTGCGCCTTCACGCATGGCTGGTTAGATACTGGCGGTGAGTCAACAAACCCGACCTTCCCTTACACAACTCCTAAATTGTCACACGTACATTTTAGTTTCTCACGGCCAGGACCTTTTCACAAGGCCTTGAAGATCGAACAGTAAGCCATATTTGGACAAAAAAAGCTAGCTCTAAACAAGACTAACAAATCTCTTTCATGAGTTAGCATTTTTTGCTCATCTGGCACGGTAAGGTAATCATATAAAGCGCTGAGTTGCTGTCGCTGATTTTCTAGATAGTCCTATCTGATGATTAGATAGTCTTCGAAAAATCAGCGGTTTATATCATTACCATGACAGTTGAGCAAAAGATGCTAACTCATGAAAAGAGAACATTAGATTAATGTTCTCTACCTTAATCTCTGGACTGGGGCATTATATTCAGCCTATTTATCAGAAACTAGTGGCCATCAGGCCCGTAACCAGAGGGGCGCAGGGGGGGCGAAACCACCCCTGGAAAAATGTTTTCGACAAAGTTCAACTCTATTGAGCATAGTGTACAAAATTTGAGCCCCTCTAAAAAACTCTTTGCCCCCCTTGGTGTCCCAATTTGGTTGCGGGCCTGGTGGCCATCAAAGAACATTTACAAAGTCGGATTGGGCCGCAGCACTTTAAATAATGTGTAAATCTGTAGGACCTCAGCAACAGTTATTTGCGTAACAGTCAGATTCTCACAGCCACGAACTTAAACTCGTATCAGCCAGCAGCCAGACAGGGGAGTAACAAAGGGACACAATTCCCCGGGCGCCGAATCACTATGGGAGTACCAAAAAACTGCGGGGGTGCCGAAAAGTCATAGCAATGTCACATCACAAGTCTTTCTTTAATACAGTACATTTGCTTCCGAAAAATCTCAGGTTCGAACGTGGGGGCGCCAAACTAGCTTCTTGACCCGAGCGCCATTTCACCTCGTTATGACCCTGCAGCCAGATTCTGATTAATATCTTCTTCCCTGAAATGCAGCAGTAAGGTCTGACCTATCCTTTCTTATAGCGTGAGAATGACGGAGTCGTGTAGTCATGGCATCAGGGGCGTAACGATGGGGGAAGTTGGAACAATTCCCCGGGCGCCGAATCACTGCGGGGGGTGCCAAATAACCACGACAGGACAACACTGTCACATGTAGATTCTTCAGTACAGTAACTTTGCTTCCGAAAGATCTCAGGTTCGAACGTGGGAGGGCAAAACTTGTTTCTTGCCCCAGGCGCCATTTAACCTCGTTACGCCCCTGTATGGCATGCGAGTGTTCTTGTTCTGTCACAATGTCTGACCGTCGTGTTATGTTACAATACCATAGTTTTGTTATAATGCTTGGTGGTGCTGGCGCAACACGCCCGACTTATTACATATTAGCCTATTAGGTAAGAGGCTATGTTGATGCAGATTTGCAGTTTGTGAATGTGTGAGGTGCAAAATAGAGGTTCAAGAAACTGTAAATAAAGCTTTTCATTTTTTCCAAGCAATTTTGCGCCCCCGTCAAAGTGGCACTCATGGCACGTGCTATGCCTGCCATGTCCTAGATACGCCATTGCACTGCACCAACCCTTGTGACATCGATCACCAGTCTGAGCGAAGAACGTAGATAAAAAATGAAAAAAAAACGAAGTGAAACATCCGCACCAAGGGCTCATGAAAGATGTCCGTTCTGAACCACGACACCTTCACAACACCATGAAAGCAACAATTTGTGTTCGAAATCCCAGAAACAAGAAATGTATTCACGCCTCTAATGCCTTTGGCCTTACCTGGTGAGGGGGTTTCAGAGGAGTGAACCAATTTGTGTAATGGCGTTAATCGATATTTTTCTGTTGTAATAACACAAGTTTTAGTGTTTTGTAGGTGCAGCATATATTTTGTTAATGACATCGACATTGTAAAATCGATATTCATATGTAGGCTTACCATATTTTTGTGACTTCAAAGCGGAACGCCTCCAAAGACCAAGGCCCCTTAGCTGTGATTTTTTAACTTTACATTTTCCGGTAGTATTACATAGGCCTACATTTAAAGCCATCCCGACTGTCTTCATTGACCGTATTGTCATCGAGAGTTCATGCGCATATTCTCTGTCTAAATATCGGTTTCAGTTCGAAATATAGAAAGGAATTGACGTTAACGATACAAAATAATTCGAATTTAGATTTTTTTCTGTACAGAAAAAGGAAGAAAGAATAATAAAATAAATTTACTTATTCGCCCAATCATACTTTTCTGTAGATAACACCTTCTTCAAAAAGACATTGTTCAATTTTACATTCTCGTGAAAGTCAGAGCAGGACCAATCAGTATTGATTTTACATGTGATAACGGCTTTTACGTTCTGCTCCAGCATCCTGCTTCTGCTCTCAGACCACATGCTCTTCATGATGGAAAAAATTCTTTAAACGGGTTGAAAAATTCTTTCTTTCAATGTTCCGGGTAAACAAAATATGAACTCTACCAGCTTTTGAAAGTTTGAAACGCGTATGCGTTTTTTTTCAAATTCTTTGAACATCTCGACCCACTTTTGTTCCAAAGACGCATTTTGCCAGCTCTCTTCCTTACAACGTTCAGACATGTGCCTTTTCACTAGTACTTGTTCGTCGAAAAGAGAGTCGCTGTTGATCACCTACTTCCCAACATTATGTTGACTTTTTCCGCAGACTCACACACTCGCACCCAGGATTGTATTGTATTGTTTACTGCAAAAACCGGGTGCAATGCAATAAAAAACAAACGCCATTTGTAAACACTTGAAAGCATTCCCAAGCTTGCAGTTGGGAGACCGAAAAAACCCTCAGGTTATCTAGTCGATACTCCCAGAAGCTCGCAAGATAACAAA
>Ga0210059_1010687_pt1 | contig 14138 bp, 17 predicted proteins | sample Ectturendosymbi2_FD_188042 | JGI IMG/M metagenome (GOLD analysis project Ga0210059, IMG submission 188042) | Ecteinascidia turbinata endosymbiont from Florida, USA - Sample 2 (SPAdes) (version 2) | ecosystem: Host-associated > Tunicates > Ascidians > Unclassified | place: Key West, Florida... | reverse complement strand
CAACTCCCCCAGCCAATGTATCAGAATCAGAGTGCAGAAAATTATAACCTTCTAAAGTAGTTGAAAAGTTTACACCTTGTTTTTTATTAATTTTGGTTTCACTTAGAGCAATTATCTGAGGTGGCAGAGATTCCCCACTCGACCAGGTTCACTCCTCTACTGGTGCCAGGAGCTCAGCGTTTTATGTGGCACAGCCTTGCCAAATTACTTCCTCCTTTCACAAACTCAAGATGACTTTCAACTGGAGATTGCAATCACCGACACGCAGTGGCGTAAAAGACGGGGAACAGGGGTGCGAACCGCCCCCTGGCAAGATGAATGTGAAAACCCGGCCCCACAGCTAATATGTCGGTATTTGGTATTCAGTTGGTTTTCAGTAGGTTGTATTGTTTTGTTGTTTTTCGGATTGTTTTCCGGTGATTACGGGTTTTAGTATGAACATCAACATTTGGATTCATTATCATTTTCTTCAACCCTTTTTCTGAGTGATGGCAATGTCCTCCTTCAACTAAGTTTTTCCACCCTGGCTCAAACTTCTAGTAACGCCAATACCGACCCGTTGGGAGCCATATGTTGCAGCCATAATGTTGCGTCTCCTGTGCCAAGCAAACGTAGAGTCGAACCGACGACGTTTCCCTGCAAGCACAGACTCCACTCGACCAGATTTCTCCACTCGACCAGATCTCCACTCGACCAGATTCACTCTACTTCTACTGTCACCAACTCAGCGTTATATGAGGCGTAATCATCTCGCCAGATGGCGCACTAGCTTGCTGTATCTCATTTAATGGTGAAGCTTCCATTCAAGACCAAAAATAAGGAAAATGTGTCAGATGGCTTAAAAAATGTGCCAAACAAGCCCAAACAGGCTAATAGCTGTCGGTTTTGAAAAATTCAGATGATAAACAGCCGAAATGTCGTGTTGCTATGGAAATAAACCCTGTAAATATTGCTCACGAATTGAAACAATAGTTCTTAATTTCCAAAAGTACCATTTCCTCGTATGGAAAATGCCTAATAAAAATGCCTACAAATGTTTGAAACAATGAAAAACATGTCATTAAACCATGAAATTGTACCATGCCGTAGGTTTAATTACTTTGCATTTGGTACACAAGCGTTTGGTATGACAAAATTTCCCAAAAATTTTACAGTATTCAACGGAAGTCACATGAAGTCATACATATTTCATAGAAAGACGAGGAGACCTTCCATGATCAGAAGGACGAAACGTGCCAAACAACACAACGCAAGACAGAAAATTTAAAGGAATTGCAACACAATCAAGGGAAGTGATACGCATCTCAAATTAGGAAAAACAAACAAACACGAGACTTCGTATTGTTCACTTAAAACTGATGGAGTAGATAGCTTGTAACGTTTCGCAAAAAAAACAAAAAACTGCAAGAGCAAAGACCTTCCTTGCATTCAGCCCAGACGAAATCTTCAATGTAAGAAATTGATTTCTTCCAGTACTGCTTGAAACACGGTTAAAAAAGTAATTTTCCATATTAGGGATGATGGTTTGATCAGAATGAGCAGAGGAAGTCTGTTGAAAAAAACGCGATGCATGTATGAGGCTCTGGTGAAATTTTTGCAAGACTTTTCCGATTTGACTTGAAAAATATCACTGAGTTTCAAATAGCATCTTCGCATGAGCAGGCGGGTTCGATCCACCCGTCCACGGGGGCTGACGTTGCTCCCGACAGTGGCACCCCCAGTGAACAGTGGGTTGACCTCAAACGCCTCCTGCTTGCACAAATGGTGCATGGCCCCGTTTGCGGCTTGTGCGTTTGACGCAGTAGAACAGGCCTTTGACCATGTTGTCCTCAGAGTGCATGGCCTGACAGTTTTGCATGATATAACAATCGAATGGCTACTCAGTCCTTGCCCGGACATTTACTCTATTTCTGCCTAACAGCGGATTGGATGAACTCCTTGGATTTGCTCGGAACTGCTCGGGATGAACGAATTGAACGAACTGCTCAGGTGATGAAGAAGGCATTGCCGTCGTAATGGGGACAAACTGTTTGTTGCGGAGGCTGACATGCGCCGAGGTGGCATCTTCGTCCCTCCACAGGGACAAGGAGTGATTACACTTTATTTCTTTCCGTTCGCCATCGTAGTTCCGGGGATTGCTGGTTTGATTAAGGCTCTGGTGCTTTTACATTCGAAGTAATTTTAACGTTCGTTACTGAAATTTGCCAAAACACAGCACTCGTCGTCGTTGTTTTGAATATCGAATATAATTTGTTTCAATTTTCTAAGGAAAAGCATCCCGTAGCACCAGATCTGCTGCAGCTTCTTCGGGTGACTCTAGGAGTACTGTTCCGATTGCGACTTAGGTGGAAGCATCCTGCGGATATCAATGGCCACCTCTGCTATATACAGGCATTAATGGCGTGAACGTCATCTGGACGATGACAATAGCGACGCACGTAAACCAGATGTATGAATGTGACAATGTTTAATGCGTAGCTTCCACTCCATCTAGTCGAACAAATAGGAAATATACGAACAAAAACCCACATTAGTTTGTTTCCTGCCGTTCTAGTTTGGCAAACAGCATGGAAAAAGGAACCGTAAACCGGGAGCAGCCAGAGGAGTTTTCATTGCACATTTGCCGGTCCTGACGTTAACCAATCAGTATACAACAAAAGGCTCAAATGTCTGGCATATTGCAACAAAGACGGGAGGTGTACGGACATTTAATTTGCTCGTCAGTTCATCACGCGACAATTTGTCGCTGACATTTGCCCTAGGACTACCAAGATTATTTTCTTCAAGAAATACCAATGGGGTCAATTGACCCTTGCGTTGAATATGAGTGGGTTTTTCGGACGTTGCGCATTAGTCAACGCATCTCTTTCGTATGAATCAATTTTGACACTGTGAACTTTGTCTGTGGTGACGTCACAGTGCTTTCGTTGCTGTGTTTTTCGCATGCGCAGCGGCAGTGCGTTTGTTTGATTTCACTGCATTGTGGAATTGTGAGTGCAAACTGCTCAAACATTATATTGCGGTAGGGAGCGAGTTTGTTTGAAAACATCGGGGAAACAAACTTGTGTGATATGCATAAAATTGGCAAATTATGGAAATGATATATTTTGGAGATCATGACCCAATTGCTCCACTAGCTACGCCCACGGTGTTATGAAAGTTGCATAGAGTACTCTGCTACTACTTAACAATGATTTCTAAGTATTTGCATATTTACTTAGTACACAAAACTTCAAAACGTTAGTTTCAGCACTTGAAGACTTCTTAAAAAAGTAGATGAAAAAACACAACGATTCAATCATTCTTCAAAAAAACAAACAAAACCATAAAACTGAAATTTATGTACATGTTTCTCTGAGCTCTGAGATTCAATGAATTTGCAGCAATATAACGCACTTCCAATTAATAAACATGTATCTCTGAGATTCCATTGACTGGTACAATGGCCCGAAAGTACACCCAAATCATATCGTTGCTTGCCATGTACACTGGCATAGCATATAAATTTTAGAAAACACACGGAACCTTGCATCAATAAACCTAACAAATTCCTTGGCAAAATCTTGGCAGTGAAAGCTTTGCAACTACATTAATATCACAAAAACTGGGGGAAAATTTATTGTGTTCCTTGTTGACGTGTCTCGCTTTACAAACATGTAAGCTCAGCCGGTGAATCTGATTCATTCTATCCTATGAAAGGGCGATGGTGCTACTCAGTCTCGCGAGACACGAAGCAGGCAGGGGAATTGAGAGGTGACACTGTACAATATATTGCCCTCGACTCTTTCGTCGCATTTAATAACGCATAACGGCAACATTTACCGATAATTAACACGAACGGCGACTTGTTTTTACCACGATGAAGAGACAAACATGTCGCAGAAAATGGTCGATCGGTCAGTCAGGCAACAACTCGCTCGCTACACTACTCGAAAAGAGGCTCCATGCAGGCTTCTGCAAGGTCGTAAGCACACGCGCGGAAAAGGAACAGAAAAACGCAAAGAGCACAAGGCGTGACTGTATGTCACGTGATACATACAAACACAGCTTGAACATACGGTTTGTGCCCAGCAGGATGGCTCAATGAGCAGTCTTGCAATGCGTTGATTCCAGAGCATATGTAATTGTCAATATATGCTTGGGTTACTGGCCGCAACACCCTCTATGCCTAAAAGTTAGGACATGTCCACCCGTCAGCCCTGAAACTCGGCGCCTGTATTGCGGAGGATTTACCGCCATTTAGAACACCAAGAAGTATGTGAAGCCTTTTCTTATCTCCTAAAACCTTTCTTATTGACCACTGTTTTAACCAATGAGATCTCTTCTTTTCTGTATATAAACCAGTTCGGTAGTATCTCCACTTCATTCCGACGATATCCCTTGAAGAGTGTCAGACGAAACGATTTGGGATGAATCTCTTACTTCACAACATTTCCGAAACTAGGTTACTTATATACTTTAGCAGACAGAGGTCAACCAATCCATAGTGATAGTGCCATTTGGTTACGTTGTTTTTGGTTACACAACGGACGTGCAAGTAAAAAATATCATCATTCCAAGGCCAGGTACAAACCAATTCATTCCTCAACATGTAGAAGATGTTAAAGACGTGTTTCAAGAGATGTGGGGCCATAAAACGGTGACCATATTTTTGAAATCACGATCACTGAACTTCATCGACATGAGGATAGCGAATTCTCTTTCAGAAAAGAAGTGTTCAAAGCGTTTTTGGTCTGTGTTTTCTTTGTGGAGTTTTAAATGTAAGGGATGATCTTCCAGCCAAATTGTAGGAGACATAATATCGAAAACCGACCTATGTTTCCAGACACGACTGGAATTCAACGCTAGTGGGGGTGGTGATGATACAGCTGATGAAATGCTTACTTGCTGTACTTTGGCAGCATGCTGAAAATGGCCACTTGCTATATTGTTCAAGCAGTTGGACTTTGTGGCACTGGATGCATACGCCATTTGCAGGTAACAACTACAAAAGGGATTTTATCATCAAACTGGCAGTAAAGCTGTACTCAGCTGAGAAAAAATATAAGGCATGTAGAGTCCCCCATGTTGTGCATCTGAAACGGGTTCAGGATGAAGCTGTTTAGGACACGTCACTCCATAAAAGAACCAAAATCCGAATTTGTCAGTCAAACAAAACAAGACTGAAATGTTGCCCCTATTCAAACTTGTGTGTGGAACGTGTTTTGGCGCTGTGTGCAAAAATTGTTTCGAATTGTAATTGGATAGTTCGAGATTCTCAGCTTAGGGGCCATTTGACCCGTATGGTACTTCACCGTTTTTCCATCTTGAAACACTGGTTTTGAAAGTAAATTTGTTGTCGACTTTGTGGTTTGCTCAAGACAAAAAAATAATAAAAGTCAAAAGGTTTGAGCTTCGTAGCTACCAAACGCTTACTTAACTTTTGAAACGAAAACCGCTGCGAAAGGGGCAATTGATCCGTTTGGCAGTCCTAGGGTTAATCACTAGATAGTTTATCACTAGGACAATTAAACACCCAGACATTCTCTTGGACGCTTTAGCACCAGACAGACCAATACTCACAGTTATACACAATAATGTCTGTACATATTTTGTCCATTGTACATAATAAATTCCGAACTTGCTCGAGGTAAAAATCCTGCCACAATTTACTGCCTTTTACGGAACAAGAACAGAACAAGATTCAAGTTGTTTATGATGGCATGTTGAATGAATTACAAAGAAGGAATATTTTTGACTTCTCTTGATAGAATACTGCTAGATTTTAAGAGTGCAGCTATTAATGCTTTCAGATCAGATTTTCCGTATGCAACAGTTACGGTTCGCCATTTTCATTTGACACAAAGTATTGTTGGCGAAATTAGCGTAGAAGCCTACGCAAAGAATCTCAGTTTAAGATTGGCTATTCGCTGCACACCTGCTTTAGCTATGATTTCTTCATGCCAGATTACTGACGTTTTTTAGATACGAGCTGAAATTATGCCATGTCACAATAATATGCACATACGCATAGAGTTGAATGATCACTTGAAATTTTTTCAAGGACATTTTTTTCAAAGAGGTTGGGTCAGTGTCGCGCAGAGGTCTGGTGATGCCCGGGACGACTGCATGGTTGTATGCCCCTCAATAAATTCTGGAGTGGCGTATGGTGGTCAATGTAACTGGATATACGCTGTTTGTGATGTCACAACATGACGTCATTTTGATGTGTGACGTTGATTTGGCGAAGTGCGTTGACACCGCGCGCAATATCTTATGCGCACTCTCCTTACTCGTTATTGTAGCCTACGATGTGCCACTGTAATACACACAAATTAATTAGCGCTTCACGTTAGGACACCGGAGCAAAGCACAGCACTCAACGCTAAGACAGAGCAGTTCTTAACTGCAAAAATATCCGGCAACGTGTTAAAACAGGGGAGTAGAACACACTCAGTTCTGCGTCAGAGCAGTTCACAACTGCAAAAATATAATGCTGTGCATTCAAAGAATGCAGTAAAACACACTCAACGCTACGATGGGGCAGTTCACAAATTAAAAAATGGCGAATGTCTCGTCGAATAGCAGTCGAGCGGTGAAGGTATGCAGGTGGGATGACGGACACCCAGGGTTGACAATTTGAAACTTTCTGAACTACACAAGAATTGAAAGTGCACATAAAGTGCGCAAGAAAACTGCCGTTTCTATTTATGTGGCTGTTATATGTACAACTACTGGGAGGGGGGAACAGAGACGCTTTTGTGTGAACCGTTATGATCAATCCGCCCATAAAAGTCACCAGAAAGTGTCCACTAAGGGGGTTTTGCGTTTGTGCAGGTAAGCTTGATATTGAAATTATGTTAATCTTCACTGATTTTTAGTGTTTCATATTCTAATTTGGGTGGCTAGGGACTTTGTCTGTAGGGGTAAAGCCCACCAAATTATCCATATGGCGATGGGACTGAATCCGACTGAACGGTCAATTAGTGACGAAGCATGAAATGATGTACATATTGCAGGCACAGGTGTGATGTTGCATTAGCGCACAGCCAGTGTTGCCACATAAAAAAAACGAAACGGGAAACTAATGATGCATCAAAAAGTCACCTAAAACAGGCAAATTGAAATACCACAGTTTCAAAATTTGGCTCAAATGCATTAAAAGGCTACAATTACTTTAAAAGTCTTTTTTGTGATTTTCCCTTGATAGCATCATCTGGGCAAAGTCATGTCCCTATCAACTTCATTGGGTGTGCGCCGCACAGCTAGAATATAAGTCCCTAGTATTGAGGAATGTGAGAATTACTGGTGTTTGAGTATGTACAAACTAGTGTTGACGAGGAAAACAAGTTTCGAAAAATTAAATCCATGCAGCATGTCTTAATAGCCTCATACTAGAAAAAATCCTCTTGCTACAGCATTTTAATATTTGCAGTTTTACTTAATTCCTTGATGCCCACCTTGCTTTGGAGCCCAGGCCTGTCACCCTGTTAGGCCTCCCTCTACACGCCACTGGGTAAGCTACGGTCTACGGCGGGATCAGTGCCGGATTGACAATAGAAGCAAATGTAGCAATTGCTCCGGGCCCCGCGCTTTTGGGGGCCCCGCAGTCTTCGGCAATAAATCTTTTTTATTACATTATATATAACATTTTTTTCGGTCTGAGAAGTCGGTATTTTGCTGATTTTGCCGTATGCAATAAGCGAAGGTTTTCAATTGAACGCTGTTTGTATCCAGAAATTCTTGTTTGATTCTTTTTGAACAGTTACGTAACAAACGGCACAGGATTGCGGTCGTCGGTCAGCACGATACACTCAGCATGTCATGTCACAATGCGAACTGCAGAGAGCATGCAGAGAGTAAAGCTAGTAACACGGATGACTTGCCCACGCACTTTATGATTTAGCAGGTGTTGAGATGTTTCTTAAACTTGGGGTCCCGCGCTCTTGAAAGGCTACAGGCCCCTCGATACCTTAAACCGGCACTGGGTGGCTATTTTCAGAAAGCTTGAATAACGTATGGGAAAGTCAGGCTACGTTGACCATGTACGAAATTCAAATCTAAACAAAACGTATTATGACCACACAACCTTTCTTCACTAATTTGCTTTTCACTACACAGCTGTTTGATGTAACAAATCTATCCATTGTTCTGTTTATTTACATTGTTTATTCTTGATTTTTGAATGTTCATCGTAATCAATAGTTCTTAAACGAACAATTTAAAAAATATTCAAGAATTTTCAAGAACACCGGAATATATTCAAGGACAAAAAGATGTTTTTCAAGAATCAAGGACAAAACGCGTTTTGAGAGAAAATTCAAGGACAATTCTTGGCGCTCAAGGACGTGTGGCAACCTTACATACGCACGTTCGAGACCTACGACGGCCAGATTGCAATGAAAATTATCGTTCCGCCGTCTGTTCAGCACAAGCATGGAATTATTTGATAGAATTACTTCGAAACTGCGTTTGACGGGAATGCAAGAATAATGAACTCTATCGAAGTTTGACATTACGGAATATAGGGACTTGTTCAATGTCTTCACCCAACATCATGAACCTCTACGAAAGGATTTGATAAAAATATGCTGATTTAAATAACATCCATTTAATAACCTAATCAGTGATTAAACGCAAATGATTAACTGACACGTGATTGAATGTCACCAAAATATGGAAGTGATCAATTGTTTCGATGATTAATTATCTGGTGATTAGATTTAGTGATTAATTTTCACTTGATGAAATGACCCGTGATGAAAAATCACCAAACCAAACTGCAGAGAAAAATTGATAAGCAATAACTGCTGAAATTTTCAACTTGAGCGATATAAAACTTTATTGCGATTTAGTCAATTGATCAGAGCTAGAGCTAAAAATTTCGCCCTCCAGAGTGTTTAGCAATCAACTTATTACGAAGTCGTTGCAGTTATTCGATGAGCCTTATGCTTAGTCTACAAATAAACGGGTTCAATCCAATAAATTCTGTAAAAATATATGAAAAAAACAGGGAAAACGTGATTGTTTAGCTTAAGTTACGTGGCACCAAAAAACAATTAAACAAAAGTCGGAGCTTCTCATACACGTTTGCATTGAAAGCAAAACTGAAGCAACTTGCACCACCACAAACAACCGCAAAATATGCTTCAACTGGAAGATGAAATTATGCGCGTATAATATGTTGTGGCAGCTAGCCTTAGATGCGAGCCGTGGAGGAGCTAGTCCGCAGAAAATTAGAGAAACGCGCGCCTGACGACTTTCGCCTAAACCTGACTTCTACGAACTCCGTGCACCACAGGGCTGTAGTCTCTTATTCCCTACAGCAACGCAAACGGAGGGCAATCAATCAGGGCAAACTTTGTTGTCACAAATCCAACAGACGTCAAACTTCAACGGCGATTGATCGTCAAACACGGTTTCTGAAATACAACAGAAACAACTAAGCGATTCTACCAAACGCAGCAACAGCAAGCTATCAGACCGCACTGTCGATTATCTCAGCGTGGCAAGACAATTAATCTTTGAAAGCGCGACTGCGAATTAAGTCAGTTCAGCAATTAACAACGAAAGGGAGTTTGCTGCCACTATTCTCAGGAAAATCTACGCGAACTAAAGGCACAGCGATAAACTTGCATCGGATGCACTATGAGCTACAGACGTTCAAGATAAATAAGAATAAACATGTGTTACATACCAATTGGTGTGAAATCCACAGCTCAGATCTTTGGTCTTTTCGGTGATCAGAAAATACTCTCAGTTGTCAGAATTTTGGTTTACACTCGAAGGTCGAAATGTTACTAACTCGAAATTAGACTGGGCTGTTGTTTTTACTGCACGTTATGCGAGGCGAAAAAAGGGAAAAACGTTTGATCTTGGCGCGAGAAAGCGCAAACTGTCAAAGGCCGTGGCCGACCTACTTGACAACCATGAGGGCGATATACCAGGGGACGGAAGCAGGTTAATCCGCTTGCCGGGTCGCAGTATTGTGTAAGCAGCTTAAGACGGTCGAAGAACCTGCTGACCTACACTAGGAAGCCACGGAAACCGTAGCTGGCAGGAATCCTGCGATAGCTGTACAGATGAAGTAAGTCAAATCCCCTTTGAACGTAGAGAGCTGCACACATTAGGATTAGAAAACTAGTAAACGCATGAGCGCGGCTTGAAGCCATTAAACGCAGATGGGACATAAGTCGCAGCGCGCCGTTACATAATATAATACTATAAATTTTTGACAAGGGAGTTGATTTCGCAATGCGCTCGATTCAAATAAGTCTAGTCATTTTCCATGCTCTTTACTGGTCCTCCTCCCATTTTCCTTCTTGTGCAAGAACCTTTCTAGCAGTGTCACTGTCAATTAGATCTTGTTTGAGGGCTTCCTGAACTCCAATTTCCTCTCCAGTGTTTGGATCCACGATCACAACTCTTCTATTAAAAATAGCTTGACTTGAAGGAAACGGGTGTGTTGGAGAGTCTGCATGCCATGAGTAAATACATTTCAATTTCAAAACGGGATGTTAGATAGGCATGAGCAAACGCGCAAAAATTGAACAAACAAATTTGATTTTGGTGCATTGATCCACGTGAAAGTTTGTAAGCGAAGTGGTTTTCGCCAATGACGGTAATTACCTAATGCCTTATTTGAGGTGTTAAGTAAAAATATCCGGGCTCTTTCTCAAAGTATGTACATGCCGAAATATCAAATTGTGACAAAAGTCGGTTTCATCGACGAAGGCGCAACTTAGACGTGGATCATATCCTTCGCCTACCTGGATCAGTTTCTTGCTCGCTGACGTTTCGTGCCCTCTTGGACTTTGCGTCAATGACCTGTGTAAAGAAGGAACTCTCGCATGAACCGGGAGATTTCTCTTAGGCAACAAACGGAAGATATTTTGAGCATTTGAGGTTGGCATCCTCATCAACTTGGCATGGCGTACCTCAGTGGTTAGCTTAGCTTTCATTTTTTCTCTTATTTTCATTGTTTCCGGTGCAGGTTCGAAAGGACGGATGTTCTGCGTCACAGTACCTCCCTCGGCCATCATAAATAACAAGTTGGACTTCTTGTCAAAGACACACCTGAAGCAATCATTGAATATCCATTTTATTTGTATGACGAAGTATGGATTTTCAAGCTTGCACCTCTATTGGCATTTGAATCTATTTGTTTTGTTTCAGAATACCTTTCCAGGAATTAAAGCAGAAAAAAGCAATTAAGTTGCTGACAGATGGGAATGCATCACTGGAAGAACCAATCATACCCTACTACTGTGCTTGTTGATTTTGAAACAATGCATGCAACAATTTGCATCAACCAAATACAGGCACATTATTGATTGAAGAGAAATGTTTCGCTGGTAATGGTACTTAGCGCAATTTAAGAAGTCTTACTGCACCTTGCATCTTTACTTACAGTCACGCAAGGAAACGAAACGTTACATGATCATTGATCGTGAGTTCGTGAATGTTAAGGATGCTGATCAAGGTTTTCATTCATAGATAACCGTCGGTGCGAAACCGTCAACCACAAAAAAGTTGTTTTTTACCTTGCCATAAGCTCAGAATAGTTCAAATTTTCTCCTGTCATGGGATCATAATAACTTGCAGTCTCTCGCCTGATTAGACATCGTGCAATCCGTGCGTTAAGCAAGCCCCTCTTTTGCGCCACCTGCACGCTGATGCGCACGGGTGATTTCATGTCGATGATGCCGCCAGTGGCAATCTGAGCTTCAAGCAACCTGGAGAGATATTTGTGAAGGTTGAAATCAGCAGGACATGTCCAAAATAGTTTGTTTGCAAACAAGTTTTGAATGAAAACTATATTGCAGACAAAGAAGCCTCGCACTCGCTACTTGCGCTCTGGCAGATTGTCAGCTCTAGACAAGAAGAAAGCTGGTGAGTTGGCAAATGTCAAAGAGCTTACCGTATCGCATGTTTCTCCGTCACTAAACGACGCGTCATTGCTTCACTTAGCGATAAAACACCTCGCTTGAAAGGTTCCTTGTACCCAGAAACAGCTCGATTTGCTTGAACCACAACATCTTCGAATTCTCTGCAACATTGCAAATAATTACAAACAAATGGTAAGATCTCTGTAATTAACCTACAAAACAATTCTGGAACCTGCTTTATCATGAAACGCTACAGTTACGGAAGGTCACGAAAGGAAAACGTTCAAACAATTGTTTTTCGTTTGAAATGATCAAATCGACAAAAAGCAAAACAAAAGCAATCTGGTTGCAGCTTTTATGAAAAATTAATTTATTTGTTCCTGGAATGAAACTGGAATAAGTCCCTTTACGTTTACTAAAATAAAACTGACGTTTCTGGGTATTGTGGCAGGATCTTTTACAACATGTTATCATAAATTAATGCCATGCAATTTCTCTTGCCAATCTCAAAGTGTATGTGGACGGAATTCTACCAATCGCTGGAGTAATTAGTTCAACAACAGGTAATCACTGGTAGAGGTTCATGAACGTCTTTCGTGGAACACGACTTGCCAAACTAAAATTTGCATAAAACGTAGAATCAGTTCCAAGTTTGTCGCGCAGTGCATACACGGTTGCCGGCATATTTTTTGAAACATGAAGCTCAAATACGTATGTGCTGCGACCATCACGCTTTTTGTTAAATGTACATCAAGGAATTAAGCGAACAAATCAAGCAGGCTGTTGCAAAGTTACTGACAAAGTTGAAAACGGAAACACACGTAAATTGCCTCAAACCTTTCTAAGATTCCTCTGCTCATTGCCGTTTCCATTGACACTGCTTTGCCAGAGAGAATGTCCATTAACTTTCCGCATGCCGCTTGGGCTTCCAATAGTTCACAAGCTGTAACTTTTTGAATCAAGCCCATATTACACGCTTCGACAATGTTCATCTTTTCTCCTATGTTTTGAAAAATTATTTAAGATTTAATTGGGTTACATGTTTATTTTCTATATATTTGCTATGGCTGGCAGAAGAACCTTGGTTATTAATGCCTAATCCAGAGCGGATAACTCAAAGTTCATTGATTTTTTCGATATTGCAATCGTTCCCTTATTCAGTGTCCTCCTTTCCTCTGGGTAGGGAAACGGAAATAGTAGCACGAGGAGGACTCGAAACATCTCACGATCAGCAGCAATCTGAGATAGTTACGCAGGATCTACACCAAGAGGAGACCAAGCAAGGTCAAAAATGTAGTTACTTCAACTGGACCTCAAGGCGGCTTTCTCGTGGTGGTAAGTAGCAGGATGTGCCTCGCCAATCTTTACTGGGACGTTTTTGTCACATGGCTCAACCGATACCGACGTAGACAGGTTCTCGCAATTCGTAAGAGTAGTGGCTCTACATCAAAGGTCTTAACGAATTTCACTGCTGCGCATTTTGTCACGAAGTGTCACACCCTGAGCTTTTTCAAATAATCCCATCTTTGGCGTTTGCATGTATGAAAGCGCAGTTTCGGTCTTTACCAAGATTCATAAACGCAGGTGAGAATCGGTTCGACGACCGTTAATATTCTTGTCTTATGAAATAATACACAATTTCAGAAACAATCCCTGAGCGAATAACTAGACGCGTCCGGAACAATGAAGCGTTGAAAAATCTCGTTTATTTTCAAAAGTTTTAAAAATCAACGGAGAAATATCTCTGTTCTTCCAGTATTGTCTCTGTTCTAATCTCAGTTCTTCCAGTATTGTCAAAGTTGTTTGAAAAAGTTCTTTGTCACAGAGTATACTCTTATTTGACAGAACACAATCTAATTGATAAAAGACAATATGGCTTTAGAGAAAATCACTCAACAGAGCTAGCCATTACAACTATTTATGATGAACTAGTCAAGAACTTTGATAATAAACTAATATCATGTTCCTTATTTCTAGACCTATCAAAAGCATTTGACTGCTGTGACCATGAAATTTTACTTGATAAACTTTACCACTATGGTATCAGAGGTGTTTCTCATAAACTATTCTCAAATTTTCTGCACAATAGAATGCAGTGCACTAAAATAGGGGAATTTAAATCTTCATACAAAAGGATATCTTGCGGGGTCCCTCAGGGTAGTGTTATTTCGCCTTTGCTTTTCCTTATTTACATTAACGATATCACAAAAGCATCATCTTTTCATACTACTCTATTTGCTGATGATATTAATCTCCATATGTCAAATTCCT
>Ga0210059_1010686_pt1 | contig 14139 bp, 11 predicted proteins | sample Ectturendosymbi2_FD_188042 | JGI IMG/M metagenome (GOLD analysis project Ga0210059, IMG submission 188042) | Ecteinascidia turbinata endosymbiont from Florida, USA - Sample 2 (SPAdes) (version 2) | ecosystem: Host-associated > Tunicates > Ascidians > Unclassified | place: Key West, Florida... | reverse complement strand
GGTCGCACAATAAAACTTGCTTAAAAGTGGGTCGCGAACGTTTGGTCATATCTCATTGTGGGTCGCACAATAAAACTTGCATTAAAAGTGGGTCGCGAACTGAAAAAGGTTGGGCAGCACTGCTTTATACCATTGAAAGCACTCCAGTTTGTATTAACAGACAAGAAGACTCATACGAACAAAGTGCTTCAATGCACAACCACATATATTCCCTCCACATGTGAAACAAGCAAGGAATCTATCGCAAATTTCGATTAGGAAGTCGATTCACACAACACTAGGCATCGTCAGTCTCCAAATCTTATTCAAATGGAATCGGATTTACCTCTATTTACCTCAGATTTACGTAATCAGATTTACCTCGCATACGATTTAAGGACTGTCAATGTGTAGTGTTACGTGAAAAAGATTTCTTTGCTTGTCTCACATGTGGAATGAAGTTACTCGAATACAGATACAGTACGTGCAAGTTGAATCATTGCAAAAGTATGAAAGGAGAACCCAGTCGGCTCATTCCACGAAATCCAAGAGAAAATCTAGAGGTTTCAATTACAGCAAAACAATTTTATATTTTCGTTCGAGGTTTAAAGTCCTGCTTCATCATCATTTTCCTGCTCCTGTTGAAAATCTTCGTTCTCCTGACACACCACCAAAGAAACTGACAACGACATATCCCACGCACTTGCAGGTGAATCGCCAATCATCAAAAAATTTCCACTATCAACAAATGCATTTGAGCCACTTTTGCAGTGCTTCAAATGCAAATCATTACTTTGATAACTGCCAATAACCATCAACAACCTTGGATCTGTGACTTTTACGCTGATGGTTGGCGTGTCATTCTGCTTTTTGCCAACAATTAAGCGATTTCCTCTGCCTCTTGTTACGAATCGGACTTTTTTCTGTGTCCCTTCTTGTTGGACCACCTTTCCAAACATGAAATAGAAATGTTCACTTTGCCAAACTACCCATCCGATGTCTTGATCAGTTCCAGTTACAGAAACACGTGATCTTTTGTTTGGTCGTTTAGGGTGCCATAGCTTGTTATGACCTTTCAACATGATCTTTTTCTTCCCTGAAAGCCTTTGCATCTCCACATCTCCTTCTCTTGCCATCGAGGCACGAAAACAACACCACCAACACATTGCTAATATTGTGACAGAATGATCAACTTAAATAAAAAATAATCACTGCTTTTATCAAACGTTTAACACTGACAAAGACATCACCTGAATAGACAGTGGTCAAAGTGTTTGGAAACATCCTTCATTTTACTTCAAGCGGCAAAATCAAACACGATCTTTGGATTTTAGTAAAGTTTCGTTAAAAAATTTATTTTATCTTTTACAAAAAGAAGCTCTGTATCCGGAATGTTGTGTATCTGTTGCATATATAGTGTGTGCAAGCTTCGAACTTGGTTTCCTTTTGTGACATTACCGAAGTCATTAAAAATATATACTTTTTGTTCTAGCCTAAGAGAAATTCTGAAGTTCACAGAAATTCGATAGCTTTTTTTTAACAAAATTTACAATTGCAGTTTAAGCAAAGTGAGCGTTAAAGCAAAAGAACAATAAAACAATATGACACACGTTCTGTGTGATTTAGAGGAAAGATTTGAGCAGTTTGTAACTGAACATTTGCTAATAGATGTACATGTTTAAACATCTCATACAAAAGATAAGACATTTTAGCTCAATGAAATGCAACACCATGATATCGGAAATCATATGTTTAAGTTACGTAACAACGCGTCTCCACCTTCACTTATTGAAAAGCATCAACTTGTTTATTAAGGGCATAGCCACAACACAAGGCAATCAGCAAAAATGGATACGAACAGTGCTAGCAACTACAAATGGAATAGGTTTTTCTCAGCTGTGAAGGTGTTCCGAAATAAACTAACATGAAAACTGTGGAAAACATGGCGATTTTCATTTCCATTGTCAAAGACATTTTATGAAGTAAGGTGGTTGGACTGTGAGTTGCTATGCTATATTTTTTCTCAGGTAACTTTGATCTGCGATGTTCGTTATCTGAAGGATGCCTTGTTGTATTTTGGAGCGGATAGCCGTGTTGTTATGATATCATACATGCAGGCTGAGGCTCTTCGGCTGCGGGCTGCTGCAGTGGGAAAATCCATTTGATTTCAGAGTGCGTCCTCTTGCCTTGTTCATTGTGTGGTGTTCTTATTCGCAGCAGTATTTTAATCTTTATCTGCAATTTTTTCGTTTTCGCAGTAACCTTTCACTTGCATTTTTTGTTTTACATAAACTTGTGGAGGCAGCGAACAATGACAACTACGGCAGTCGCTTCTTGTCCTGGAAGTCCTGACAACATGTTCTCTGGGTGATCGGAATGCAAAACAAACTGAACAGAACTGAACTTCACAGTGTACTGATATTTCTTTTAGCTGCTTATATTTACACTCAGACTCACATTCGTTGGGACCGTCAGTATTATACACAAGGAATTCGAAGAACATGCTCAAACACTGGAACGCTGAGAAGGCATCCACGTACGCAGGAAACATTGGGAAAAAAACTTGAAAATCTTTTTTACTTATTTAGATTTTACAATGTAAATCTTAGCGACAGTGTAATGCAATTTAAACAGATTTCAAAATTCATTTTTCAAATTGTTACCTATCTTTCTTCAAATGTGTTAGAAAGGTGACAATTTTCACAATAAACTTGTATCTTTATATGATTTCTTCAACTGCATCTCCTCATTAATGAGATCTCTCTAATTTGATTATGCTACCATGGCTTTGCTACTCCTTGAAGGCACTTCTTAAATCTAGAGACCAAAACGTTTGCCGTTTTGAGCAAATGGGGATCAAATATGCTTTCTGCTAAAATTTCAAGCACTAAAAGCGACTGTAACAATGATGCATAAATGGTGAATTTATATAGTAAGCGCGATGATTCAGCCAAGATTTCGGTTTCTGGAACCGAAACTATTACGTTGCAAAGACAAAGTTTCACTGACGTTTTGTTGTAACGTGTCTAACGAAAATTCTGTGCTCAGCTTTCTGAAAGAATGACTTGTGCCTTCATCAACTGCAGCATCTTTATCAAACAAAATGTAGCATATTATTTCTTACGGAAAAATTCCGTTCAGGCTTCCTGTTCTATTATTAGGTTACGTCTGCGATTGTGGCTTTGACAAAGATCAGTGTTGCGTTGATTACCTTGTATTGTGTTTCTGATGTGTTCTTAAGATAAACGTCGTGCAGTATACATATTTTTGCAGAAATATATTATCTTGCAGTAACAAAGACACCAATTTAGGATTTTTCAAAACCTAAAAAAAGTGCTCTATTTGTCTCAATCTCTTGTTTTACAGATAATTATCGGTGACTCCCCTTGATCTGCTTAACGCCCCTTGATCTGCCCAACTCCCTTTGATCTGCTTAACGTGCTAAATTACATTGCTGTCTGTTATCGCTTTTTAACGTGTTGCGTGTCTTCTTACGTGCTGCGTTTTGTTTACGTTTTGTTTACTTTTGTTTATGTGTTGCGTTATTAGGGACTTGGTTCGATGACCTTGCCGTCCCTCCCCCCCATAACAATAAACTTCTTCAAGGCCTGAATGAAGCTTAAGGATTTGTAAAAACAGACTAATGTCACTAAACTCGTCAATGAAAACGCGAAAAGAACAATGATCCCACAAGGTCACAGCTAACTGACATCTGAGTGCTATCCGGACAACTGCCACCAGACGACTGCCACCGGACAACTGCCACCCGGACAACTCCAGCCTAGAAAACTGCTACCTAGGACAATTGCCATCTAGGACAGTTGCGACCCAGGACAACTGCCACCTACGAAAAATTCAATCTAGGACAATTTCAACCGAGGAGAACTGCCACCCTGAGAACTGCCCTCCCACTATATAGTGGGACGGGAACACATTTGCACAATTTTTTACTGCAATGAAAGTTAACTTTTCATTAAAAACGTATTTAGCAATGAGTTTAAGTACTGTCAAAAATGACTTTATGTTTTAGCACTACACCACTGACCCACCCAGAAAACTGCCATCTAGCATAATGAGTTTTACACATCATAAACAAGCTATCTAATTTAGTTTGGTATATCGCATTGCGGCACGTAGCGATTTAGAACCTATGTGCTACGATATTATTACTTCAACATAGTGTAGCAACGGTGAGTTGCAAAGTTGCTGTTGTGGGAATGTAGCTCACAAATCTACATCTAAGGTAAAAGAGGACGTAAAATGAGCGGACGTAAACTCGTTTTATGAGTGTGTGGAATGAAAACGATGCAATATTGTGTATGAGAGAGGTTGATGTATTGCCTTTTAAAACATCCATAAAAATGATGTCTTGCACTGATTTATAAATGTTTGTGAAGAGGTAATGACATCAACAAGACATTCTCTGCCCAAATATTTAAAGCTAAAGTTAAGTTCCTTTGAAGTGGTCAGAGGATGAAGCGACTTTTGTAATTCAAAAAACTTAGTGAAGTTGAAATGGCGTTAATGGAATATATCGAAGGCGCCATTGACACCGCTTCCTACCTGGTGAATAAAATGCAATGGTGTATGACATTTTGCCGAAGTGTTTTAATCAATGCTTTGTGTGCAGTCAATTAATTAATGTCCTTTGCCAATGACTGCATCCCCTTCATGCGTGACATCATGGGATGGTGTTTCGTTTGCGTCACCCAAATTTCGAACACGGATCGTGAGCACTTCGAGTGAAACGTGGTTTCAGCAGTGATGTCACACTCTCAAGAAACGGACTTCATCACAAATTTGTGAAATTGAATCAAATCAAAAACTTTGCATTTTCTTCGGATTACAGGTCTATGCTACATAAAGCCGAAGTTGGCTTCGCGACCTGGCGAAATGTACTAGAAAGTATCCTTGAGGTTGTTATACTGTATATGGATATACTGTACGCCTGGTATGAAATGCATTCTCCACTTATAAGCATCATGAATGCCATAGAATGATTTGGCAAAGCATAAACAACGTTAGATTTGTTTCTTATGAGACAACACCTAATTCTTCGATATCTGACAGTTAGCAATATTCGTGCTGAAATAATTGATGTATTTGCAGTTTCATTTGTTTTATGGTTTCTAATCCAGCACTTATTTTATCCTACGACGTTTGCAAAATCAAGCCACTTCAGAGTTTCCAAAACACCGAACTATATATTAAAAGCAATGTCTGATAAACAAATTGGCTTAGGTAATGTTTTGACATTTTTTAGTTGGTGGCTCATCGATCTTCGAGCTATTTGTTTACAGAGTCAGATGTTTTCTTAGTTGTGATCTTATGACCACCTCACTGCAAATCGCGACAGAAGCAGTAACCGCACGTTTCAGTAATGCGCACGTTTTTTCGGATACACCAGTATCGAAGACACGTCTTTCAACAGCTTTGTAGTAAACTTTGTCACTGTTCCTCCTCATTTGAAGCGTCTTCAGTTTATCATTGATTTGTGCCAACAGTAGGTCCGGGTGAAACGTTCATTGATAACATCTTTCGCCAACAATTTTCTGAGTTTCGTCAACACTTTTCCAACATTTTTCTGACTTCAAGTCGTCGATTATTTTACGTTTTTAATTTTGATTTTGATTAACATGCAATGAACTTTCCTTCCCTTTCGTGTTCACTCTTTTTATTGCATGTGTGTTACTTGATGATTTGAATAACAAAAATGCAAGAATAACCCTGAAGACATACATAAAGCGACTTGCCACATATGATTAAAACAAAATTGGAAAAATAGAAACCAAAAAGAAATCCACTCAATGCTTTTGTTAATTTTTACTTGCTTAACACAAAATTGATGTCTGTCTAAATGTGGATGCATGAAACGAAACATCAAAGGATTTAAAATCCTTCAATTCACATGCTTGTACTCAAATACTTATACTTTATTATTCCAATGTGTATACTTGAAACATTTACATTGTCTATGGAAAGAAATCCTGTCTCAGCAAAGAATCAGACACTAAGGATCTTACAGAGTATTTATTCCGCCTACGAATGTGGCATCATCAGCTTTTATTCAAATGGAATAATGATGAACATATCAACATATTTGCGATCTTTGATTGCAACCACTGTAACTTAGCACATATACCAATGCCAATTGAGAAATTTTGTGCACAATTTCATACAAATCTTTTCCTTCCTACAATTTCTGCAAAGGAAGAGGTCACTGTTTCTGCAGGAGTTTTTTTATCAAAACGTATTGTAACAACACAAATCTAGTTTTCAGAAAATTTTTGCCTATTCCACTACATTTAACACAATCAAATTTTTGCCAGTTCTAATTGTAAATCAATGGGTAAGTTGGATTATAATAATGAAGCCCTTCGTAAAGAAATCATCATCAAAAGCAATTGTGACGTCACATGTCACAAAACTATTTTCTCTACGTTTTCATGCAGCAACTGGTTGTATATCAAATGAATTGTATTCCACAAAATATGATTCGAGTTTTACCTTCCAGATTTTAACTTTTCAACAGCAGATTTGCGGTCTTCCAACCTCTTTAAAACAAAAAACTGAGATTTAGTGTGACAACCGGTTTTTACCTACTTTCATTCAGTGCTCTTGCATCTGCAACTTGGCTTGAGCAGGCAGAGAAAAGATGCTTCATTTTATGTAAAATCCCTTATTTCTCGTAGCTAACTGCAATTGGTGTTTATTTAGTTCAAGCTATTTTTTAATATGTTTTATTTTACAGTCTGGCAAATACCTCTTTGCATTCTCAGACTTGCCACTTCCAACTTCACAAACCTTTAAAAAATTTCCTAAAATGGTTTCATTCAATGTTTTATCAACAGCATCGCAACGTCTAGTTCTGCATATGGTTCGTTTGCATGGATAAGAAGCATGATCTTACTTACTTTCTTTACGCGTTGTTTAATATCATGAACCGGAAGTAATGTTTCAAAGTTTGAGAACATGTTGGCTGCCCATGGAACATTTTCTAGAGTACGTCTGTAAAGTCTAGAAACACAAATCAAAGGACAACCATTGCTTGTGTTGTGGGATGTAGCAATCCAACCAGTGTGAATTCACAAATATTTTGTTATGGCTATCTTAATCTACTCTAAACCAAACAAGACGTGTTCTATTACACCTGTACTGTCTGTAGTGTTTTCTGTAGAAACTTGTATGCAGGTCAAAAGTAATCCAAAGTTTAGCATATGCAAATATATCCATATGACTCACAATAAGGAAACGCAGAAGTAAAAAACGATATGCACCAACATCTTTAACAAATGATAGACGTCAACAAATGTAAAAAATCTGGTTTGTGCTTATGATGACTTTGATCAACTGAATAGCAAAACCTTTGGATCAGTAAACGGTCGCAAGAATTGAACAACATGGTCAACTCAGCACATTGCACATCTTTGATTCTTGTTTCAAGATGCCCATAATTCTATGGGCCATTGCTTTATTATACTGAAAAGTACTGGCAAACATAAAATTGCGATCTTGTTGATACAGGTAGACAAATATTTGTTGCGTTGTTCACTCGAGCTCCGGATTTCCCGGTTCTGTTATCGTTTATGGGTATATGTTCATGTCGCCCTGTCCATAGAATCCACAATTGCTATCTGTAGTTGTAGTTATCGTTTCAAATAATAAGCTCATCTTGGTTGGATTGCGGGTTGCTGTACATTGCACGGACGACTGCTTTCTGACTGCTTTAAAACTTTTACTTTACACATGTTTTCAACTGTAGGCCGTATTTACGAAGATAACAATTCAAAATATTTTTCGAAAGGCACATGCACTTATGCCACCATCTCTCGCTTGGGATTTTACGTTAATGAAATAATAGCCTGAAAAGTGATGATTCAATAGAATTTTCCTTTAAATCGTAATTCCCATAGTTGTATAATATCTTGTGGTTTCGTACATGAGTATACAAAATTTTCATGCCTGATCTCAATTTTATACAAAGATCTTATGTTACAATGCAGAAAGTATCAGCGATGTGGCCAAGTTATGCTTGTCGAGTCACAAGTCGAGTCACAAGCACTTCGGGTGGTGGTCGAGTCAAAGTCATCTTAAATATTTTCGAGTCACGTCAGAATCAAGTCAAAAGAACTGTCGAGTTATTTGGAGTCATCAACAACAAGCCAGTGATGAATATGGACATGGCTTTAAATCTTGCCTCATGTTAGCGTTTTGATGGATTTGGATTTTATAATTTTTACCCGCTTTTGGACCCGATTTACATTTGATAATTTTGTTTTGAAATTCTTCACAACTTTCGGTTCAGTTTCGAGACTACAGAGTACAGATTACTGGATTTAAAGTTTGGTCCACTGAAGTTTCCCACATCCGTCAGGATTGCATAATGTGTTTGTTTCATTATTGAACTTGACTATTACCAGTGATACAAGTCTTCTCTCTTGTGTATCATGTCACCAAGGTTACGGAAGCGCATTGACGTTCATTGATCTAGTCCATTTTCTTGACTCATATATGTTAGACGTGCAGTTTTACCTATATCTAGTAACATTTAGCAGTTTACCATTATTTATACTGAATGTGTGGCCAGTCGTAATGAGTTGATTTCGGTGCATACCTGTTATTAATTTTTTGGTTTGATATAATACAGGCTATTGAAAGCTTGACAGAGGTTCACACTGCGTTGCTACAAATAGTGATTACTTCGAAGGCTTCGTGATGTCAATTGTTATAATGTTGTGATCTAAAGGTAGAGCATAAGTTCAGTTGAATTAATTTCCAATCCACACGTTTTTCTTTGAACTTGTGAGTTGAATTACGGATAAGCCTACAGCCTAATAATGGTGACAGAGGATTTTGGATTTAAACAAGATTTAGTTTGCTAATTGGGATTCCATTTTGAAAAAAAATTGTTGTATCGGATTTGGTATCGAAAAAAACAAATCCTTTCATCTGCGCTACAGACCCCAAGTAAAAGTGCGAGGCCGACTGCCGTGATCATGATATGAAAATACGAACTTAAACCATGTTATTGCGCTGCTGGCCCCTCAGTGAAAAGTAAAGGCTCAGACCTGCCTCAGTATTAGGCTGAACACCTGATCGTGCGCATCGAGCCTAACACCACTAGGAGACACAATCAAAACAGAACATTTGTGCCAATATTATACTAATCATGCACTGAAGCAAATAAAGTTTATTTATTTGTGGGCAAATTTAAGGTTGTGTGAATGAAAAGGTTTAAAGAATTAGTAAAAATAACTCTGACTCGAGTTTTGAGTCATTGATTGTAACTCAAATCGAGTCGAGTCATTTGGTTAAAAAAGTGACGCGAGACGAATCTTCACAACATCTTTTCTCAATGGGACTCGTGTCGAGATAGCCAAAATCGTAACTCATGTTGAGTCGAGTCGTTGACTCGAGTCACGCTATTACTGGCAAGTAGATATCATTCTACGTGAACCTCTATACACGGTTCAAAAACTCAATATCTGTAGCATACCGTGAACTTTTCTGCGCAACGAAGCGATCGATTTGGTATCGGAGCGTAAAGAAAAGTCATTAGCGCAGTGCGGAATTATTGTCCTGGGAAGATTCATGTCAGCTTCAGCCAATAACGGTCGTTTCAAATCGCTCGATGAGAATTTCGAACACATTTCCAAATGCGATGTTAAAGATATTAGCATTTATAAAACACAGAAAATTCTGAAACTGAAAGATCTTTCAGTCTTCAACTGTGTGAGGTCACGTATCAGTGCAATAAAATTTCAGTTACAGGCTGCACGATTTGTTTCAAGCTCAAAGATTTTCGTCCGTATCATGGGAGGCAAAGCAAAACTCAGCAAAGTGCACGACCGAAAACACATTCAAACTCAGGTACAAAATGTTGAAGTTGAATTCAATAAAAATCTGGACACAAACTCCTGAAAAAAGACGAAATTATATCTGACATTTTAGATTACGCAATATGACCATGCGTGCTACTAAGCTACAAGACACATCGTTGGTATTCTTGCTTATATTTGTTTGAGCACATTCACGAAGTGTATTGATTTTATAATACTTTTGCTGCGTAAGTAGTTTCATGTGGTGTCGCTATCATATCATCCATAATTTCATTTTGTTACAATGACTACAAATTGATTTCAATTTCGGAATTAGACTATCTTTTAATGTAGTGAGGTGACTTTATCCTTCAACCGTGTTGTGATCATTGCAAACGTGCATCTATCGAGGAGTACACGAATTTCAGTTCCCATACATGAACATCACGTCCACTGAAAATACATTTCACGAATGTGCGACTGCACGCCTCTTTCTCAGGCTGCTTACACTTTGTGACGCACATTAGAGCGAGGCATTAGTCTATAACTATTGTGAGGCATTTCCATGTTTATCTGTCGCCAGGGTTGGTTCCAATTCGACGTCAGCCTTCGGGTCTTGTGACAGAAACTACTGTACCGCGTTGCACAAATATGTGTGGAATGAGTTGTTGTCCTCGTTGCGGCAGCTATACTTGGATGCGAACCGTGGAGGAGCTAGTCCGCAGAAAATTAGAGAAACGCGCTCCTGACGACCTTTCGCCTAAACCTGAACCATACGAACTCCGTGCACCACGGGGCTGTAGTCTCTTACTCCCTACAGCAATCGCAAACGGAGTTCGTAAGGGTCATGTTTAGGCGAATGTTCGTCAGGCGCGCGTTTCTCTAATTTTCTGCGGACTAGCTCCTCCACGGCTCGCATCTTAGGCTAGCGGCCACAACAGTTTCAATTGGTGTGAAATCCACAGCTCAGATCTTTGGTCTTTTTGGTGATAAAGAAATACTCTGACTCAGTTAGCAGACTTTGGTTTGTACACGAAGAGAGCCGAGAGGTTACAACTCCAAATTATACTGGGCTGTGGTTTTTACTGCACGTTATGCGAGGCGAAATAGACAAACAGTTCATCTTGGCGCGAGATTGCACAAACCGTCAAAGGCCGTTGCCGACCTACTTGGCAACCACGAGGGCGATATACCAGGGGACGGAAGCAGGTCAATCCGCCCGCGGGATCTCGGTGCGGTATTGTGTAAACAGGCAGAGACGGTCAAGAACCTGCTGGCCTACACTGGGAATCGTAGCTGGCAGGAATACTGCGGTATCTGTACAGACGCTATTGAAGTGGAGCTGCCCGGTGGTTCCACTTGCGGTTGAGAATTGTACCCTCATGATTCTCAGGGAGTATCTAAGACCAAATTAAAGCAACGCTTTTACCGATTTGACCAAAGAAGCGCTTTCCTAGTCATTTCAGACTTAGGTGCTTTGCATGTTTCGGAGTTCGTCCTAAGGCGTTTTCCCTCTGCGTGCTACGCGGCGTCATCTTGCTTCCCGTTGTCATAGGGTGCTTTCCGCCGGGTAAGTACCCTTGGACTTGACCGATTTTTCGCATGTAATGGCCTAGCGCCATTACACTATCAATTAACGTTAGTCTTCTAGCATCAAGTAAATCATACCCCCCTTGAACCTCGAGAGCTGTACACATTAGATAACTAGGAACCGGATGAACACAGCTTGAAGCCATTAAACAAAGATGGGACATAAGTCGCTGCGCACCGTTACACCCCCCCACAATTGCAAGACGCAGGAGTGCAATTTTTACCAGTGAAGCGAGCAGCGACATGCACATACAACATTGAACAGTTCCAAACATTCTCGGCGAGTCGTTCCCCGCCGAGACAGAGCCAAGCTGACTGGCATTTCTTTGAAGAGAGTCCGCGCGTCACCCGTAAACAATGTCAGTCCATAGTTCGCGGTAACAAGCGAACTGCCGTTGCCCCCTGCACGGAAAACAGTCCATAGTTGCGGCAACAGCGGCTGTCTCTGCAACAAACGAACTGTCCGTTTTACAGCCAAGCCGCGCATCGAAGGGGCCGCTCGCATCAATTGTCCGAATGCGGATGCGGGCGGGAGGAACAGCTTTGCAATCGGCCGTTTGACAACACCGTTCTTGATGCGGACGAAAACAGTACGTTTGTAGCCCCTGTCATCAGGGAATGTTCGTAGAATGCCGCCAACTAGCAGTTGGCCGCTTGGAGGCGTTTCGCTGAACAGGCCTTGGCCTCCAAGCAGTCTCGATGAGCGTTCTTGTTGACAAACGCCTGGCAACGAAGGTTCCGGTTGCGGCAAGCAGCGCGGTTGAAGACTTAAAGAATGCTTGGAAGGTGTGGTCGATGGGTGGGTTACTTGATGCAATGATGCTGCGGAACAGTGAAACGACATCTTACTTGGTGAGGTAGCACTGTCCCTCAGGCACCCCTCCGTGCAGTCGAGAGCGTCAAACGAACTTCGACCCCTGCGACCGCCTCCCACGGAATGTCCTTGCAGCCGAACGCACTGGCGACGCGAAGTTGCTTCAGGGAAGAACCAAACGCAGTGATTGGAACCACGGTCGCCCCCCCAACGCCAGGCTGATGCGAAGTCGCAGCCTCCTTTTGTTCGGACGCATGTTCCTGCGCAAAAGAACTCACCCACGAGACAGCAGAAAGCTTACCTCGGTCAAACAGGTCTCGACAAATGCCACGATCATGCGGCACGTGCACAATAACAGAAACACTCAGACATTCAAACAAGGCATGCAACACAGGAAGACAAGGCGTCAGTTTGTAACCTTCCTGCAGAGATTTCAGAACAACAGATGCAACGGTGAATTTTGTCGAAGCAAAGCTTTTCTCACTCCGAACACAAAAACTGGAAGGTCTCTGCCTCGAAATTGCATCTGGCTGCGTTCAGCTTGAAGCAACACATTCGCTGACCATCGCGGTCACTCAGCTTTGTTGTGCTCTCACTTGAGGTGCAATGCGCGGCCGCAGTGAGAGAACTCGAGTTCACACAGGTCACTTGAAGAACTTGCAGCAAGTTGTGTGGAGTCACTGTCCACGTTCATACAATTGTCAGTAGCTTGAGGAGACATGTCATCGGCAGGTTCGATTTTTGAACCGGAAGTGTTCACAGCGGCTGACAGCTTGTCACAGAGCTGCACGTTAGATTCGGCCGCATTATCACTAGAAGTATCGAATTCACCAACCTGATGGAGACGAGGTTCTTGGCCGTTTCCATGCTTTGGGATTTTGAGTGAAGCTGCTTCGTCGACTCGAAGGTGCTTCGTTTCAACGGCAGTACTGCAGTTCGATGAACTCTTCTCGGACTCAGCATCCACCTCTGCCCGTTGCTTTGAGGCCAGTTGATCGACCTCGCAAAAACCCGATATTGAATCGGGCAACAGCAAACTGCTTTCACTCAAAACAAGAGGTTTATCTTCCAAAAGTTCGTTATGAGTGTTTTGCCCTCCAGAACGACTAGGCGGGCCAACAGTTGGACTCACAACATTTTGAGGCTCACAGGAGCTTACAACTTTGACAACGGACACGGGAAAGCCGACGTCCAGCAGCAACCCGCGCTTATTACCAGTTTTGTTAACATTGTCAGATTTTGGTGAGAGCACCATCTGTGCTTTGCGTCCCAGCGGAATGTTTGAATCTCCAGCGGGTTGTTTGACGCTTTGATGTTTTGCCGAATCATCAGAAAACACTTTACCACAGTCGCCTTTCGGCTTCAGTACCTGAGAAGTCACAGCGCATTCATGAATGTTCACAAAAGGCACATTTTCAGGTCGAACCAACGCCCCATTTAGCTACAGAACTCTGACTCCCAATGCGGTCACTATTGTCAATGCGATTTGGGGAGTCCAACAATAAACTTGGAACAGCTACATCGTGATGGTAACGTGAGTGTGCAAAGCTTTCGCGCATCTCACGCTCTTGCTGGCGTTGGTTACAAGCTCGCAGTTGTTTATCAACTGCAGAGCTTGGCGCAACAAACGAATAGTTGGGTTTCTGACGTAGGGCACAACGGCGATTTTTACTGACCAATTGACCGCAGTCAGTAGCGGACACAGGCAAATTTGGTGGGGGATGAGATCAAAGGCGCAGCCAGGGGGGGGGGGCTGAAGGGGCTCAAGTCCCCCCTTTAGCAATCAGAACATTGATGTTTATTTTCTTAGTTATTCACCAACATTGTAAGTCGAGGTCGGGTGTATTGCAGAATGTTCTTCGGCAGTACCACAAGGCGTAGCAACACGTTTGTTATCAAACCAGGCGGTTGTGAATTTTCGAGGTTTGAGAGATATTG
>Ga0210059_1010685_pt1 | contig 14140 bp, 10 predicted proteins | sample Ectturendosymbi2_FD_188042 | JGI IMG/M metagenome (GOLD analysis project Ga0210059, IMG submission 188042) | Ecteinascidia turbinata endosymbiont from Florida, USA - Sample 2 (SPAdes) (version 2) | ecosystem: Host-associated > Tunicates > Ascidians > Unclassified | place: Key West, Florida... | reverse complement strand
TACAGCAGTGGTGCTCAAACGTTTTGGCTCGTGGGCCACATTTGTCTTTCAGAAACCCTTCGCGGGCCACAAGAATTAATAATCTCAATAAAAATTCTCTAAAAAATTCTCTTAAGTGATTAAAATGTTTAGTTTTCTTTCCAATGAAAATTGCTTCGCGGGCCACTCTAGAGGGCCTTGCGGGCCACGGTTTGAGCACCACTGTCTTACAGACTCCGCAGAAATGTCTCCGCTGGACTTCACTGCCACTGTAAAATAGTAACCTGAATGTTTCTTGACTTAGCTGCAACTTCTTCGTCTCTCAGTTTTGCCTGTTTTGCTTTATAATATTTTTCAGAACCACTTTTATAAGCTCTACACTTGTAAAGGGTACGATCCATTGTTTCTGTCCATGTTTATTTATTAATAAGCTCAATAGGGCTGCCATATTTTCAACGCAAAAAAGGAGGACAATTTACGACTGCAACTTACTTGAGTGTATTATCTGCACTTAACAATTCAAATAACGAATAGGCCTGTTGATTAGTTTTAAGCATTGAAGTAAAACGTTCAGTGTAGACAATGTTTCATTCAAAACACACAAAACAAATTCCTTGTTTACTTCACCTATTTAGCCCATGGATATTTTACAGATTTCTTGAATTTCTTAAAAATGTAGAATCACCTTTTACACTTCTATGAAACTGCTTGCATGAAAGATGCTTTAAATTGAACACTATCTTTAGACTAGAAACTGGTTCAACCAGAATAGTTTCTCTTTCTTTTTGGTATGTGGCTGCATCAAGGAAAAAATTGTTCCATAGCATAAAGAGCCATAGCGTTGAAGTAAAAATTGTGCAATCTTTATCAGTTATTGAAGCGTTTAATGGTATTGCAAGTTGCGAAATATTTTCCCCATCTTTCATGTTCCATCATTTTGCAATAAATTGCATTTGGTTGATGCTCTTTTTGCATGAACTTGAACAAGTTTTGGTATTTGTCAAATAGCTTACTTCAGCTTCATCAGTATAAACGTTCCTATCAAACAGATACTACTCACTTGTTTCATGATTTTCCCAATTAGTTGTTTGCAAACGGAGGAATCTAGTCAAAGCATTTAAATTCAGCAAATAAAGTGGTCCATTTAACCAGATGTGAAAAACAAGACTTGTACAATACAGGCATATCTGACATGAATGAATCACAGTCATGATACTTGCCTTCGCTGAATTTTCTTAGTGCTGATTTAACTTGATTTAACTTGGCTTCATATGTACATCTGATTGTCTCTCTTGAATCCTTGCCTTCACTGTGGCGAAACATGATACAACCTCAACAACTGATGCTTTTGACTTCTCAATATTCTGAACTTGCTCAATAAAAGCAACCACAAATGATTGCAAATGTCATAATGTGAACAGAATTCACTCAAAGAATTTCCAAACAAAAAACGTTTCAAAACAACATTTGGCTTGTCGATGGGCATGAAGTACAGGTATAAATTTGAAGCTGGGTACAATTGAAACATCCTTGGCAAGCTGCGATAAAGTGATAGCCATCCGGTTACGCTAAGAGAAATACGTTTTTGGAATTCAATATCGACAAAGTCACAATGGTCTTTTTACTCTTCTTTGCAAACTGTGCAAATGCAACCACACGTAATTCACTCAGCTTCAAAAAAATTTAGTTTTGTTCGCGCGGCGCGAGTGCGCGACCGCATTTTTGCACCCCTGGATTCGCTCTAATGACTAGAAGCTACTTGACTAAGTTATGTACAACACACTGATCACCGTATCACGGTTCATCAGCAAAGCTAATATAGTGGCGTCAGCAATCGGCACTCGAATGCCAAGGTCATTGAGACACTGAAAAAAGATTTACCACTGTTATGTAACGATTAATGTGAAAGCCTTCCCGCCTATTCAGCCGAGAATTAACTCAACCACAATATAGATTAATTACAAAACTCGCAGGACCTCCCACAAACTAAGCTACGCCACCATCACCATCTCGTATCTTGTTGCAGTTAAGCAGGAACAGCTTACTGCATGCAAAAACAATATATCATACCCAGTGACGTAACTGACGGGAGTAAGAGGGGCGAAATGCCCCCCCCCCTGGCAACCTCAATGTGAAAACCGGACCGCCACCTTAAGTGATATTTCGGTTTTAGTATTCCTTTGGTTTTCAGTAAGTTGTTGTTTTTTGCGTTTTTCGAATTATTTTCCTGTGATTTAGGGTTTTAGCATAGTTATCCACATCCGGATTTACCATCCTTTCTGAAGCTTTTTTCCCGAGTGTTGGCTAGTGGGCCCTGCACAGTGACCAGTGCGCCCCTTTTAACTAAGTTTTGCACCCTGACTCAAAGCTCTAGTTACGCCACTGATTATAGCTATGTAAAATAAGAATGCAAAAAGGAGTAATTTTCCAATGTCCTCAGAGAATATTTCATTTCTCATGAAAAAAGCGGACATGTACTTGAAAAAAAGGGCGTATGGTAGCCATACCTAGCAATGCTACTCATATGCGACTTGTGCAAATCAGAGCAAAGCAGACACAAAATCTTCCAGTAACGAGTAGACACGTAAGCTAACGTGTTCTACGTGGCTTGGCTTTGCATTCACAAGATTCAGATACCTGACCGACTTTCAGGGAACTAATAAGTGTGATAGTTGTTTCGTCACAGTATCAAATGTTCTTCAAGTGAAATACTGCTGTTTGGCCGGCCGATAATCACTAACGTCTACAAACAAACTTTTCTCGCTAAAAATGACTAAGTGGTACGCACATGTCGCACATATGGCTAAACACATGAACATGGTGGGGGACCCTTGGCCCGGGCCCCTTGGCACCCCTAAATCTGGCGCTGCATCCCGTTTGTGGTGAATCACACAATCAACGCAACGCCACCGGAGAGGTTGCAACAGTACTTAGAAGAAAATAGGAATTTCTGATTCAGATCAATTAGAATTTGCTAGGCTAAAAACCAAAAACATGTTACATTTACGAACAAACGCAATGTCACTTTGTCATCAGCCTGCACGTGTATGACTGTATATTTTATTGAATTTAATTTTATTCAAACCAGCAGATCAACAAACAAACACCAGTTAAAAGAAAGAGTCGAGAAGCTGAACAAACAACACTTGAGTGGTGGTTACGTGGCATATTCAGACAATGTCCTGCACTCAGAGTAGAGCTACAAGAACAGTATATAAAAGCCAGAACTAAACTCAGCTGCTAATTTGCACAGCTCTGTGAAACACATGATCCTAGTTACTGCAATCAATTCTGAACTGCATCTTGTCTTCAAATCTGCATGTTCATTACAACGATGCAATTTGCAAAATAGTGTGAAAAAATTACAAGAAAGGTGGATATGAACTAGCATCACAAGAACCATAAACTCAGGTTTTATTCAATTTGTTAGCAACGAAAAAGTAACTTAACGACAACTACATTTTATAGCAACATGAGGTCGCAGGGAAATGGCAGAATGAAACGCTCTTACAATGAAATCAGTCATCCACTCGCAATCACGTTCCGATACGACACCTAAGACCGAATGGAGTAAGGCGCGAAACAACTTGTGACAACATAACCTGCATTTTACCACACAGTTGTCCTGCATTATCACTAAAGATAGTACTGTTCATTTTGAACACACTAAGTTCAACAAAAGTACTAAAAAGCCTGATTAACATCGTAAAGTTTCTTTGAGAAATTTGTTCCATAGCTACTGGCACAAAAATAACAACAAGCAAGTAAACGCGCAGAAAATGTGCAAATACTGTAACCGAATTGCGAATTTCATGGTATGTTTCATCCTAGACAATCAGTAGAGGTATTTAAAAATGTGGAGCTATTCAGAGAAAATTGGAAGTGGTAATTTAATCTATTACTAGGAAAAAGTGTGCATTCAAAACTTTGATATTGATCTTGCATACTTTGTATGAGCGTTGACTGCTTGATGGGCAATATAGTAAGCGCACGTTATCGCATGTAGAGCATCAAAAAGTAATTCTAAAATATGGGAAATTGGATCAAATGACTTTGAAACCTCTGAGCGAAACGAAAACGTTTATTATTTTTAGCGTTTACTTTCCATATCTTTTGCTTGCAGCTGTGAAACGAAATTTAAGTGAACGCTTCTAAATTTGTGGCTTTGCATAAATTAAATATTGTTCACCACTACCGTAATTCATTATAAAATATCATCTGCTCAAACATTTTGTTATCATATTTATAATACTCAGTAATATTCATTATGAGTGTTTCGCTTTATGCTTGTTCAATATCAAAATGACCAAATTCATTTTCAATTACAATTGGCATTCATATCCCACACCAATCAATTGAGAAATCACCCATCCGTGTAATAGCACTACATCATTTTCTTTAATAAATAAGAACATGCTCAATGTTTTTTCAGAAACGGGTTGGAAATGGTCTTCCGCAGATTGACCAATTACTGTGCTCGTGAATACAAAAACCGAACCGGCACGTCAAAAAGACGAAAATAATTAATTGGGTGTACGGAACCCATTGTAATTGAAATCAGATCTGATCTTTCGAAAACCAAGTTCAATCACACAAGATTAACTTTTCACCGTTCAGGACAGTTAATACCTACTGTTGCATTCCACTTGAAACGGCAACTATTGAAAGCATAGTTTTGAAGGCGGCAATAGCTCAGTGGTAGTGTCCGCCTCCCGATTGGAAGGTTGAATGTTCGATCCACAGCCACTGAGTGAATTGCAGTAGCGCTCCTTGGGCAAAAGCGTTCATATCAACCTCCCCGGCAATAAGCACAATTGAGGCTTCGGCCTGCCGCCAATTGCCATCACCAAAATTTAAAAAATAGTTTCTGAGCAATGAAGCAACCACTTTGATGGGTAAATGTTTCGTTTGCTAAATAAACATCTTCAGGTCTTATTAAAATAAAATCATTCACTCCAAGTCCAAAAGCCTATGATGGTCTAAATTAATGTCATACAAACCTGTTTTTTTTATGACGAAGACGAATACAGGTGCATGGCGAAAACACTTGAAAAATTGAAAATGAAAATGTATGCATACTTCCATTGCTGGCTAATCACAAAATTGATATTGAATGGTAAACGTTATGAACAGAACTCAACAAGTGCAAGTGGTCACATTACGATTACATCAACAGAAATAAGCATTTTCTGATACCACTGATAGCGTGCCTAGTGCTAAAAAATATAATACACAGCTCCAATACACACTATATCTCCAATTTCACCTGTTATCAAGTATCGCTGGGCATATGTTGTTTTTCCAAATCTTTTCAGGTTGAAATGATCAACAAATTGATTGAAGTATTTTTCCTTGAAAGTTGGTGGTTCCACAAATTCTTTTCTGAATGTTGGCAAACACTGAACACCAGCAACATATAACATCAAGGTACAGAATGACTTTATTTTGCTAACACCCATTGTATCCTGTAAAACAGACTTATGTCAGCAGCAATCCAAAGTCTTGATTTTTTGAAAATGAAGATGTCTTTGGGATAGTTTTCAAATTAGTGTGTTTAAACTATATTTAATCATTACAAATTGCATTTGATCTGAATGTAATTACGTACACATTTTCATGCTATGGCAATTTGCTAAAAATTTCAACCTCATTACCATTTGCTTTTGAAAACTTCACAGAGCTCGAACAAAATGCATAAACAAAAGCAGTAATTAAGCACGTCCCACGTATCCTGCAACGGTTTTGCCGAGTCAGCGGCAAAATGACCAGATGTGTTATGTGTGAATTTGTTGACTGATTTGTTGTGTTTGTGTTTTAGCGACTGATGTGCTGTGTGCGTGATTTGGCAAATGTCACATATTTATTGCGTATGATTTGTAATTAGATCGTGTTTAAGTTTTCGCCACGCTACCATCCTGTACCCAACGCTAAGAGTTTACAATAAAGATTTGCTGTGCTTGAGAGTGAGACAGAAGAGGGTTTACGTTTTTTATTTCTAGTTTTGCAATTTCTCTGACGTCTTGATGTGTTTTGTAAGATAAGAAAAGTCATATACAGTGACTAGTGACTAAAAATGATGAATATCTGATTACCGAAGACATCTTTCATTAACGTTGGGAGCAACAATTATAAAATAATTATTTTAACATCATCTACAAGCGAAATGTTCGTTATGACACCCAAAGAAACGCATCACGTATATTCATCTCACGTTTTTCACTTTCACGATTTCATTACTTCTACGCTAAAATTACACTTTGAAACGGCATATTATCCCGGTCCATGAATACACTGCAGCAATGGTGGGCAATAAGCATATAAACAAATAATGACTTTCTCACAGTTTGAAACAGCAGAGTAAAAACTTCAAAACAGAACCGATTCGCCTTGAATGATATCTTCAGGTTAGCAGTAACGTAAATCAGATGTGATTTCAAGCACGTCCATGACAATTTTTCAGTAGCAAGAAACATCGCCAAAAATGCCTGGATCATTTCTTGACATCAAAGCCACTTTGAGCGTTTGTGGATTTCTGCGACTTCCTCCAAAGCAGGTCAATCGAGGTCACCGGGCAGGCCTCTTTCAGATGAGATCAGCACGGTGGATTATCGATTCACGTATTCAAAATCAAGATATTTTTGTAACAAGCTTAACACACACGTCAGACGGAAAGCACACAACTACATCGATAAGTGTTTATAATGTAAAAAAAAATTCATTTCAATACTGAAATAGCAACTCATGAAGCAAAGTCGCGAGTTATGTCACATCAAAATTGACAAAACTTAAGTAAATGCCAAACAAAATCTTTTCTTTGTAAAATCAACTGCAGCAGAATAATCTTAACGATAATTTGCTGTAATAAGTCCGTAAATTGTGAATGAGAAAGGTCGCCAACCTTTCAAATACTTTTATCCAGCAGCTTACAACGAATGAACCATTCCCAAGTTTCAGAGATCGATATATAAATTGAGAACCAACTCTACCAGATTCATTGAAAAACAAAGATAAGCATAAAAAGGTGGTGGAAATTAATGGAGTTATCAATCATATTATATGCAATGCGCGAAAGTTACTAATTGATTAATTACGGAAGATTGCGGCGTTGAACTGCGAATATGGCTTGCACAGGCAAAAGGAAAACATATAATGAAAAACGAAGATGTTCTTATAGCACCCGTGCAGATCGTGTAAAACAGATTGGTGATGTCGTTAATATGACAACATTCACAGCTTTCTTTGGCTTTCAGTTGAGAATCAAACGCCAAATTGTTTCATCCAACATTGCTCGATCCAACCCATAATTATTGAACCTTCTTTTTCGCGAACAGCTTTTGCTGATTCTACATCTTTCGGGTTGGAACCTCTGGAAACCGATGAAAGTATTAACCAGGGTAGAAAATATAACGCTTAGAAAGTAAACTCAAAGTTGTTAATATTTCATGAGGTAGGAAGTGAATCAAACGAACTTTAACGACGGGTAACTATCTTACACGAAAGTAATGGTCAAGACCTAACAATGACGGCTGAGTTGCGGAATGAAAAATTCGTTTTGGGTTTTAACATTTGAGCCAGAAATGATAGATGGCCAATCAAAGGCTCTGAAGCAGCCCTGCACAACGTACGGTCCGCGGGCCACATGCGGCCCGCAAGAGCTTTCTCAATTGTAGAAAATATTTTCAAAAGCTCGACCTCGAATAAGTAGTTGTCGTTCGCATAATTTTTTCCATATTACAACGAAATCTCTACATCGAAATGAAATAGACCTATCCGTCCCGCAGCAAATTTATGTTGACAATTTGGCCCTTCGAGCTTTCTGAGTTGTGCAGGCCTGCTCTAAAGACTCGTATTGTAGCCTCGTTTTCACTAAAAACTTGAGTCAAAATTTTTGGCTCTTGGCATTGGCGCCCAGGATCCGATGACCTCGGCCAAAAATGCGTAGACCTACCACCATTATGACGTCACCCACAAAAAAACTAAAAAACAAAACACTCCAGTTTTGTTTTCATCTAAACTTTCCGCCACCTTCAGAGGGTTGGAACAGTCCTCTACTTCAATCGGCTAGCGAGTTAGGGTAGTGCAAAGTGACGCAAGAAACGTGGCTCAAATAACAAGTACGAATATATCGCAAACCGGCGCCGAACTCGTGAGTGAATAAGAAACCCATTATTCGACAAAATGATGTTGGATGTTACATTTATTCGATTTCTAGTAACGATGACTTGATCGTATGTGAATTACTAGAGAGAGCCTTCAGACCTCCACATGAATTTGATCTGTCATTTCTACCACTGAGGGCGGTAGACTGGGTCCGATCCGCGCTCGGACCGAACTTAAACCAGTGGTCCTTACGTTTTTGAACCTCAATACCCCCAATCAGGTCAAACGAAAATTTTTGACAATGCACAGAACAGGCGAACAAAGTTGGATCCGCTTTGGGCATATTTACCTCATTTATGGTTCCACCGTACGAAATCATTTGTTTCACGATGGCGTTTTTGGACCCTGATCATCGTGTTATAATCGGGCTTCACTGTACAACAGGTTTTTTCAAGGAAAATGTTAGGTACCCGGTATGGATCTGTAGGGATCTGATTTCTCTGATTCTAGGGACCCGATTTTCTCAGATTTTAGGGACCCAATGATAATTTTCTCTGATTCTAGGGACCCGATTTGAAATTCTAGGGACCCGAATCGGGTCCCTAAAACGCCTTAAAAAAACTACTGTACAATATACACACGTTATTCTGAAATAAAATACTACATACTCTCAAAATTTAATCGTAATAACCCCTGGGGAAATTGAGGCAAGTTTTAACAACCCATGACTTAAAACGGTCCTTGCGGCAAGGTGGCTCAAGGCGTAGTGGTAGTCAATAGGCCGCTCGTGACACTCCAAACGGTGCATAAAGCGAGTATAATGAAACTTTCTTTCTAATATTCTTTCCTTAGTACCTGAAGAGATTTTTGTTCTTTCATCTTTCTCTTTCACAGTGCTATATTCTTTGGCAGCATGCATATATCAAGTCAAATGCTTTAGTTTCCTCCACGTAAACTAGAGTTCGTTTTCAAAAACATAAAATTCGTTGGAAAACATTATGTCTTTTGTGATGCCAATGTGAAGCATGGACAAAAAAGTTGGGAAACACTGATTCAGACACTTTGACAAAAACGAAAGTGTTTTGAGAAATGTTAATAGAGCACTTACAGTAGTCGAAAAATTTTCAGAAGCTCTTTAGCCACAAAATCAACTCACCCTAGATCGAAACAATGCGCACCCCCCTTTACAATGAAAGCTGACAGAGGGGGAGAGAGGTCATGCAAAACTCCCTTTCATGCCAAGAATCGACATTTTCGTTTGAAGAAGTGATGCTGATGCTAGAAGTGACTACAAGATTCTCCGTCCATAAAGGTAATTGAGGGAAAAACCCGAAGTTGTTCTGATTACTAGTACATCTCGAAAGACTGCACGGCGAATTCCACAGCAGGCAGCATTAACGATAGAAGATCTTTAATAAAAAGCCGACGTCTAAGCCTATGCCGCTTTTAGTGTTTTATATTCATAGTCCGAACGTCAAAACGCATGCACTTTCTTGGGGCTAGAAATCTGATAAAAGCATTGCATAACATCCACATTCACCAGGATTGTTGCAATATTCATGCCGATATAATTGTTTCACTTTACCTGTCTAATCTGAACTTCGAGTATAACACTAAATGCGACTTTTAGTAAGTCTTGTGCAACTGTAATTCCACTGAACTTGAGTGAGGCAAACCATTTCATTCTGAAAATTGCTCAACGTTTGCAAATTCCTGAACATGACAACAAGCTTCATAAAGAAAAGGAAAAACGACCCACCACAAAATAATGCTGATTGTGCAAATCATAACGCTAGGCCACATTAAACGCACATTTATGCTGAGCCAATGGTTTCTAGGAGTGACACCCAAGTGTTTTTTCACGGTAGCCGGTTCTCATCTTCAGCGTGAACGGGAGTGTTGGAAACATGCAGGCGACGCTGTTGGGGCCGCCTGAAAGAATGATCTCAGTGCAGACCTGACAGTTGCGCAAAAGGAAGGACACAATCAGGCTGAATGGAGTTCTAAGACTTTTCACATGAAACCAAGTAGTCTGATCAAAGATATTTTACAAACCTTGAAGAAAAAAATGCACAATTACTGAATGAATAGAGTCTTCAGGAAATTCCAAATTTAACAAAAAGAACAATCATCCACGAACCAATCTGCCATTTGGCTAGTGGCGGGGCATTAAGGGTCATAAAGAAACATCCTGTGAACTGCTTCAATGAAAGATTGAGAATGTAGTCAAAAATGTTTAAAATATGAAGGCTTTGACAAGTCGTGCAGCGATACCTCTACTTAGTATTTTTAGTACAATGTATACATGTCTTCTTTGCACTAACCACTGCATATTTTTGTTTTCACGACTCTAACATGGTGGATTAGAGTCATTAACTCCTGGACCTGCGGTGAAATCCAAAGTTCCAATTATCCGTCAAACACAGCGATGATTTGTGATAATGAGTAATCGTCGTCTAATGTTCATTTAAGCAAGGAGTTCAATCAACGTAACTGATGGTTATGAACATGGGTGCGAACATGGACAAGGGGGCGAAGGAGGGCCAAGACCCCCTTGGATATTTAAATTTGATATTTTCCTATCGCATTTGTAGCAAAAAAGGTTGTTTTCTTACTTTGTAGAGGGAAAAATAAAATGATCATTCTTGCTCCCCCTGGAAAAATATTTTGGCTGCTTCGGGAAAAATCTACTATAGGTCCCAAGTGGAAAAATGCTTCCGACGCCCATGATTACGAAAACAATCATGTTGGCCGACTAGGATGAGGCATTGAAACGTTTCTCATGTATGTTAACTGCATATTTGGAAACTTCAGTAAGATTTTGGCCAAAGTTGCCCATAAGTAGAGCGCGGATATTTTCACCCACTCATAGATGCTTGCCAAAATAACAGTAGCTCCGAAGGTGAGCTTTCGCCTTTTATCCTCAACGTTGGTCAATTCTACGTTCAGACTGAATAAGCTGCTCTAACGCTTCCTGGCCAATACCGTTAACCGCTAAAGTCCCACGAAGAAGTACATTTAAAGCTTTGTTTTGTTCCTAGATGTCATTAATCACTGAAAAAAGTAAATAAACGTGACCTACTGGTCCCGGTCAAAGCGCACAACCTGATAGGTCAAGAAGTGCGTCGTTCCCGAGGCGAAATAACTGTAGTTTCGGAACATTCAAAGTATTCTTTTATAATGTCGAAGCATTCCACAGAGTTGGAGTTCTCACCGGTTCCATTGCAGAAGAGACCAGCTCCAGCCGCAACGCCCTCGATGGCTGTTTTTCCATTCAAAATCATGTCGCAAACCCTCTGTGACGGAAGCAGGTAATTTATTAGCCTGCTCAGTGATCCTGGTGGTTCCACTACCCAGGGCCTTGTTTATTCTGTTGATTTCATATGCTTAAAAATGTTAGAAACCTGTGCTTCCATGACTTTTCCTTATTTTCAGAGACAAATGGCATGGTGCCAGAGTTATTTTACAAAAATGTCCCTAAAAGCCTATATATACAAAATTGAGGTAACATACTGCCCCGGTTACCTGATGTGTAACAAATTTCGGACACCTTACTATATTAACGTTTCAATGTGATTTTAACTGCAATGCGTGTTTGGCTAAATATGACCACCAAATCCTCATGCGAAAAGTCTTCCTACACCATGACTTGTGATGAAGAAGAAACGGATCTGACACGTGTATGATGTTTTCCACGCACAAACAAAAAATTACTCTTAAAAAATCCCCTTTTTGGTGGGGGTACAGTGTTTAAAATTTGTATGTTACGTATGTTTCGCTGCGCAGATAAAATTTTGTTGCAAAAGTGATTAACAATGGACGTCGGGAAGTAAAAAATAGTTTGGCCCGGAAATAAAGGATGCCACATGTTCCAGAAAGACGTTTTCAAAATTAAAGTGGCAATATACCCTACTTTTCCTGACTCGTACAGCATTTTATGCATTCCTGAGCTGGGTACAAAAAGAGAATTTGGAAATTTGATTGGCAAGGAGGTTGACCACATCGCTGGGTAAGATTGTTTTGGTAACTAATGAAACGTAACTTATGTAAATTAACAACACATATAATAAAAAAGACATAATCAACATAACCTGACAAAATGACTGAAGTTGGTTGCCATACACCTGCAATTGTACTTATCTTATCGATTGGGATGCTACGAGATGCGTTTCAATTGATAGCGTTTTCATTGGCAGAAAAGTAAGTTTGATCGAATATCCTTGCACTGTTTAACTTCAGGAACAGAGGTATTACAAATAATTTCACCAACAAACGCAAAACCGTTATGATACTGATTGCAAGACGTGTATGATCAGACCCACACATACGCTCCGATACTTGTGAATTGTGACTGCGTCAGTCTCAAGAGAATGTACATGCTTCAGTAGGAAGTTTTCAATCTGTCATGGAATTTTGTTCCAACAAACGGATTACAAAAGCATGCAGTTGATAGTTTCGCAAATGTTACCCTACAAAATTATTTGATAAAACCACGACGACGGGACTAATTCAAGCAAAATGGACCCACGGTTGAATTTCCACACGAAGTAGATGGAAAAAATATTCCAGCACACGGATGAAGTAGCTGCCGTACATCATTACGATATTAGCAAATTACTGCTCGACTGCAACATGGAAATAACGCACGTTAAACCAGTGTTGGCGCAATTGCAAGAAATCAAAAATGTGTCACCATTTAAATGTTGATCTGTGTCGCTCACCTTCGAGTTGACCCTACACCTCATTTAATGAAGGTGGCATCTCCAGAAATTCTGTCTGGGGGTGGGGGAGCAAACAGCGGCGCAGAGCTTCATCGCCTCGATGACGTCACTGTTCATCGTGCGCAGTCAACTGTGGCGCAATCGTTTTGCAACTGCCCTCGAAAATTGCTTCTCTCACATAAATCAGGACATTTCCTTGCTCCTCACTGCTGCCGCCTCCTTCCTAGCTGCTGGCCATACGAAGTCTTGCAAATGGTGGGGAAGACGACGTTGCCAAAAAATTCTTGATTTTTTGTGAGTAACGCAGTGAAAATCTGACACTAGAGGCCAATAAAGTGCGTTGCGTTGAAACAAATCAATTGTCGCTGGCAGAAAAGGACCCCACCCTACACTTCTAATTAAGGTCTCACAAAAACAGTTTGCTTACCACCGGCATAGTTTAAAAGAATAAGTGTACTATATGATTTAAGGATAGGCATACCATACGTCCCGTTTTAGCCGGGACAGTCCCGGTTTTAGGGCTTTGTCCCGGCGTCCCGGTCAGTCAGCCAAAAAGTCCAGGTTACGCATTTAGTCAGCCAGTATAGTCCTACACCTGGTACATCAGCTCTCGTTGAGACAATTAGTTCTATCATGAATAACATGTGGTCTGATAACAGAAGCAGAATGTGAAAACACTTATCACCTGCAAATGCTGTACAGTAGTCCCCGCTTATAGGCCACGGTTAATAGGCCCATCCCAAAATAGTCCAGTCCGGAATTATTCCATCTATTCCTGCTAAAGAAACCGCTTTAAAAACCCGAAAACCTGCTTAATAATCCCAATTTTCGAATACATTTGCTTAAAATTGGGTGAACGTCGAACTCACACTTTTTTGTCTTTCTTTCGACGGTTTCGCACTTTACGTTGCTGACCTACTGTAGTTCAAATTCAACTGTTTCGTCACAGATCGTGTATTTGTGCCGTAAGCGATATGCAAGACAACTGGTGGTAGGCTATGTAGAATTTATTTTCAACACGGCGAAGAGACGTGCAGACGTAGCTTTTGTTAAGAAACTTGAAATTTTAGAAAATTACCCGGCACTGTCAACATCCAGCCAAAGTGCTTCCGCCAAACAACTCAACATCATGTCTCGTGGCTGCCTACGAAATATCCTGTGCAACAAAATAGCTCTTCGAAGCGAAGCATTATTGTTATTGTTAGAAGGGGGGACCAGAAAAGGCAACGTCATGACAAAGACCAGGAAGTAGAAGAAGGGTTTAGCAAATTTTAGCGATAGTGCAGTCAGCCACGCTTATTATGTCCATGAGAGTGGCGAAAATTTGACTCCCACTTAAT
>Ga0210059_1010684_pt1 | contig 14140 bp, 11 predicted proteins | sample Ectturendosymbi2_FD_188042 | JGI IMG/M metagenome (GOLD analysis project Ga0210059, IMG submission 188042) | Ecteinascidia turbinata endosymbiont from Florida, USA - Sample 2 (SPAdes) (version 2) | ecosystem: Host-associated > Tunicates > Ascidians > Unclassified | place: Key West, Florida... | reverse complement strand
AGTCGGGAGTTAGAACAGTACTCATACAACGACTAGACTGCCTCGTTGGTAGCGTTTGGGGAAACCAGCATCTCTGCATGCAACGACAGCATTCCTCGCAAGCAACGTCTACGCTGGGCAACACCCTAAACCTCAACATTGGGTACCTACACCAAAAGGAAAACCCTACAATACTAAATGTAACCTGCTTTTCAGAAAACCGAAACACGTGCCAGTGATCTCTTCATCAAGAACCTTAGGGAAACACAAGGTCAGATTGTTTGTATCCCAAACAATGAGGAGAAACATATCAGTTTCTCGAAAAGTGTTAACGACGAAAACAATAAATTCAAATACAAAATTCGCTTTATTGATTTTTTAAAAATTTATGTCAAGCAGTCTTAATAAACTCGTAAGCAATCTCAAACCGGATCAGTTCAAAAACTTGAAGGAACACTTCAATGACATTAAATGACATTGAATTCAATGACATTGAATTGTAGGTGCGAAAGGGAGTCTTTCCATATGATTGGTTTGACTCACTGGAAAAACTGTCTGAAAGAAATCTTCCGCCAAAGGAGTTATTTTATTCAACGTTGAATGACTGTGATATCACAGACAAAGACTTTGAGCATGCACTGAAGATGTGGAAACATTACAAGATGACAACTTCCCGGTAATATCATAATCTGTATCTCAAGACAGACATTCTTCTTCTTGCAGATGTCTTTGAAAATTTCAGAAATGTTTGTATGAAGAACTATGAATTGGATCCAGCATGGTATTACACCGCACCTGGGTGGCTTGGGATGCTTGTCTGAAAAAGACGAGACTTCAACTTAAACTTCTTTCGGCTCCGGATATGCTTCTGATGATTAAGCAAGGCATTCGTGGAGGAGTCTCAATGATTTCAAAACGATATGCAAAAGCCAACAATAAATATATGGATGAGAAATTCAATCCAAATGAAAAATCAAAACTCATCCAATATCCTGACGCTAACAATCTCTATGGTTGGGCGATGAGTTTGCCGCTGCATGTGAAAGGTTTCAAGTGGATGACAAATTTGAAAAATTAGAGAGAATTTTCTGATCAAGAAGGGAGATGATGTATTCTTGAAGTTGACTTGCAATATCCAAAGAAGCTTCATGATTTGCACAATGAATATCCACTCGCTCCAGAGCGGATTGAAATCAATAAAGTTGAGAAACCTATTCCCAACCTGAATGAAAAAAAGAAATGTGTTCTTCATCACAAAAATTTGAAACAATATTTCGATCTCGGTTTGAAAATAACTAAGATTCACCGCGGAATCTCCTTTGACGAAAAAGCGTGGTTGAAACCATACATTGAGTTGAATACAAACCTTCGTTCCAGGGCGCAAAACGAATTTGAGAATGATTTTTTCAATATGCGGTTGGGCAATAACCAAAAGTCTTTGAAAAAATGTGTGGCAAAACCAAACTTTGATCACTGCACTGTATACCATGAAAATCTTGTCGCAGTGCACATGAAGAAGACGGAATTGGTTTTCAGTAAACCTGTATATCTTGGAATGAGCAGTCTGGATTTGTCAAAGACCTTGATGTATAATTTTCATTAAAAATACATCAAGAACAAATTCGGCTCGAAGGCGAATCTGCTGTTCGCAGACACTGACAATCTTTGCTATGAAATCGAAACAGAAGATTTTTTCAAAGACATTTCAGCTGACGTCCAAGAAAAAATTGACTCTTCAAATTTCACACCAAATCATTCTTCAGGTATTCCAACAGGAATCAACAAGAAAGTTCCAGGTATGTTTAAAGATAAGGCCGGAGGGGAAATCATCAAAGAGTTTGTGGACGAAGCTCTACGCAATCAAGGAACTTGATGGCGAAGAAGAAAAAAATTGTAAGGGTGTCAAGAGAAATGTCATAAGACACAAAATTTCTTTCAATGATTACAAAGACGTCTTGTTCTCAAGAAAAGAAGTGTTGAGGACGATGAATGTCATTCGAAGTCGTCAGCACAATCTCTCCAGAGAATAAGTGAATAAGATCGCCCTGTCCTCAAATGATGACAAAAGAAACATCCTCCCCGACAAAATACAGACTCAAGCTTATGGATACAGGACAGGCTGGCATGGGAAACCAACAAGGGAACCGACAGGGCGACAGGGAAACCAAAAAGGGAACCGACAGGGCGACAGGGGAATCGACAGGGCGACGGGGAACCGACAGTGACAAGGGAGGCCTGCCAAAGTGGGAGAAAATAAACAAAAAGTCCTCTACTACCATGCAGGAGAGACATTTATGTTGGCTCCCCTACGTTTTTCCTTGGCCCTGCAGTGTTCCCCATTTTTTCATTCAAGAATCGCCACTGTAACGCCAGTAAGTCATCCGCTGACTAGGTTCATTCATATTATCCCGAGTTGCTGGACACTTTATCGTTCGTTTGAAATTACTCTCGAAATGGGAACTATCCATTCGTTTGACCTTCAAATCCAATGTTCTACACAAATCCATTGCTTCAAAAAACGTTCAGTCTGATATGAATTATGTTTCAATACTTAGCTGCATAAGACAGTTCGGACTCTTAACGAATGATCCCGAGTTAAGCGCGAGGGAACGAAGTCGTGAGAGCGCCTACTACGAACGATATTGTTTTATTCAGGTCACCTGTAACATGAACGCGAAAGGCCAGGTATAGAACGAAAATACATGAACGGTGACAAGGCCCAAAGAAACGAGGCCAAGTTAACACCTTCGTGAAGTGGGACCGTGGGTGGTGGAACAAACATACAAAGCAACCAAGCTTGCGTTCTCCGATATAAACTGTAATCGAAATCTTGGGCGAAGCCTGAGGGGCCCGTGTACCGGAGTAGCTAATGGGCTGTTAAAAACACCACGAACACAGCTTAAAAAACAGGCAAAAATGACACAACCATGATACCTGCCTTACCACAGACTGTGCACGGTGTATTTCGCCAAACAATTACGAAATCCTGCCAAATTCACTGCCAAATTACAAATAATATGTTTGAAACAATATCGACAAAATACTGAGAAAATTCTGCAACGTTTTTTTATTAAACAATTTACTTTATTACTGGACCCAATACCAATTGTGTTACTTAAACGTATGGTATTTAGGCAAAAAAGCCGGGCCCCCAGAAATGAAAGTTGGCGACCAAGGCAAATGCAGCCCTCCCGGTTCCACTACCTATGGTCCTCACGTTGTGCTGTAAATTCTTTATGCCACCACACATACTATATGGGTGCAGTGTGTTTGTTTTTTTCTTTGAACACAGATAAGAAGAACGGACGTGGTTCTTATAAAAATCGTTACATGTTTTGTCAAATATTTCAATTGTGGCGATTTGGATGAGTTTGCCTTTTAGGGTTGCCAGATGCGTTTTGTAATAATACCAGCCATTTTGTCAACAGTGCCAGATCTAAGGTCTGTCGTAATTCTTATGCAGCACAGGGGAAACAGTGAAGAGTATTTTTAAGCAATTTGCCCGTATTTTGGGGGGATCATTACATTTCGGCGTGTGTGTGACGTGACAATCGCATCGAGGATTGCGTCAAAAGCAGCAAATAAACTTCGCTGAAGAAACTTTCCTGACAAGATTGACTACCAGAGTCATTATAATCTGAGAAATTCGGCGTTAGTTCTTTTTAAAGTTGCGGCAAATTGTTTATTTTCAAAATACCGGCTTTGGGCACTGATTTTCAAAATACCGGTCTTCTACCGGCCTCCACTAAATTAGCAGTAAAATGCCGGCCAGGCCGATGAAAAACCGGCCATCTGACAACCCTGCTGCCTGTGGCAGTTAATAATCCTGTTCCTGCCAGACAAGTAGGATTTCAACAATTCCGTGCAATTTAACGCTTTTGCGTTGAAGGCAGCAACAAACGCAGTGATCGTGGGCACTCCAGTAATGATTTATAATTTTTTACTGACCATACTTTCAGAGCGTCATTTTCGGATTTTCGCAAATTGATTAACGCTTTCCATTTTTTTCCTCACAACAATGCGTGAGGAGGCCTCACAAGTGGATTAGCCTAGGGCCTCGTTCAAGTTAAGTCCGGCCCTGTCTGCAGCATACCCGATTCTAACAGTGTATTATTTAAGAAGTACGTGAATGAAATGTTTTTTTTGCCAAAACTGTCGATTGAGTCAGTTACTCATTAACTCTCACAAACTAAAACGAAAGTTGCTAGAAAGTGTTTGTTGATTATATTAATATTTAATGTGTTTTTTTGACACAATAAACTTTTATTTGAATACTCAAATAACAAAGAAATTTATATTCAGTAGTATTAGCAAAATGTCGATTTTATATTCCCAGTTTTATGGCGATATTTCCAACATTTTCGACAAATAAAACTTTTGAAATTTTTGGGTATGCGCTTACACCCCCAGCTCCTACGCCACTGGATGGAGCTGCCATCCGACTTTGTCCCCGGGCGCAGGAAACCGAAGGTGCGTCACTGAATACAAGTGATGATTATCACCCACACTTTAGACTCATGGGATATTTTGGGATATCACACACGTTTTCGTGGTTTCCCTCTCAGTTTTCACGAATTATTCTTTCATAGTGTTTCATGGTCAAGTGCATTTTTAACTTGGTGCTGCTATTAAACAAAACAGGTGACTTTTTCGTCAATAGTTTGTGTGTGTAACGCCTTTGGGCGATGGTGGTACTCTGGCAGTTGTGGGTGACTTATAAAAGTCGAGAATATAATTTCTTTAACAGGATTTTCGGACGGGGAGGCGGGGAGTCGCGGCCGTGATTGTAGATGGTTGCATTTACGTCCTTGGTGGATATTTGTCTTGGAACGGCTATTGCAAAAACGTTAAAAAACTTGAAACCCATGACATGCGTACTTGGGTGGATGAAAAAAACATGCTGGAAAAGCGAGCATATCATGCTGCAACTTACATGAACGGTACGTATTTACCTACATGCAGCAATGAATAAAGTTTTCATGTTACAAGTTGCGTTCGATTCACACCATAATGTTCTTGCCCTACCTGGCGAAGAAGACTACAGCAGTGAATGGAATATATTCTTGCTCTCCTTGTCTGTTGTGTGTAACCAAACACTTGTTCTAAAATACTTCATCGCTTAACCATCCTTGTGGTATAACTTTGAAAACAATTTACATTTTTCCCTGCTTGGGGTTTATACATCGTTGTTTTCAAAATTACTATATCGCAGAAGTTGCTGTGGATTGGAGAGATCTGACAAGGAGCAGTATTTCATTATGTGCTTAACTGATGCAGAAGCTTTATGTGTGATCAGTTGTTTTCTCTTTTATCTAAGTAAATTCGTCTTCATTTATCATTTTAAATGCGTATCGGAGACGTTGAGAAACCGTGGTTGTGGTTATTGAGAGCTATTTTTCACTGGATTTGTGATTCGTTTTGAGCTTTTCAAACGTCAACTTCTCGATCTTTTGTAGGAAAAATATATGTTACTGGAGGGAGCAACTTCTTTAATGATTATATGGGCTCGTGTGAAAAGTTTGATATAGCTTCCAAACAATGGACATCCATGAAAAAAATGAGTTGTCACAAGAAATATCACGGGATGGCTGCAATGAATGGTGCTGTTACTAATCATGTTTGCAGTTGTTTGGAATGACTATCACAGTGTCAGTGTTTGTCAAAAGAAACGATTGCTGCGTCGTTTCTCTTCCTGAGCCTTTGTTGTGTCTACGATTCAGTTCAGCATGTTTTGAAGCCAGTTTTTTTTTCTTCTTTGTTGGAACCAGCATCATGAATAGAGTCGCCGTCAGTTTTTTTCGGTGGGAGTGCCAAACAACAAACACAGGCGCCATATTCATAAATGCAATCCCAACTGTTGTAGGAAAGCAAAACCTGTGGCACAAAATGCAAGTTAACAACAGAAAGAGAAATGAAAGCAGTGTTTCCCTAAACTAAATTCTACATTTCTGTGAGTGGGGGATCTTTATAGCAACAACCGCTAATTTACGTTACAATCCACGACGTCAATGAAAAGTCTCAAAATTACGCCCAATGTCAATACGCAAGGTTCACACTAAAACAACCCATCTTGAATAGAGGCAGCGATTGTGACGCGTTTAATCACGCCATCCCCAGTGACGTCGGCCAGTGGAACAGCCAGCTCAAAACTTTTTTTGGGGGAAATCTTTTAAACTTAAGTAAACACCAGTATTTTGCAAGCAGGTAAGTTCATTCTTTTGGCGATTATTTTTGTTATGTAGCCGACGTTTCGGCTGCCTATTCAAGTAGGCTTCCTCAAGGTAATGTTTTTAACCACATAACATGCAATTTACCAATAACAATAAACAATGATTAGCGTGACTTGATACAAAGACAGAAAACGCAAAACCAACCACACTATAGGTCTAGGATATGAATGGCAGTATGCAACAGTGAACGTGAAAGTTAAGAAGTGCAAAACGAAAACGCCCAAAGGTGATAATGTACACCAAATCAATAAAACAGCGTAAAGCCTGCACAAAAATGCACAAAACGTTAATAGTTGAAATAAATCTGTAAATAGTGTGAATGAATGCGGTAATTAGCGATCAATAATGAGATAAACTGAGTGGTGAAGTGATGAAATAGCAAATCAACAGGCACTAAACAAGATGACAAACTAAACGAAGCCAAGTAAGGATAAATTTCAACCATATTTCAAGATATTATGATAAATAGCTGGGACGTTTGCGCTTTTATCATTGATAGTGTTAGTTTTTAAAGTGATATACCAGGATTCTAAAAAATACGCTTATGGTAGCTATTTACGTGATGTAAAACGTGGGCGCAATCCCAACCGAGACCACGCCCACGTTGGGTTGCATGTCTCGTTACTGCTGTATTTTCTGGATTTTTAAATATTTTTTGGCAAAGCGTCCCTGTGGTGTTCTTTCAATCGAGTACTCAGGCTTCGTTTCATTTGTCCAATGTATTTGAGTTCACATTCCCACATGGAATTTCACAGACTACACCTCGACGTTCGGTGACGGGTACGATATCTTTTCCTAAAGATAGGTTTATCCTTGATTTAAATGTAGGTTTCAAGATAGTTCGCTTGCGATCAGGAGTGAAACGAGGTTAGATGGCGCCCGAAGCAAGAAGCAAATTTGGCTCCCCCATGTTTGAATCTGAGGTCTTTCGGAACCAAGTGTACTGTATTAAAGAAAGTACTTGTGACACTGTTTGGGCTTTTCAGTGCCCCGCAGTAAATTGGCGCCCCCATAGTGATTTGGCGCCCGGGGAATTGTGCCTCCCTTTCCCCCCTCGTTACGCCCCTGCATACGATGTTTATCCAGAATTCGTTTCAAGATCTTTCCCAAATCAGTTGTGTACGGTAAAATAACGTAGATATAAACACAGAAAATCCTTTGTATTGTTTCTTATTGTCTTGAAGCATCCATTTGGGGTAACCATTCAACATGAGAGTCCCTTTCACATGCTTCATTTTACTGTTCAGGTCCTGGACTTGGACTGTGGAGAAAGTTTTTTTAGCTCGTTCGAGAACAGTGTTACCCACTGATTGTTTATAATGCATAGGATGTTCTGATTTAAAGTTGAGATGTCAGTCTGAATGGGTTGGCTTACGACTGACTGCTGCCAATAAGTAGCGATTTGGTAAGCGTTTGATCAATAAGTCCAAAAACGGATGCTCCTTTTTTTTTTGTTCCTAGTGAATTGTGTGGAGCTCTCTCTTTATAGGTGAAAAACTCGGACACCTCTGATTTCTTCATGATCACAAAAGTTTCGTCTACATATGTTTCCCACAAACGTAGAGGGCAGGGATAACTAGAAGTTCTAGATATCTCTGGTGGAGGCTCTGGAAAGGTTTCCAAAGCACGTGTTTCGACGTCTTCCATTACTGCGTTTGCAAATACTGATGAAACGGGAGAACCCATCGTTGTTCTAAAAACTTGTTCGTAATGTTTTCCACGAAAAGTAAAATTTGTTGAATTTTAGCAAATTTCAAGTCCTTTTAATTAGGTCGGTAGTTGAAAAATTTGACTCAGTTCAGGATCGGACTGTAGACGTTGCTTAGCTATTAACGCCTTTTGAATTGGAGCTTTTGTAAATAAAGATACAGCATCGGATCGAATGAGACCATTATTTCATCAGTTTGGAGTAATTCATGAGCAGCAGATGGTGCAAAGCCTGAATGTTTTCTTATGTGATGTTTTGATTTTTCAATAAGTGTTTTCGGTAGTGAGGATAATGCTTTAGCCAAGCCGTAGGTAGGTGAGTCTGTGAAAAAAACACTATTGGTGGTAAGGGAATGTTTTTTGTGTAATTTCGGTAGTCCGCACAGTCGGGGTGATGTGGCATCTGAGTGTTTTAGTCTAAAGCTTGCTTTTTTGTGATCTTTTTGGTTTCGAGCAAGTTGTTAACAAATTTATTGACATCTTTGGTTGTGGATGAGGATGGGTTGGTTTTAAGATGTTTTTAAATTTCTTGACCATCCAGTATTTTGCTTGGTAATCATTATGCTTGAATCTTTCTTTAACTGTTGCAACGCCATGTGTCCTTTTTTCGATAAAACTAGTCAACTTTGCTTTTTGTTTCGTATATTTTAACCCACTTTGCCACGAATTAGGTCAGCTTGGAAAATGCCTCGTAATCCGTCTTCGATTGAGCTAAGGATATTTTTACTGGTACATCTTTAGGAGGGATAGCAAAATTCTGGGTCGATTCTGATGCTTTTCAATTTCATTGACGATAACCGATGCCGATATTTTTGCATTACTCAAACCACAGTTGAACGACATGACATTGTGTGTTTTTCTTCAGTATGTAAGTCGCATACACACATGGAATACTTGCACAAGTTACAAATGAAACAGCACGTTTTAATAAGTTAGAACCATATTACAAAGCAATATGAAAAGCAAAAAATGAATAGCAGTAGTATTTTGTTTGAAACACCTCTTAAAGCAAAAAATGACAAGATATGCTAAACATTTCGGATGGGCATGGCCCCTTTGCCCCCTGGCTACGCGTATGATGTAGGTCCTGGATTTCAGTAGCATAGACTTCAGAAGGATTGAACAATTTTTACATTCTGCATTCCACACTGGAATCTTTGTACAAACACCAAGGTTTTACTTACGTGAAGCGTTTAGCAGTCACAACGCGAAAATGATTTAATTTATTCAACAAGTGCAAACGGAAAAATTATTTCCTACCCAGATTTTCAGACCAGATCAACTTATAACATCTATAACATCTCTACATAGAAACTTTCCTTTGTCTCCACAAAGAAAAGATATCTGGCACAACCTTTCAAACTGCACTTCATTGCATTTGGCTTCTTGTGTGTTGTGGGTAGCTTCTGAAAATCAATTGTTCAGTTGCTTTCAACTCCAAATATTTGGCAGAGTTATTGATTCATTGCACAGGTATGATTTACTGTATCGGAGGACGCAACAAAACTGGTGACAACTTACCCAACGAACGTTACGACGAAGCGAAGGACGAATGGATGGAAATCACCCCGTTGAATTATCCAAGATGTGGAGTTGCAATTGTAGCTTACAACGGCCTCATTTACGCCATTGGGGGTATCACTGAATTTTAAAGTTTTAATTAATCTCTCACTTGACTTTAATCAAAATCGAGTTGAATTTAGTGCGTATATAAACACTGGACCAGGGTTTCGCAAACTGTGGGTCGTGACCCCAAACGGGGTCGCGAAACAAATGGCTTGACGAAGCATATATACAAGTTTTTGTAAACTTTGCAAGAAAACTAGAAGTAAACCTGTATTAAATTTATTTCTACTACATTTTTAGGGCAATACAATGCTCCATGCAGTCAGTTGGTTACTAGAATGTCCTCCTGAGCTATCAAATGATAATAATCAGCCAAGCACAATGAGTTATGCGTTGTTACACTATGATGGTTTTAACGTACCAACCAATACTGACCTTGTTGCATTCATTCCGACACGAAGACATGCATGCTTGTGTTTAGAACTCTAGGTCTTGGGCAGTGGTTTTCAACCTTTTCGCTGAAGGGAGCCAAATTAAAGCCTAGAATTTTGTTAGAGAGCCGAACTTGAAAAAATTTAAAACAAATCAATTGGCACGTTTTGCGTTATTGCAGAACGAAGTATGTTACACAAAATATTAGAGGTTTTATTGAAAGACTGCTGACAGTGCTGAGGGCCGCACATAAGGTGTTTGACAAATGCGAGGTTGGGAACCTCTGGTCTAGGGGCAAGGCTAACTGCTTTCAGATCACACTGGGTAGCTTTAGACTAAAGTTAAAAGCTTCATACACAGTTTCAGAAGTACTTTGGACTTTGATTTTTTAAAAGTGGATCCGCAAACCATACACAATTGGTATGTCAGGAGATGACACACTTGCCATGCAAAGGATGTATTTACGGAGTTATTAAACGACGAAAATTTGCAACTGAAATTTTCAAGACAAAGTTTATGTCATTTTTTAATAAGAGCAAGATATACATGCCCAGTCATGTCTGATCTATCCATTCATAGTATCTTATCCTTTTCTGCGTGAATATTTCGAATAAGCTAAAAGTTGCAATCACCCATTTTCCTGTACTGTACATTTACAATGCTGCCCGAATTATGGTAAGTTCTATGAAGCCTGCCGTATTACACATTGCCGTGCAAGTAACTGTTTGTTGACAGCCGAACAAAAATTAATAACAACATCTGGTTTGTTGTTTTAATGCAATTATGTATGTGCTTTTTGCAGGAGAAGTGAAAGTGATCATTTGAACAAACCAGTGTTATAAAATTACTTTGTGCAGGTTATAATCAGGATAACGACGAATACATGAATGTTGTTGAAACGTACAATCCAGAAACAGATCTATGGACAACTATATCACCGTTGAACGTGGCCAGATTCCTACCTGGTGCTTGTATTTCTGGTGGAAAGATATACGTTGTTGGAGGGTTGGTAACTTTAACAATATTAAAGATACTATAAATTTTTTAAAATTATTCAGTCAGGTTGAAAGTTCTATGGGGCAGTAGTGAACCAAATTTTTAAATAAATCCCAGTTCGCTGATTAAGTACTTTGCCCTTTTGCCACCACTCCTTTTCTGGGGCTTTGGAAACTTATAAGATCACCAAGACAGCGGCAGCAGAGGTCGAGAGCGTTTTCCCGGTGATCTGGCGCTGGCGGCGTTTGTCCACATGTATATTGTGGCCAGAGCGGTGTTAAAGAGTAGGGGGGCCCCGGGCAATTTTTTCTGGAGGGCGCCTATGACGTAATTCATGACGTTTCGTTTGTAAAAGTTACGTTTCCGCTTATTGGCAAGGTTCCCGTTTGTTTTTTCCGGTACTCGAGAATGTGTTTACTCGTCAAATGCACATACAGTTAGCTGCGAGAAGAGAATTTATGGTATGAATACTAGAGTGTATTTTTACTAAGAAAAATTTTTCACAGGCTAGAGAGTGACTCTGCAAGAAACAACATTCACTCGAACAATAAGCAGAAACCAGAGATTACAAACAAAAACACCGCAAGAAGAACATGTCAATATGGCCAGCCAGGCTGTGTGTGAAAGTTGTTTCCAATCTAATGTCTTGATTTTCACCTTCATTTTCAGGTGCTATGGTTAATGCCCAGTCCTGTCGGCACGGGGGGGCTTTGGTGGGCTTAGCCCCTCCAAACAAAGCTCGAAGTCCTCCAAAATGGAAATATGAAACACTAAAAGTTAATGAAATTTTTGTCAAATTTGAATGTCAAGCTCCCCCTGCTCGAACGTAAAACCCCTTATTGATGACTTTCTAGCGAGGTTTTTGTTAACATCACTGCTTTAATATTGATGCTTGAAATTTTGCAAGAAAAAGTGATTCAGTCGCGGCGTTTTAGCTAACACTGCCAGATCCTTGCATTTTTTCTTCTTAGAAGCTTTGCGCTTTTCATAGCTCCTGATGGCATTACAGGTTTTGGCATCGTGCTAACTAAACGCTGCAATCTCGTTTTCTGTTCTTTCATTCTACGAATCGACTGATTAAAACATTTTCTGACGGACCACCCAATAACATGTGGTGTAAATGGCTTGAATACCTTAACGATAGTAACCATCGGAAGAAAAGAGCTTTTCCACCACACGTTATCCTTCATGACGAAACAAAGGTGCAATTCGGTTGTGGTGATCTTGAGACAGCAACAAAAGTTCGGGATCATTGATACTATTTTTGCCACTTCTGATATTTTAACATGACATCAGATGTGATGTTCTCAGAAAATTTCTGATGTCTGATGTTTTGACGACAAATCTGATGTTGGGTTGTTTTTTTCCACATATCTTCTCATTTTAGGACGAAAATAAGGTAGATTCATGATTTTAATTTTCCTTTTATCAATCTCTCGCCCAAATATGTGTTTGGTTATCGTTTAAAACTAAAGAAGCTCTCTTCGCTGCGTTTAGACTAACGTTTTACGTAAAATATAAACGACTTCTCCATTCAATGCCCATATTTCGCTGTTTCGGATTTAACGAAGATACTTGCTCTTTTATAAGCATTTAGCTTATATGAGACCGTAGCGAAAAAAATTGATGTTGTTTGATGTTGAAGAAGGCAACAATTTAATATTAACGAGACTGACCGCAGTGGCAACATTGATTAATACGAAAAAGCAGTCAGCAACCACTAGCTTTAGCAAGCAAATAGTAACGTTTTCGTGACATTTGTTCAGTGCCAGATTTAACTGATGCGAGGCCCTAGGCTAATCCACTTTTGAGGACCCCTCTCTTATTGTTGCGAGGAAAAAATGGAAAGCGAAAAATCAATTTGCAAAAATCCGAAAATGACGCTCTGAAAGTAGCCTGCAGTCGATGAAAATTTCTAAATCATTACTGGAGTGCCCAAGATCACTGCGCTTATTGCTGCCTTCGACGCAAAAGCGTTAAATTGCACGGAACTGTTGAAATCCTACTTGGCTGGCGAGAACAGGATTATTAACTGCCATAGGCAAACCAACCGAAATCGCCGTAATTAAAATATTTGACAAAACACATGGCGTACGTTTTTTGTAATAATCTCATCTGTTTTTTCTTCTCTGTGTTAAAAAAAACAAACAAACACACTGCACCTGTGACCTATATAGTATGTGTGGCGGCGGAAAGACTTTAGCTCAACGTGAGGACCACGTTGCAACTCACTTACCACGTTTGTAAAAATATCACACACACGAGCAAAACACTTCACGCAAAATGCACCCAAATAGTTGTAACTGTTAGGTTCACGATTCGCAAGTTTCTTACTTTTTCAGACTGGTAAGAATCGAACGTAACTAAACTGTCGCGTGGAAAAATGTTAGGTTAGAAAAACAGAACTGTCGCCAGAAAGTCTTGAATAGGGGATTTAAATTTGCGCAAGGGGCTTGACATTCCGAAAATTTGATAAAATCTTTACTGATTTATAGTGTTTCATCTATAAATTTCGAAGAGCTGAGCTCACCAAAGTAGCGACTGGACTGGTTTAGATTTCGCTTATGTTGTCATTATTGAAATACGTATGAAGAAATGGAAAGCTACAGTCATCGAATCAAGTAAGGCTGAACACAACACAGTAAACAATTAAAAAGTTTTGTCCTTCCTTCTTCATAACAAAATTATCTAAGAATTCATTGCAATGTGTTTGCCTGTGTTCGTCACTTTTAATGCACCGAATGCTTAGTGTGGCCACTGGCTAACCTCTCCTGGAACATTGAGACCGTTTAATTCAGTTTTAATCCTTTTGCATCTTGTAAAGGACCTTTCTCCTGAGCAGTTACTGTAGTTACCATCAAGCTAAGAAATAAAGGTCCGTAGACCGTGTGTGTGGTGGACAAACTAAGAACCACTAATCAAAAGCATCATACCCAAACGCGAGTTTGTCATTTTTTTGCTGTTTCCCTGTATCGTTGGGGAAGAGTTCTGCGGACGCCAGCTGGCAAAGTGACTTCTGCTTGCTATTCAAGTTCATCAACATCTTCTCTGATTTGCTTAGCATGGGAGCGGTACAAACTTGCGCAAAGTACTCAATAGCAATCTGATTTCTGAATGACTTTACTGAAGAAAATTCAAATGGAAAAAAATTACATCTAAAAATACCAATCGAGCTTTACGCGATACAAACGCTGACAAAACTACTGTATTGCTCAGTCACCTAAGAAACA
>Ga0210059_1010682_pt1 | contig 14141 bp, 6 predicted proteins | sample Ectturendosymbi2_FD_188042 | JGI IMG/M metagenome (GOLD analysis project Ga0210059, IMG submission 188042) | Ecteinascidia turbinata endosymbiont from Florida, USA - Sample 2 (SPAdes) (version 2) | ecosystem: Host-associated > Tunicates > Ascidians > Unclassified | place: Key West, Florida... | reverse complement strand
TTATTTCTTGCAAAAGGTGTCATGAGTTGTAGGTGAATAATTTCTAGCGGTCTCTACGTTTGTTTAAAATGCTCTAGTTCATTCCCTAGCCGAGCACTTTCAAACACCGGTGAATAAACTGAATGAAGAAAATGTTAATTGTTTAAAAATTCCCAAGTAGCAATGCAGGCTGCACAAAACGCCCTCGCGGGCCACATGCAGCCGGCGGGCCGCGTGCTTGAGACTCCTGCCTTAAGTTATGCTGCAAAATTTTATCTACTGGCTATGTATGGAGATCAAAATAACGCAGAAAACTGAGCTTGAAGCTTGCAACTCCTAAAACTTGGGCTGGTACTGTTGCCAAAACATAAACTAAACGCTCTGCTTCACTGGAAACTTCGATGAAAAATAAATCACGTAAAAAGAACGAAAATATTCTTAAAGTGTATAAGACAACAGGAAAAACTTTGCAAAAGCTTCGAATTTAGCATAGGTCATTTCCTTTTATTAGCTGCATAACTTTCTTACGCAAATATATGCTAACTGACGGTAATGAAGTATTGCTATATTAGATGCTGTCGGTATGCAAGCTCCCCAATTTAATTGCACACCTTTGTATGTAGATGTTGGCAAGCTAAGAACATGGTGGAAACTTCATGGTTTTAGTAAAAATGCAATTGACAGATTATCATAACTCTAAATATGACATAAATGTGTAAAACAAATTCAAAAACAATTCTAGCGCAAACAATAATGCTGTAAGCACTGGAGGATATTGCATGCAAAAATGTGCAACTGAAAGAAAAAAAATAATTACATAGTAAATAATGGCAATATTGACATTTAGTAATAGCAATCGAACGTTTAAGCGTCATTTTCAAATGACGCGTTCACAGAACCTCTGACGGTTTTGCAAACGCTTGACAAATCCGAATCGATTGTTTCTTTGCCAGCTTTGTGCTTGTACAGGCGCCACAAATGGATGGGGTGTACGATTGACAGAAAGCAAGTCGCCAACAAAATGGCGTTGATTTCAATGAAACTGCCGTTGAATGTTCGGAGGACTAAACTAAGGAGGGGGTAGCGAAGGAGAGAAACGACTCCAGCCAGAATCAGTGTGGCTCCGTACAAGGTGCCGAAGTATTTTGATGGAAAGTAAGAGGCTATTGCGATGGAACAGTTGCTGTATATTGAAACACGAAAGAGGACATAGAGAGGCAGTGAGACGTAACTGGCAGTAAGGTTAGGAATGCACTGCATCGCTGAAAAAAACACACTGATGGCAGTGAGGAGAGCCGAACTCACACAAAGCGCCTTCAACTCCACCAACTTCTCGTTCTTCATGGCTTTTTGAAAATTCTGTTTCAAAGCGTCGACCACAATACCTGTCAAAGGAGCTGCAATCCCTCCGCAGAGTAATATGATACCAAAAACGTTAGTTAGCTTGTCTAGCTCTGCTTCTCCGTCGACAACGCTTTCGGCCCAGGTGTCAAAAGTGCCTTGAAAGAACTCGTTGCGCAAGTTCATGATGATCAGTTGCATTGCATTTGTCCAAAAAAACGTTTCTCTGATCAAGGTGAAAAAACTGGCAGGCTTTTCCTCCACGGCCAAGGAACCACCATTTGCGTTATTCGACGCTTTCAAAGCTTCAGGATTCTCGTTTGCTTTCTTGTGTTTTTTGAAGTCGACCACACCATATCGAAAGTTTTGTGGGATTGGGTGAGGGAAATACTGCCTCGATGTAAAGAAGAATGTCGCAAATAAGCTGACCACAGCCAAACTGGCGAGGAAATAGAAAATTGTCGACAATGGGACGCCCATGTCGTGGACGAAACTGACCACCCAGAACACCACGGACCCGGACAGAAAAAGCCCAACCAGTGTTGAAATAATCGTCGAGCGGGCTTTGGGAAAGAGGTTCCCAGCTTGCATATTAACCATGTAAAACAGCGATCCAGACGCTGAGAGGCAGAGCATTCCAGGAAACAGCAACTCCGGTCTATTAACGGACGAAAAGCCAAGAAACAGCTGACCTCCAGCGCAAATAAAGCAAGCCAGTATCCTTGTCACCCAAGTGCCAAACCTTTGAAAGATGATGCCGCCTGTGAACGCGGCAAGCTTCTGTACCACGGTGGTGAGGGTGAAAATTAGATTAAAGATTTCTGTTTGGGATATGCAAGTTGGATAAGATGCTGTTTTTGAGGAAGGCAGATCAGATGACGAGTTTGAGGAATTTGCCAGTAAAGTGCTGGGCAGTCGAATAGCATCGTGTGCATCAAACCCGAGGACTCCCATTTCCTTGCCATGCTCATCGCACAGTGTGCTGAAATAACCTTCATCTGTTAGAATAGGTGTCAAGAAAGTCCATCCATTGAAAGCTGCGGAAATGACAAGATTTTCCAGTCCAAGGTATATAACTGTTATAAGGTATTGCACAGTCATGATTCTCAGTACAATCAATTTCACGTCTGAAACGCAATAAGAAAAATGTTATATGATCGACTTAATCGACTTAACTGTAACAACAGGGCAGGTCCGTAGCGAAGTTTTAAGGTTTGGGGTGGAAAAATGCCTTTTTAGGGGGCAAGATGTTTTCTTATTATATATTTAAAACAATTTCTTGGGCACAACAAGTTTGGGATGGCACAAATTTTTTGGTGGCACTACCGCCAATTGCCCAGCCGTGGACATGGGCCTGCAGTAGGGCTTTGCTTATATGAATACCATGTTAGAATGAATAGTAGTGCTGCTCACATTTTCTTCAGCTCAACCTGCCAGTTCAACTTTTCTTTTGAGATGACCAAGTATGTTGTGTTATTCGCGTATTGCATACTTAGAAAGCGTAATTTTGCAAAAACAAGATCTAGAGTTCTAAAATCCTGCTCTATTAAAGAAACTGGTACATTTTTTAGTTGACTAAGACGCAGCAACATCGCAACGAGAAAAGAATAAAAATCGAAATCAAAGCTCGTTTGCAACAGTTAACCCCCTCCCCGCAAAATTTATCTTGACAGGTTGGCCCCACAATCCGGGTCAAGCTGTTAATTTTTGAAGAATATGTTATTATGACTTCACCATACGAAAGAAACATGCGCTGCAAATTTTTTCCTAGTCCACTCATCTGTGCATGCCAAGGCTCACGATTTAAAACAGGGGTCTTAAACATGTGATCCGCGAGCCGCATGTGGCCGCGAGGACGTTTTGTGTGGATCGCGGTGCTTTTTGAAAAATTTTCAAATAATAAGCTTTTAGATTATCTTATTTAGTTTATTCACCGGTGCTTACAAATGCTCGGCCAGCGAGTGAACAAGTTCCTTTTCAAACAAACCTAGAGACAGTTAGAAATAATTTTCCGATAGCTCATGATACCTCTCGCAGAAATATCATGTAAAAACTGCTTTTACTAAGGTTCAGGTACCGCCATTGTGTTGTCAGCTTCGTAATGCGACCTTCGGGTTCTTTATATGTCCTCATCAAGTCCTCGGAGAATTTTGAGTTTGAGAATCCTGATTTAAAGTCTTTTTGAATCGCAAATAAATTAGAACACAGCATCATGCCAGAGCCTAAGTCGCAGTGCTGATTTGGAAATACTAAAAATTTAGAACAGGGTAGAACTTGAATGTTTTGCAAAATTATATCAGAAGCAGCAGCTGCAAAAGCCGCAAGTCGAAAGAAAAGCTTAAATGTTAGGTTAAGGATTTTAAATGAATCGTTTACTTTTATCTTTTACCTTTTGTTATCTTATTTGTTATATAGAAAGTAGAGCCTGAATAACTGATTGGTCTAGAGCAGTAGTTTTTAACCTTTTTTACATATCTTACCATTTTATCAAACAAAATTACCAGATTTACCCCCAATAATACGCTGAATGATGCTCATTTCTTACAAATGCGAAATTAACAAACTCTTACAGTTTAGAATGATTTACAACATATTACATCTGCTGTAATTTATGGTTCAGTAAATTTACCCCTTTGGACGATGAAATTTACCCTTGCCCTCAGCGTAAATTTCCCCCAAGTTAAGGAGCTTTGGTCTAGGCTCTAGGGCATACCGGTAGCAAATACATGCACTACAGGTCACTAGTGACATTTGCTTATCTTGTACCAATTAAGCACAACAAACTTTTTCACTATTCGTTGACGTTGATATTCGTCGAATTTTAGAACAGAAAAAATACGGTTGCAAAATAAAATTACATTATTGCAGACTTAGTTTGAAAACAGTTACCTAAAGTCATTTACATTTTTTCATTTCTTACTGTAATTAAGGAGACGTAATTAGTTCCATCTTATATGAGCTTCTCATCATTAAAATAGCTTACCATTACATTGAAAACAATTTCATGATGACGTTGGTAAATTCTGAACGAAGCTGATTTTAATGTTTCAGCATTTCTCAAAAATACCGAAGATGTGGTTGCTTCCATTTTCACCTGGATATATTCTAAACATGTATTTGAATAAGTAATCTATCTCTAAGAATTTAATTGAAATATGATCTGAATCAATTTAAGAAAACATAATATATGCAAAAAAACAAACTATTTTAAGAGGTCTTCATTCCGACATCTCTGTAACAAGGGTGCGTTGAATTGTTTGATATATTATTTCAACTTTTTGAAAGCCTGTTGGCCTCAAAATTGTTTCTTTGCTTTACAGTAGTTGCAATCAATCCTGAAACATTCTGAAATTCTCTTAACAATCTCGTAGTTGTCAAAAGCTGGGTTAAATTGGACAAGACCGCTATCCGAACTCTTCTGCACCAATCCTTGCCAACGAAGATCATATAAACGGCGGGCGATTATGTAACACGAGTGTAATGAGTCACGCTCTGACTTTTCTCAACACGCTGTGAGTTTGTGCAAAACAAAATGAAACCTACGTTATCAAAAGTTATATCTTTCATTTTTTAAAAACCAATGGTTGAAAAGGTTATCATTTGCATCGTACAAAAATGCCACATCGACAACTAGTTTTATCGATTTTTTTAATGCGTTTTCAGTATCTTTGTTTAATGCGTAAGTATCCTTTAGCCATTTGTTGATCCGGAAAACGATTAGGTTTGCGTCATACTGGATTGTGTTTATGTCTTCACTTCTGTCACTTCGAAAGTTTTAATTAATCTTGGGTAGGCCTACTTGGATACTTACCAATAATAGCCATGTACGTAAATGTACTTCTTAATCACAATTCACACTTAATACACATCCAACTGGGGAATCGATGTGTTTTTTCCTAAATTAATGTCTTGTCTCTTGGTAATCGCTTCACCATGGAATTAAACACTAACGATTGCATGCCCTTCTTTCATGCGCTTGTTGAACGTTGCGAATCTGGTATTTTTATTCGAACCTATCGAAACCCACGCATGCAAGTCTGTATAGTAACTGGTCCACAAATATTGTGCTTCTCTTGAACAAAAAAATGATTTTCATCTGAAAACAGCAATTTTCCAATTGTCTAAAGTGCAATTTACATGTTTTTGCTCATTGTAGTCTTTTCTTCCTTATTTTTCAGTAAGAGGCTGCTTTTTCAGCCGTTTCTTAACCTTTCTTCCAGCCTATACTTGAGCTTTTGTGAACTCCAGCTTGCATAAAACCCTTATGTAAATCAAAACTCGTCGTCCTAACATACTTTTTAACAACAGAAAGAACAAATTAAAAGAAATCTTTGCACAAGTCTGTGTAAATAAATTTATAACAATGGAAATAAGTATGATTGAACGTTTCAGTTCTGGACTTTGAGGTACATGAGCGGACCGCCTAGACTCCAATGGGCCCTGGTGCAGCGCACCACCTGCACACTCCTCGCGTGAGGCTTGCTGGTGCTTGATACCTGCGAACATTGCACAGTGCATTTTGTTCAACAACCCTATAGAACAAACTTTTGGTAGCTTTTCTATATAGAAATAGTGAAGTGAGAGCTTGTCGTTCTTGTTGTAAAATCAAACTACTGTGAGTACTTGTTTACATATGTAACGTTGTCCTGGCTTGACGGCAACTTAGTAAAGCTTCTATGAGTATTTAAAATTCTAGATAAAACTTTAAACGCAGCAACAGGTTTTTGAACAAAAACTTTTATCAAAACAATATTTTTCATCTCATTTTGATGTAGGTTTGCAAACAGGGTGTGAATTTTTGCCAGCTTTGCGCAATATGAAAGGTTGCTGTACCGTCATTATTTTAAAGATTTGTCCTTATTTTGAGTGTTTGTGTCTTATAAGACAGTTTTTTTTCCTATTTATATGTAACACTTTAAACTTTGCTTTTTATCTATTCTGTTATCTTGCTTCTTACGAAAACCATTTATGTAATATTGTCAGCCAGTGAAAAACCTATCTCCATTAAGAATTACGAGATGATTAATATATCCTGACTAGTAGAACCTTTTTTGTTCATATGAATCGGCCAAGTGCGGGCATACCAAACCTCACGATTTAAACTCAATGTTTCTCGCATTCTTGTCGCTGCGGACCCCATTCTTTGCCGAGGACCTATTCGCTTTGTCAACTTTTTTTCGATTATATTATTGAGAAATTAGGTTTGGCTGCTTCTTATCGTGAGCAATGTGTACAGTACAAGGGTAGTGAATCAAATAGCCACAGAGCACACACCTTACCTTTAACTCCAAACATTCCTTTTTCTTAGCGCCAAAAAACACTTTTTACAAATAGCCAATGAACAAAAGGTTGTGTTTTTCAAAGCGATATCACATGCTAACAAGTGATTTGCTGTTGCAACTTATAAGCAAGTCTCACGAATCATGGTTGTGTTTTGGAGATTGCTAGTCTCAAAGAAAAATATAGGCTGCTTCTCAACACACAAGCACTAATATAGGTCAGTTTTAGGTCAAGCGACAAAAAAAGTTTCACCCAATGTAACGTTTGACAAAGAAGATAAAAAAATCCACTGGAAAGTTCACCAACAATTGCTCATTGCCATAACCACTGCGGATCAACTCCCAATCCGAGGCATGCTGGTAGCAACTGTGCTGTGCACAAAAACCAGGTCAGCCTCGGTAAGGTTGCAGAAACACGTCAAAAGCACTGAGTAAAGAAATAAAGCAGCAGCAAATACTCATAAATTAGACATGACCTTGAAAAAACGGATTTGTGTAGATCTTTGAAATAAACAAAATACAAGTAACCTTTAAATCGCAAGGTTTCTGTGGTCTCGTTGAAAATACGTCACGGACCCCGGCGAAGAACGACAATGTTTTTGAATGTTTCTTGGTTTGCAAATTAGGTAGAACACAGTATCATGACATAACACAAATTGCAGTGCTGGTTTGAAAATACTACAAAATTTAGAGCAGTGCAAAACTTGAGTGTTTTGTTAAATTACTGTATCAGAAGCAACAGCTGCAAAAGCCAAATGTTGAAATAAAATCATTTAAGTCACATTAGACGTTTTGAATGAAACCATTTTTTTCAAATTTTAGCTTTTATTATTTTTGTCGTATAAAAAATACAGCATGGAAAACTGAGTGGCCTGGGGCAAAACAGTAACAAAGACAGACGTTGCAGGTCAGTAGTGGTAATTGCTGGTACGATTAGCACAACGAGTTATTTCATTGTTCGTTGACTTATACCAGTGGTTCTTAACCTTTTTTTACATATCTTACCCTTTTATCAAACAAGATTACCAGATTTACATATTTCTTAAAAATACGAAAGTAGCAAACTCTTACAGTTTAGAATGCTTTATAAAAATTTACATTAGCTGCAATTTATGGTTCAGTATGTTTACCCACTTGGAAGATGAAATTTACCCCCAGAGTAATTTACCGCAGGTTAAGAACCACTGACTTAGACCTTATTAAGAGTTTTTATTGATATGAATGAGCCAGTATTTCGCTATTTTTTTCAAAAGATAGGGGACTGCGGTAATACTGGAAATCATTTGGCGTTTTGTGGAGAACGTTTTGTGGAAGTGGTTGATTATGAAGCACAAAATTCATCAAACAAATTTTTCTCAAATGCACTGCTTGAGACCACCACTACTTTTTCGCAATTCAGTGTTACGCATCATTGCTCGATCCTTTGAAAAACAACATTACATGCGTGCTGCAACCAATATTCAAAACAGGAAAAATGCGTTTGCAAAAAAATTTTAAAAAGTTGCGAACTTTCTTTCAAAAATTTTCACTAATGCCATTTTAATTTTTTCATATTTTGATGTAATTGAGGAGACGTTAGTTTTATATTGTATGCAGCTATGAACAGTGGCATGAATTTCCATTGCATTTAAAAAACATTTGATGACTTTGGAAATTTTAAATGAAGTTGAGTTTAGGTTTCAGTGCTTATCGAAAATACGGAAGATATATTAGCTCCATTTTTGCCTAGATACGCTTTAGAACATGTGCTTGAACAAGTGAGAAATCTTTCAGAGTTTAATTAACTAAAAATCGGAATGAATTCAAATGAACAAAATAGTAGTCTAATGAAAAGATGTGTTCATTCCGTCGTTTCTGTAACAGTGGTGCGCTGAATTGTTTGACATAATTTTGCTGCTTTTTTGAGCACCTCTTGGTCTCAAAACGGTTTATTTGCTATAAAATTGTTACGTTTCATTTTGAAACATTCTGAAGTTCACGTAACAGTCTCGTAGTTTCTGTTACGTGAACTTCAGAATGTTTCAAAATGAAACGTAACAATTTTATCGCAAATAAACAAGCTGAGATTATATCGGACAGGACCGTTTTCCGACTCTTGCGCGCCAATCCTTGCCGACGATGACGTATATAAACTACAGGTGATTACATAACATGGGTTTACGAGGTCACGTTTTCACTCACCCTTGTCACGCCCTGGCCAACTGCCCAAGCAAACTTTATCGATACGCTTTGTACTTGCCACCGCTGATGTTCCGAATTTATCTGGAATAGATCGTAACCAGATCATCGTGCATTGCCCAGATGTATAAGTTGCGCTTTCTTCTGCAGGTGGTAATGTCAAATCGTTAAAGCTTTGCAGGTACCTCGTAACACCATGCAATATTTAATGTATACCAGATTTTCAGCAAAAGTTCATCCTGGACCTCTGTAAGTTTTAAAGATTCGCGGAAACAAAATAAAAAATTACTCATAGCTACGACAGTTTTGGTCAGAAATCTTGTAAATGACATGTCTGTGTATTTTTATTTTGGAAAATAGAGGCTACTGGGTGTGATGGAGATGTACATTTTAGATGTACATTGGAATGCATCTTATAAAAAGCTTTTCTTCATGTTTTGAAAACCAATGCTTTAAAAGGTCTTTATTTGGATCGCATAAAGATTCGGTAGTAACAACTAGTTTTATCGACTTTTAATGCGTTTTCAGTATCTTTGTTTAATGCGTAAGTATCCTTTAGCCATTTGTTGATCCGGAAAACGATTAGGTTTGCGTCATACTGGATTGTGTTTATGTCTTCACTTCTTTCGCAAGGGTGTGTTGTCACGTTTTTTACAGTATTATAGTGTGCATCGTTATGCTAAATTGTTTCAGCCACAAACACAGCACTTGTACTCACCGCCCTTGAGAGAAACAAAATGTGATGTTGAGAGACCTGTTTTTGTCTTCCTTATGAATTGTAAAACATGACTGAGCTTCATATTATAGTTTTTCAATACTCTGACTGGAAAATGATTTGCTTTGTGTATGACTTTACGTTATAACCATTTACCAATGTTTTAGTCAATTAAAAAATGTAACAGGCTGATGGCTAAGAATGCATATAGTACAGTTGCTTTACGAATTTCACAAATATGTATCCAATCCACATTAATAGCAGGTTATTGAAATTCTCGCTAGCAAAGTCAATGTAAAAATTCTATAACTCTAATACAGTAATGAAGAACAAGAATTTAGTAAAGATTCCACATAAACATAAAAATGTATACAAGCACTTCAAACGTGATAATGGAAAAAAATTAAAACAAAGTTTGTTATCTGAAAGTTTTAATTAATCTTGGGTAGGCCTACTTGGATACTAACCAATAATAGCCATGTACGTAAATGTACTTCTTAATCACAATTCACACTTAATACACATCCAACCGGGGAATCGATGTGTTTTTTCCTAAATTAATGTCTTGTCTCTTGGTAATCGCTTCACCATGGAATTAAACACTAACGATTGCATGCCCTTCTTTCATGCGCTTGTTGAACGTTGCGAATCTGGTATTTTTATTCGAACCTATCGAAACCCACGCATGCAAGTCTGTATAGTAACTGGTCCACAAATATTGTGCTTCTCTTGAACAAAAAAATGATTTTCATCTGAAAACAGCAATTTTCCAATTGTCTAAAGTGCAATTTACATGTTTTTGCTCATTGTAGTCTTTTCTTCCTTATTTTTCAGTAAGAGGCTGCTTTTTCAGCCGTTTCTTAACCTTTCTTCCAGCCTATACTTGAGCTTTTGTGAACTCCAGCTTGCATAAAACCCTTATGTAAATCAAAACTCGTCGTCCTAACATACTTTTTAACAACAGAAAGAACAAATTAAAAGAAATCTTTGCACAAGTCTGTGTAAATAAATTTATAACAATGGAAATAAGTATGATTGAACGTTTCAGTTCTGGACTTTGAGGTACATGAGCGGACCGCCTAGACTCCAATGGGCCCTGGTGCAGCGCACCACCTGCACACTCCTCGCGTGAGGCTTGCTGGTGCTTGATACCTGCGAACATTGCACAGTGCATTTTGTTCAACAACCCTATAGAACAAACTTTTGGTAGCTTTTCTATATAGAAATAGTGAAGTGAGAGCTTGTCGTTCTTGTTGTAAAATCAAACTACTGTGAGTACTTGTTTACATATGTAACGTTGTCCTGGCTTGACGGCAACTTAGTAAAGCTTCTATGAGTATTTAAAATTCTAGATAAAACTTTAAACGCAGCAACAGGTTTTTGAACAAAAACTTTTATCAAAACAATATTTTTCATCTCATTTTGATGTAGGTTTGCAAACAGGGTGTGAATTTTTGCCAGCTTTGCGCAATATGAAAGGTTGCTGTACCGTCATTATTTTAAAGATTTGTCCTTATTTTGAGTGTTTGTGTCTTATAAGACAGTTTTTTTTCCTATTTATATGTAACACTTTAAACTTTGCTTTTTATCTATTCTGTTATCTTGCTTCTTACGAAAACCATTTATGTAATATTGTCAGCCAGTGAAAAACCTATCTCCATTAAGAATTACGAGATGATTAATATATCCTGACTAGTAGAACCTTTTTTGTTCATATGAATCGGCCAAGTGCGGGCATACCAAACCTCACGATTTAAACTCAATGTTTCTCGCATTCTTGTCGCTGCGGACCCCATTCTTTGCCGAGGACCTATTCGCTTTGTCAACTTTTTTTCGATTATATTATTGAGAAATTAGGTTTGGCTGCTTCTTATCGTGAGCAATGTGTACAGTACAAGGGTAGTGAATCAAATAGCCACAGAGCACACACCTTACCTTTAACTCCAAACATTCCTTTTTCTTAGCGCCAAAAAACACTTTTTACAAATAGCCAATGAACAAAAGGTTGTGTTTTTCAAAGCGATATCACATGCTAACAAGTGATTTGCTGTTGCAACTTATAAGCAAGTCTCACGAATCATGGTTGTGTTTTGGAGATTGCTAGTCTCAAAGAAAAATATAGGCTGCTTCTCAACACACAAGCACTAATATAGGTCAGTTTTAGGTCAAGCGACAAAAAAAGTTTCACCCAATGTAACGTTTGACAAAGAAGATAAAAAAATCCACTGGAAAGTTCACCAACAATTGCTCATTGCCATAACCACTGCGGATCAACTCCCAATCCGAGGCATGCTGGTAGCAACTGTGCTGTGCACAAAAACCAGGTCAGCCTCGGTAAGGTTGCAGAAACACGTCAAAAGCACTGAGTAAAGAAATAAAGCAGCAGCAAATACTCATAAATTAGACATGACCTTGAAAAAACGGATTTGTGTAGATCTTTGAAATAAACAAAATACAAGTAACCTTTAAATCGCAAGGTTTCTGTGGTCTCGTTGAAAATACGTCACGGACCCCGGCGAAGAACGACAATGTTTTTGAATGTTTCTTGGTTTGCAAATTAGGTAGAACACAGTATCATGACATAACACAAATTGCAGTGCTGGTTTGAAAATACTACAAAATTTAGAGCAGTGCAAAACTTGAGTGTTTTGTTAAATTACTGTATCAGAAGCAACAGCTGCAAAAGCCAAATGTTGAAATAAAATCATTTAAGTCACATTAGACGTTTTGAATGAAACCATTTTTTTCAAATTTTAGCTTTTATTATTTTTGTCGTATAAAAAATACAGCATGGAAAACTGAGTGGCCTGGGGCAAAACAGTAACAAAGACAGACGTTGCAGGTCAGTAGTGGTAATTGCTGGTACGATTAGCACAACGAGTTATTTCATTGTTCGTTGACTTATACCAGTGGTTCTTAACCTTTTTTTACATATCTTACCCTTTTATCAAACAAGATTACCAGATTTACATATTTCTTAAAAATACGAAAGTAGCAAACTCTTACAGTTTAGAATGCTTTATAAAAATTTACATTAGCTGCAATTTATGGTTCAGTATGTTTACCCACTTGGAAGATGAAATTTACCCCCAGAGTAATTTACCGCAGGTTAAGAACCACTGACTTAGACCTTATTAAGAGTTTTTATTGATATGAATGAGCCAGTATTTCGCTATTTTTTTCAAAAGATAGGGGACTGCGGTAATACTGGAAATCATTTGGCGTTTTGTGGAGAACGTTTTGTGGAAGTGGTTGATTATGAAGCACAAAATTCATCAAACAAATTTTTCTCAAATGCACTGCTTGAGACCACCACTACTTTTTCGCAATTCAGTGTTACGCATCATTGCTCGATCCTTTGAAAAACAACATTACATGCGTGCTGCAACCAATATTCAAAACAGGAAAAATGCGTTTGCAAAAAAATTTTAAAAAGTTGCGAACTTTCTTTCAAAAATTTTCACTAATGCCATTTTAATTTTTTCATATTTTGATGTAATTGAGGAGACGTTAGTTTTATATTGTATGCAGCTATGAACAGTGGCATGAATTTCCATTGCATTTAAAAAACATTTGATGACTTTGGAAATTTTAAATGAAGTTGAGTTTAGGTTTCAGTGCTTATCGAAAATACGGAAGATATATTAGCTCCATTTTTGCCTAGATACGCTTTAGAACATGTGCTTGAACAAGTGAGAAATCTTTCAGAGTTTAATTAACTAAAAATCGGAATGAATTCAAATGAACAAAATAGTAGTCTAATGAAAAGATGTGTTCATTCCGTCGTTTCTGTAACAGTGGTGCGCTGAATTGTTTGACATAATTTTGCTGCTTTTTTGAGCACCTCTTGGTCTCAAAACGGTTTATTTGCTATAAAATTGTTACGTTTCATTTTGAAACATTCTGAAGTTCACGTAACAGTCTCGTAGTTTCTGTTACGTGAACTTCAGAATGTTTCAAAATGAAACGTAACAATTTTATCGCAAATAAACAAGCTGAGATTATATCGGACAGGACCGTTTTCCGACTCTTGCGCGCCAATCCTTGCCGACGATGACGTATATAAACTACAGGTGATTACATAACATGGGTTTACGAGGTCACGTTTTCACTCACCCTTGTCACGCCCTGGCCAACTGCCCAAGCAAACTTTATCGATACGCTTTGTACTTGCCACCGCTGATGTTCCGAATTTATCTGGAATAGATCGTAACCAGATCATCGTGCATTGCCCAGATGTATAAGTTGCGCTTTCTTCTGCAGGTGGTAATGTCAAATCGTTAAAGCTTTGCAGGTACCTCGTAACACCATGCAATATTTAATGTATACCAGATTTTCAGCAAAAGTTCATCCTGGACCTCTGTAAGTTTTAAAGATTCGCGGAAACAAAATAAAAAATTACTCATAGCTACGACAGTTTTGGTCAGAAATCTTGTAAATGACATGTCTGTGTATTTTTATTTTGGAAAATAGAGGCTACTGGGTGTGATGGAGATGTACATTTTAGATGTACATTGGAATGCATCTTATAAAAAGCTTTTCTTCATGTTTTGAAAACCAATGCTTTAAAAGGTCTTTATTTGGATCGCATAAAGATTCGGTAGTAACAACTAGTTTTATCGACTTTTAATGCGTTTTCAGTATCTTTG
>Ga0210059_1010680_pt1 | contig 14143 bp, 9 predicted proteins | sample Ectturendosymbi2_FD_188042 | JGI IMG/M metagenome (GOLD analysis project Ga0210059, IMG submission 188042) | Ecteinascidia turbinata endosymbiont from Florida, USA - Sample 2 (SPAdes) (version 2) | ecosystem: Host-associated > Tunicates > Ascidians > Unclassified | place: Key West, Florida... | reverse complement strand
CTTATGGTCTAACTCTAATTATAAAGCGCGTAAATTGGTTAAGTGCGGGCCCCCTAAACTTGCGGGCCCTGTGCGGTTGCACTGTTCGCACTCCCCTAAGGCCACCACTGGCCCCAAGTGCCGATCAAGTTCTCCGAATTGAGATCCAGCTACGATGTTTTGGCCACGTGACCAGAATGGCCGAAGAAAGGCTGGCGACGTTATTCCTGTTGGGTGCAGCCAACATGGAGGAGCGACCCAGCGGCTGGTCACGTGGCCAAAACATCGTAGCTGTGGCCAAAACATCGTGGTCACGTGGCCAAAATATCGGAAACAACTACCAGAGGTTGCGGAAAACCGTGAGATGTTTCGAAACCTAGGCCTGCCAGCTTCAAGACTCTATCGAGAGGAAATGCGGGTTTGATGAAGCACACTGCCATAAAGGCAATAGTCACAGGTGGGCAACTGCTCCTTTTAAAGTAACGGAACTGCAGCTGTCTTAGTTTAAAATAGTAGCGGCGCTGCCGCTACTTCCGCCACTCCTTTAATTCCGAAAACGCGTACAAGTTTTTCTGCATTTGGGTGAATCAACACAAAGCTGCTAAATATCCAGACTACACCATTTCGCTTTAGATGACTTCATTACGTTGGCACAAAACAGAACAGTTTTGTGAGTAGTGAAAATATTTTCAACTCGTTGATTTTAATCTTCAACCTATAATAGTTACGCCGGGAAATGTTTTAGTACTCATGAACTTGAAATTGATCGCACCCTCCAAGCAGCTTTTCTGTAGTGATATATTCTTTCCTTTTTTTGGAAATTTTGAGAATGCAGTTTCAGTAAGAAAAAAACTGGCTTGGTTTCATGAACTGCAAGGTCTACCTTCATTTAACAAAATTTGCGTATGCTATCTAATAAAACTGGCATAGGCTCTTCGGAATTGGTTGAACTGATTGTGTTTACTTGCAATCAACATTTAACACAGATGTCAACAAATTTTCAGAAACCCAACTCAAGGCTACAAGAACATGGTGTAAAATTTCTAATATTTCCTTAATGTACATATGTGCTCAAAGCAATCAACAAATAAGAAGTTTGCTATGGACATGATTCAGCCGAATTGAGCTGCATTGCCTTGCAGAAACAAAAACATTTCAAGAAGTTTGTTTCACATACAAGTTCTTTTTCAACTCTAGAAACTGCGTTTTTATTTAATTTTAATCAAATCAGCAAATTAGGCATTGTGCAGCAACTGCGTTTTAACATGAACTTGTTGCTTCCCACTGCATAACCATCGATTCAAAGCGACTATATCAAAAGGTTTGAAAGAGTTTGCTCATTGATTCGATCGCGTCGTCTTTGTGGAGATTTATTTCTGGAATGTGGATACGTTCAAGTCCGAATCATCGCAAAGTTCTGAAAGCATGTGAGGCAGACTCGTCGCAAGCTCACAGCAAACCTATAGCCTTCAAATCTGGACGTCACGATGCGGATATCCCAGCTAACTCGGCTTTCCGTAAATGTTTGGAATGTGCTAAGGCGCGAGCAGGCCAAAGAGACGCTGAAGGAATGTTTGCTGAGTCATGCTCGCGCGTTGCTAAGTTTCCGTTCCGAAATTGGCCTCATGCTTTTTGGCTTCGTGAGATAATGTAGTGTAACGTATTTTTGCCCGCACACTCGAAGACCACAGTACAAACACACACTTTCTGCACAACGCAGGTTGATAAAAACATACAAAACAGAACGTTTCACAACGGCATTAGAGGCTCAATCACAGGGTTAAGGCAGACACTTACTTAACAGAACGTTTTGTAACGGCGTTGGAGGCAGAACCACAGGGGTTACAGACACATTCTTAAAACTATTGTTCACTAACCCGTAACACTTGGTACAACACTAGTGCAGAATAAGACGCTAATTCCTGAACTGTACGAGGGCAGATGAGACCTGCTTCATGGTCGCAGCTCGTGTTTGAAGCTACAGCACGCTTGCTTCTTCTAAATCTTGGCTTTAGTTATTCATCATTTCCTCACAAGCCTTTGCTTGCATTTTTCGGGACTGAGGATGAGTAAATTGCGTGAAATAGATTTCCCATTGAAACAATTTCCTAAGTGAGTCGACTGCATCGTCTTAATGGATACTTATCGCTGCATCAATGGTGGTTGAACGTTGCCAGTTGACGAAAAGCTTTTACAAACTTTTTCCATGGGAGTGCGTTGATTGCGCTGACAGGTGAAAGTCAGAAAAATTTCATTACGGTCTTTATCGCTTGGATTTGCATTATGCTCCTTTAGAAACACTTCGATATCATCTGTTCGTTTTGTAAAGCAAACATACTGAATGAAATTCGGCTTTGCCAATCGCGTATTGTGGAGGTACAAACCAAACGCGTTTGATCAAAAACCTTACTCGCATGTCCTTCTGCTTCGAGATAACCGTGGAGCAGTTTTTGGCATGATAAGGTATGTGACGTAATAAAAATATTTCCCAGTAAGATTAGCTTTCCACGATAGGTAGTAAATAAAAGCCAGCGAAGAAGTTTGTTAGGTTTTGCACTAAAAATCTAATCATTGTATATCATAAAGCTTTTTAAGGAAGCCACTCAGGTTTACTTTTCTGCGACCGTAGAAACGCTACGTATGTAAGGTTTCTATTTCTAAGCCGCATGTGTAAGCTCTATCTGTAATTACCACAATTTTTAAATGTTTTATTCAGAACACGCGACTGTTAGCATTGATCAAACCATCGTCAAAAGTGGTTCAGTTTTTTAATGAGATACCTTAGGCTTAGAGACTAACATGTGCGTGGTTTGTGGTTGAGTGCTATTTTTTACAACAACCTACATGTAAAAATCTGGAACGGTATATTAACGCAGAAGCCATTCTCATACAAGCCTTACGAAATAGAACACAATAAATGAACGACTGCAACATGTTGTTTTATAAATTTCCAACTTTAATGAATGTGCGTGGATTAACAGCAAGACGTTTTTTATAAAATCAAAACAAAGCCCAAAAGACGTGAAAATCCACCGTTCTTGTTGCTTTCAAAATCATACTCGACTTTTTCGTAACATACTACGATTTTGTCTTTTGCAATTGTAACACTACTCTGCTTCATCGTAATTCGCTGTTTTGCGCAACGCTGTTCAGGAGTGCTGTACTTTTCTGTCGAGCCAAAGCCTCAGCGTAGAAGCACACATCTACAAAATAAGGGAAACCTACCGACACTCGTGTAGCTTCACTTCGGATTTAGGTTCATTGTGGTCTGCAGATATTTTGGAGTGCACAAGTTTGCGATCAAACAAAGTGAACTCCGTCAAGCAGATTTTAAAAGCCCTGATAGCAAGATGATTCTTTTTGCTTTACATTTCGGTTAACCATGCGAAAAATTACTGAGGAGCAGCTGCAATGCTTTGCCGGGGCAGTTTCTCTCGAGTGCAGGTCACGTCAGACAATCTTTACGGAAACTACAGTTACCGAGAAATTGTAGCCAGATCGTGCGCAAATAAGAATTAACAAACTTTTCCAACAATCCATTAATCTGACAGTCTGTTGGTAGGTTTCTACATGAGTATTCCAGATCAACTTCTAGGTTGAGAGAGCAAAGACAATCAGCAAACATGCTGAGCTTTCCTTAATATGTTATGGCTGGACAGGGGCGGATCCAGGGGAAGTCGATTGGGTCGATCGCCCCCCCTAAAACCTACGAAAGTAACTTTTTTCACATGATTTTGTGCAATTCGGAAAACAGCATTCGCGATATAAGACCATTTTCACGCCCATTGTTTTGTCATAGCAGTGTTGTGAAGTAGGTACTTCATGTCCTTTACCGTGATGAACTCGTAATGAGACTTGACTGCCAAATATTTCTGAAATCGCCCCCCCTAAACTTAATGGCTGGATCCGGCTCTGTGGCTGGAGTTATCCCAACTGCTGCAACAATTGCTACTCGAAGCGTGTCAAGTGCGCGCAGCTCAATGAACTAGTATCTGGTTACAATTTTTTCTATTGGCCTCATTCTTTTTCAACTTGATATTTCGCCACGACCGGTAAGATAGTGGCGAGTAGCAGTACGTGGTCAAGATTACATGTTTGCAGGGTTCCTACGAAATTTTAAAAATAAATTTCCGGACTTATTCAAGACCTTTTTCAGACATTTGTCAGACTTTTTCCAGACCTAACATTTCTGAATGACCTAACCAGGTCAAATATAGGCACTGTAATATTTATTACGATATAAGCAAAATTATGTCAATATTGGACAAAATATAATGAAAATGTATGTCAAAAGATTAAGTCAGGAAAATTATTTTCTTTTTCCATACCAAACCAACAGACCAAAACAATGTTTTCCTGACTTTTCCAGAGTGGAAAATGACGGAACTTTTTCCATACGTTTCCAGACTGCGTGTAATGCGTAGGAACCCTGTGCTTGTTACTGTTTTTGGTACTTTTAACAAGTACTGACGTAATCAAAAACGAATTTGAATAAAATTAGCTTATTCACTACATTTTTTTCACAATTTTAAGTTGTGGTACATAGTTGTACTATTTTCCGTGAAAATGCCCTCCCATCTCCATCTTAATCATTCATTCGTTAGATTGTAACCTTAAACTTCAACCGTTGTCAGCACCAAGATCTTTGCTGGACGATTTTCACAATAGCAAAAGAATGAAAAAATCTGAAATCTTTGCAACAACTCGCAGTATTTTGCAAACCATCTTGAAACACCCTAAATGAGCAATAGTCTCTAACATATTACTGCAGGAACAATTTTCTACATCACAGAGACATTTTCACACCTCCACACCTGTAATTGAATAAGTCATCTTCTGTGATAATATTTTCACCAAATCCAGTTGACAGATCATGAATAACATCCTTAGATAAAGATCCACTGTAAAATGATCCAGCTCCCTCTTTAGCTATCTTTTGGAAAGTTTTTGCCAAAAGAGGATCCTTAATGATGTCACCTTCTTTTTTTAATGAGCCATCTTCATTCTCAAAAACAGGCCTGCAAATCAGACAAATATTAGTAGTTTCTAAATACCTGCAATGAGTTTTTTGAGTAAAAGCTGACAACTTTACCATAGATTAAAACTTCTGTTGTGCACCAAATCTTTTTCAGTATCAATAGCTTTTGCCAATGCTTTTGAGCAAGGGAAACCATTTTTGGCCAAATCAATTACTGGATCAAATAACTTCTCCCATGGAATTTTTCCATATCTTTGGTGAGCTTCCCAGTATCCAGCAATTTCCCCTGGAATAGCAACTGCCAGTGTACCTGTACAAATGCAGTGTAAGCAAGTTTATCTATAAAAACTCACTGATTTACTATAACAGAGAAAACTCATACCTGTTTGAGCTATATCACTATTTCCTTTAAACATGTTTTTGTCTGCTTTGGAACCAGCAGTTTCCCTACCACTGATGAATGTTGCCGTTTCAGTTTGAGAATCATATACAACCATCACAAATCCACCTCCAATACCACAACTGTATTTGCAAAGAAATTTCCTCAGATAAATTTATGTTCAAACCAACTAAACCCAAAACACATTCACAGCTTCAAGCACATTTCCTCTTGATGAAGTTTAATAAGACATTAGGCCATTGAGAAGTTTACATAATACTGTGCAAGTTTTAGAGCTTGTATTTTACAAAGAGCTATTGTGCAAACATCTTTTAAAACAACTTTGACATTTGAGTAGGCAATAAGACATGCACACACTTCACAAGCAACAAATGCATAACCAGAATAATAAAACCGTCAACACTGCATAAAGGCTTTAATTGCAATTCATATTTCAGCACCAGTAATCGATTAATACTTATGCCAGTTTTGAGATAAACATAAATGTAAGAATACTACTACCAAAAATTCTCACACCATATTTACTCGATTGTAAGCTGACCTTGATTGCAAGCCGCACAAGATGATGTTAAAAAAATAATGTAACCCACCCTTGATTGTAAATCGCAGTTGATCATAGTTACCTAAGCCTCTGAGATACTTTTGCATACTAGCACATTTCATGTTCAATTGGCAACCCTGGTAATGATGCTTACAACACTACAACTGCCTTCCTGTTCATAATATTCCCTCTTGTGACAGATACGCATGTGATGCTGAAGAGAATAGAATGCAAAAAGTGAGTTTGGTCGACAAAACGTAGCCATGAAAAAATGAGTGTTACCTATACCTTTCCATACGGTGAAGAAATAAAAAATGTAAGCCACCCTTGAATATAAGCCGCATGAAATGATGAAAAAAAAACTTTATGAGCCGCGGCTTACAATCGAATACATATGGTGTACCCATATAAAGTGTTTATACACTGTTTATGATTATGTTTTCACAGTTAGATCAAATCACCAAAGTTATTTATAAAGTCAAATAGCCATGGGGCTACATTAGACAATTGGTTCTTAACTGGGAGCATCAATGAATTACCAGGTGTTCATGAGATCTTACACACTCTTGAAAGTTTTTGAACAGTGTTTCATCCAATTTACTCATTTAAGGTCTGCAGGGCTGGAAACAGTACAATTACTGAAGGGGCATGGTAAAGAGGTTAATAACCACTGGACTTGACAGATTTTAACACATCACACCTACTTTAATCTACAGACACACTAAGTAATGTCTATCATAAAACCACAGTTTCAATTAAAACACTGTATTCCATGGTACTATCAAACAGTAACAACAAAAATTGCCCATTGTTACTCTATTATGGTGGTAGTTGTTTACATGCATTTTCAACAAACCAAAAGTGGACGTTTATAAAATGGAGATCATTCAAAATAGAATGGCCTATCTCGTGGCTCAACTGCTTCAAACAGCATATACAAGGACACTTAATTACACAACAAATTGCAGTAATTAATTCATCAATTACTCCATTACCTGTGTGAACTTAGAAATCCAACGCACAACATAGACGCAATAGCAGAATCAACTGCTGATCCACCAGACAACAGAATATTTTTGCCAATTTCAGAGCATTTTTTATTGTCAGTGGCTACAGCAGTGCTGTTAAATACTGCAGAATGATGATCTGCATCAGGAGTTGAAGGTTTACCCTTCAGACTGGACAAGCCTGCAATTTTATTAGCATATTTCAAGAAATGGAAAGATGTACCAAGGACTGCTAGGAAAGCAATAGTACTCAATCCACTCACAGTCAAAATGACTATAATCCGTGAGGTGATAGGAAGCTGCAACAAACATAAATGTTACATTAGAAACGAGTACTTTTTCTTACAAGTAATAGCAATTTTAAATTGAAGTAACACCACTATGCCTAAAGTTGTTTGAGCTTTGCAAGAAAGCCCTGTAAAAGGATGAATAATTGACAACTACAGTTTTCAGGTCAACAGCTTCATACAGGAAATTAGTGCACAACAAGAGCCAATCTCAACACAAACTAACTTTTCAAATTGCTATATCTGTCTTAGACACAAAATCTGTTAAGTATACCCACATGTTTTTCAATAATAACATCAAATCTGATGGTTACTTTAAATAAAAAATGACTTATCAAGCTTTGGCTAAGTCAAACCAAGACTTTTTGGTATATGTGGAAATCTTAATATACAAAATTTGACATTGGAAAATGGGAGCAAAAATCAAGGGCTAGTTCCATGATTTCTAAAGTAATCCAGGTGAGAATACATGGCATCTGCAGTTCTTCAATGATGTAGACATAATCCCCCAAAAATGAACACAAGAAAAAAAGAAGTGGTAAGGACATAAAACAATTGCCATATTTTTTAAAGTTTAGGTATTGTAGAGAATGCAATTTGTTCTCATCAAAATAAATGGTTGAATAGAACATACACTTTTAACACCACTGCTGTTCAAATATGGATCAGTTGCAAATATAATTGCTACTCCTTTTTGAAACAGCTAAAACTTACATTTTTTCTACAGCTTGCAATGTTTTTTGGCTTTTTATCTGTTTTTTTGCCATCAAGCAAGTTTTCCAAATCTCTAAACTTGTTTTCTGCCATCAGTTATACACAATTATAATGCAAGGCTATAAAACAAAGATCAAATCTGTAAACAAAATTAAAGCAATAGAAAAAACAAACTGTGATAAATAGGCAACATTGAGAATATGACAAGCATGTGCACATATTTCATGCATCCCAGGAGATATGACACCTTAGCTCAGTACTAATGATATAAACATCAATGAAATCAGAGGGTAAATAGCACTGATCAAAACAGCCACATTGAAGGCTGTTTCATAAATAATATCAACTCTTCACTAAATCTTTGCCGCAACATGCTTACAGTCAGGCCCGCAACCAGAGGGGGGGGCAATCGGGCAATTGCTCCACCCAAAAATTTCACAAACGCATGTATTTCTTAGGTGCAGCAATAAGTTACATCATTTTGCCCTCTCCCCCCCGAAAATATCAGTTGGTTGCAGCTCTGCTTACAGTGTAAGTGGTTTAGATTCACCTACTTATGTTGAGGTAGTGTTCATAAGGTGTATATGCCTCGTGCAAACCTTTTCAGCTCCAAAATATTTGTCAAAGCAGACATTGTATGAGAACCAACAAAACCAGGGTAGGATGTGGTTTATGGTTGTGTGCTTTTGTTCATGATCCATAGAGGTTGATATTTTCATGGTAAATTATCAAATGTTTGTCTCTGTGGGCTGCGTTATGAGTTGTACCTTTACATCACTGTTTTCAACAAGGCCTAGTTTAAGTTTTTAATGTAAGTGGTATCCCCAAGCAGCCTTGAATTTTTACCAGGTGTGAGTTTTCAACCAAAGAGTGTATAACATTGTTCCACAAGCCAGGTTAAACACCATGGGCTAGCATGAGAGCATGATTGAATTGGTCCAGCAAGTGCCAGATGTTTGTAAAAACAGTTTAAAATTTCAACTAAGCTTATTAAAATTAAAACCATACAAAGTTTCTTTAAACCTTTCCTGAAAACTTTTTTCATCCTTGCATAAATCATCTCTAATTGTTTAGCTACATAAATTATATGAATGGCTCACTGTACAACAGTTTCCACCCTTTTTGGTATGTTTCAGCATTTATGAACTTATTAGCATATCTGAAAAGCTTTAACATAGTCACTGCTAACCTTACTTTCTTGTCATATATTTCCATGCACTAAATGGATGCTTTGTATTAATAAGATGTTGTGAGAATAATCATTTTTTACATATTTCAAAAAGGTAAAATTAAAGTTAGATTAACTACATAATCCACTTATAATTATTCAGTGGCAAGACTTACAGTCAGTTTTTAAAATCAGTGGTGATATTAAAATAAATCAATCCAAAGCATCACGACATTTTTAAAAATGCACAATTTTTGTGCAATACTCATTACCAATTTATTGATAATCTTGAAAAGTATTAGTATCTTTGAAAATAGCTACTAACCATTTTGATGAAACATTACAATTTTAGATGTATGGCATTGATTCTTTAATTTTTAACAGGCATGAAGTTTCTCTCCACTGCTGTCTCACCATTTGCGATGCGTGATGACACACATGGTTTTCTGGAGCTTGACACACTCTTAGATATGATTTATAGGGATATGCAATTAATGAAAACTGCTCAGATATTTTGGGTGCCATACAAATAGTTGAAGTAAAAAATAGAACTTTAGTCAGCTGGGTTTAAACTACTGAACATAAGCAGTATTCACTATTCATAAGCAAGAGTATCACTACTCAAACATTTTTTGATATAAAGAACTGAAAAATTGCAAAGTAGTGTGCTTAACCACAGAGGTTGCCTAGAATAGCCTAATTTTATTTGTACACCATCATTCTTCATAAAAATACCAATAAAAATAGTTTACAATAAACAAAAAAGCACAACTTAACATCTGCCATGCAATAAAAGCTATTTTAATGAGACTGCATATGACACAAAAGTTTTTGTAGCTGGATGGCGAAAATCCAATGTAATCTGACAACTGATGCGGTAATTTAGAAAATAATTTGCAAACTTTCAAAACATTTAGTTTTTTATACAACTTCAACTCCATAATCCTTATAATAAAAATCAGGATGTGCCAAGTACAAGTATTGCAGCATAGTGAATTAACTCTTCTAGGTAAGTTGTGGTTGAGGGAAAAGTCTTCGGTGGTTCAAATCTTTCCCAGCATGATTTGTGGAAAATTGTCAGTGGCGTAATAATTAAAAATCAAACGAATTTGCCAGGCATCTTTCATGACTAATTGACTTGGTTATGTTCATGCCAAATCTTTTTAACAACCATTTTCAACATTTGTGTTGACATGTTCATTGTTGCAAAAAGAAGATAAATTTAAGGTGAATACAGCTTAATTATAACTTTCTATATCTGGGTAACTCAGTTGGTTTGCGATGCATGGGATTGTGAAGCATGAGTTTGGACCACATGGGATGGACATTTTACATTGCTCAAGGTGAATGACACCAGTTCAATATATTGTGGCATTATAGAGAAAAGCACAATATTAATTGTTGGTGCTGACTATAGAAGGAATCTTTAGACTGCTACAGAAATTATAATTTAAAATGTTTGGTTAATAGTAATATAGAAAAGGCAATGATTGGTAACATCAGGAATAGCATGATCAGCACTTGGTGCAATGTGTCTAACTAAATGCAATGGTCCAAAATCAATAAAGTGTACATGACAACAACACCAGCGCTATCACCACACAGGGTATAACTAATAATAGCAAGCCCAGATCATATTTACATCACAAGCATTTGACTGGTCACTTTGTTCTTACCATATTTGCTTAAAATATTATTTTAGATTCTTGCTTGCACAGCCAATGTTTCTGTTAGAAAAATTATCTTGCTTAGAAATGGCTTTTGACAGTATTTTTACGTAAATTCAGCTTGTACACATGCATTCATCACTTAACCAAGATAAGATAGTAAGTAGGATTGCTTTCAATAACCTTGTTCCCTTCGCAACTTGTTAACATTGTCTTCTGTATCTGATTCTATTGTTTAATAAAATTTGATGCATTATTTTTGCAACAGAAAAAAGCCACACAGAATCTGAGTGTTTTACTCATCATGCATTTAACATTGCTACAAAACAGGGGTCTCCAAACTATGGCCTGCAAGCCAAAAATGCAGCCCGTGAAACCATTTTATCTAGCTTGTAAACCATTTTGTCAATAATGAGAAAATAATATATATATGAAAAATGTGTCGATTTGGTATTCCAAGGGTGGCCGGAGTCACTTTTTCAGACTCCAACTCCACTCCTGTTCCAAAATTTTTGAATTCGGGTCTGGATTCGGGTCTGGCAATTTTTTAGTTTGACAATCTGACTCCTGTTCACACTCCAGCTACAATCACCGATCTAACCAGAATTTACCCATGTTTTTACTTAAGAAATGACCACACAGACTCCTGCTACTGCTGAAATTCAAAAGTGACTCCAGGTCCGGGTCCGTTTTTTCTTAAATTTTTGACTCCAACTCTGGTTCTGCGTCCGAGAGAAAAACGCAGAATCCTGTCAGAGTTGACTCCGGTACTCCGGATCTAGTCGCACCTCTGGCATGTAACATATCCTAAAACAATGGTTGCCTATAAAAAGCGGAGCTCCGTAAATAGTGGAGCTTGGTTGTGGAGGTTTAATGACGTAACCAGAGTAGAAAAAAGTTGTGTTGTAAAAGCAAAAAAAGGATAAATGTTGTATCATTGCAACTTGATATGCGTTTCTCCCAAACATGGAATGCATGGAAGTTTGTGTTTAAAAATTTTATAAATTCACAACGGTTGAAACCTATTTTTTTGACCCCGAAACGTTGTGAAACTCAGATAACCAAAAATTATCAAACTTCAAAACGGACTTTTTTTTACTGTAGTGTAATGCAATTATTTTTACTTCCGTTTAGTTCTCATTGCTCAATGCAAAATATTGGTTTTAGCGACTCCGGTTACGTCATCAAACCTCCACAACCAAGCTCTGCTATTTACAGATCTCCGCCTTTTGCAGACAACCAAAACAATCACATTACAATGTACGGCTCTCAAACTGTTGTGCAATAGCTTATGTGGACCTCTAAAAAGAAGACAAGTAACAATATCAGTCATTTTGCAGCTAGAGTAGTTTTGTCTGCAGTAACAACATTAACAAATTCATTAGGCCTGATTACTACATGTTCTGCTGACTTTCCTTTTGAAAAGTGAAGATCAGAGCACTGTTCTGTAAATTCTAATCATTAGTCAAGAATAAACACTCTGTAAATGCAGTGCATTCACTGGTGAAGTATCAAAAGACATGTCCATAAATCAACATTCCCCATGGCACAAGAGTGGAAGCTTAACAATTCAGTTTGAGACATTTCAGTAATCGTTGCTCACGGTTCAAACGTCAGCGCGTGAGCATGCTGATCGACTGACGACTGTTCCTCCTGTACTCACAAGCATGCGCTTACTAATACTAACTATGATAGAGTAGAGAGAGAAGTTCTGTTAATAACATAAACAGTGTTAATTTAATTAGTTTTAATAAAAACAACGGATCCACTACAATGCGTCAAGCTTTTATCAACGAAGTTAAAATCTTTCCTAGGTCAAAAGTCAGTCAACAGTCTGCTCAGTGCGCAGCACTGCAAGCTGTACATGCTACGATCACTGCTGCAGAGCGCACACAAGCAGGGAATGAAGGCAAATGGCAATTTGAAACTTTGTTTACATTCTGAACCCACTGACCCAAATCCAAAAGTTACCACGCATGAATGAACACAACATCAGCTGATTCATTTCACAAACATAAAGTTGTTAACTCATGCTGATGATGCCTGGCTTGTTTACAATAGGGCAAAGCTTTTGTAATGTGCTACACAGGCCAGGGTTGTGGAGACAGAGATAAAATTTTCGATTCTGACTCCAAGTCTCCAAAATGTTCCGACTCCGACCTTTACTAAATTTCCGACTCCAACTCCTCAACATAACGTAAATGAAGTTTGGTTCAAAAAATTCAATAACATCAAAGAAGCAAATGTTTATTGCTTCATATGAATCAGGAAATGAGCAGAACGAATACAAAGAGCCATCGCGCAATAAGGACACCAATTGTCCGTGAACACCAGAATAAATGAAAATACAATGGCATAATAACTGGAAGTGCTATAGAACAAAGGTGATCAGCGTAAACTCCTGTTGTCACAGTCCAGCAGCAAACTTCAGCAGCGGTTGATCATCAAACACGAGCTAAAATTATTTTTAAAATAGGCATTTTCTTATTGTCGCTAGATGCATGAGTAAACGCTTTGGATTAATCAATTTATTCAAAGAATATTTATCAATCATAAAACTTCATTCTCTGTATTTCCGGAGTCGGAGTCACATAAAAATTCGACTCCGAGTCTTAGTGTTATAAGGAATCCGACTCCTTGCGACTCCAACTCAGCAACCATGACGCAAGCACCATTAAGTAGCATCAGGTGACGTTAAAGTTTTGCTTGGGTAATCTTCCTTGTGCTTGTAATACATGAGTAAATAACCTTTTGTGGAAACACCAGATCCTCTAGTTTCCTTGTCTCGAGTCACCACCAGTCAGAATTGAGTCAAGTGACTTTCTTCGATTTGAGTCAGTGTGAGTCATCACCTGGTGGAGGCTAGTCAAGGTGAAGTCACAAAAACTATCAAATCACTGGTTTTCAAGCTCCGTTCAATGCCAAGTCAAATGAATTTGGACCTGTTTATGATATTTTTAATTTTTGTCCCAAATCAACTGCTTTCATCAAAAAAGTTTTGGAAAATGTCTAAAATAATTCGGATCGAGTCACACTAAAACCGGTTAGGCGGTGTAGTGGTTTGAACAACTATGGCTTATCCCGTCGTGTCCGACGATGAGCACGGCGGTACTCAAAATCATTCAGGAATGATTGTTTGAACGTTTGTTTTCCAGTTTCAGTGGCAGACTTCCAGTTTCTATTGCTGCAAGCGAGTTCTTCCCATGAATTATCTGTTATGCTATATGCGTTTAAGTCAGTAGGGCTTTTTACATGGCGCTTTAAGTGAGCTCATCAGCTCACTTTCCTGGTCATGTTACACGATTACTGCTGAATCGCCAACTGCTTGAGTGATCGAATGAGCTCTCGGGAAAGTGAGCACAGCACGCTCGTAATTGCTTGGTTCGTAAGTGAGCTCCCAGG
>Ga0210059_1010677_pt1 | contig 14145 bp, 5 predicted proteins | sample Ectturendosymbi2_FD_188042 | JGI IMG/M metagenome (GOLD analysis project Ga0210059, IMG submission 188042) | Ecteinascidia turbinata endosymbiont from Florida, USA - Sample 2 (SPAdes) (version 2) | ecosystem: Host-associated > Tunicates > Ascidians > Unclassified | place: Key West, Florida... | reverse complement strand
GCATTGCCATTTTCTGTTGTGTTTCTATAGTTGACCCCTCCGAACACCCTGGGTATTGGCATGAGAACTCTTCTAGGTCATTGGTTTCAGTGCCAAACATTTCATCTTGATGCGAGTGCTTGCGCTGCTTTAAAGAATTAAGCCCAGCAGCTTTCATGCCTTGATGCACGCTGTTTCTGGTAGCGGGAAGCAACAAGGACATCTGGAACTCCTGTGGTTTCCCTGTCCACCGCTTATTTTTGACTACCCATCCATGAAAAATCACTCAACCGAGAAAATGCCGAATGTGGCCATTAAAGTTAGGAGTAAAATCATAGCATCTTTTTGGCATGGACATTGTCTGCGTCTAGAAAGCAATATTGGTTCCCATTTATCAATTCATGTCAATTATAACAAATGTCACTTGAAAAATTGATGCCGCAGAGCAGAGAAGACAGCAAAGTGACGATTCCTTTAGAAACACAAACAGTCAGAGCAACAATAAAACACATTTTCTGTTGTTTTTGTCAGTGCTGTAATGGATAAAACAAGTGTTTATCATGACCTAGGATCTCAAAGGCTTTCATTTATTGCTAACAGAGCAGGTTTGGTAAAGAACTGAGGATTTGTCGGCTTTTTTTTTTTGTTCGTCCAGCACCACAATTGGCACTGTTGTCGTTTCTGCCGCGCCTGGACGCGCCTGAGGCGCCATTCGTAAAAATATTATATCTGACAGATTTAGCACAAAAACTGCTATCTCTGCACATATTTAGCTATCTCTGTGCAGAGATGGCTATCTCTGCACACATTTAGCTATCTCTGCACGCATTTATCTATCTCTGCGCGCATTTAGTTATCTCTGCGCACATTTAGCTATCTCTGCACAGAGATAGCTATCTCTGCATGCATTTAGCTATCTCTGCGCAGAGATAGCTATCTCTGCACGGATTTAGCTATCTCTGCGCGCATTTAGCTATCTCTGCACATATTTAGCTATCTCTGCACGCATTTAGCTTTCTCTGCGCAGAAATAGCTATCTCTGTGCAGATTTAGCTATCTCTGCGTGCATTTAGCTATCTCTGCGCATATTTAGCTATCTCTGCGCACATTTAGTTATCTCTGCGCAGAGATCGCTATCTCTGCACGCATTTAGTTATCTCTGTGCAAGGATAGCTATCTCTGCATGGATTTAGCTATCTCTGTGCAGAGATAGCTATCTCTGCACGAATTTAGCTATCCATGCACATATATAGCTAAATCTGCATGCATGTATAGTGCTGAAGTGTGTCAGAGGAAAACATGGTATCCTGTCTGAAGAAAAACGTGGTGTTCTGTTTCAGTAATCCAGACAAAAGCTAGGCTGCTGCAAGGCATGAATTCCCTTGCATCATGTTCCCTAGGTGGTTTCAGGTCTAAATTGTACTGGTTTGATAATAACATTGGTTTTTGCAGACGATTGGCTACAGTAAACTTGTGGTGGTGGTCTCAGTGTTAGTGCCATTTTTTGCTTAAAGTTTCAAAGAGGATCTCGTCAAGTCTGACCATTCCAACTGTCCTCACCAGGCGCAGCTCACTGCCTCTCAGCACCTTCAGGTCCACAAAAAGAATGCTCTCACAGAATGAGCGCGTTGAAAGCGAAGTGCTCGCATGGAGATGAGCACCGTTTTGTAAAGAGAATAATGCTGTCATCGAAAAAGCACATCAAAAGGAACTGCTCGGTTAGGCGTTCTTGCCCGATAATAACGTTGGCAACACACATCACTTTAGTAGCATTATCACAGTAAGCCCTACTGCTTCGAGAATCAAAGAAACGAAGGATGCATACGTTCCTATATGTTATAAGCTGCAATTCCTAGCCTACTTATTACTTAACATTACCAGCATTCCTGCACTGAAATGCGAAGTCAAGGTTCGAGATTTAAAGCAACTCAAGCTGCAAACATAAGGGGCAATGCGTCCTGTTTAAAGAAACATTTAGTCTTCTCCTTCAGTGATCCTGGCCAGAGCTAGGCTACTGTATGCATCCTTCGTTTCTTTGATTCTGCAAGCAGTAGGGTTTACTGTGATAGTGCTACTAAATTGATGTGTGTTGCCAACATTATTTTCGGGCAAGAATGCCTAACCGAGCAGTTCCTTTCGATGCGCTTTTTCTATGACAGCGTTATTCTCTTACAAAAAGGTGCTCACCTCCAAGCGAGCACTTCACTTGCAACGCGCTCTTTCTGTGAGAGCATTCATTTTGTGGACCTGAAGGTGCTGAGAGGCAGTGAGCTGCGCCTGGTGAGGACAGTTGGAATGGTCAGACTTGATGAGATCCTCTTTAAAATTTAAGCAAAAAATGGCACTAATACTGAGACCACCACCACAAGTTTACTGTAGCCAATCGTCTGCGCCAACCAATGTTATTATCAGATCGGTATAATTTAGACCTGAAACAACCTAGCTTCATATGATGCCAGGGAATTCATGCCTTGCAGAAGCCTAGCTTTTGTCTGGATTACTGAAACAGTAGTTTTTCTTCAGACAGGATACCATGTTTTCCTCTGACACGCTTCAGCGCTTCTTCAGACAGGATGCCATGTTTTCCTCCGACACGCTTCAGCACTATATATGCATGCAGATTTAGCTATACATGTGCAAATATAGCTAAATGCTTGCAGAGATAGCTATCTCTGCGCAAGTATAGCTAAATACACGCAGAGATAGCTATCTCTGCGCAGAGATAGCTAAATGCGCGCAAAGATAGCTATCTCTGCACAGAGACAGCTAAATGCGCGCAGAGATAGCTATCTCTGTGCAGAGATAACTAAATACGTGCAGAGATAGCTATCTCTGCGCAGAGATAGCTAAATGCGTGCAGAGATAGCTATCTCTGCGCAGAGATAACTAAATGCTCGCAAAGATAGCTATCTCTGCGCAGAGATAGCTAAATCCACACAGAGATAGCTATCTCTGTGCAGAGATAGCTAAATGCGCGCAGAGATAGCTAAATGCGCGCAGAGATAGCTAAATGCACGCAGAGATAGTTAAATATGTGCAGAGACAGCAGTTTTTGTGCTAAATCTGTCAGATATAATATTTTTACCAACGGCGCCACATAGTTGTCGTTTCTTCTGCGCCTCTGCTACCTGTGGTACCACAGCGTTTTAAAAGACAGCAACGTTTTAAAATGACGTAACAATAGCTACTCACTGACGTTTTGCACAACAAACCTTTGCAGGAAACATTGTTGTTCCGGTCCAAAATTAACAGCCAGGCAATAAAATTTGCATTGACTTTTACTTTGACACACATCACCAAGCACTTGCGTTGAAAACGAAAAGAGTTTTAGCTTTTCAAGTTTCTGCAAAACTTCGGCCACTTTTAACGAATCGAAAGCAGTTACTTTTTTTCAACTTATTTCATGATTAAAGACAATGTGCAGGGTGTGCACATCGGCGAAAAAGTGTCCTGCAATTGCGACTGCACAGTTTTGAGCAGAACTCCGGGTCTAACAGATGATTACAATTTTTGCAGTAGTTTGGAGTAAAATTATGTGGGTGTGCTACTTTAGTATACATCTATAATCAGTTGCTTCACTATAGCTTTGTGTGTTTTGCATGTCATTAGCCATCTTCAGAAAGTTACCTAAAAATGGGAAAACAATGTTTTTTGTACTGTAAGTCGAGTGTATCAAGCCACCATTTATAAACCTGTCACTCTAAGACACTTCAGCTTCAACACCAGCTGGGCACTTGAAATAATGAGAACAAAAACAGCAGAAAAAGTCACTTGTGCCCCACAATGAAACTCACCAGCAATCAGTTTTTGGTTTTGTTAAAAACAATTTTCTTTCTTTGGTGTTGTAAATAAAAATTGTTGGTGATAGTTTTATTGTGAGCTGTGCATTTTTCAAAAACACCACTGCTTTTGCTCAATCCTGAATCGCAATGCCACAGGAAAGAATAGCTGACAAAAAATAGGAAAGAGTGGGAACTTCTCGTTTTGTTTACACCAGGCTTTTCGATGATTTTCCATTGGCTGTTTGGAAAGCGGAGTTCAAGCTCAAGAACTTCGCCAACCAATGAAGTTTTCAGTGTTGTTGAAAACGTGAGTGAATGCTGCCAGACATAAATATAAATCGCTTTATAAATGTACCGATTACCCCACGGCAAATGCGAAATGAATTTATGCTTTACCCCTCCTTTGAGCGCTGTAGTAAGTGTCGAAACCCTGTGATGGAAATCTTATTTAACTTCACTTTTGTCTCTGCAGCAACCAGATATTTGTCAAAATTACGTGTTTTTTTAAAACATAAACCTAAACACACCGTGTGATGATATTGAAAATGTGAAATGGTTTCTTATCTAAGCGATATAATACCAAAAGTTTTGTACAAATAATGCTTTAAGTCCATTTTTTTCTAGGAACCTGCAGTATCCTGTTCTTCCGACAGAAGCGGGACAGATGATCTAGGTAAGCAAAATATGGTTGAAAATTTAACGTTTTCTTTTTGAAACAAACAATACGATTTCAGTTGATTCTGTCATGTTAACAGTGATTTTGTGAAACACGCAAACGTCGCATAATCAATGTTTTTTTTTATATCTCAACAAAAACAAAAGTCTCATAAATTTCAAAACAATTGTATATTTCTGATTGTTTTTGTTTTTGGTGTTAAAAATAAAATCATTTTAAGGAATCAATGAGCAAGCGTAGTTTGGTTTTGAAAGAAAAATAGCTTCTTAGAAAAAAAAAGAATAATGGCAACACCGAGCATGATGTACCTCACAATGGGCCCAGTTGATTCCATTGTCTTTCAAATTTATCATCTGCTCGTTCTTAACATAGCGATGTAGAGAACCAATTGTAGTGCACGACTCCAAGGATACTTCATTAGCTGAGAGATCAACCAAGTCGTTGAAGGATCGCGGGTCAGTATACTAACTAAGCGATCGTCTTGATGTCGCCTAATCGAAGCAAGAATCCACTACATATCCAAGACAGTTGTTTAACGCAGGAACCTTTCTCATTATGGTGCATCTGTTTGCCTTTACATATCACCCAGTCAGTCTTTACTTTGGTTTCGCACGAACCTGTGTACAGTAGTTAATTTTGCTTACAGCTCGTTTAGATGCAAGCGATTACAAGCTATGACCACTAGTTCCGTCCCTCCAATCGACGCTACTCGGTTGGAAAATCAGTGATGACCGTCTTTAGTCTTTTTAGACTTTGACTGTTAGTGCTCTCCATCTTTTGTTGGTCTCCCCCCAACCATCCAAACCTGAAATCCCGGCGACACACCTGATAATGATCAAAGGCTGTGGTTCCAAAAGAGCCTGCATGCTCTCCATACGAAGCATAGCTGCCTGCTCTGCCAGCAAGGTCCTTCTTCTCACGCAGCAAGCCACCAAGAAAATTTGCGCTTAGATATGTTGATGTTGAAAGTTTGTGATACGATTCGAACTGGGTTATTGAACGAAATGTATCAGAAAGTTATTTATGCAATGAAACTCTGAAAGGCTTATGGTCTTTTCCCTAAAATAGAAGAAAAGAATTGATCGTTAACGAAAGTCATGCGAACCATTCATTTTCTCATTAGTTTCAAGATTCCTGAATTTACAGGGATTTGAAAAGATATCATCCTGTTGCATACGCATTCGGAAAATTTGAAATTGATGACTTCGAATTCAAGCAATATTATGTACTGTATACAAATCCACTGCTTGAATTTGTTTTCCAAATCAAAACTCTGATTGTCGACGCAACGTTATTGACTCGTCCGATCAGTTAAACGTCAACCCTGCTGCTTATACAAGACCTGGCTGTTGGACAAATCCCGACTTTTTTGCATTCGCGATGCGCAGAGGCGCGAACGTGCGCAGCCCCCCTCTCCGTGGGGCGCGAAAGTGCGCAGTGTTGCGGCAGCTAGCCTTAGATGCGAGCACCCCCCTCTCCGTTGGGCGAGAAAGTGGGCAGCCCCCTCTCCGTGGAACGCGAAAGTGCGCACCCCCCCTCACCGTGGGGTGAGAAAGTGCGCAGCCCTCACGGAGAGAAAGTCCATGATGCAACCTTGGAACAATTTCATGAACTTACTGGATTCCAGTCACTAGAAAGCTAACAAAGTGTTCTGGCAAACAGTCGGCGTCTCCGGCGCTAAAGATATACTGCAAGACCCATTAAAGAGCAAAATTATGGTGTCTTGCTATCAGACTCGTAGTCATGGTTACACATGAGTTGCATTTGGGAAATAAAAATACCCTCACTGCAGCCGAAGTCTTCCTAGCTGTCAAAAAACTGAAGGCTCATAAGATTGCAAGCTGCGATGAAATCTGACCTGAAATGTTCAAAGCCTTTGATCTAGAACGTGTTCTTTGGCTGACTCGTTTGTGTCAAGTGGCATGGTGTACTGGAAGGGCACCGAAAACTTGTTAAACTGGGGTGATCTTCGTCATACACAAGCAGAGAGACAGAAGTAAATGCACAAACAACTGGGGCATCTCAATCCTCCGTCTGCCTGGAAAAGTTTTTTCCAAGTGCCTTGAGAAAAGATGCTTCGAAATAATCGATCCAAAGCTGGAGGACACCCGGTGCGGTTTTTGTCCTGGCCGTAGAACTGCAGAAGATTTTTTCACTCTCCAGCAATTTTCCCATAAATCTCGGGAGTATGCCGAAGATGTCTGCACATGTTTTGTCGACCTCAAAAAAGCATGCCACCGGAGTCCTCGTGGAAAGCTGTGGGGAGCGTTGCGGAAGTATGGTGTTGACGGCCGCCTGTCATTAGCCATGCTAGACTAGAGGCAGTGGGACTGCTTTGGGATGAGGTTCAGCAGGCTGGACGCCTGCGAGGATAAGAAGATTGTCCGCTGGAGTAGGACGCAGGCATCCAGTCACAGTTCGCAAGGCGTCGTTGATGGTGGGGTCAGTGGGGCGAGTGTGAGCACTGCGGCACCAGACAGGAGCGCAGTACTCTGCAGTTGAATGGACCAGGGCTAGGGTGGTTGTTCGCAACGTTGTTGCTCCAGCACCCCAACAGTGACGTAGGCTGCTGTGAGATCGACAAACACAGCTCGGGCCTTCTTATAACCAAAAAACTATCCTTGATGTCTTGTGTCAGTGGGGTTACCAGCATTTGGTCTACGGTCGCCCTCCCGTTTCGAAATCCTGCCTGCTCCTGCGGGAGCAGTTGGGCGATGATTGGTTCGATAAAAGCGTAGATGAGTCTCTGCGTACGACCAATTAGGAATGAAATTCAACCCTAAAAAGACCGAGGTATTTGATCCAGTCCTGCAAAACTATTGTTGGTTGTTGTGTAACACAACAAGTTGCAATCATTTTGGCTCCGAAAATATCAGTTGGTTGCGGCCTTGATTATGTCTCTACAGCAAAGCAGGCCAGTGCACGCTGCAGATAAGTGGCTGCAGCAAGTGGAGAATTTCAAGTACCTTGGGCTGATATTCTCGAGTGACTGAAGACGGAATAAGGTGATTAATACAGGATTTGCTAAAGCAAACACAGTTCTGCCTGAGCTTTATCGAAAGAATACTATCTCAAGTGCAAGCAGCAGAGGTGGGATTTTTGCGAAGAGTTCACGGCGTGACACTTTGCAACAAAGTGCACAGCTGTGAAATTCGTGAAGCTGAATGTCGATCTACTTCTCCGAATAGCTAGATCCCAGGTGCGTTGTTTCGGCCATGTGTCCAGAATGCTGCAGGTGTGATTGGGAGTCTTGAGGTTGTTTACTCTCTCTGACCTTGTTTTTACATCTGTTAGCATTGCTTGCAGATGTAAGGACTGGCGATGCGTAGTGTTACGTGAAATCGATTTCCTATAAAAAAAATTTGGACAAGGCGGCTTGATTACATCTCCGACCTTGCTTGGTTCCGTCTTGGTGTGATCCAGCAGAATTATCTGAGATTGCTGAATTGAGTGGTGAGGTATTTGGAGTCCTCCTAGGACTGCTAGCCCCGTGATCCTTTCCAGAGGAAAAGCTGTCACGAAAATAATGAATTTTGCCATATGTTTGATGACAAATAAGAAGTCAAGGAACATCCTTACCTTTGAGAAAAATGATTAAAATGTTCTTGTTCTTCCCGACCACACTGTTGATCATAGCCTTATCATGTTCTGTCACTCTCGGCGCCAAAACGGAACTGAGACCTTAAGGGGTCTTTCTACTTTTTCCAGAAATGCAAAACTTTCGAAGTGTACACTTGTCGCTGGTGACCGTTTATTCCAATTTTACATAACACCTAATGACATCAGATTGCCAAACCAAGCCGGCAGACAAATCATCAACATTACAAGGGACATACTGAAAGAGCATTGCATAGCAGAGAACTACAAAAGGGTTCAGCGGAGTTTCATTTTCTACATATTTATATAATAAATACCGCACATCCGCAACAACTAGCATTTGAAAAGTCACTTCTGTTGTGGTGAGAAGATGAATAAAGACAAACGTTTGAAAGAAGATGAATAAAGACAAACGTTTGAAAGAAAGATGAATAAAGACAAACGTTTGAAAGAAGATGAATAAAGACAAACGTTTGAAAGAAGATGAATAAAGACAAACGTTTGAAAGAAAGATGAATAAAGACAAAGCCATCGTGCGAAAGCCATCGGAGATCTCCTTTCGTCTTGCGCTTTGCTGTGCAGGCAAGCCACTTTTGCGGGAAAAAGTGCTTCTGACTTATGCATTGCATGCAAAACGATTATGCAAACTTGAACTGCCGACTGTACGTTCTAAGGCTATCCTTATAATCGTTGAGATCGAACGAGACTTGAAACTGCTCACAGTGATGTCATCCAACTCACTGCACCAAAGGCGTAAATTCGCTCCAAACGTGATTCTAAACACATATTTGTAGCATGACCGCCTTGACGCACTGGGCTGGTGGGCGCTTGCCGTGTTTATTAAGAGAGTAATGTCTCCAAGCTCTTCAGTGTATGTTGACATCATGCTTCATTATAACGACCATTTACACTTTCTCTATAAGTGGCTGTCGTAAGAGCCCCACTCTATAAGTGGCTGTCGTAAGCTGCAATGATGTGACGGGGGGAACGTAATGCTGTCAAGATGACTCTAATCAGTACTCCATGCGCATTTTCCATAATATCTTCGAAGTAGCACTTCCACGCTTCTCATTTCTGTCAGTAAGCATCCCCTGCTTTGATTAGTGATCAATCTCTTGTCCCTGTCATTTTCGTAGCTTTCCAAAAACCTACTAAATAACATCTTTTTGCAACTTTAACTATAACTTTATTGCCGATTACCCTTTCACTAGTTGTTACTCACCCCATTTGTGCGTCAACGTAAATTCCATTCGCTTGACACAACAGAAGAACAACTAACTCGTGCTGTTTAAACTGAATCGCGCACGACGAATTTTCTTGATGCGCATTTCTGCCGCTTTTTTTCCAACCGGATGCTCCTCCACTTCGGTGACCGACTCCCTTCATCCGATTGTTCATGTTGTGCTTCCATATGGCGGGAAGTCAATTCCCTTCTGTTGTAAATCTTTCAAAAAAATAATATCCGTAAAAAACATACAAGCAAGCTTTACTTTTCTCATAGGAAACAATCCAGCGTCTGTCACCGAAGTCTCACTTGGAAGTGACCTGACAAACACAACTGCTGCATCAGAAAAGGAAATTATCCGCGAATCAGTTAATAGTGAAGAAGATTTGCAGGCATTGAAACATGAAACTAAAAAGACCGGTAAGCATATACTAAGTACATATGAGCCACCCTATCATACACATTTGATCGCTCAGCCAATACCCTTTGCTTTTATCGTAAGAGTTAAACCACCATTCCGCAAAAAACACAGTTTCGAAGCCTGCATGCATTTACCTGTTTATTTAGACATCAAGTTATGTTCCCTCGCGCCAACAATTTGAGACCACTGATATACGTTCTCTGTTTGTAACAAAACCATTCAACCGTTTTACAAGGCTTTGGTTCAGAAACCAATGCAAATTGTCACAAGCAAAACGTGCTCTGTGCTGTCTGCAAAAGATATACAAAGTGCAACCGCTGATGCTCGGCGATCATGTCCACTTCTTTCTCAAACCAATTAACATTAAGTTTTTTTTGTTTGTTTATTATTTCAGATAATGTCACTTGTGATTCAAACACGGAAACAGCGACCACAGCGAAAGAGGATGTTGATGAACCATCAGTAAACACATCTGAGGAAGTTGCTTCCCAGAAAGGTGTGTCACTTCGTGTCTGAGTTTCAGCTGCCGTGTTTCCAACACGATAATCACCAGTATAAACTTCGGTTTCTCTTCGGACAAAAGTCTTTAAATGCAAATGCAATATAGCGCGGATTTGCACGGTTTTGACGAAACTTAACCTGCAATATTGATTGCCCCGCCTTGGCCTTATGTGTTGCAAAGTTCGGGGCCAATAGAGGCAAGATGAACCAGGCTTAATAATCAAAAGGAGCAGTTAGGGGCTGGTCATGAAACAAAAAGGATCCACCAAAAGCAGAGAAGCCGGTTTTGCAGTTGGAGCACCCGAGCCAGCCAGCGATCCGTATGATGCAACGCGTGCACATGATGATGGATTGATTTGTGGCTGCCAGGAGTGTACAACAATACAACACTGCCTGGCCAAATGCACATGACCAGATTGGTCAACGGGTCACAGCTGCATGTACCAAGCTTTGCGGATTAGACAATTTGCTGGCAGCCCACGGAAGATTGGCACTCTGTTTAAAATCTGTACCTTTCCACGGGCAACAAAATTTCAGCTACCGGGCCACTTTTGGCCACAGGTTACTGCAACACACCCCTGGTTTTAAGCGGTTGCTGATGGCTGTGAAACAACGATCACGATGGCCTGGCACAATACCTTTATTTTTTGTGGCGTTTATTCTTCAACTGTCTACACTTACAGCATACAGTTCTCTCTCTGCAGTTTTAAACATCCTATCTCCGAAGCAGGTATGATTTCCTGCTTCCACTACATCGAGTGTTTCGTGGTTTTTATAAAGTTCACATTTTCTGAATCTGCATTATCACGTTGTTTCGTGTTGCTTGTGTAACTGATGTAACTGATGTTTGCTGGGAATGTACACCAACATTTTTAGTTTCCTTGTGGAGTATACGAACACTCATGAGAAGTTCGGACATTTAAACCATGCTCTTTGAAAAACTCGCTTTCAGTTAATATTTCTGTCATGTGAAGTTGGTTCGTTGTCGCCTCATCTACAGTGGCAGAACTCCTCTCTACTCTGGTTGACTGTAAGTGTGTGTGGCAAAATCTCTGCAAATGATGATTGCTTTGAGGAAATTCCAAAGCGAGGCAGGGCAAAGGTTACGCTTGAGGTCACAGGGTTCCCACACATTTTTCGAAAACTATTTTCCATACTTATTCAATAGCTTTTCAATACTAAATTTAAAAACTTTAATTCCATCACTTCTCTTCATTTTTCCAAAATTTTATTCATGGAACACAAGACAGAAATATTTGCAAAACTGTCATCAACGGTAAAGAACAAAATTTCAATAAAAAATGGCTAATTGTGGAATTTCCATACTTTTTCAATACTTTATGTACATTTTGGCCAAAATCAATACTTTTTCAAGGTCTTGAAACCCGATTTAACGATTCAATTCTTTTTCAAAACTTTTAGTACTGCGTGGGAACCCTCACTCACTAAGTTGCCCTCTCATCGTTAGACCAAAGTTGGCCTCCCACAACTTGTCCTCAGAAAAAGCGTGGCCAGCACGTTTGGCCCAGGTTCTGCTGCAGGAGATGCCAGAGTCGAAAGAATTTCACATCTTCCTATTGCTTCTCCATGCCTAGACTGGTTGCTTTGCATAGCTAAACACCTCAGTTCCACAGAGAGACTATTTGATCCATAGCCCTGTCAGGTGTCACCATTCAACGTTGGAGTGGATTCGGGAATAATGATGACTGAAGAGTATTTCAGTTTGCCGAAAACTGCAGAACTTCCGAGCTGTAACCCTATTACCGGTTGCGGTTTAGCGTCATGCTCAGGATTAAGCAACGATTCCAGTTTCTAAAACCACCAACAAAAATTTGCACGTTTGACTTGCCGAATGACTTGCCTAATTTTTCAATATTCAACACTGTGCTTTATGCTGATGATACATACCTTTGTTTATCTGATAAAAATTTGAATGACCTGCAACTTGCAGTTAACAGCGAACTTGTTAAAGTAGACAGATGGATGCGTTTAAATCATTTCTATCAATAAATAATTCTAAATCACCTTAGATATTAATCAGCAAGTCCTTAAGAAACACAGATAACGAGAATATCCCATGATCTTTTCAAATATGTTTAAATGATGTTTTATTGAGTCGAAAACCATGTGTCAAATAGCTAGGTGTCCTAATTGACAGTAATTTAAACTGGTCTTCTCATGTGCAATTGGTGAGAACTAAATTATCGCGTGCATTTATCGCATTTATTATTTAAAATTCGAAAATTTGTTCCTATTGCCGTTCTGAAAATGTTATACTATAGCTTTGTCTATTGTCACTTACAATACTGTATTATGTCATGGGGTACAGCTAACAATTCCGTCCTGCAACCTTTGAACGTTTTGCATAATAATATATTCAGAATAATGACATTTAGTAATTGCAGTTGTCACGTTACTCCCTTATATAAAAATCTTGACTTAATGTGTTAAAATTAAATGATATATATCGGCTTGAATTGCCAAAATTTATGCATAAACTACATCACAGTGCGCTGCCCAAAATCTTTGACAATTTCCTCAAAAATATTTCTAATATTCATTCATAAAAAAAAACGATTTGCTGACAACCAAAATTATTTTATGCAAGGAATCTGTACAAATTCTCGAAAAAAAGTATTTCTTATAGAGGAGCTGCGCTCTGGAAAGAAATCGAGCGGAGTCTGAAAATCTTACTGTATGTCACATTCTGCAAACATAAAAGGATCGTCTCTTTAACTTTGAATAGGCTTTTGCCCAACCATATATGGCTCTATGCTTTTTAATAGTAAAATGTGACTTCTTCATGAATATGATGCAAATGAAATTTCTTTTGCTTGTTTTTTTCTTTTTGTGAATTGTGTGCTTTGCACAGTGTTGTTATTGTTGCGTTTGCAATGCTTAAAATGTATTTATGCATTGTGGCATTGTCTTTGTTTTAGCAAATTTTAGGGCGCCTCGACCAGATAACTTCAGGGTTTTTTCGGCGTCCTAGTTGCGAGTACACATTAGCAGTGTTTTGCTTTTGCATTCATATATTGTATCGTAACCAATAAACGTCTTATACGTTTTCAAATGTGCAACTTCGCCATCCAAACGCCAAGCAAAGACGCTTGTGACGTCACAGATTGTCTGTGACAGATTGGCAAGATGGCCGTTGACCATGTTAGTTGGACCATGAGTTGGTCAACTAACTGTATGCTATAGCAGAACGGTCAAATGCTATGCGGTAACGAGTGTATAAGCTAAGGTGGGACGCTGCTGCTTGTAGTTTACTTTCCACGCCGCTTATTAACGTTAACATACGTCTAGGCTTATCGGTTGTGTCCTGTTTTGTTGCTTGATTGTTCCGAAAAAAAAAACAGATTGGCTGCAGGCATAAGAAACAAATAAGGGTTTTGGAAGGAAATGATACAAATGCGATAAAAACGATGAATTTTGTTTACTTCACTTTTTTGTAGCAAATTTTTCGCAGGATATCAAAACCTGTAATAGGATCTGTCACAGAAGACTAGAGAAAAAGAAAGTCACACTGTCTGTGACACATATTTCTTGGATGTGCTAGATGTATGGATCACCAGAAATTTTCATGTTTGCATGTGCCTCGGTCTGATCTTTTAATTCTGTACGGATAAAAGCAAAGTTTTTGAGAATTTTTTTCCTTGCATTCGTTGCTACATGGCAAAAGATAATGTTGCTTTCTCGGCAGAAATGCGCGATTTGTAGTTTGTAGATCAAACAGAAAAGACGATAGTATGGTGTTGTGGTTAAAAATAACCCCAACATGCTAACTTATGAAAGACGATGATGTATGGGAAGAAAAATACTCCTCCGACACTCCGGCAAGAAGAAAAATAACTGTTTGAGTTGATAACCAAAGAACAAGGAGCGTTGCCGAAAAACTACATGCTCAAATGAGTGTATTAACATTTCACTTGATTGTATTTACTGTGAATTTCTATTACTG
>Ga0210059_1010675_pt1 | contig 14147 bp, 6 predicted proteins | sample Ectturendosymbi2_FD_188042 | JGI IMG/M metagenome (GOLD analysis project Ga0210059, IMG submission 188042) | Ecteinascidia turbinata endosymbiont from Florida, USA - Sample 2 (SPAdes) (version 2) | ecosystem: Host-associated > Tunicates > Ascidians > Unclassified | place: Key West, Florida... | reverse complement strand
GGATACTAATAGCTGTCTCGATTTAAGACGCCGTGCGTCTGCACTCGATGGACGGGTGAGCGCTGAGTGGAGCAGGTGTTCAGGCTCCATGGCACGGCGTGCTAGAGACAGTGTGACTCCTTTGCGACGAAGCTCAGCAGGTTGCATGCCTGCAAGGATTGGAAGATTGTCTGCTGGTGTAGGGCACAGGCATCCAGTCACAATGCTCAAGGCGTCGTTGATGGCAGGGTCACCAACTGAGTGGCTGTAGATCGAACACCCAACCTTCCAATGGAGCGGCGGACACTTTACCACTGAACTAATGCCGTCACCAGTTTGTTGTTCTCACACATATCGTCTCCAAAACTTATATTTAGAACTTAAGTTATTGGATCGAGGTTTCCTTAAAATAGGAAAACAGGAAAACTGACTGGTGAACACACAGGGCAGCAGCAAATGACTTCTTTTTAGGAAAAAGCAAAAAAAAGTTTTGGGAAAACCTTGGGAAAATGTTTGGGTAAAAGTGTCATACTTTACCAGTTGTTGCTTCAAACAGCAGTGCCGCTAAAATGGAACCTTACGCAGTGGACTTTCAAAGTTTGCTGACATAGAATCGCCTTCCTTATGTTGATGCCCAAGGGTCAAGTCGCTATTACAAACAAATGTTTGTACATTATATCTGCACACATTTGGTTGTTTCACCAACTAAACTGATGCCAATGCTGTTCAACACCGCACCCTGCATAAAATGTAATGGATGTCGAAGGAGTAGGTTCATTAAATGACGCGAGCCTCACTAAATGGAACGAGCAAAGCCCGCAGGAAGATTTTAAATAAATCTTTTTCATGGATGGAACGTGAACTTGCAGGCATCAACTTGTTTTCTTTATTCTTTGTAGGTTTGCAAGATATTTGTCGTTATCACATGGATCAGGAGTCTCCAAACTACGATCCGCAGGCCTAACCCGACCCGCGAAACCATTTATTCGGCCACAAGGACATTTTGTCAGGAATTAAAAAATGGCAGATTTACGAAAGCGTGTTGATTTTGCAGAACGTAACATATCTCGAAACAATAACATTGCATAAGATGTCCGGTCCCGGAATTGTGGTGTAAAAGCTTATGTGACTCTCAAACAAAAGTTTGGAGACCCCTGACCTGGATCATCTATATTGCGAATCTGAAGATGTAAGAAATGTGCTTATGTGTCTAAAAGTAGGTATAGATGTACGTGAAGAAGTAAGAAGAAAAGCTATTTTGTGTTGAAATGAGCGAAGTGTATTTATTTTTTGAAATATTTTGAGATCGGCGCGCAACATGTTCGTCTCCAGGCAACGCCCGCTTGCGGCTGAAATGTAACCTTTTGATGCACGACTGTTTTTCTCCATTCTAGTGACAGCTGCAAATCTCAAATAAAAAACGAGTGAAAATAGATCAGGTTCACATGACAATGTAAGTAGCATTTCGATCCGCCAGCTAACGCTTTTGCTGTCTTGCGAGAAGTTTGTCGACTTTCGAAAATGACAACTATCATTTGGCATGGTGGTGACAATTCTGAAATGTGAGTCAATTCAGTTGTTGAAAAAATCAGCAATGTGCTGTTTCAGCTGCGACATCACTCTCAGCCAGGACAACTGCAGACATTCGGTAACGGGTAGTTTTATAGTTGGTTGGATACGGTTGGATTATCGTGCTGTCGAGTTGAGTGCGCACGAATTTACAATCGTTGCTTCCGGTTATTTATTTTACTTTGTTGCTTCAGCAAGCGTCGGCACTTTTTCCATTGATATTCGGAGGGAAACTGCGCTGACGATTTTGCTGCAAGTCCCGCGTTTCCTCAACACGACGCGACATCACGTGGTCGGAAATGACGCCACCGACGCTGTTTAAGTAAACTTTGTCCGGACATATTATTTGACTCGGTGCAATAGCAGTACTGCAACGTTCGAACTATCTCAGGACAATAACTCCGAGCATGACCCAGAATAACGGCAACAAGCCTGCTCAGCCTGCATTGTCTAAGAAAGCCTGGCACGTTCATGGTTGTTAAGTGGTGATCCGATCGAAAACTCCGGTTGTCTGTTCACAACTCTGGGCTTGCAATGACTGGAATGCTGTCAGGTCACTACCTCGGTAGCAGCACAGTCGAAAACTCACCTTTGCAATTAGCTGTCAACAACCAGCTGGTGATCTTTTCAAAGGCTGTATATTATCGGTTCGACTTCACTGTCTTTCTGTTATTAATGTCTTTTGATACAATCGATGCTTTCAGCTTTTCTCGAAGGTTGTGAAGCAGAACGTGATGAGCTTTGTCAACACGCTCCGAATACCGAAACAGCCGACAACTACCCCATGCTGGGGGACATAAACGCGATGAAAAGAAAAAAGACGGACTTAGCTAAAAGTAGTGACCACAATCACGTTGTTTTCAGTCGCCAATTCAATTCGCATTTGCAAAGGAGGTCAGATAGTAAGTCAAGAATGAGTTTCGCAAACTACTATGGAATTGAACTGGCCTGATGGAGAGCACAGTAAAATTTTCAAGATTGTCTAAAAACGCCAATAACCAAACACGAAATCTTAACATGATCTGGCACGGTCTTAGTTAAAGTCAATGGTCTGTTTTCGGGTAAGCACCTAAGTTTTGTTCTGCATCACTAACTAAATGTGTTTTGTGTTTCAATGTCAACTGCAACTGGTACAAACTCTTGTATCCTATTTCTCGATGGCGATGCAATCCACTGGAAAACACCGTTAAAAATTGATTATTAAATTTGATAATACTTATATTCGGTCTCGTTGAGGCGTCAAATGAGGTGGTAGTGTTTCTCAAACTGACGTCAACAGTCAAGCGTTCACAACTGAGTTTTATTTCCGCGAACTTCTTTGCCCGAAAATCAACCTGATTTATGTGGAGGTCGCAGATTTAGCCTCAGATCTCGATGTTGCTGAATAACCAGCAACCCGCAGACCACTTCCGTGCAAATCGCAAAAACGTTTAGGTTGGACCGCATTAGGTTTATCGGAGAATCGGAAAACATCGCGTGAGGTCTCTCAAAACCCTTTAGTGAAAATGATAAAGAATAGCGCATGTCATATGTTGGGAGAACAAACCAACATTAAGTATAATGCAGATCAGGATTTTTTAACGCACACAACCTGACGGTCATGTTTGGTGGACAGTGCGACACGAGCACAGCGGTGCATTATTCTTGGGGGAATCAGATGACACTGGCTGACATGAAATTTACTCAGAGTCCTATTTGCTTAGCGGGAGGTCACCGAGTGGCGCATGTGACATTCTGCTAAGTACAGGTCAAATCGTGTTTCTGAGCATCGCCTTTTACAACGCCTTGCACTCAAAGATGCTGTAAGCTGCAAAAGGCTTGGGTTTTTCGCGGAAAGGCAAATGCTTTGCATTCCATTCTGTGCGTTTAGCTAGCCAGTGCGATTTAGTCGCTGATCGCACAAGCTTCAACACCTGTCGTTACAAGATGAGGCTTTGCGGAGAAGGCCGTCTATCGTTTGAGCTTGCAGTCGCTGTCACGCTTGCTTGTGGATGAAGGAGTGCGCAAGCAACCGCACGACCTTATTGCTTTTCCACGCTAAAGAGTTTTTGCTGCAGACGTGTATGCTCTTTTCGCTGTTTGCTGGGTACCTCTACGGAAAGTCAAAATACTTGATCTTGCAACGGTTGGGGGATTGCAATTTTTGAAGTTCTAGAATTTGGCTCAACAAGAGGAACAGCTGCAATTACGGCGGCTCACACATTTTCCAGCGTTTAGCTCATTATATATGACTGCAATGTCGCAAAGTGTCAAAATGGCATATGATCTGGTGGTGCATATCATTTCTTTACAGTAGCGGTCTCCTAACATTGCAAATATCTCCAAAGTCGCAAACGTTCGCCGGTCATTTTTACCACGGAATGTCAAAAAACGATACCTTTCGATAGCAGCAACTATCCGAAACCATCTACAGCCTTCAAGCCAATGTTTTTACATCAAATAAATCTAATGTTTTTCAAGCACGTCTAAACCGAGCCCAAGCTCGGCCGAAGTAATGATCGTCTGGGAGCGATGACACCAAACCTGTAAAATGTTCATGGCGATCAGTGTCGCAACAACACGCGTACTTCATACCTCTTCACCTTGCATTTTAGCCTTGACTGGTATTTCTAACGACAGTCGTGGTTTGCCAAATGCAAAGTCTGTGTAGAGACCTGCCATACACCGTCCTTATTCCACCGATTTGTCCTATTTTTGAAGGTCTGCGGCTTAGAAGGCTTTTCACCGTTTTTCTTATCTGCCTTCAATGCATTAATGACCAGTTTTTATGACTTCTGTCAGTGAAATGAGTAAGTTAATTCCATTAAATAAATGAATCGCGCGTAGAACGTTGCAATAAAGCAACGCAAACTTTCGGTTTCCTATAAAATTTCCCGCAGCTAAAACAAAGATATGAACACAAACGCATATCGAACAAGAAACCTGTTCAAGACAACCGATCAAACAAAGCAATTCAGACTCTTCACATCAAACGGTTATGATGTGAATGAATGGAAGGTTGTATATCTAGCTGTGACCGAAAAGCTTTCGAGTGGTCGTAGAAAAGTCTATGCTTCGTCACACAGTTGAGTGACATGTATTCAACTCTAGTTACTCCCAAACGTAATGCAGCTGTGCCAAGGTAGCTTCACCTTATGTCTACGAAGGGTATTGCGTCTTCTACAGGCTAACGATTTTTAATTCATGCACAACTTGAAGAACCCGTTATGTGGATAAACTTTGTCAAGGCAGGTGGTTGCTGTTTCGTTCTGCAGAGGGTTAGAAAAAGCGAGTATTACTGAACAACCTCATTTGTATGTCTGTATCAAACCAAAGTACTAATGCTGATTTTTGGTCTATTATCGTTTACTGTGCAAGGCGCGAAGCCTTTTAGCTGGCAACCCAGCAGACTCGCAAACCAAAAAGTTGCTAGGAGTTGCCTTAAGTCGGCAACTGAAACAGGTGTTTGAAATTCAAACAATTTTTTTAAACAAATAACCATCATGTTCAAGTAAGAGGTATGAAACAATCTGCCGCTCTCTCTGGTCGAAATGAGACGTGAGTTTCCCCCACTTTGTTAAATTGTTCGAAAGGTTGCATAATTGAATCCATTCCCGCGGTGAAACGTTTAGTCTAATTAATGTCACAGCATTTGCTGTCTTGTAAATTTAAACATTTTTCTTATTTCTACTTGTTAAATTGCTGCAGAATGAACAAGTTGCCATAAAATACCACAGCAGCAATAACAAAAAATAGATGTTTCTTATTTATTATGTAATTTTTCTCCAATAAACAGCTGGCTAAAATTTGAGGTTTAATTATTTGATGCTCAGTAACCAAACCATTCGCTTTCCGGAATTTAATTATCTTACCTGTCGAACGAAAGCGCCACAAGTGAGTAGACACTGGCCAGCATCGTCACCTTTTGGCACACCTCGCAGAAGACGCACATGAAGCTCCCGAATGGCCACCCATCCATGCTGTACAAGGGGGCTTGAAAGGGAACGCAGAAGAGGAGAAAGAACATGTCCGAGATGGCAAGGTTGAGGATGAAACGGTTGGTGTTGTTCATGCCGTGAGGTTGACGGCGATAAATCTTTGTAATGACAGTGATCACCAGCGCGTTGCCGACGAGGCCAACGCAGAAAATAATGCCGAAAAAAATCGGCACGAAAATTCCAGCCAAGATCTGTTCTTGACTTTTGCCGTGCGAAGCATCCTGAGAATCGTTGAAGGCGGTCAGGTCAATCTGCGATGTCGTCACGTCATCGAACCGAGACACTTCCAGGGTTGAATTTTCGCTTGTGGCAGTAGTTTGTCTGAGCATTTTGTCCAAGCGTCAGAAAGCTGTTTGAAGTCGTTGGCGACGCCAACGACAATACTTCAAGTTTCAGATGCAAGTTAATACAAAATCTGTCAACTGCAAACTTAACTTCATCGACAAACATACCATTGGGGCCTGACAAAACATAATCTCTGTGTGAATTTGTTTCTTAATCATTTGTCAAAAGGCGAAGCGTTTCTTGAGGTTCAGCCAACAAGCACGACACATGCAGTAACAACCTTAATTAAGTGCCCTATAAAGGCAATGCTCTATGATCTTTGACATGTAGAGCTAAGTTTGAAATATTGTCCATGTTCATTATCAATCTAGACTGAGGACAGCAGCTTCCCAATGTTGCATTCAACTCCTTGGGCAAATGTATTCAACGTGAGATTTGTTGTAAAAATAAGACGTCAATGTCTCCGAGAGCGCATCAGTGCAAACGTCTGAAGCGAGTTCTATTGAACGGCAGGCACAGAGACTGAATGGCTTTCTGGGAATTCTAATTCTAGATTATATTTATTTTAAAGATAAGAAAACAAGCAAGTAGAGCTTGTTTTTAGTGTCACTTTTTTAGTGTCTTTTTTGCCTGATCTCCTTGACTTTCGACGGTTATAAGTCCATCAATGACAGATTTCTTTGGACTTAGTTCAATGAGTCCGAGAACTCCTCTATCATTGAAAAGAAACTGTCAATCGGAAAAATTTTTTTTTCGAACTTGGGTCATCAAATGTTTCTGTGAAATTGGTCTATTCAAAGGCTAGAGCTCAGCTTCATCTACTGCACAGTTCACAGCTAAAAAACTACACGACTGCTGTAACCTGTCTAGAGAGGCTAGAGAATTGCAAATTTGTGTTGTAATTCGCAATGGGAATTTTATTCATGCCACTAGCCATGTATATGTTGAACACCACATTTGGAACATTGCTGGAAAAGTGTTCCAGCCATGGTTATAACCCTGCTTAGTATCATAAGGATTATGCCAGATATTGTAATGAAATTACACAGCAACAAAGGCAGTTCCTTGAGTTACTTGATTTCATAAAGAGTGAAAATAAAATTACAGAGTTTTCGAATCAGCGGCTTTGACAAAAATATGCAAAAGATAGTCAGGCGAAAAATGTCGTACATATGGTGAATTAAGGCTAGTTACCTAGGACGAGTATCTCGCACTGACTACCCAAAGCAGTGTTTGTCTGATTAGCTGGGTATTTGTCCAGTGACGCGCTCCACGCTGCTGTGTCTATCGGAACTGGCAGGACAAAACAGTTTGGACCGATTGGCAAGAACTGGATTGCCGTTCGCATCCCCCAAAGAATGCTCGCTGCATAAGCTTGAAAGGAGATGAGATGCATGTGCCCTCAATCCATGATTTCCCGAACTTTTGTGTCCCAGTAAAGAGCGTACAGAAAAATTACTCTTCCCTCTTGCTCTTAAAATTATTGTTTGTGTAATCAAGGTTTCTCATAAACGACATAAACAAATATAGGGTTAATTTTACAGAAGCGTGTCTTATAACATCAGCTTATCGTCTTTCGGGTCTTATGTTTCCCAATGTATAACTTTCTTTAAAATTGATCAACGCAAAAATAGTGTTGTTGTTGGTAGTATTTTCCTACAGTCTTCTGCCCCTCGAAGATTTTTCAAGTCTGCAACGTTTTATGCCGTTAGTGTAGCAGTAAGCACAAGTATTGCCGATGTTATCGTTCCACACTTTGATACGTTATAATTAAAGCTTTTTCATCATTAGATTGTCAAAAAGATGCAAACCACAAATGCAATTCCACTCCCAAAAACGTACTTGACACATGCAGCAGCTTTTTGAGGAAACCCCTCACTGTTTGAGGTCAGATCCGTTACCGTAGGCCAGTGGTTCTCAAACCGTGGCCAGCGGGCCACATGTGTCCCGCAAGGCCCTCTGGAGTATCCCGCGAAGCAATTTTCATTGGAAAGAAAACTTAACACTTTAATCATTTAAGATAATTTTTTAGAGAATTTTTATTGAGATTATTAATTCTTGTGGCCCGCGAAGGGTTTCTGAAAGACAAATGTGACCCACGAGCCAAAACGTTTGAGCACCACTGCCGTAGGCCAAACTCTGAAGGTGTTACGTTACGGTGTTTTATTTTTCTAACCGCATGCATTGTTGTATTCTATTCTAGGCGTACTTATATAAATATCCCAGAGTGGCATCGTCACCACTGAAAATAATTTAATAAGTATCCACATTTCGTTCTTTTCATAAGTTTTGCTATAGTCGTACAACAACAGAGGCAACAGCAGTTTCCCGACTGACTTGACCAGTGTTGGTATTATCAACAGTAGCAAGAAGAAAAACAGGGCTAACGAACTGCATTGTCCTATTTAGTAACCAGAAAATTGTGGTTGACGAATCGTTTTTACTACTGAACGAAGAAGAAATCGTGCTTATGAAATACTAAAGCAGTGAAATTCAACGGAATGTATTAAGAAATGGTTAAGGTTTCTACGCCACGACTAACTTCATTGCTTGCATATTTTAAACATACTATATGAACATTAGCAATCTGCCAAGCATAACCATGTTCATATTGTTATCGCAACACCAGCACTTGCGACAGTGCGAGAGAATTTCTTTTGAGAGGGGGTTAAATTAGATGTGTTGCATTTGCAGCAGTAGACGATTTTCAACAACAGCGACGTCAATCGCAGTACAAAAGGAAATTCTTGGCTAAGGTGTGCATTCCTAGCTAATTGTCGCCTTACCGTTCTTTCTACACTTTAAATCAGTGATTCTCAACCATTTTGGCCCATGAACCATCTTTTTAAAAAATATCCGATGGACCACTTTGCCATAATGACATCTCATGAACAACTTGTCGAAACTGTATTGCACGTAAGTCAGTGAACTAAATGGCATGTTCAAGCTTAGTTCTTAATAAAAGTCATGTGGACCAAAAGAAATTCCAGGTGGACCACTGGTGGTCTGTCTGGACCACACTGAGAATCACTGCTTTAGATCAAGGTAAAATGCAGACTGAACCCTGCCTGCGGACACAGGATAAGATTTTAGAAAGATCGACGAAATAAGTGTTTACCGTGATGATGTTTCACTACCGGCAGTTGTTGACACAAGCTGATTTTTCCTGACAAGTAATAACAATCACATCCCGTTCGTCTCTAAAGCAATTTCAACATGCTGTGCTTCCCGAAGATATGCCCGAAGTACAAACAAGGTCACAGCCTCATTTTTCGTGTTGTCATAACTTTACTGGATATTCTGCCGAAATCTGCGCATAATTTCTGAAAGGTAACAACTGTAGCATGGGCGTCGGAAGGGGAACAGGGGGAGCTTTCGCCCCAACCAGGATTAACAAATTTGGTATTTTCCCATTAACGTTTCTAGTAGAAAAATGTTCTCATTTTAGTTTCGAGTTGCAAAAAGAAATTTCACCACTGTTGCCCCCTGGAGAAAATCCTTCCGACGCCCATGACTCACATACCCTGATTTCATTTCTTTTTTCTTGAAAGTCTACCACTTACGTCAGGGATCGGGAACCTTTTTGGCTAAGGGGGCCATGAAACCTACATATTTTTAATTGTATTTCCGTGAGAGCCATATAATATTTTTCAACACTTAATGCAACCAACTTACCAACTAACGTGTGCATTTTTAAGCAAAACCAGCACATTTAAACAGTAGTAAATGTCTGAATTCTTTCTTTACTAACATGTTTCTTACTGTTAATGCGACTTCTGGTACTGCATGGTGTTGCTGATGGCTTTGTAGTCTGGTAGATGGAAAATTACAGAAAAAGCTTCCTTTGGTAACAATCGTGTTAAGAAAATATCAAGCGAGCCAGATGCCGTCATCAAAAGAGCCACATCTGGCTCGTGAGCCATAGGTTCCCGACCCCTGACTTAGGCGGTGGTCGTCCCCATTACCCCGTAATACCGCACGCATATACCTGACGTCCACCAGCTTATGGACCTATGCCAGCAAAGAGCATTGTATAAACGGCTCCAGGTAATGGTTCACAGTGAAGTACGTTTGTTTATTGCAACAGATGCTGCGAGAAGCCCACTACTGCCCTTGACATCAAACCCTCTCAAAAGCTGTGAGCGCTTATAAGCAATAAAGAGCTGAGTACTTTTCGTAAAAGGTATTCTATCAATTTTGTCACTTCTTGTAAAACGCCGAAAATTTAAAAGCGGATTAAGCGTACAGAGTTCAACACCAAACTTTTGCAATTCAACCGCAAACACCTCTTTCGTCGTTATGTCAAATAATGTTATTTGCAATTACCATTGTTGCAACCTCTCCGGTGGTGTTGCGTTGATTGTGTGTTTCACCACGAACGGGATGTGCGCGAAGAACAAAAATATATGTATGTGGCGCGAACAAGCAATAATATAGTGATCCCGATGGAGTGATCTTGGTGAGTGACCTCTAATCATGCTTGTGAACCTGGTGAACAGTTGATTGTGCTTGCTAACCGTGACGACGAGAGTGATCTCGTCGGGTGATCTCTATTGTTGCTTACTGCCACAGTGCGAAGCTTTGCGCACATGCCGCTCGGGATTTCCGATCGCAACACCATCACAGTATTCACCGAAACTCAGCCCTCCAAGAAATAGTTTCTGTAATGTGTTCAGAAAGCAAAGCCGAACATTACGATAAATTAAGAGATTATAGGTAAAAAATTGATGTTTGCTGCGTTTGTGTTAAACGAAACTTCTTTTGTGTTTTTTGTCTTGTTCTGTTTTGACTTCCTTTCAAGTTCAACTTTGATGCTTCAGCTGCTTTTCTTTTCTGTAAACGTGGTTCAGTATCACGATTTCTTGAAAAGGTTGTTTACATTGTGCTGTGTGTTTCCAATGCTATACACCCACAACATGTTTGTTTTCCCGTGCCGATATTTTTATTGAGCTTTATGTTCTGTCAGGTACTGCAATAATAACGATGGTCATTCGCACCCGACTATATTTGAAAGCCTTATTGGTGCATTTATCATTAATAATGAAAAGCAAACACATAGGCGGCATGGATACGGAAGCGTAGTGTACACTTTGTAAACATGTTGACCGCTGGTAGAAGAGAGCTGGAAGTCTGGGAATTGACTGAAGCCAGGCAGCCAGGCATAGAAATTAAATTTGTTAAATTGTACGTGGCCTTACGTCGAAATAGAATTTCTAATGCGTAGAATTTTACCAGCGGAGAAGTGAAACAGTCGTTCGAAGGCTTGGCGGAAACGTAAAACTCGTGGGTGTAGAAAAATAGCAATAAAATATTACGTGCGCTTGTAGTGCGAAGTCTACGTTAAAAATGCACAACAGGTATAGAAAACTTAGATTGGAATGCTTGGAAATTAAAGTTTGTTTTACTTCAGCCTCAGCATCAAACACTGCGTCAAGTTCGCAAATGTGCGTAATTGGATTAAGCAGAAACCAATACATCATAATATGGAAGGAAAACGAAAGTTCTCGCTCAGTAAAGCAAAATAATTACAGATATATCAACGCAATTTTATGAAGCTACAGAGAAGTGTGAACGCTATAAATGGTATGCAAGTAACCATTGGCTTACTTTTCCTTTACCATGACCAAAGAATTTGAAGCGTTTTTGCAGTATGCATATCTTATATTAACTATTTATATATCCAACGTTACCTTTGGTAACATACTGTAAGTAAACCGCAACAATTTTCAAATCAATGCGGCCCTCTTCATTCATCATTGCATTGCAGTATTTTACCTTGTGAAAATGCACTTAACCAAGCAGCAAAAAATTCACTCTACCTGTCAAGGTTTATTACGAACATTATCACCAACATGCAAAAAATACTTTTTATATTTTCTCAGATTTTATGTTGTAGTGATATTGTAGACCAAGGTATGATTCACTGTCATTGCGTCGCACTACACGATAAAAATATTTTATGAAATACTTGAAACACTTTTTTCAGATGTTGCGGTAAACACTAAAATCTTACAATTTGCTGACAGGTTTAATCAATACAGTACAAGTTAGTAAAAGTTTCTAATAACTTCACTGCCCTGCTTCCTTTCTGGCTACCCCGGCCGTTTCTCTTGATGGAGCTGCAGGTGTCACTGTGAGAGCTTCATTTCGCAAACCAATGCCGTGATACTGCAGTGATCAACAAGACGTGGCCCGCTCTTTAACTGTCACTTTTTTTCGTTTGAGCAACCTCTTTCAAAACAGCTTAGGCCCGAACGACATATAGTGTAGCAGAGCTAGAGGTGCCTTTTTCGTAGCATCGCCATCCACCTTTTTCTTCGGCAAAGACGATTGTCCGAGCGCATAAATGTTAAATGGTGATTTATGCGATGTGGATCGGAATTAAGTAATTAGACCTGGGAAAGAGTATTGGTGGCCTTATAGTTTGTCGGGGCCTAGTGTTGGTATGATCCGCCAATTGAAAGTAACCCTGGAATATATTACTCAAATGAGCTAACAATGCGCTGAACGACTAAGCCTCAATTATCAGCTAAAGTTTACATCATCGTGCACCCAGGTGAATTTCCATGATAAACATTCAGGACGTTTGTTGACTTTGCGCCAAAAAATGTCTTTGGAGTGACGGATGCTGATTAACCACGAAGGAAACTCTTAATTTTGTTGGAATCATTTTCTGCGCTGGTTGATACTAACGACTTTTACAACCATTAAGACAGTTGCCACTTCCACGTTGGGGAATTTACCTGAAAGAATAATTAAAAGCTCTAGGTCGAGAAATCAGCTGACTGAGCTCTGCTTCCATCTTTTCGCGATGATTCAAATTTGCACACAAGTGTATTCAAGTAACTTCACTCCACTGGTGAAACAAGCAAGGAATCAATCGCAAATTTTTAATAGGAAATCGATTTAACGTAACACTACACATCGCCAGTCCTTACATCCGCAAGCAATACTTTTTTTATTTAAACGTCAGCGTAAGTGTCAAGTCATTTAGTAGGCTACCATATTCTTCATCAGAAACAATATTTTGAATCAATCCCTGATTTGTTGAAATTACTCTGTGCATCTGAAGGCAGCTGTGATCTATGTTTACTTTTACTTGCAGCAAATATTTAATTGTCCTTTCATGAACGCTGTTCCTTTCATCAGATCACTGAGCTGATACATGGGAGAAGAATATTGCTGAAAGTAAGATGAAATAAGGACGCAAGTCCAAAATAAGTACATTTCTTAGAAATAAGAACAATGACGTTTTCTAAGACAGTCCTCTTCATAATAACGACAAATCTTAGAAATAAGGACGGTATGGCAGCCCTGTATATACGCGACATCAATGGCGCATGGCAAAGCTTAAAAGCGACGGTTCCGGATCGAAGGGCCTGACTCCCTGCACATGCCTGTGTTATCGTTGCTGTGCGCTTGAGGAAGGAACTTAAAGAGGCGCACGGCGCACTAAAAGGGTCCAACCAATCTCCACGTCCGTGCTGCCCGCTTCTACTAAAGGTTGCACCTCGGGAAATGAAACACGCACTCAAAATGCATGTGCCAGTGTGCCTATACGCATTGTATCGTATTCGTATACTGTGATTGTACCATGCACAGTACTGTACGATATTCCTATAAATGCAGCATATAATGTAACTATATAACTTCAAAAATTCCCTACCTCAGCCAGTCAGCTAAAATTTGATGTTAAGATCAATACTGCAACAGATAACAGAAGAGTTCTAAAAAAAGCACGAAAAACCTGGTATTAAAAAAAACGAGGACTTGGTCCAGATCAAAGTCATTATAACCAGTAACGACTTTAGTCCAGATTACACGCTATACTAGCCCAAATTACACGGATCACCCCAAGTAAATATACACTGAATGTAGTGTATTGAAAATATTTTTCACTGTTCAAGATTTTTGAACAACTTGCGGTTGCCTTGAAAAACAGAGTTTTCCCTCAAAACTTTCACTTTATTGAATATATTTCTTACCATTCAAGATTTTTGAGCAACTTTGCGCTTACCTTGAAAAACAGAGTTTGCCCTGAAATTTTTTATTATATTCAATATACTTTTTACATTCAGGATTTTTGAGCAACTTGCGCTTGCCCTGAATTCGCTGTATTGAATATACATTTTTTACAGTGACGTGCGGTGAGGTTCGTGACTGGGGAGGCACTGTCTCTTTCAAAGCCAAATTTGCGAGTGTATGATCTTAATGGAGTAGCATAAATTCACCACTCAACTGGCTGCTTGCAGAATGACTACTGCTTATGCTTTCTATCCCATATCATAATTTGTTACACACATATAGGTACAATGGCGATTCTAGATTTGAAAAAAA
>Ga0210059_1010674_pt1 | contig 14147 bp, 9 predicted proteins | sample Ectturendosymbi2_FD_188042 | JGI IMG/M metagenome (GOLD analysis project Ga0210059, IMG submission 188042) | Ecteinascidia turbinata endosymbiont from Florida, USA - Sample 2 (SPAdes) (version 2) | ecosystem: Host-associated > Tunicates > Ascidians > Unclassified | place: Key West, Florida... | reverse complement strand
TTTTGTGAGTGACGTCATAAGTGGAGGACTTTTAGGCCACCTTGGCCTACTTTACCCGGCCCTGGGCGCCAACCGTTAGATGGGACTATTTCTCTGAAGTTTTTATTGGAAACTGGGCTACAACCCAAGTCTTTTGATACTTTGGATGACTTGCTAAGGCTTCGGGTTCAGAAGTTATGGTCTAAAGTAATAAAAACATTTGACTAATTACCCAATTAGATAATTAATTAGTTTGTTTATTTTAGATCGTAACTTTTGAACCAGAAACGCTACAAAGTCGATCAAAGGCTCAAAAGACTCAGACTCGAGCCTAGTTTCCAATGAAAACTTAAGCGAAATACTTGGGCCTAGTGGTTGGGCCCTAGGCCAAGTAACACGAGCCAAAATGACCCAAAAACTACTTCATTTATGACATCACTCACAAAAAATCCGCAACCCCCAACCAAAAAATTTTGTTTCGAGTGCAGACTAGAAGACAGGCCGATCCGTTTGAGCCCTTGAACAGCTCACTAGCACAATCAGCAGAGGAGCTATTGCGTTAGTAAGGCAACCAAAAACTGCTGGTTTTAGGCCGAAATCTAGGTATGACGGCTCTCAAAGTGTTGTCTATTATCTGTGAAATGCAAAAAACTTATTTCACAGTATTTCACCTCTTCTATCTAAATTGTTACTTCAGTAAGGCACTATTTTGGTCAATCAAGTCTCACCAATAGAGATCTCTGGAGTAACGTCTGACTACTGCATGTACCACGACTGTCAACAACAATCCTTGTGAGGTTTATGGTTAGTAATCACCAAAGGTTACTGCTCAAAATTTGCTGCCCAATGTTCACTTCAAACCATTTCAAGAGTAGGATGGATAGTTGCGTAGCTTGATATTTGCTAGATGGGTCATACCTTTACTGTTGCGCAGACAACCTTGGTCTTTGCCTCTTTTTCATGTCTCTGCACCACTTTTCTATTTTGCTGAACAGTTTGATTTCAATCACCCATTTTCAAAAATTCAATGCAACCACTACTTGCAAAAATTCAATATAATGAACCACCTTAAAAAAATCAATACAGCCAACTACTTTCAAAAACCTAATGCAAGGCATTTGGTACATGATTTTCAAACACAATGTCTTACACAAAAACTTTCTTTCTGCTACAGTTTCTCTGTACTACATCTCCCTGTTGTTCTTGATAAAAATAAGATTACTTAATTCACTGTGCTATGCTGCACTGTAAGCATACACAGGTAATGATATGTATTTGAGTAGAAAGAAAATGACATGTATTTTAAGTAACAAGCAAAATGAATGACTGGAAAATAACACCTGCCTTCTATGAAATTCAAAGCTATAGCAATTTCACCAAGTATAACAAAAAAATAAAATACACACTTTTACATAATCTAATAATAATGCTGTCAAGGTTCAAGCATTGAGAGGTGACAGTAATTAAAGCATATATGATGAAGATTGAAACTGCTTGAAAATGCATTATTATTATCAGGAAACAAATAATCCAAAAAACAAAATCAACTCCAAATAAAAAAACACAAACTCTAAAACACTGTAAAAATCAATCACTAGTAAGTAGGTAACAACTATCTTGGCAATAAAAATAATTAAATCATTGAAAGATCTAATTTGTACTTGATGGAAAACAAATAATCAATATCCACTTATGCTAAAAAAAAGTGTTTTGCAATATATTTTGTGTCTAATCAAAAAATAACATTTTGTTATTTGCAATGTGCAAACTGCTCGATTAAGTTGGGTTTGAAAATTGTTAATTAAAAACTTTAGAAATTTGGAAAATAGTTGACCAAAGGAATAATGCAAACCCAGACTGGAGTTCCACTAGTTCCTTATTGATACACAACAATTGGTGAAAAGTACAACATGAAAACAAAGAGCATTAATGTCTTCAGTGTTAGGCTGAGTAAATGAGAAAAGTATTCTGATGTTAGAAAGACATTCGTAATTTCGCAAGCACACAAAGCAACATCTACCTTAAAAGCAACAATTTTATTAACCCCCTTTAAACAAAACATTAAAGCCAGGATATTAAAACCCGTCACGACATTAGAAATTTCCAGTGGCATTTATGCCATTTGAAGAATACTGAGTGGGGCAGAAGTCATAAAACTGTAATCAATATTTCCATGGCACTGTATCTCTTTTACACCTAAGTTTAACAAAATAAAGCAATATTCCAAATAAAGGTTTCCTGAAGTGATGTATCATAAACAGAAGTAATGCAAATGGGTTAAGCAGTGTCACTAAAATTGATTTAAAGCCAAATTGTGCTAGTCTGTAGTCACACAGACAACAATAGTTTGCTACATGACAACAATAGTACAGAAAAACAAAATACACAATATTTACAAACTACACACACATTAAATGCAGATTCCAGCTATATATTTAAAGCAAACAACATAACACATCCTAAACAAAGCAATCATTTATATCAAACAACACAGTTACATATGCACAAGAAAACAGAACTTTTCTTTACAAAAAGCACATTGTGGAACTAACACAAGTCTAGAAACGATTTAAGCCACTTAAAGAAAACAGAAAACAATTTTGACACCTTTGGGAGTAAGGCATACTGGTTAGCATCAACATTTGCTTCCTCTTGATCACTTTGCCCAAGAATGTTTGGAAATATAGTCCGATTATATCCTGAAAACAAAAAAAGTAAAATTATGTACTATGTAAAGTCAAAGAAAAAAAACACGATGCTAAAAATTACCAAAACAAAGTGGCCAAATATGCAATAAAAAGAAACTGGTATGCCTAAAACTATTATAATTACCAGCTGAATGGAGCCTTAAAATCGGGTATTAAAACAAATTTGCATTCAAGCAAGCTGCAACTAAGCACAATAATAAAACAAACACATACAGGAAATAAGGATTAACACCACAACCATAACACAGTATGTAAACAGCAAATAACCTTGAACAAACCTAAAAGTACAAACCATGTCACAATAAGATGCAAGCAAATTTCATTCCAAAATCACACTTAATATCACTGACAAAATTACATGCATAAAAAAAATCTAACTACTACTACACATAAGTGAATAATAAACTGAACTGCTAAAAGACTACTTTATAGTCAAGACAAAATTTAGTAGTGAAACCAAAGCTTTGTTTCAGGTAAAAATGGAAACTAGCAGAGCATTGAAAATTGGAAATTTTGAAAAAAACACACATTTATTAACTGATGCCCTACCTAGAGATTTGTAAGAGGACTAATTAATTATGTTTTCTGGCCATTATTTGCCAACCATTAATGCTAGAAGGTCAATCAAGGGCACTAAGGATGAGGATTTATCACCTATTTTATTTTTTTGCCTAGAAAACATTAAAAAATTGCCCCTTTAATTTTTTCCTCAGGCTCTGATAGTGTCATGCAAAAATCCCTTGACCCCTACCTGCTCATGACATCACCTCCAAAAAAATTCAAACCCAAACATGTCCAGATTTTAAAAAGTCAAATCTAGGGGACTTCCTACATTTATAAAGGTGATAAACTGCTTTCTAGCTCTATTGAATAAGAAGTTGTGACTAAACAAAGTCCGATCTACTATAGTGGCTTTGCTTTCCTTGTGGCTTACGCAGGAGATAAAGGTTTAAAATAAATGCAACATCATTGTGTGCCACAAAAATCATTTGATTTCACATTGCCACTTCAATTCACACCATACTTACTAATATTTTTACATATTGCCAAAGTTATTGGTTGACATCGATCACTTTCAAGGGATGAATGCTGGCTAGCTCCAAATCCAAGTAACCATAATAGTCCAAAAAGCTGTACTCCACAATGGTGCATTGCATATAATTTTTTTTTAAACAAACCAAAGATGAAAACTAAATCTAAAAAGCTTATTTTTCAATGATGCACTTTTCAGCATTTCACTTAAACTTTAAACCACCAAAAAACACATTTTCTTTAGGGATAAAACAATCACACAAAGGGATTACTGCATATCAAGCTGTGTCAAAAACAGACAAAACTATACAATCATAAACCAAGTATTTCTTGAAGGCATTACAACATCAATAAATTTCCTGTGTTAGTACAAACCTTGAAAAAAATTAAAACTTAGATAAGCATTGTGATTACCAAATTCTGACAAACAATTCAGGCCAAACTAGTACTCTGCCAAGGTGTAGGTGAACATCTCATAACCTATTTTTATGAATCTGCAATGTTCTTTTGTGCTCCAAAACCATTAAGGTCAGATTTCAAATCACTAGTGGACACATTTTCTGACTACAAACACAAAAGATACCGTTTGAAACAAAATAATTTGTCCAAATCATTGCAAGTAAACACTTTGGTTGCAGAACTGAAGTGATTATGCAGTTTTTCAGTCACCTTTTAAAAGAAAGACAAGGCAGGCTGCATCGAAGGTTTTGTACGACCCAGTTTAGATTTTCATTGTTGTGTATAAGTAACCTACATACTGACAACCTGTCTTCATAATTTTGATAATCTTAAATTTGACATGTTTGATGCAGGCGGCCCTCACTGCCACTTTATCACATCTATACACCATGTTGGGAAATTGCTATATGTCCACTGACACCTTGGTGCAAAACTTTTCACTAGTTTACTGATTTCTACCCTTGTTCGATTGGCACTAAACTTGCATGTGAAATCACACTTACAGAGTGGTTAAATGTGGCAAACAACTGTTACCATTGCTGCTAGGATTCAATTGCTTTCAGTATATTAGCTTAAACTAAATTCAGTTTGCTAAGATCAAAGTCATTCAATGTGAGGCCCTCATTAAAATGTCATTCATTGTGCGGCCACAGTCAAGGCAGTGACATCATTTTTGGATCAATACGCAATTTCAGTTTGACATAGCTGATGTAGATCCATGTGGTGCAGTAATGAAATTGTTAGTTCAAAGAAATAACAAGATTTCATTCTCGTGAGAAGTGTTTCCTACTACTTGCAAATGATACCATAATATTTTTTAAACATCTTTTAATAAAACCAGGACAATAGGCGACAAGGCATTGCAAAAACTATTAATTAAAAAAGCCCATTCATATCTTGAAAATCTGTGGTCCTTAGCAACATAATTTTGCAAGGAAAATCACTTTGAATCGACTGTAGCCTTTTTACCTAAAAAGCAAAATTTATTCAGTAGTAATCTTGCACAGTACACTTTGTTTTCTCAGTAACAATTGACCACAAGGATTCAGTTCTTAATTTTTAAAAATATTTTACTTTAAAAAATGCAGTCAGAGCAATTATCTAATAAGATGTCATTATGCCAACCTGCTTGCCATTTAACAGCAGTAACCATGAATTCATCTTTATGCATATTTGAGTTTGTTCCAGACCATTATAAACTGATAATTGATATTATCGTAATTGTTCCTATGGACTGCCAAAAAACAAAATGATTGTATTAGAGTGTCCACACAACATTGGTGCTGTTATTTTATTATATTCGCGTCTAGCGCATTAGGCATGTGTGACAGATTAAGAAGTCCCAGTGGCGACTCAGGCACCTGGGCAACTCCGGCACTCGGGAGTTATTGGGAAAGAGTTGAATACCATTCGACTTATCTAAGTTTTGCTTCATTTAATGAGCCTTATAATCCGGTGCGCTTTATGTATGGAAAAAGAACAGCTAGCATTCAATTTTTGATACTGTGACTTATAATCCGGTGCACCTTATGGTCCCGAAAATACAGTAACTACAGTCAGACCTCGTTTATCCGAACAACTTTGTTTCATTAAATATTGTCGGTTTGGCAATGTATCTGGAAAATCGCAATCAGACCTGTAGCCATGGGGGGCATTCAGGGACAAACCCCCTAATTTTTTTGTGCTACACCAAAGTGTTTTGCCAAGATTTTTTTATCAAAAAATATAGTAAAAACTTAAGTCTTGACCTCCTAAAAATGTTTTGTGCCCCCCAAACCTTTAGACCTAGGATACGGGTCTGGCCTAAGCGAACACTCAAAGGGGAAACAGGAACAAACTGTAGAGTCAGACGAACTGTCAACTTAAGCAAATGTGCAGACTGCATGTGAAACATGACTAAATGAAACTCTCATAGTTGTTTTTGTTTATTAGCAGATCCATATACACAAGCAAGTATGCATTCAGAATGAGATTTCAACGTGAAAAAAACAGTACAGGAGACCTATGACTGCGTCCTGCAGGGTCTGCCACTATTACATTCACTGTGCGTAGAAAATTGGCTTTTACCCTTCCATTGTGATTTAATAAACAACTAAGTAACAGTTGGTGCAATCCGGTTTAAACTTACTCAATTTTGTCATAACCTAGGTGTAAACAGCAGATAAAATTAGCTCGAAACTGCAAAACGAAACGATCATGATTGAAGACTGTTCTCTCACCATGAACAGAAATATTACAAAACAGCTCCTGCGTGTGCATGGCAGTGTATAAGATTCTGACAGCATTACAGCCGCCACTTCCAGAGGATGAAATTCAGAAACACATGCATTCGACACAATATCAATTTCAAGTGTTCAAAAACGTGGATTGTTTCATGTCACTGCGCAGGCGCTATTTGGACAAGGCAGTAACATTGTTGTTTCGTAATAGGACTATGCAACGTTACAAGATAAATGTAGACTGTTGCCTGTTGCAAAACACCCGCATTAGAGACCAGCAGTGAGAGCGTTTAATATTTTATCGGCTTTAATGCTCAGTACCTGCGGTGCAAAAGGGTCTGTCATGACAGCCAAACAGACCCCCAAGATGCACCCCTGACTGCAGCTGAAGTCTTATCTTAGCTGTCAAACACCAAAGGTTATAATGAAACCTGACCAGAAATGCTCAAAGCTTTGAATCAAATAATTCGTCAGTTATCTTTTGTTGCCTGGTTTTCTGGGAGGGCACTGAAAGATTAGCAAACTAGGGTGATCAATCACATGCACACAACAAAGGAGACAGGAATGAATACACCAACTATTGGGGCACACCTCTTGTTAGCCTCCTAGAAAGTATATGCAAAATGCCTTGAAAAAATCTGCTACACAGTAATTGAATCAAATCTGGAAAATACCTACTACAATTTTTGTATTCGCCATAGCACTACAAACCAAATTCTCACTCTCCAACAAATTTTTTAAAGAACTTAGAAGTATAACAAAGATGTTGTCTACACATGTTTTTTTGACATCAAGAAAGTATGCAACCACTTTCGTCCACAAAAATTCAGGGAGTGTTGTGGAGTATGTCATTGTTGATGACCACCTGTTATTGGCCATCCAGCCATTGAATTCTTTCTAAGTTGTTTGTCAGTATCAATGGAGTTAAATCACAACTACTCAGTGGGTATTCAAATCTGACAAGGAGGGTGTTTGTTGTCATCTCTCCACTTCATAAGATGTATGAATTGGATGGACCAGATATGTCCAGCCCGCATGTGGCCTAATTTAAGATTTTGTCTGGCCCAATAAGTGTTTCATTATTTTATAGTGTATGAAAATGCAATGGCAACCTGCCTTTATTTTGATAATCTTAAAATCAACATTTTCGATGCAATGGTCATTAGGCCTAAGCTACTGAACTGTAGTGCCTATTTATCATGTACTGCATACTGGCAGATTTCTACATAGCCATTAACACCTTGTCTGGTGGAAAACTGCTGCATGGTCCTGTGGACTAAACTGATTAGTGAGGCATGAAGCAGTACACTAAATATTACAACATATGATACCGCAATAGTAATTGATGAAATGGAAAGCAAGCATGAGATCACAAGCCACAAATGAACAAATGGAAAACATGACCAAGACCAACCCAGTTTAAGATGAAAGCACATATACATATAGGCATAACCAAATACAAGATTGATATTATAACCCCAGCCCCCAAACAATGGCAGTGTATTCAAGATGGGAACAGCAAAGTAAACATAGGATCAGTACCGAATACAACACAACAAAAATACAACCAAGTACAGTATAGACAGAAAAAAAAAACACGCAAAACTAACAAAAGTTACAAACATCAAATTATGAAGAAAAAATTAGACCAAATATAGCATATTGGACAAAATATCGATTTAACCAATGCGAGTGGCAACCAAAAGACATAAGAAATAAAACAACATTACCAAAACACAAACGTTAAATCAAATACACAATAGACATCAACATAACACAGATGATAGTGGGCAAGCAATGGGTGAAGAGTTCAGGTATGTACAGATAAGCAAGTGAAGCATGCACATGGGTGAAAGAAGTGAGTAACAACAGGGGTTATGATGCAGAGAGCAATGCAACCAATATTTCAATACAAAAGCATGTAGCAAGGCCAGAAAACAATGTTTATCCACACAAACCGTGAAGAAGTAACATAATTACCCACGGACCATAATGGAGTGAGTACCATCAATGAATGTGTGTCCCACCAGACACATGGTGTCACCAAATGAGGTTGAAGTCTAAGCAAAGGTAAAAAGAAACAAGGCTATTCTGATTAGTGATTTCCAACTGCCCTTATTGTTCCATTGGCACTAAACTTGCCTGTGGCATTATACAGCTGGGGAGGGATTAAATACAGTCATATCATTGCAGTTATTGAATACTAACTAAACTTTGGTTTGCTAAAAAAAGCCATTCAATGTGTGACCCTCATAAAGATAGTGGCATTATTTTTGACCCAATAATGCTGCATTGATCAGACACAGCTGGGATAGACAGTCACAGCCAAGTTAAAGGGTGTCACTGTTGGGAGCTACAGGATCAAATATTTGCATTTTGTATTACGCAATTTGGGACTACTGGCATCTTCTGAGTGGGGGCTTCAACAGGCATGTGAACAACTTTCTGCTGTGACCAAGCAGGAATTAAAATTTACACTAAAAAGACAGAGGTATTGTGTCTACCAGAAACCCAAGGCAGTGTACTCAGCATGTAAGTGGCTATACCACACCACTACAGCACATCAAGATGTTCAAGTACCTCGGGGTGATATTCTAGAATGACAAAAGCCAGAACAACTCAACAAGGAGATTGATACATGAATTGCTAAACCAAATGCAGCTCTTTGTGAGCTTTATCACTAAATACTTTCAAATTTTTAAATCAGCTTTGCTTATGCATTTATGTTTAGGAACTGCAGGCTAGTCTGCAATGCAAAGAAATATTTAATTAGTGAAATCATGCTGCTGATCATGATGCTACTGTACTACAGCACAGTAAGAAAGTAAAGGTCATTTCACGTCAACTGATCCAGGTCATGCAACCCACCCTCTCAGATTTTTATGAAATTTGATATGCTCGTAGAACTTCTTTCCCTGGTTCCAAATATACCAATTTTTTTCAAAATTGGCCATATAGAACCAAAGTTATGAGTGTTCAAAGACAGCCACTTTGTCTTCACTTAAACAGAAAATTCATGAAAAATTTGGTGGTCTGACTTTATAGATCTATAACTTGACTAATACTAACTTTCAGACCTTGTGGTTTGGATATATTGTAGCACCAGGTATATTTCACCCAACTTAGGAAGTACAAGTTCAGTGGACATGGGTTTCTATGTGTAACCCATGGGTAAACTACAAGACCCCCGTGTTCACTCACACGTAACACCATTTTTGATTGCTTATAACTTGTTTTTACCAAGCCAATCCACATCTGCCATACATCATTTGAAAGGTCTTGATAAGTTCTATTTAGATCACAAAAAAATTAGTGGCTTATTGAGTATTTCACATAAAATATTAGCACCAAAAATTACTTTAAATTAAACACGATTTTTCCAATACAAGATCTCAAAACAAGTTATCAACATGATAAACTGTTATTTTATCTCTTAGTCACGACAATTACTTCTAAATTAAAGTAGCAAAAAGAAGTTTTGTTAACCACGTATAAGTTTTTGAAAATCTCGTCATCACACATCCGTTAACAATATCCACACTGACGGACATCCATTCTTTACATTATACCCTTATAAAGTTATGAAGTGACTACGGATACACCTGCCTGACACAATTCAAATAAAATACTTGGAAGCTCTACTTGTTTCTTGAGCATCAGTGTCAACCTGTGTCTACCTTTCTATTAACTGCGGCGATTCTTGTCTACCCATATCTTCAACTTTAACTTAAGCACTGTATGTGCACACTGCACAAGTAACGAAAATCAGCACGCATTGATGTTATTTAATGGAAATCGATTTCCATTAAATAACATCAATGCGTGCTGATTTTTGTTACTTGTGCAATGTACACATACAACAGTGCTTAATTCAAATAAAAGGGTCAGTTTATCATTCAAATGCCGTGTCTCGTGGTGTAATGGTTATGCGTCACAGCTGCTATGCCAAACGTTTTAGGTTCGAATCTCACCTTGGCGACTTTATTTTTTTTGTTTACTTTTTTTATTTTCAGGCTTACGTGTTACCTTTACGGGTTAGTGTTAGTTTAGCATTAGGTTAGTGTTAGCTTACGGTTAGGTTAGGGATAGGTTTTAGTTAGCCTAGCGTTAGGTTAGTTAGCATTAGGATTAGGTTAGGACTACAGTTGGGGTGAAGGTTAGGGTGAGGTTTAGGGTTTATCTTTTACGTTTACTTCGTTTCTACCAAGCCTATTGCACTCTCATCTGGCATTACTGTTATGTCACAGGTGCCGGTGGCGTATGAATATGTTTTCAAATTTCAAGATCCACAGGCGTATCTATAGCCACTGCCATAAAGTTACATATCAACTTTTAATCTTGAACTTGTCACTATCACTAGACAAGGGCAGAAAACGTTCATCTTGGCCAACACACTTTTCACTATTTCAGCCCATTGAAGTGCAGCTCTTCCAGCTCACCTCCTTTTTGTGTGACTCACACTTTTTAACAATTCACAATCAGTGCCCTGTGAAAGGCGGAGCTCCGTAAATAGCAGAGTTTTGGTTGTGGAGGTTTGCAGACGTAACCTGAGTGGAAAAAAGTTGCGTTGCACAAGCAAAAAAAGAAAAAATGTAGGAAGAATGTTGTATCATTGTAACTTAATTTTATACATTCACTTTTATACATTCACAACTGTTGAAACCTATTTATTTGTCCCCAAATCGTTGTGAAACTCAGATAACCAAAACTATCAAACTTCAAAATAAACTATTTTACGGTAGTGTAATGTCACCTTTTGCAGTACAATTATTTTTACTGCCGTTTACTGTTTAGTTCTCATTGTTCCATGCAAAATTGAAAATATCAGTTTTCGCGACTCCAATTGAATTACGTCATCAAACCTCCGCATACAAGCTACGCTATTTATGGAGCTCCACCTTTCACGGAGCACTTTACAATCTCCTCCAAATGGTCGCATGGGTTCATTACAGCAGAACAAATTCCAATGCTCAGCGACAGACTGAGCATAGCTTCAGCCCCTGAAACTTTAGAGAATGCAGCCCTAGCCTACGTAGGCATTTAACCTCACGCACCCAGTTCAAAGAGTCATAAAGACAAAGTGAAAGTGTTTTTTGATGAATGAAGTGCAAACGTGATCATCTCAAAGCATCTGTTGAAATATATCTGTGGTCAGGAATTTGTAACCTACACCAAACCTGCCAAACGCCAAACGGTTTTTGAAATCCTGCTAGAAAAATAGCTAACTGCTCGATCGATAATTTTACAGCTGACAGCGAGAAAATCCGACTAGATTTAGCAGCAAATGAGCCAAACTGGCAACACTGATATCACTGTAACTACTGTATTCAGTATTTACTGTGATTACTTTCAGTCGCAACGTGCAAGCAGAGGTGGCCGGAGTCACTTTTTCAGACTCCGGCCCCTCTCCTGTTCCAAAATTTTTGAATATCGGTGTCAAGCGAAATTTCTGACTTGCGAAATTTCTGACTTCACGCCATGTGCCCATGCACAGAGCAGTATTCTGCAAATCAAACACGCTAAGAAAATTGATGATTAGGGCTTAAGGATTCGTGTTTTGGTAAGTGTGTTGGGTTAGGGTTTGGTTTAGGGTGAGAAAAGAATAATAATTGAGGTCTATGACTAAGTTTAAGATTTTGCAGGGCTGTGGAGTCGGAAGTCCCGTCATACGACTCCGACTCTGGGCAATTTCGATTATCCGACTCCGACTACGGCCCGACTCCGACCTTTAGCTGTATTAGTTACTTAAAGTGATAATTCTTTTCAGATGAATTCATAAACCCCACTTTCACTTTCCAGGAATAGGGAAACTTGTTTTAAATCGATGTAAAGGCACGTTCATCTCTCACTTTTGCAAAATGCGATCAAGCAGAAGTTAGTCTTTTAATTTTACAGAAAAAAGTACTCATCTAAAAAAATACAATAAAAATTATTAGAGAAGATTGATAAATAATCGATTTTAAAGCAGATACCTTGCAAACGATATCAGTAAACAAGTAAAATTGAAAAATGTATGCATTCTACCGGTGAGCATGTGCACATATTGCGCAACGCGGTTGATAAGCTCGCTCGGTCACACTTTCTCAAATGACTTCATTGAAACAACCTTTTACGGTCGAACGCTGTCAAGCTTCAGCTCTGTTGAACGTACATGTATCGCTATATTTTTCCTTAGATGACCAAATGAACATGTTACAAGTAAGCTCCTATACCGGTCAAAATCCACAAACTACCAACCAAAAAAGTAAAACAAGTTAGTTTAAGTTTTAGCTTAACTGCTTGGGAGCATTCACTTTTCTCTTCGTTTTCTAAACACTTCATACTACCCTGTTTTCACTTAGGTATAACAAACTTGCAAGGTTTGAGAATTAGTTAACATGGATTTTTTAACACAAAAATGTTACGATAGAACTTCCAAGCGAATACGATTGGAATTGTACAACAAAAGAACTGAAATTCGTTTGCGCGTTTTGAGGAAAGTTTGTTTGTTTTAAGAAACTTATTTGTCTGTTTAACGTTTTAAAGAAGTTTGCTACTGTACGTAGAAGACCAAGCGAAGCTGCTGTATCGTCTTCAACTAATTGGATCACATCGTTGCGAACCAGTAGGAGAAGTATGACCAGAAACCATAGGTCGGGATTATCGTTCGCTATCAGACAGTCATCGTGCTTCGCCGATGGCGCGCAATAAAGTGCAAGGCTACCTGACAACGCAACGAAATCCGTGTGTCTGTTTTACCGGGGATTAAGGTCACAGTGCGTTTTTTTTTAGTTGCCACCTACTCATTCAAATCGAGTCGGTCTGTGGAATGCCGAGTGTTGACAAACCAACCAACACCAGCACGTGTTTGCGGGGAAAAGTCTTTGCGCAAAAACATTTAAATCATGTGTCGGCAGTGGCGATTCCAGCACTCGGGATCAACCCGAGCCTTCGACTACACTTTATATTGTAGAACGCGAGCTTGCATGCTTTGCATGTTTGTGCTACCACCCACTTCACTGATTAAGGTTGTTAACTCTGACTCTTTCCATTGGGCATTGTCAGTGTTCATATATTTTCGTTTCATGTTGGCTTTCCGCGTACAATTTGCAGGTGACGTGAATAAAAAAATATCGTTCGCAACAACTGCTCTCTCGAATACGTTCGCTCGCTCTTTACTCGGGCTCATCCACTGGAGTCCGAGCTGCCCTCTGCAATTAAGTATTTTTTCAATTTAATTAATATCAGATTGAATGTTTTTTTGAAGCAATGGGCTTGCACAGAACATTGGATTTGAATTCCAATCCAATAGACAGTACCCATTCCAGAATAATTTCAAACGAACGATAAATTGTCTGGTAACTCGGGTAATATGAATGAGCCTAAGACGTGGAGGATTCACTGGCGTTATCATTGTTCTGTGACATGCATTACGTAACAATGGACGAGCTCCAGGGGCAGAGCCAGACATTTTCATTTGGGGGGGCCACTGGAGGGGCCAGTTTTGCAACAAGGGGAGCTGCCAATGGTCTGTATAGGACTTTCAGAAAGAGACCTGAAAATTTTTTGGGGGTGCCACTGGGGGGTCCAGGCAAAATTTTGGAGGGGCAGTGACCCCCCTGGCACCCCCCTAGCTCCGCCCCTGACGAGCTCCCATGAGAACTCTCATTCATTGTTGCGTAGCCAACGTCACGGAGCAACGATAGTGCCAGCCAGAAAGAGCAAATGGAAATTTCAGTGATACAAGCCCCGAACGGTTGCATTCACAAAG
>Ga0210059_1010673_pt1 | contig 14148 bp, 4 predicted proteins | sample Ectturendosymbi2_FD_188042 | JGI IMG/M metagenome (GOLD analysis project Ga0210059, IMG submission 188042) | Ecteinascidia turbinata endosymbiont from Florida, USA - Sample 2 (SPAdes) (version 2) | ecosystem: Host-associated > Tunicates > Ascidians > Unclassified | place: Key West, Florida... | reverse complement strand
TAGCAAAATCTTCCAATGAGAAGTTCCGCTTGAATTGTCAAGTGGTGGCTGCACGTGCAGCAAACGTCGCTGTTCTACTGCGAATTGCATCTCTCAACTGCAACATCTTTAAATGAGTTGAAGTGGTTTAGCGGCGAGTTTTATACCCGCAAGCTGTACGTTCATTGCTGCTTCTGCGTTTTTTTGCGGCGCATTGCTGCTTTCTGCGGCGTCAGAACCTCTTGCCTCGCAATAGACGTTTGGTTCGTGCATTCTGGTCACGTGTTTGCAACACCGAACACTTTACGGTCATTTGCATATCGTTATATAAGTTTGCGTCATTCAACCATGAAAGACACGCTGGAAATTATATTTTAGCGTTTGAACATTTCCATAGTCCTGATTCTTCTCACAGAAGCAACCAACACCTCCGACAATCCAGAGACAACAGTTATACGCGGAGTGGGGTCAAAGACTTAAACATAACACAACTTTTGCTCGCGTTGAGAAGCTCCGCTTTGCTTTTTTTTGGGGGGAGGGGATTAATATTTGCAAATTTTCCAAGAAACAAATCAGTGTTGTCGCGGTTGTGTTGTGTTCAAAATGTTGTTGCAAAGCTCGTCAGGCACTGTGCATATTGTTCCTTTTAACTGTATTTTGCTGCTCCGCGGTGCCGGTGCTTCAGCGTTGCCCTTGACAGACCTTGCGTTCGCGATGCTTTTCCTTCATATGAAATGTATACTAGAAAGTAGATATTTTCTCAAATAAACTAATTTTTAGTCCGACCTCACCAGACGTTTGTCCGTTCTTCTCTCTAGCTGAGAACAGTAGTGCAAACAGACCAGGATTTTTATGACTGATGTGCGTGTAGCAGGGTTGGAGGAAGTGGGCCGACCATGGCCGAACTTTTGAGGCCATTGGGCTAATTGTACGTGTATCTAAAGTTGGAGTATGCTTGCTTTGTACTCGCCTTTGGCTTGTTCCCACCCACTTTGAGAAATCTTCCTCCATTGCTGGCGTGTAGGTTTTCTCAGTTTCATTATATTTAGTGCATTTTAATGAAATCACCAAGGGAACGTTACTTGCGAATAGTAGACTTGGACAAGCAAATAATTCTAGTTTTCTAATTCGATGAATTAGAGCGAACTAACGGTAATTCTAATCTAATTCGCTAAAAGCTTCAGTGTCCAAATTTTAGTTCTAATCTAATTTCCGGTTTTGCCAAAAATGCCAATTTGTCCAAAGAAAATTTTAAAGATGAAACGAGAATGCACACTCGTACAATGAAAATGCTCAAAAGTGCCGCCATCCCATCACAGAAAAGCGATAACAGTGAAAACGAACACTCGATCAATTTCTTTTCTGACAGTCAGTCAGCTGTGATGCACTGGTGCCACGCCTAGTGGTTTTTCACTAGATCTAGTGATCTTTGGGCTCATCAAGTGACCTAGTGATTTTTCACTGCTATCTAGTGATTGTTTGCAAAGTGTATATTTGAAGAAAACCGGTTGTCTTTTTTTTAATTTCAACTTTTCAGCCCCTTTTCAATGATTTTCAGCCTTTTTTAATCCGTAAACGATTGATTATAATGTGAATTATGGCGTGAAGACTTGCCTCAACCTAACGAACAAGTTTTTCTAATTTGAGTTTCTCACTGTTTGCACCTCCATGCTGTTTAGTGTTATTTGCTGCAATATTGGCCATGACAGTATTTTCATTTCTTAGCAGGACCACTGCAGGGGAATGATTAATTGATTGTTAGGTTGATTGTTTTAAAGTCTAAATACTCGCGAGTGGTGTCATTTTCAGCTCTTGAGAAAAGCTTGACGATTATTGTTAGTATGAGTTGTGTTGCTGTGTGACCACTACAAACAGTCAGGTTCAACTAAAGGCAAAATAACTCCATACAGCTTTTCATTTAAGTGGCAAAACAGATACACTATTTCTTGAAACCAAGATATAGAATCGTAAGATGTTTTCACCTGAACCAAATCTCGTTCAACTCTTGTTCAACTTATTGATTGATCTGTTTGTGCTTCAGTCACAAACACAATGAAAAAGAAAAATTGCTGTTATCTTTTCACTTGATAGCCTGTACAGACAAAGCCACATATAACACCAGAATCGTCGCCAGAAAAACGTCCGGCGGCTATAAGTTTGTGCGGGAGGGTTGACGTTCAAATTTAACAAATATTCCACTGATTTATAATGTTTCATATTTCGATTTGGGGGACTTGAAGATTTGTTTGGTGGGGTTAACCCCCCCTCCGTGGCAGACGGGACTGTATGGCACAGGTTACATCGAAAACACTTTGTACTACTTTACTCACGCAATTAGATTGTCTCCCTTGTTATATTGTGAACTTGCAAGAGTGGCTGTCTGGAGATGTAGCCACTGTTGCGATCGGAAATCCCGAGCGGCATGTGCGCAAAGCTTCGCACTGTGGCAGCAAGCAAGGATAGAGTTCACATGCCATGATCACTCTATTAATGCTTGTTCGCGCCACGTATATTATCGTGTTGTTCTTCACGCATATCGCGTTCGTGGTGAATCACACATTTAACGCAACACCACCAGAGGTGAGCATGGACAGGATAAGCAGGGCCGGCCTTAAGCCGATGCAGCTGCATTGGTCCCCGCGCCATGGTGTTTGAGTAGATTGTTCATTTTTGCCAGATACACCTTGCGCATGAGAATTCAGCAAAAACGCCATATAGATTTCATTGTTGACAAAGAACGCTCTCGTCAGAACTAGCAAATTTCCTCTCAAACGTTAGCAAACGTGCTCAATTCTCGTGTTTGTACTTCACTGTATATCTGCGCGCTACCACGATCGTAACACGGTTGACTTAACATGATGGCGTCATCGAATCACTGCTCAGAGGGGCCCCGCCCCTAAGTCTTGCATTGGGCCCCGCATCTGCTAGGGCCGGCCCTGAGGATAAGAATTGGATATCCTGCAGGATACTTGCGATGTTTCCGGATAAGGATTGGATTTGGAGATTTATTTTTGAAAAAAATTTGATCAGGAGAGGATCAGGCTATTTGTTTGATTTCTATAACGAAAATTCAGGGCGAGTGATTCAAGATGTCACAAGTGATGGTGGTAGTGTCTTCTTTGCTAAGGTTGTTATATGCACAAAAAAATCTAAATTATTTTGTCAGTATGTGCTGCACTCATCACAATCAATGATAATTCGTATTACTTCATCATAATTTTTTTTCGGGGGAGTGGAAGTAGCTACATTTTTAATGCTGGTTTGCTAGTGCTGAGTGGCATATGTGTGTGTTGTGTAGGCTAATAGTCCATTTCATGGGTGGCCAACTTGTCTTCGACTGGGATCGAGTAGAAAATTTCTTGGTAACTCGCTGTCGACCGGTCGGTTTTAAAGTCACAAATGCAAAATGCCAGAGCTGAGTATCACATGTGCAAATACAGTGCAGCTTACCATCATCTTTGTAAGTAATGCACAGACAAAAGGAAAGTGTCTGTTTCACAAAAATCATGATGATAATTGCCACGCAATAATAGAAAAACATATTACAATCAGGGATGTGGAAGCGGCTATTTCGTCAACCGTTTACACACCTATCGCTTCCAACAGAGCCTGGACTCCATCTCATCGATGAACTTGCTGACAAGCATTACTATCAAAACCAGCAGCTTACGATTTACAAGAGCACGTTACTAATTAAAATGATTACATAAGTTATTATCTGTCAGCACGGTACTGCTACTCTGCTCTTACAAAAAACACAACCTAGAAAACTGTCTTCAACACATATCAATACAAACAGCACTTACAATAACCTGACCTTACCCCAGTGGTTCTTAACCTTTCTACCACACGTACACCCTGAGCTTTCGTAAAAGTTTCTCGTACCCCTTGTCTGAAATCAAATAGTAATTGATACTAACACAGTTTCATTGCAACGACATGACAATACAATGAATTGACAGTAAAGTACACCAACAATCAAACATGGCTCTGTTGTTGTTTTCTTCAATGATCATGTTGCAGTGAGGCTCTTTGTTTGAGGTCGCCACTCGCATGTCTTCATCGGGCTCTGAAAGATTCCTGACCTTACTTTGAGGTGTAAAAGAGTTGAGAAACTGCTTTAGCATAAGTTATTTGTTGCAAATGGCACAAGCACTTCAAAGCTGCCGTTGCTAACTGCGGGGAAGCGTTGAGTTGCGTGACCAGAAAGTATCTAATTGCATTAAATGGAAATTCATTTTAATTTTTCTACTGGCTTTCATTTCAACTGGATCTTCCATCATTCCACCACTGTCATCCGTAGAATTTAGGTTAAAAATAAATGGGTCTTGCATCCAACAGTGTGAAACAGAAATCTTGGCTGAAAGTATCTGTGGAACGACTGCCATATAACACTTGCAAATGCTTTTATATTTTAATGACAATGAGTTAGGATATTTTTTCATTGAAAACTACATCAAGTCGTAGAAAATTAGCATAGCTGCCTGATGGAATCAGACAAATACAGCTTGAAAGTTTATTAGTGAAGGCAGACATCTTTTCCCTAGCTTTGATCATGTTCATTGCCGCTCCCTTGGTGGAGGTGTTAAGTCGTTGAGGTGGCAGAATATATCTGAAAGGTAGCCAATGCGAGAGACATAATGAACTCGTTTTCAAGGTGCTCTGCTATGCCACCACCTCCGTGTCTCAGAAACGGCTCGATTTCTTTGCGCAGCTCACGAACACGAATAAGCACTCGAACACAGGATAGCAACGGCACTTTCGTGTTATAAAGAAGAACATCGTGTTGAGCTTAAACTTCGTTACAAAAAAACTCTGAATAGGCCGTGATTCAACGTGTGGCCTCTGACAAAGTTTGCTGCACTCACAACAATCGACAACACATATTTAAAATTTGCAGGGCGTGTAGGCCATGCCTAAAAATGTTGGCGCTTCGCACTCCCTGTTTCGGTGTTTGGCATCCCCAAAGGGTACGTGTACCCCCGGTTAAGAACCACTGCTTTTGCCTAACAAATATCAAGCTAAATTGCACAGCGTACCGTTTAAGGCTTCTTCAAAGCGCTATGATTGTCATGCATTTTTACGTCAAAATAATGCTTTGAGCAAAATTCTAGAACGGAAGGTTTTGGACAAACTTATTTTTAAAATGTCAAAAGCTTTTTAGACTAAGTTGGCAAACACATATGTACAGTCATAGGCGTACGGGAAGGCATTTTACTGGGGGGGCGGAAAAAATTTGCCCTGAAAACAACAATTTGCTCTAAAACTAACTTTTTTAGTTTAATCCGAATGAAGCCTGAAACCTCTTGTAAATATGTTCTATATACAGTTGAATTCGTCTATAACGGCTTCATCTGTAATGTCAATTCGCCTATGACGTTACATTTTGTTCGGTCCCGATGGCATCTTTTATATGTACTGTATTTCAATTCGCTTATAACGTCGATTCGGCAATAACGTTCTTTATGCAATCCCTAGAGGTGCCGTTGTAGGCAAATTCTGTATTTACCTTGCTTGTTAACTCAATCCAGGGCCGGTTTTAAGCCGTTTTGACCGATTTCTTCTGATCGGGCCCCACGCCGAAGGGGGCTCCGCGCTCCGCTTACTTACCAAAGTGAAGTTACACTTTCAATCGAAGCAGCCTGTGTATAATGCCGGCGCGGGGCCCAGTGTTTTACAAGTTACTTTGAGAGACCAAAACTGTTCTCACATTTTTCCAATGGTCTCTCGAAATACAGTATAAACTCGATTTACTACCACCATCAGAGTACACCAAAACCTTGATTTGCAATAATCTTGGTATTCAGATGAAGCTAATGCGGTCTCTCAAAATGTCTAAGCGGTCATCAAGGTCAAACCTTAAGAAAACTCTGGAGGGGCCCACAGTATTCTGTAAGCGTGGGATCCCTTGCAAACGAAAATCCAAGTGAACTGCGCGGTTTTTAACGGCCTTATTAAAATTGTGTAGTAAGAATGGTCGTTGTCTTCAGTAGTGTGTAGCCAAGTTTTTCACTAGTACCTCGATCGTTAGGGCAGAAAGGGCTTAAATTTTGAACCTTTTGTCTGTTTCATTTCTGAACGCGTTTCGTATTTGGCAGGTCAAGTTTCAATAGTTGCTGCAAAATACGTTTCGATGGTTGCTGAATGTTGATATTTCAATAGTTACTACTACTTGTCTTTTGAAGTAAACGTTTAGTTCCTAATTGCAAATGTGTGCTGTTCAGCGTTTTAATTGCGTTATTCATTTTCCTTTTCGTAAAGATTTGATGAGACAACCTATCATCAGAGGCACCCATCTGAGATTATTGGCGAAAACGTTTGAAATATAGCCTACCTAGTTTCAATTATGAGTGTCTATTTCAGGTGCGCAAAAAATAACGGTTCCTCAAAAAGTAACAGAAAATTACTAACAGTTAAGCCATTTGCAAAGTAACAGAAGTGAAAATTTGGTTCAAGTGAATTAAGACCCATGATGTTCTTGTGGTGAAAATTTCATCATGAAATTCCGCCGAAACCAGGGTTATGGCATCAATGTCACAGATTGGCGTCGTAATTTCTGAGATATACCCTAATAAATTGAAATTTGCAAAAAGTCTGAAATGTGGAATCAATTTCGTAGAAGTTTGCGGCTACTACACTACTTGCTTGTTTTGAAAAATTAAAAAATAGTTTTTAACTTATTGGGAGATCTACAGTCATTTCCTATGTTTCTTTAGTGTTAATAGAAAAAAAAATTTACTTTCTCGGGGATATTCAAAACCTGCTCTAATAATGTTTATATTTTTTATCGGTGCTCTATTACGCGGTTTTCACTGTAACCACTTTCACCGTGTAAAGTATGTCGTAATAGGCAGATGTTTTGTTTTTGGTTTTGAAATGGAGAATCAGGGTTTTTTTTAAGAATATATTTTGTCTGTAACTAAGCTACATATAATGAGTCAAAGATCAAAGGTAATAGGTCAAAAATATTAAGTGGCAGCCAAAAGAGGCCTAAAGCTGAGGCAAAAATAGACCGAGGCAGAAAAATAATAAGGTGCTTTGCACAAGTATTTAAACCGCTGAGGGTATACCCCCAATGTCACACCACATTCAAGGTTGCGGCAATGTAGGCAGCCAGGCTGGTAGTTACACCAGATAGTAAAATTGGAAGATTATGTACCGGAAGTGATACAAGTCGTTTCGAAAGTGTTGATTCTGACAAAAAAGGAACCTCGTCGGATGTGTATTTGGTGAGGCATGCGACCAAGAACACTCAAAACGTGGTTGAACAAATAATCCTTCTACTTAGCCAGATGTCATGAGTCGGAATGTTAGCGGCTAACCTGAACTATTTAGCCCAAATAGGGCCACCTGCAATCACAATAGAAATTTTCGAAACGAGAGTGATAGGACAAAGTCATCTAAGTTTCACTGCAAAAGATTGCCATCAGCTGGTGAAGCGGTAGGTCATCCACGGCTATTATTCCTGGCCCGGAAAAATATAATTTCCTGCTACTACTGCAAACTTTTCAGCTCTGGATGTGTACTATAGCACAGCACTTAATACTCTCTTCTCTACAGGTAGTACACTCGTACCTCCCTTCTGGTCACGGAGGTACCTGGTCAGAAAAAAGTATTAGACGAGGGTTGTAATTCTTTGATCTATTGGGTTTTATGGCGCTATCCATTGAATTCGCTCCTGGAGAGGTCCTGGCGTGACCTTTTCGGGCCTCGCCTTTTTAACATCACCGATTTCTATCATTAGCCTACGCCTTGATGCACCCCCTCAAAAATTCCTACACACCACTGATTGGGGCCCCGCAAAAGTGTTTCAAATCGGGCCCCGCACTTGCTATAGCCGGCCCTGCTCAAGGGGGTGAAGTTCCTTGCATGTTGTGTTCTCCCAGACAAGAAACTTTACGGTAATTGCCTTTATTGATGCAAATATGTATGCGACTTCAACGGCGGAACGCAAAGGTTTAAATTAAAGCGACGGTTCCAGATCGAAGGGTCGGACTCCCTGCACCTGCCTGTTTTATCGTTGCTGTACGCTTGAGCAACGCACAGACGCGCACTCAAAGGGGCCAAGCAATCTGCACGTCCGTGCGGCCTGCTTCTACCAGGATTGCACCTCGGGAAATGAAACACGCACTCAAAATGCATGTGCCAGTATGCCTATACGTATTGTATCGAATTCGTATACTGTGATTGTACCATGTACAATACTGTACGATGTTCCTATAAAAGTAGCCTGTTGAACACTTTCCAAGCACTTCAGACAAGTGTCGCCATTTGTAACACTGGTCCATATTACAAAAACCGCCACCAGAATTGGTCCAAATTACACACTGCATTCACAGAACTAACTTCAAATATTCCCTACCTCAACCAGTCAGCTAAACGTTGATGTTAAGATCAATGCAGCAACACAAACAGAAGAGTTCTAAAAAAAGCACGAAAAACCTGGCATAAAAAAACGAGAGCTTGGTCCAGATCAAAGTCATTATAATCCAGTGGTTCTCAAAGTGGTCGATATCGACTCCCAGGGGTCAATTGGACCATCCAAGGGGTCGATAAATAGTCACGGGGTCGAATGGGAGTCATTGAATGGCCCCTAATTTCTAACCATATTTTCGGATTGTGTATTATTTCATCATACATGTCAAGTAAAAAGTACTCAAATTCATTCTGACACATACTTTCCTTGTATTAGTAACTGTTGGGTTAGGCCACGGGGTCTACAGAAAATTGTGTACTTTAATTGGGGGTCACCGTGCAGAAAAGTTTGAGAACCACTGTTATAACCAGGCACGGCTTTGGTCCAGATTACACACTATACTAGCCCAAATTACACGGACCAACCCCAAGTGTATATACACTGAATACACTGTATTGAAAACATTTTCACCGTTCAGGATTTTTGAGCAACTTGCGCTTGCCCTGAAAAACAGTTTCCCCTGAAAATTTTCACTCTGTGTTGAATTTATTTCTTACCATTCAGGATTTTTGAGCAATTTGCGCTTGCCCCGAATCACGTGCCTCCCAAAATTTTGTTGTGCTCAAAAAAATTTGTTTTAAACATATGATAAAGATAAAAATATTTTCCCCTAAAAATGTATTTTCCCCCCTAACCTTAAAACCTGGCTACGGGCCTGATTCTGCCAAAATTGTGTCTGCAATTAGATATTTTGTTTTGAAGGCCATTCGGCCTCGAGATGTAGCATAACGTCCAAAACTTTTTTTATAAATTACCATTAGGGGAACCCCTGTAAGCATTTTGGGGGGGGCAGAGTTGGGCTGATACGGCGCTGCACAAACTAACTAAATAATGCTGGCTGTACGCCATGTAAAATAAACAAACATGAATAAATGGAAACAGGAAGGACAACTAAAAAAATATTGCAGCGGCTCGTCTGTCAGCACTCACATCATCAAATCCCAAGAACGCTTCCTTCACTTCACAAGCCACTAAAATCATTCTGAATCATGTTTGAGAAGGCAGAAAACACAGTAGATGTCTCTAAATGTCTAGCTAATCTTTCATCTTTCGCAGCAAGAGCATGTAAAAGTTCCACATAGTTGACACGATTAGAGGAGGTAGAACTCTCAGCATTACTACGAAATGCTAACTGCTGTTTGGCTAGGAAGCAATTTACATTAATGAGATCTTTCAAAATCTCTCGGTTTTCCCTTACCTTAGCATTGTGAACGCTGATATTTAGTCTCCGCTATTCGTTCAGAGACAAAGTCTTTCCTTGCGCTTATAAAAGTTTAGCAACTTGGTTTTGAATGTGACTTGTTGACCTTGCATGTCTGCTGAGACTTCTTGGTAGATTTTTCATGTCACACAATCCTGTTGTTGTCCACACATTTTCATTGCAATTTTCCCCAACGCGGCTTGTCGGTTACGCCAGTGATGCCATATCAGTACGACAGAATTGCACAACTATGTCGTAACAATGAAACGTTTTCATCGAGGTAGAGGTATTGGTCGCCTCTTTTCGCCGCCTTATCACTGTAGCTGCATGTCTGACCAGCTACTGATGTGGCATAACGCTGCATATTCAGTATATTATACCCAACGTGAAGTAAGTGCCAGACTATGGAATGCGAGACCATATAGTAGAACAGTGGTTCCCAAACTGGGAGCAAATTACCCCCCAGGGGTAAAATGCAATTCTTCGGGAGGTAATGCGGAGCCAAAGTCACAATGGTGTTCTATATTATGAGCGATCACTGTGGTAATAAGACATAATCGCTGCCTTGATTTGGGTAACGGCTCGAACAAGTTTGGGAACCACTGTAGTAGGAGTACATTATTAAAAGTGTATATAAATATTACACTGTAACTGACATGAAGGTTACAGAGCTGACATAAAGGATATTGCACGGCAAGTGCTCACCAACACAGTTGGTGACAAACTGCTCAATGCGAAGGCCACCCGGTGAGAGGACGCACAAGCAGTCGCTGCCTCCCTTCGTGACTTTCCACTGACTTGAAGAAGAAATACGCAAATTCAGATGCATTGACCATGAAAATGATTTGAATTATACAATAATTGTACCTTTTCAACATGAAAGGACAACTGTTTATTCAATTTGTTATTTTGTATCCCTAATTCGGTTTGCACATTTCATTATTATGGTGGGAGGCACTCCCTCCCTTGCCTCCCCTGACGACACGTCATTGATTTTTTATTATTCAGAATTTTGAGCAACTTGCGCTTGCCCTGAAGAAAGGGTTTGTCCTGAAATTTTTCACTGTATTGAAATATTTTTTATCTTTCAGGATTTTTGAGCAACTTGTGCTTGCCCTGAAAAACAGAGTGCCTGAATGCACTGTATTGAATATATATTTTTTATCATTCAGAATTTTGAATAACTTGCGCTTGCCCTGAAAAACAGAGCTTGCCCTGAAGTTTCTTACTCTATTGAATATACTTTTTACAATCAGGATTTTTGAGCAACTTGCACTTGCCCTGAAAAACAGAGTGTGCCCTGAATACACTGTATTGAAATATTTTTTATCATTCAGAATTTTGAACAATTTGCGCTTGCCCTGAAAAACAGTTTGCCCTGAAATTTTTCACTGTATTGAAATATTTTTTATCTCTCGGGATTTTTCAGCAACGTGCGCTTGCCCCGAAAAGAGAGTTTGCCCTGAAATTTTTCACTGTATTGAAATATTTTTTATCTTTCAGGATTTTTCAGCAAGTTGTGCTTGCCCTGAAAACAGAGTTTGCCCTGAATTTTTCAAGCCGGGGGAGGGGCTTCCGCCCCCCCCCGCCCCGTACGCCACTGTGTACAGTAATATGAAATATCTAAGTTAATTTCGCAACCGTGTAAGTTCGCATCACAGTTAAGTTCCCACAAAGCTATGAAAATATCTGGATTCAACTGTTTCAGCAATTTATTGACATTTACAGCAAATCAAACGTGACAACTGGTCATAAAAATGTTAAACACGAAACATTATTTTGCTAAAGTTCACGATTTGATATAATTGTTCAGCAAGTTCGTTTGCTTTCAAAATGGTTAGTGAATGTGGAAGGGGCAGTTTGCTCGATGCATGTTCTCAATGCAAAGAAATAACTTACTATCCAGCTCTGTTAACCTGCGGACAGACGCACTAACTTTTGTGTGTGTGTGTGTCTTCAGACATTAGGGCAAATAACGTTTGCACATAAATTCCCGCTTCGCACAGACTTTCCTACAACAGCCTAACTCCGTACTGTCGTGTGATTTTTCGTTAACTTGGATCAGTTGGATGATTTGACTCAAAATGACTCAATGAAACGCTTGGCTTTGCCTAACATTGTGAAGTGAATAGCATAATGTAAGTGAATACCATACGCCTTGATGAAAAGAATAGTTAGATTCAGTCAAAGCATCAATCAGTCTCCGAACATTAGCCCTAATGATCAGCATCTATTTGCTAAGGCAGTTAAAAGCACAACTGCTATGTTCACACGTACCACATAAGTTCGCACAAACAGCTCAAGTTCAAGTTGCGAACATAACCTGGAGATTGCTGTACTTTGACACTGTTACCGTTTTAGTAGACAGCAGCCAGGTTTGAAAAGTCAGCCTCCGATAAAATCGGTAAGCTGCACGATGACTTGGCCTTCTATGAAGAACGCCATGGTTGCTAGTTATGCTTCATCTCGTTCTCTCGCGCTACTGACATCGCACGTTCATTCAGACTTATAGTGCAACTTCACCGTTTAATCCACATTCGAAAATGGACAAAATTTTTCGCCAAGTTACCCTTCAAGTCAAATAACCTATGTGGAAGTGGAAGCGGTAGAATTTTCGCGCTTCCGCTTCCACAGAAGAAGGACCGCTTCCAGCTTCCGCTTCCACATCCCTGACTGCAATACCTTCGCAGCATCTGCCGAGCTAGCCTACGCTCAGCCATCCCAAGATGCACCAAAGAATATGCGTGACCAACCAATTGATGTACAATTTTTACGTACTTTTTGGAATATCGATTGAAAAATGTTATTTTTAGGTATCTTGTCAATTCAATGCAAAATCAGGCGTGATCGACCAAGTGACACCCGGCGATCGAACCCTCAATGCAATCGACCTGTTGGCCACCCCTGATCTATTTCAGGGTTTAAACCACATTTATTTTGGTTAGAATTTTGAACATTCTTCCTTAAGTTTTATGCTGTCGAATTTTGCTAAAAGACAGTTTAAGTTTGGTGTTTTTGTAAGCTACATAGTTCTGTTATATTTTGTACTGTGATCTACTCTCAGTATTACAAAATCTGTTTGCTTTATTTTACCAATTGATTAAATGCTGGAGGTCTGTTGCCATTACCTGAACCAGATTGTTTGAATTGGTCACATGACAAGGACTATACCCTTGGATTAACAGATCTGTCTTTGCCATATAACCTAAAACCCTAACCCAAATTGTAAACCTGTGTCTGGTTTTCAAAACTTATTAAAAAAGTACTGTAGCTTACCTCAAACATTTTCCCATAAAAAGAGTCATCTCTGTCAGCCAAGCCGAAACAAAAATGCTGAGAACTTAAACGACGACTACTCGCACAATCAGCAGGAATTCCCACTCGACCAGGTTCATCGTACCAACTGCTAGTTCCACGAACTCAATGTTATTAGTGGACAAAGCCGGAAGCACTATAGTTCAAATGGAAAAATAACCACACCCAGGAGCTACCTAGCTCTGGTGGCAAATTACACTACTTTTCTGTTTTTCTGATTGAAAGTGCACGGCATGTGATGTTATTTTTATGGATTGGGTCACAAAATTACATGTTTTTGTTTGGAGGTGGCTACAGGCAGAGGTGAAAGTAAGCCGGAACGCCGTTCCGGTAAAAGAATTATTGCCGGTACGGTGTTCCGCGTAGAGTTTCAAATACACTAGTAAGGTATCGCCAGTATTGTCTCTGATAAATGTATCATAAAATTTCTTGGTAATTCTGATATTCTCTTCAACGCGTGTATTTTGTTGCGTGTTTTTTCGGCAGCGCTTTGTTTTATCGATGTAGCCATGTGCGTTGACACGGAGTTGAATGAGTTAGGAAAGTTTCGATTTCATAGAAAGGTGTCGCTTTGTGTAAAGACGCATTCATTTATGCTAGATCTTGATGCGTAGCCTTTTTTAGAAAGGGTATGCAGAACTGGCGGTAGATTTTTTCCAACAACTGTGCATGTTGATGTTCGTCAAACGTTACGTCGAGTAAAACTTTTTTAGTCGCATGAACTAGAACTAGCCTGTGGTAGTGCTTTTGTGTTAACTCTCTGACGTAAATTGGTCCGATATGTCTGATGAAAGTATGAAGTATGTAGATTATTATTTCTCATTGGGTTTTACTGAGTGTGGGACAACGGTAAAGTTAAGCACAGTGCGTCTTATGCCGCAAGGTTCTCAACAATGAACCCGTCAAAGCTGAAGCGTCATTTAGAGATGGATAGCACCCCGAACATAAAGATAAAGATTTGTCGTTTGTCCAAAGAAAAGGATCCCCAAAACACAACCGTGAATTGCGCAACTTGCTCATGAGTTGCAACAGCAGATCGCTCATCAGCACGCTTAGAAATAAATGACCTTTTGTTCGTCAACTATTTGTAAGAAGTATTTTTTCGCTAAGAAATACCAATGTTTGGAGTTAAAGGCGAGGTGTGTGCTCTGTGGCGATTCGATGCACTGTACACAGT
>Ga0210059_1010672_pt1 | contig 14148 bp, 9 predicted proteins | sample Ectturendosymbi2_FD_188042 | JGI IMG/M metagenome (GOLD analysis project Ga0210059, IMG submission 188042) | Ecteinascidia turbinata endosymbiont from Florida, USA - Sample 2 (SPAdes) (version 2) | ecosystem: Host-associated > Tunicates > Ascidians > Unclassified | place: Key West, Florida... | reverse complement strand
GTCGTCAGGAAAGAATATCAAAGAAACAAGATGGCAGGTTAGTTGGAAGGACCCCAGTTTTCGTGGTGAGTACAGTCAATTGTTTATCTACAAATTACGTGCTTTCCTTGTCTATTCTAATCACAAGTAAGTTTTCCTTTTCAAGGCTTTTACTTCCATAACTTCAGCCCCCTCTTAGAAAAATCCTGGCTGCGCCCCTGATTATTCAGGCTTCGGCCTTCCGCCAGTTGTCGTTAAATAAATCCGTCGCATTGCATGCGATCAATAAAAAAAAATAAAAACCTGAGGTTGCAAAGATTTAAACAGTACCGCTGGCTAACACTGGGCAGTGCATGCCAACATACCTTGCAAATCGCATCCGCGCTGTTTGCTGAGATAAGGAGCAAACCAAGGGTTTAATGAACTGTTTTCACTGCTGCGGTCCTTGAGATGAATATTTCTGAAATAAGCTTCGAAATCTGGAAGAGCTGAAGCTTTGGGCATGAACCCAATTGTACCTGAAAACATCGCATAAATCGCATGTAGACTTTGCAGCCTAAATACTTTGTATGAGTTGGTTGCTTGAGAAAAGCAAACTCGTGCTTTTTCAAGCATACAGTGGTGCTATTATTGACTAAACGACACTCAAAACTATTAACCTTATAATGATATAAGATCACTAGTGAAAGTCAAGGTTGCAATATTGGACTTGGGTAGTTTCGTGATTGGTTTTTTTTTTAATGGTAAAACTCCACAGCGTGTAACAACACAGCCAAACATAAGATCTGTTAAGATTCAAACTTGGGTCATTGGCGAACAAGCACCAAGATCTACACTGGTAAAAGTGAGTTCTCAAAAGTTTAATGACCTCATGGCTCAATTTTAATTAAAGGTGATCATCCCGCGATAAAATGAGGGTAAGCAAATGATGATTGTGGTGAAATATGGAGTCGCAGTTCTTATTATGAAATGGGTGCCACTCAGAAACATGGCAGCAGAAAAGATAATGTTGCAACATTACAGTATAATGCTAATGAAACATCATAATGTTTTGTTTTTGGTAATGTTAATTTTAAGCTTGATGTTAAACTCAAGCATAGTAGTTTTGCAAGTAAGCTTTCAAAGAGGTATAGCTATGAATTAAGTGCTGGTGTCGAGAAAAGGATTTATTTAAACGACCTGTTTCGCCGTTCCTAGTAACGAATATTTTATTATTATTTTGGTGTATGTTATCAAAGCTGCTTGCATTGACAGTGCAATAAATTCACCTTGTAGCTATGGATTTGTGATTCCTTTAAAGACACAAGAGACGACAGAGTAGACAGATGAACTCTTAAAAACAGGATTGCCACACTACACGATACATACTGTGTCTTTTGTCTTGAAGCCTAAACAACTTCACAAGTAGGTTGCTTGGGTGTAGAGTAGCCTGATTGAAAGATTTTGGTTTTACAAAAAGCGTACCGATGCAATTACAACGCATGGCGATAACAAACAATAACACAAAGCGTCATGAGCTTCAAAATGCGGGGAATAAACTGTTAGCTGTATCCTGTTAACGCAGGAAATTGTCAAAAGAATACTTAGTTTTGTAAGAAAGCCATTCTGACACAAAACAACTTTTGTTGACTGATGCAACAATACGGTTATCTTGTTATTACTCTCATACGCTTTGAGAGACAAGCAATGACTTACGAATTGTTGCTTGAAATTTTTTAGCATGGAAAAACTGAATAGTTTATTGTGCCGCAACTGTAGTGTAAACTTTTTTACCGAATTACTCCATTTCACTTTACCGCCCGAACTAACTAGAGTTGGCATGCTAGACTTTTTTCCGCTGCACGTTACGGTCTGTTGCAAACCACGTGATCGTCTGAGCCAGAAACCACGCTAAACGCGGAGAGTATTTTTTGTCAATCAGTAGTGCCGAATGGCCGTTACGATCTGTGTTCGTTGAACAGTGTTGTAGCTGTGTTTAGTAGAGGAGTTGCAATTGTGCTCAATTTCTGTAATTTTAAGGTTTGATCTTAGCAACAGCGCGTAATTTTTTCTTTTTGTTTCATATGTCGACTTTTGCGCAGGACTGAAGATGTGTAACACACGAAACTAGTTTCCTTACGCAATAAATTGCGATCAATTCGCTTGGTGTGGGTCACTGCTGTGGCTTTACAATTATTACTCTCATACGCATTGCACAACGCTTGTATGTTCAGAAGCGAAAGTTTCTTACGTTTCAGTTGACCAAGGTAGGACGTGTCGCTTTTCTTGGTAGGAATAAGGCTTGTCCAGCCATCGGATGCAATCCATGTGAATTTGTCTCTGGCTTCCGACGAATCTGTTGCAGCTTTCAGCACCTTTTCAGCTTCTTTCGTCACAGCAAACAAGATAACCACTATCAAACATTAAAGCTGTTTGCGGCACGACCAATCGAAGTCTACAATGAAAACTAAGAACAGATTGGCATGCAGCTGTTGCGCTTACTATATATTTGCGACTGAAGTAATGACAAAAAATAGATTATAAGCCTATTGCATTTCCGTATCGATGTTTATTCAACCAACGTACACCAAAACTTCATATAAGATTTGTTGATCGTTCCGCATGACTGAAATTGATTGCCGCTGTTTGCTCATTGCAACGGCACAATTGATTACTAGCGTCAAAACTCATGACCAGTTACTGTATGCTAAATGCGAAATGAGTCCAAAGCCGCTCTTTTTCTGCACAGCAATCATTCAAATTCTCCCGACGGCAAGCCACAAATAGAAGTCGAGGGAACATTTTATGCATTCTATTTAAGCGCACATACTGCCATTAAAATGTGATCGTCACAATAGAAGCTTTTCAAAGCAAATCATTTAGAAATGACTGTTTTCTTGTCAGTAGCATAATCTCTCATTTTACAGGTATCTTTTCAAAACCTCTTGTCGCACAACATGAACTACTGATGATTTTGGGTTTTACATCACACAACAAAAGCAGAAGAAAATTTTCACAGAACTTTGACATGCAGATGCTGCTCAGCCAAGCGCATCCAACGGCAAAAAATCTTCGTGGGCGGTTTTCTATAGTTCGGGTTGAGCATTCGCCAAAAATTTAGTCATTCACGGATCACTGAGCGACTGCAGAAGCACTGAAGCCGTATAAACACTTTCTGTGCACAAACACCAGTGAAGACGACACTTTGGTCGAACGAGATAGTGCGTTGCTTATTTGTTCACATGAAAGCATTGTCGGCGGTTAAGTATTCAAAATATCCTACGTTCGTTTCCACGACTGCAAATATGGCGCGTCGGGAAGGGGGATTCTGCCTTATACCTTCCTGGCGATTAATTCAATTGGTATCATAACGTTAGAGCTTATGTTTGCTGTGCACACACGGCCTACAATAAGACCATATCGAGTCTTGCTATACGCTTTCCAAATAAAATACATATTATTGACGAATGCTTGCCACTGAGTAGGATTAGAGTTACTTGTTTTTTCTTTGCTTCTAACGAACTTTAAATGATAATTTCAAACATAGCGAGAACTGGCATAGGAGCCAGATCCTGAAAATGTTGAATTTCCGACACAATACACGCACTTGTACATGTCAGACGTCATGTCTATTGAATTAGTTTGTTTCATGTTAGAACGTATGTTTTCCATCCCTGTTAAACCATACCTATCAGACGTCAATGCATATACAGCCTTTCCCTGTAATATTCTTTACCTTCATTTTGTCTCTGTTTGAATAGATTAACAGAGGCAGGACGACGGTAAAACGTTCAGATGTTAGCGAAACTAACGGTGACGCAACGCAATGTGAGGTTTCGGCTGAATTAATTTTAGACCTTAGGTTCACAAAACAGACTAAATTCGACCAGCTTTCAATTACGTGAATAACGTTCAACGACCTCGTGGTGTTTTTTGTGATCTCATACTTGTGACTGATGCCACAGCGTTTTTTTTTCTGTTTCATAAAAATGCCGCACTATACTGAAAGAGCTGGGACAGAGATATTCATGTTGAACTTGAACTAAGAACCGACTAAAGCTTGTATAACTGCGCTCGAGTCTAAACAAAATCACAATCCGACATTTTGGACTGATTTTATACAATAAGCAGATCGCCAAACATAATGCATCGCACTAAAATCGTCAGTTGCCATCAGTTGACCTCTGCATAAAATCAAGGTACGAAAAGCGCTCTACATGTTCGTATAGAAATGTGGGTGGAAGGGCAGTATTTTCAATCTTTGAAATGCGCAATAGCTGCAAATATATTTGAAATTCCAGAAAATTAGCTTTTTTAATAGCCTACAGATTTGGAATGAATTTGTTACTTTTTCAATCAAATATCTATTTCCGAACAAGTTCGACTCAGCAATCAGCTGTGCCTCAAGCTTCAGTTGCAAGCTCAGTCGTCCATGTCGCACAAAAAGCCTGTCTTGCTTTTCAAAGTAAAGACTCAGTAACCTCGCAGTTGAAAGTATGCTCACAACCAATGGTCATGAATATGTGGTCAAGACGCTAAACTTTCGATATGTGTTTTCTACAGCGATAAATTTTGATGGATCTATAAACTCTAAAACATTTTGTTAAACGATGTTATTGTGAAGAGAAAGGCAGGTTCCTCTAAATTTCTGAAAAAGACAACAATACATTTCGACTTGTCACTGGGTTGCCAAAACAAACCAAAACAACATTTGGATGAAAACTAGGAAGTACCATTTAACAGCAGTAAAAAACTCAGAAGTGGCAACCGCCTACAACACCATGCGGTTTCGTATGATTTCAGTTGAATGTGGCGTTCGAAAAGAGATTGTAGTCTTTCTACCAGCTTTGAGTGAATCTTGCTACCGATACCGTAGTTCATTGTCGAAAAATGTCACCTCTGATGCGGAGTTAAAGTGAAAACATCTACATTTATCGTAAAAACAAGTTGCACTCTATGTTTTTTGTTTTTTTTATTTTAGTGACGGCAATAGGCGGCAGATCGAAGCCTGAATTTTTGCTTCTTGCCGGGGCGCTTGGGGTCAAGGCTTTTGCCCAAGGAGCGCTATGGTGATTCACTCATTGTTCGAAAACCCAACCTTCCTACTGAAAGGCGGACGCTTAACAACTGAGGTATCGCCACCGCTATGTTACGACTAGTGGTAACTGGTCTCAGCCTCATCTGGATCATCCACTGCCATTCGGATTAAATCATGCATCAGGTAACAGTGGTACGGAAGTAAAGAAAAGTAAATATAAAGTATACGTGTCAGAACGTGACTTTAGAATCTAGATGACAACTCTTAGCTACTAATACCAATTTTAACGTGTTGCTGAAATTACTGTACTCATAGGCCAGTGCTTACCTTTTGCTTTAGGCTCTTTAAGAAGAGCCTTAATGGCGTTGTCGTAAACAGTTTGACTGGAATCAGGTTGTATAGGCTGCTCGACAGCAATACAAACTCCGCGTCTGGATGCTTGTTCTTTGATTTCTGAACAAAATGAATTCTCGAAAATGCAAGATGTCTTACAGATCAAGATTTACATGAAGCGAAAGTGAACATAAAAGCACTTCAGTCGCCAAAGAGTTAACTGTAGTGAGGACACTATTAAGATTTTCACACTTTTTCTGTTTGAGATGGCAAAAATAAAGCTTACATGACAGGGGTCAACTGCTGAAAGAAATGCAACTGCAACCTTCAGCACAGCATTTGAATCGCTACCTGAATGTTCCTCTTGATTGATGTGCGCATAGTTAAATCAAGTTTCATTGAACTTTTATCGTAATCTTTCCTGATAAACCACACCAAGGCACCAGTTTTAACGTCATTTTAGGGTTTTCCATTTTGCGCCAGACAGCCAGTGGCTTGCATTCTCCGACGCGTTTAGATCCCATCAGGCCATAAAAAATGTCCTTCAACACTGCCATCGGCGTAAATATGTAGTTTGTTTAATCCTCCATCTCATATCAATAAGAAATAAAAAAATACGCGAAGTTGAAATATGCCATATCAGTAATAAAAACACATAAAAAGAGGTTTGACGAAAATGAATTTGATTAAGCCCAGTAGTCTGCAGTAAGTTGTAACTTACTTGATAATGTGAGATTTTGAATAAAATTCTGGAAAAGTCTAAAGCAAACCTGAAATAAAGCATCTACTACTGCATGTCAGTTGATTCACCGCTTTTGAATTTTTTTGCAGTAGAAAAACAAGGATAGAAAAAGTTGGACATAGCTATCGCCAGCGCAGGAAAACATAAACATCCTCTGTTGTCACATCAGCCAGCCAGCGGTAATTTGTATAATCAGCATTGTATCAAGGACTTTTTTAATATACCTGTCAAAACAATGAAGTCAGACAACCTTGGTAGGCACTTAGTCACGTTGAAAATATGCACCTTTGCCTGAGGTTTAAAATATCGCTGAGATTCTGACGGACGGTCTACGTATACAAAGATTTAGCTGCTTCTCCACAAAACAAGATACGCACGGTTTTTCTAAAGATTATGACGAATGTAAGTCAAATGATCTGCTGTTGCCTGATGTTATTTGAGTATCATTTGCAGTTTATAAAATATCTGCTGTTGTGTGAAACTTTCTTATCAGCCCTCACGTAGAGTAAACAAACAGGACTCAATGCACTGTTCACAAGCAAATGTTTTGAAATTTAAATAATGCAACAATGACGAATTGGCGAGATGTTTAAAACATGGAACGAAAAGATTTAAGAAGAAATAAATCAAAGAGGTCAAAATTCTGATTTCGATTATATGCCGCGTAAAAGTACTTTTCATCTATACGCGGTTCCATTTAACTACAGCCACGAAGGGTTGAAGGTGCCACTTCTTTGTATGGGCAACAAATTGCCTCAAATCCGTACTAAGCACACTGCTAGCATTTTTTGTCTTTGATGATGGGTATGTTTAGAGCAGATACAGGTTATGAAGACGTGCCTCGTTGCCGACAGAGACGAAATCTGTTGCCAGCTGTAGTGGTTTTAGCAGTGGCGTAGCCTGCCCAAAATGTTAGGGGAACAAGGGTAGAAAATGTTTGACATTAGGCGAGCAATAGCATTTTTGTTTTTGGGACGCCGCTTCTCAAAGCACAAATGAGCAGCTATTCGAAACATTCAGGGGACCATGGTGCCCTGGACCCCGCTGGAAACGCGTACGGGTTTTAGATCAAGTTGTGAAAAAACTATGGTAGTTGCAAACTTCAGTATAGCTAACAAATCGAATGTGAAAAGTGCAAGCGGAAAGGTCCGTAGAAATTACTAATAGACTTAAAGCATACATTAGTTTTAAGGTTTATACGTTCAATGATTGATGCAAAGATTTCCGAGAGGTTATAGAAACATGATTCATTGAAGAAGTTTCCCGCAAGCACATCGGTCGATTCACAAACAAACTTTTAATCACCTTTCACGACTCGGCCATAGCCCTGCTTAGCAAAAAAATGTTACGTCATACCAGTGAAACGAACACATCACGGTCTGCGTCACTGCAAGTTGATTAATGTGTTTTCGTGAAATTCGATTTACCTAAAGCTAATAAAATTGATCGTGATTGAAACTGCGTGGAACTACCTGCAAAAACAAAATTTTGTTGAGAACTTGACAATTGGAGAAGTCATTCCACAAACTAGATTATTTCTTAGATAATGAAACGATCAAGTCAAATTTCAGAATGCACGAAGTTTTCCATGACGTAACCTTCCCATCTTAAGGACTTTTCTGTACAGGAGATGGCAATTTTGTGTATGAATGCACGTTTTAGGTTATTACGAAAGTTATAGGAATTTCGCTGAAGACCAAACATCATTTTATGAAATTTATTAAAATTATTATCATATTGATAATTTTCGGTGGAGCACAAAAAAAATAAATTGAGCATTTTCTGATTGCGATTTTTGTAAGGTAAGCATATGGTTATTTACAGTACAACCATTTCTATGAGATATTTTCCTTGTTTAAAAGATCAACAGGAAAATGTTGGACAACACGAGCAGCCAGAACAGCTGGCAAATTATTGACTTTTTGGAAGACCGCAAAATATGAAAATAGAACCGTAGACTTCAAGATAGTTTGGATGTTTCATTTGTAACCTATTTCTCTTTTGTATCTATCCTTCTAATCCTGTAAGAGGTATTGTGGGGGGAGATTTTTCATATACTGTGCATCGATTTCGATGTAAACGCATGAAAGCATTTTGTTTTTCAACTAAGTTTGTTAATACGCAAGAAGCTATCGAATTCCTTTATCTAACCTTCTGTAATTATCCTCAAAACAAAGCGGCACGTTCAACTCGAAAAACAGCTGCAGGTGATGAAATAGGTCATAAGCGGCTGATTGCGTTTAACTTACTGGAAAACGCTCGGGATCCGTACAGTGTATCGGAATAAACAACAGATATGTAGTCCCAGCCATTTTCAAGAACAAACTTGATCATTGCTTCGGCTTGATAAACATCGGAAGGCACAGTTCGAAACACGTAGGGATAAACCTTCTTGTCACTGAGTTCGGGGTTTGTGGAGAAAAAACTGATCTGTAAGCGATAAAACAACATTACATGCAATCAATCGAAAGATTCAGAGGCGCACAAGCAGGCGAGGTCATTCCGATGTACCAACGTGTGCGTTAAGACACAATAACAGCAATGGTTCACTTAATAGAGCACAACAAAATAATGAAGAAAAATTCATCAGATATGCAAGTACCTGTGGTATTTGAAACACTTGAAGTATCTTGGATGAAAGGATTGTGACAGCACTTTCACCAGCTCCAAGAAATCCAGCAAAAGGCTTCACGTTGTTGTACATCGTAGACCTATTTTTATGCTGGCTGCAGGAGCCCTCAGTTTGCCAGTAGTATTGGAAAGTTTTGCCTACAATCTGCAATCAAACAAACTTTAAGAAAACATCACAGAGCCATTTTGGAAGAACTGTTTATAGCGTTGTTCCGTTACCAAAATAAAGGTAGCTTCACACAGAACCCAGTTAAGGCTTGCGAACTGGCTTATGGTCAACGGCAGTCCCCACAATTGCTCCTTTGGCCGTATCCTGGTGAATTTCTCCCGTTCCGAACGGCTCGTGGTTTACTTAAAATTGGTTTAATAAAGCCGAAATACCGTGGTTGTCGGTGATGGTGTTATTACTGCATGTGTGAAGACTGCCGTTGGCTATAACCCAGTTCGTAAGCCGTAACCAGATCCTGTGAGAGGTCACCTTAACATTGACTTGTTTTCAATATAGCGAGGATTAAGCGGAGTGACATTTTTTTTCTCCGTCATTTCTACCTGTATATTTTTGCGTTTCGCTTTTTCAGAAAACTGAGGCACGTCGCTTTAACAAGATCTGAACTGCAATATGTTTTTTGAAGTTCCTGTCAGTTTTGCATATGCTTTTGATTCCTGTTAAATAAATTCAAGTTTCCACACGATTTATGAAAACAACATTCATGAAAACATCACTGAGCGATTTTGGAAGAAAATCGTTGTTCCGTTGCCCTCAAACAACATTAACGCGTTTTCAATAAAGCGAGGATTAATTGGAGATAAAACTGTTTCTGCATCCTTAAATCCTGCAAACCAGGGTTGTTAACCTGCGGTCCGTTAACCCGTAAAGGATCCGTGAGTGTGATCTAAAGGGACATTTCGATAATTACTGCGATGATTAAAACCTAATTTCGACTATTTATTGCAACGTTTCTTCTTAGGGGGTCTGCAACTGTTATTAGGATGGATTTACTAGGGGTCCTTGACCCACAATTTTCTGAGAAACGCTGCTGCAAACCTCTGTCATTTTCTTTATCAGGAAACTCATAAACGTCGATTTTACAAGATCTGAGCTGCAGCAGGTTCAAATATGTTTATTTCAGTTTTGCATGCGTTTTCATTACCGTTAAATAAATCCAGCTTTTCCCCAGTGGGACAATATTTGATTGCTTCTTACGAAAATGATTATATTTTGCGCAGTTACAAAAATACTGTCATCTCGCATTTGTCTGACACAAAACAAACAGTCCTTTTCATGCATAATCAACGATAGTTATCTGCAAATGCTGTTGTTGAGGATGAACTTATAAACTTTATCCAATGCAAACATTTTATTTGGACTATCCATTCAGGTTCTTTTCATAAAATACTCAGAGGCATCGCTAGGGTTGCATATTTTGTGCAAATTACAAACGTTTGACAAATATTTTGGACAACTTTTCACATTTTGGTTTCTGCAACCAAAATATACGTCGCGCAATGCAATAAACGATCTGAACTTACAGTTCCTTTCGAACTGGTCTGGTCAGCGACTGCAACTACATACGTCTCAGCGCCGGCATCACTGAGATTTTGCAGAGACTGTCTTGAGGTGTTTTAAACCATTACTTTAAGCAGTTGAAAGAAACTGCCAATGTTAGGAGTGCACTTACCATTTTAACAGTATGGGTGTCAATAGTGCAAGTATCTACAGCAAGTGTTCCAAGTTTTACTCCAGGCAGAATGGAGGAATTTGCATTGACCTGTACACAATTAAAGCGAGTGACGTTTAATGAGAGTTCATAACTTCACTGATCAGTAGGGCAAGCAAACGTCAATAAAGTCAAAATTTTTCTGTCTTTTACAAAGTTTATGAAACGTCCACAAGACAAGTTTCACGCTGATACCATGACCGATTCCAAAGTTATTAGGTCAAAAAAGACAAAATTTATGGTTAGGTCAAAATTTGTTGGAGCACAGTTTTTTCTTTTGATCGACATTTTATTAAAGCTGAAACAAAAGATGTTGACATACTGTTGCAAATTTAGTTGAAATTCAGACACAATATTGGATTTTCTGCGACTACTGAAGCAATAATGTCGTTTTGCCACCACTGGAAGATTGAAAGTACTGTACACTAGGCATGGTAGTACTTGATGTCAAAGTATATCAATGTAGAATCTTCTCAGTGACTTCAGGAGATTTTTTGACACTGTATATTTATCTTGTGCGTTTGGAGTGATTTTCGTCTACATTTTTTACTTTCAGTTTCGTTGGGTCTTTCACACTTTTAATTTTGTTTCATTTCATCAGCAAAAAGATTTTTAACCTATCGGTTTGATTTCTTTGTATTTCGCGTTTCAGTTGCAAACGCAGGAAATTGATAGGGCAAAATAAAGTCAAACTTTTAAATTTTAGGTCAAAAAATTGTTGCCCTCGTGAGCAGACAAAAAGAAAATACCATTTTTAGGAATCAGTTTTCGTTTTCCAAAAATCCTTTCCTCTTTATTTCGGGAAAACAAATTATGTTTTTCTTTATCAGCTACGAAAGCATATGTGACATATTCGTATTTTCCAAAACAATGTTTTTGTCGAATTTTGGAAGAATCCTCAAAAAAGCACCTTTTCAATTAGCATGTTTACGGTTTCCATCAGTTGCACGCCGTAAGTCTCAATGTCTCCACATTTTTTCTGGTTGCTCGACACATGTTGTGCTATCATCAATCCGATCACGATGTCTCCGTCACGGTATTGGGACGCAACGCCGTTCTTAATCTGTGAGATAAATAATTATAGTCAACGTCAAATTGTAATCGGTCTCATTTAGCCTCACATGGAGTAAGCAAACAGACTTTCCATTTACTGACAACTCCCAAAAGATTTTGTTCAGGTTTGATTTGCACTATAACAAACGCAACGGTAAAACAGTTTTCAAAATTATTTTTCGTATTTTCCAACATAGCACCTGCAGTAAAGGAGCAGAAAACCTTCGTGAAGGAACGTCTCTATAAAAGAACTCTTGATTCTAGGCTTCCTAGACAGCGACTGGCTTTCATAACGTATCTATTAAGGTGAACAGACTGTCCTCAATATGTTTCAAACTGAAACACATTCGATTTAAATTTATCTGCTATCAGCTAAAACCAGGCTTTTTTAGTGTGTTCATAGTTTATTTAGCGAAAGCAGACAAAAGTTTTTTCAGCCATCAACTAAAGAATGCGCGATTGCACAGCCAAGTGACGCGACATGACAGTAATTGTTACGGTGATAAACGCTGCATAAGGTTAATTCTTTGGCTAAATAATTTATTTTTGCCTGTGATAAACTGGAAGTCTCAGCCAAGAGGCCAGCACCGGGTGCAAAACAATTTTCGGATGAAATTATTAAAAGCGTTTCATGAAAACATGACCTGTTTGGAGGAGTAAGTGACGTTCCACACAACATCCCTGAACGGAACATTCTGACTTTGCGAAAGTGCACCTGCAAGAAATCAACAGATCATTTGCTACACAGAATAGAAACTTTGTGTGATGGCACACTGATAAAACTTTTAAATGTTACAACTTTTAAAGCTAGTACGTTTTTCGGAATTCTTGTAGATTTAAAAATAAACCCTGAATACCATGTACACATTGATGCAAACCACTTTTTAGACTCAAGTTTTTAGTTTGGAAAAGAGTTTCATTGAACGTTTTCGGGCATTTGGAGTTTTTATCTGTTTACTGCAATTGATTCAGTACTGTTGAAACAATACCAGCTTGTCTCAATTTTGTGATGCCTTTCATAAATTTTTTGTAATTCATTTGCATACGCAAACACTGCAATCCGTGCTGGCTTCTTACCTTTCATGGGGAGTACCGTGTTTATTCGATTGTATGCCGCCCATGATTGGACGCCACACGTGAACAATAAAACTGTGAAATGCTTTGCAGAACAACCTCCAGATCTTTAATCTCGTGATATCATTCTCACAAAGCCTGCTGTGATCAGTGAACCAATGATGCCCACCTTTCCGCATTTTGTTTGGTACAATGTTCTGCTGTTGTCATAATGCCCCCTGTGACCGAACACAAGTTCACACGTTTTGTTTGTGTTACTATCTGTCGGCCGAGCGCACGTAAAAGCTGATACCTCACTTGGATCTTTTGACCTATTTTGCAAAAGAAGCTGAGAGAAAGGGCGAGAACGAATTTGGTCGATAAAGTGCAATAAAAGGAATACAGAGCGTCAGATAAACTTCGGTAAAAATGTAAGCCGCCCTTGATTGTAAGTCGCATGAGACAGTGAAAAAGCAGGGTAAGTCGCAGCTTCCAATCGAATAAATTCGGAGCTTCAAAACCAGATGTTCTGACTCATTTGCCCATAAACTTTCATTCTAATGGCAAGCGTCACAAACACGTGCACTGAATGTGCGAGTGCGTCTACGAGGATGTTTACCGGAAGTGACATCGTGCTGCAAACATCAAAACACTGATGCTTTGTTTGGGGAAAGAAATTTATTGAATGGCCGGTCACCGTGTCATCGTAATTTTTGTAAATGGGCATGCGCTGGCACCTCAGACTAAAGCAATGTTTTGTGCATTGTGCATTCAAAATGTATTTTTGCTGCTTAGGACTATAGCTTAATTTTGACTTGCCTCATCGCCTATACGAAATGAGCTTCCATGGCTTCACATGCTACTGCGCTTAATATCGACTTATTTCTCCTCGAACAAGAAGCAAATATTGTTTGTTATATCCTTTTCAAAGCTGCGTCTCGCTCTTTTTATTGCATTTCCCTTCGTCAGCTCGTGTTTTGCTGGACACTGGGACATCGGACTGTTACGTTGACTCTGAAGTTGCAAATAGCTTAGAATGCAAAGGCCAAAGCTCAAGCATCGCCTTGGCGTCAACAGCTTCTTCTGCAAAGGTACGTGGAGTCGCTAACTGTAATATTTCTGCCTGTAAGGGATCGTACAGCCTTGAATTAGGCGTGGTGGACAACCTTCGTGCTGGTGTGATATTAGGTCTAGGCTTGAAGATGCATCGCTCCACTACTTTTGTTACGAGAGGTCCTCGTAGGCCGATCCGAGTTGGCGACCAAAAGGTGTGCAGAGTAGCCGCTGCAAATGTTAAACCACGGCGCATCTTTCAATTCTTGAATCCGAAAGTTCGACCAATTTCCATTCCCTCCAGGCGATTCAATGCCGAAGACTCCAGATTCATAGCAGAAGAAATAAACAAATTGCTTGATCACGGGATTATAGAACATTCTGAATGCCCGTGGCGTGCTCAAGTGCTGGTAACAAAGGACGAAAGGCATAAACGCAGAATGGTAATCGATTATTCTCAAACCATAAATCGTTTCACTGAGTTGGATGCGTATCCTCTTCCTAAAATCGATCACCAAGTGCACGAACTGGCTAAATGTAAATTGTTCAGCACGCTCGATCTGAAATCT